>LULI01000064.1_pt1 | contig 27091 bp, 24 predicted proteins | sample 728191 | NCBI WGS metagenome assembly LULI01 (sample SAMN03860293, study PRJNA289734) | marine metagenome | biome: seawater column; feature: ocean; material: water; isolation source: Red Sea water column Station 169 - depth 50m | place: Saudi Arabia: Red Sea | collected 2011-10-15 | depth 50 m | reverse complement strand
AAGTAAATTGTTGTGGTAGTATTTTTAAAAATCCAAAAAATCAAAGTGCATGGAAACTTATAAAGTCTTCTATAGATGAAAGTTTCTTTGAAGGACCAGTTAAATTATCTAAAACTCACTCTAATTTTTTTGAAAATGAACCTAATATAAGTGCCAATAGTATAAGTTCATTTATTTCCAAAATCCAAAAAAAGGTGAAAGAGAAACATAATATTTTACTTGAAAAAGAATTAAGAATTATAGATTGATAGATAAAATAAATAAACTTCATAAAATTGTTGTAGTTGCTGGTGGATGGTCAGACGAAAGAGAAATATCTCTCATGTCAGGAAAAAATGTCTATTCTTGCCTTCAAAAAAATAAATTTAATGTAAAGTTTTTTAATTTAAAAAAAAATAATATTGAGGAAATTTTGTTTTACAAACCCGACATTATATTCAATTCTCTTCACGGAGAATATGGAGAAGATGGTGGGCTAAATTCCTTAGCAAATAAAAATAATATAATTATTTCACATTCTGATGCTATTTCATCCGCTCTATGTTTCAATAAGCGTTTATTAAAAAAATTTCTAAAAAAAGAGATCAATATTTTATCACCTAAGGAGGTGATTAATGAAAATCAAATAAAATATCCAGTTATATCAAAGCCAAATTGGGGGGGCTCCTCAAAAGGTATCAAATTTATAGAAAATAAAGAGGAGCTCAAAAAGAAAATTAATAATCCAAAATATTTAATTGAGGAAATCATTTATGGAAAAGAATTAACAGTTACTGTTATTGAAAATGATAAGAAAATAAAAGCCCTAGGTGTCACAGAAATTGAATTCAATAGTATGCATTATGACTACAAAGCTAAATATAGTAAAAATGAAAGTTCTCATTTTTTACCAGCACGTATTTCTGACTCTCAATTTAAATTTTTGATTAAAATTTCAAAAGAAATTTTTCGCGTTTGTAATTGTAAAGGAATTGCAAGAATAGATTACATAATGAGTAAAAAAAACGGAAAAATATTTTTTTTAGAAATGAATACTCATCCTGGATTAACTAAATTATCACTTGCACCTGAGCAGGCTAATTATCAAGGACTTTCTTATTTGGATTTAATAAAACAAATAATTAATTCTTCTTTATGAAATTAAGATTAAAAGAAATATCAATTTATTTGCTATCAATCATATTACTTTTATCCTCTTTTTACTTCTCTATGCATTATTTATTTAATAAAGACTCAGTAATTATAAATTTTATTGACTCTGATATACATGAAGATTTTGAAATAGAAATTACAAATAATTTAGATGATATAAATAATTTTTTGAAAGAATATTTATTTATTGAAAATTATTTATTAAAAAGAAAAAGAAATGAAATAATAATTCATTTAAAACTTAAACAACCTTTTGCAATAAATAATTTAACTAATGAAGTTATATTCACTGATAACACTATAGCACCTACTAGTTATTTTGAATTAAATTTTTTAGATAGCATTAATCTTACTGATATTTCTCAGAATAGTATTCATATAAACAATTATTTAAATGAATATTATCAAGCTTTATCCTCACTATTTGATATTCGTCAAATAGAATATATTGATGGTAGAAGATACAATTTAGTTTTAAGTAACGATAGAATAGTTATGCTTCCTAAAGTGATTGATTCGAAATTAATATATTTTATTAAAAACAATATTGATTTAATTGATAAAAGTACAAATTATGTCGAGTTTTTGGATCTGAGAAACTTTTATAACAAAACCATAAGATTGAAATAATTGGATAGTTACAAAACAATTATTGAAATCGGATCTTTTTCAATAAAGACAGTCATATTTTCTAAATTAGATAAAGAATTCTCGATTATCGGAACGGGCAAGACAAGAACAAGAGGATATACAGGAGAAGAAATAGAAAACTTTGATGATTTTATAGACTGTATTAAAAATTCTATAGTACAAGCTGAAAAACAAGCAAACTATATTATTAAAGATACTTATATTCTAATCACTAATCAAACTGTTCAAATTAAGAAAATACAAAAGGATCTTAATCTTAATGGCTCTATTATTGAAAAAAATGACTTAAGAAAAATTTCAAAAATAAAAATCAATAAAAATAAAAATTTTCATTATAATATTTATACCTCTCACTACAAAATTGATGATAAACTAATCACAGATAATCCTATTGGATTAAACTGTAATAAATTATCTATAGTTTCCTTGGTTACAATGATTGAGATTAAACAAATAAATCTTTTAAATAATATATTTCAAAAATTACAAATTAAAATTTTAAATTATTTGGAGTCTACCACCTCTTATTATTTTTATTTAAAAAATAAATCAAAAACTAAAACAAATGTTGTGCTTATAGATTATGGATTTAAAAATATTAATATTATTGTAATAAAAAATAAAGTATTACACTTCCAAAAAAAAATACCACAAGGAAGCAAAAAAATTTCTAGTGATCTTGTCCATATTCATAACATTAGTTTTGATTTTGCTGAAAAACTTAAAATTTCTACTATTGATTTATCAGACACAAGAAACTTTACAGTAGAAATTCCAATTTGGGAAGAATTTGGTGATAATAAAAAAAAGAATGTTGGACATGATAATTTAAAAGAAATTACATTAGCCCGTTTGGATGAAACGTTTGAACTTGTATTTAAATCCTTACCTAAAGATAAAAGTTTCTATTCATATTTTTTTACAGGTGGTGGTTCAAAGATAAAAAATTTGCATAACTACTTTAGAACAAAATTTGGTTATGACATTCAATTTTTAGAACCCCCAAAATCTTGTGGTATTCCTAAAGTTTTAAATGACGGAAGTATTATGTCTCTTTATTCAAGTTTTTGGTTTTTAACAAATAAAAGCTTTGAAGAGCTTAATTTTATTCAAAAAATTGATTCTTTTTCAAACAAAATATGGTACAAAAGATTCGTAGACCTACTATAGGTTGATTTGCGGGGAAAAAAATGACACTAGATATAGAACCAGTTGTTGATCAAAAAAACTTAAAACCATCTTTAACAGTCATGGGCATAGGCGGTGCTGGAAACAATGCTGTTAATAATATGATTCAATCAAATTTAAATAATGTTGATTTCATTGTGGCAAACACTGATGCACAAGCTTTAGAAAACTCTCTTTGTTATAATCGTATTCAATTAGGTTTAGAAAAAACAAAAGGCTTAGGCGCAGGGGCAGACCCAATTATTGGAAAAGATGCAGCTGAAGAGAGTATTGATTTAATTTCGGAAGAATTAAGAAATACTAATATGTTGTTTTTGACAGCAGGCTTAGGTGGTGGAACTGGAACAGGAGCACTACCTGTTATAGCAAGTATAGCAAAAAAATTAGGAATCGTAACTGTCGCGATAGTTTCTACACCATTCAACTTCGAAGGTACGAAGAGAATGAACTTAGCACTACAAGGGCTTGAAGAGGTTAAAAATAATGTAGATACGCTACTCATTATACCAAACCAAAATTTGTTTAAAGTATCTAATGAACAGACATCTTTTGCAGAAGCTTTTAAGAAGGCAGATAATGTGCTTTTTGATGGAGTAAAAGGATTGACTGATTTAATTACACAGCCAGGTCTGATTAATTTAGACTTTGCAGATGTGAGGACGGTTATAAAAGAAATGGGATTTGCAATGATGGGCACCGCTGTAGCTGAAGGTGACAATAAAGCTGTTGAAGCATCAAATTTGGCATTAACTAACCCACTAATTGAAAATATAGATATGAATACAGCAAAAGGAGTTATTGTTAATATTTCTGGAGGCACAGATATGACTTTGTTAGAGGTTGATCACGCAGCTAATATTATAAGGCAAACTGTTAATCCAGAGGCAAATATAATTTTTGGATCATTGATAGACGAGACACTGCAAGGTAAATTAAAAATTAGTATTTTTGCAACTGGAATAGAAGCTTCAGGAAAAAAAATTCTGTACTATCCTGAAACTGAAAATAATTCAGGGTTTAGTTCAATACAAAATAAAATTGATGGTAGTTTTTCTTATGAAGGTTCAGATACTAAACATTTAGACGATATTTCTAGTGTAGTTGAAAATAAACAAACTGACTCTGAAAAAGAGGAATTAGATCTATCTAACGAATTAGATAATACTCAAGAGAATCAAGAGGATTTAATTAAAAAAAATACTGAAAACTCTCTCAATTTTGAAAATTTTGAGGAAAAAAAGAAAAAAGGTTTTTTTAGTATGCTTTCCAATCTGATGACTTCTGATAAAAAAACAACAGAAGAAAGTGTCGAAATACCAGAAAAAAAGCAAAAAACGAAAAAAGTCAAGACAGATCCAAATCTTTTTTTATTTAGTGATGTTGTAGAGGATGATACCGAAAAAACTAAACAAATCAAAGATAGTGATGAAATATCAGAAGTTTCTGATATTTCAGAATTTAGTGATGAAAATGAGACCATTGAAGATATAGATACTCCTTCATATCTTCGTAAAGGCTCTAACCAGTAATTCCAATAAATACAAAGTTTTACAAATATAAAGTAATACTTTTTAGGTATTTTCATACTATTATATTAGATGAAAAGCTTTACTCTCAATGAGCCTATAAATATAGATGGGATCGGATTACACACTGGTGTTAAAACTAATGTTATTCTTAAACCTGCACCTCTAAATTCTGGCATCTTTTTTAATAGAACTGATAAATCTGCAATTATTCCTGCAAAATGGGATAATGTAATATCCACAAAATTTTCAACCAACATAGCTTCAAAAGGAGTTGAGGTTAAAACCGTTGAACACTTACTGAGTGCCCTTGCAGGTTTACATATTAATAATTGTGAAATTTTAATTGATAATGTTGAAGTACCTATACTAGATGGTAGCTCTAATGTATTTGTTGAAAGAATATTAAAAAAAGGAATAAAAGAGCAAGACTCAGAACAAAACATTTTAGAAATCGTTAAGCCTGTAAAGTTTTCATGTGATTATGGATTTGCTGAGTTAACACCTAATTTACCAAAAGATGATGGGTTAAATATTAATTTAGAGTCTAGTTTCGATGGAAAGTATGAAGATCAAGACATTAAAATTAAGAACTTAAATGGTAACTATATCAAGTCCATATCAAAAGCAAGAACTTTTGGTTTTTTTCAAGAAATTGAATACCTCAAGTCACAAAATCTAATTAAAGGAGGTTCACTAGATAATGCAATTGTTATCAAAGACAAAAAACCTCTTAATAAAGATGGATTAAGATATGATAACGAATTAATGCGCCATAAAGTTTTGGATGTTGTTGGTGATCTTTATTTATCTGGTTACCCTATTATTGGAACTTATAAGGGTTTTAAAACAGGTCACTTCATTACAAATAATTTACTTAAAGAATTATTCAAATCAAAAGAAAACTATAAGATACATAAGATAAACTAAACCATTTTCTTAGGATCAGTATATTTATTAAACTCTTCTTCAGATAAATCAGTCAGTTCCATACACGATTCTTTTAATGAAATGTTTTTATTATAAGCATTTAGTGCCACTTTAGAGGCTAGATCGTAACCTATAACCTTGGTTAAGGGTGTCACAAGCATTAAAGAGCGATTTAAAAGTTCATTTACTCTTTTTTTGTTAACTTTTAATCCCTTCAAACAGTTTTTATTAAATGAAGCCATAGCCTCGCTAATTAAACTAATTGCATCGAGAGCATTATGTACAATTAATGGATTATAAACATTTAATTGGAAATGGCCTTGCGTACAGGCGAAGGTTATAGAATTTCTAAGGCCAATCACATGCGCACACACCATCGATAGAGCCTCACACTGTGTAGGATTTATTTTTCCTGGCATGATTGATGAGCCAGGTTCATTGGCTGGAAGAATTATCTCAGAAATTCCACTTCTTGGCCCAGATGCTAATACCCTAATATCATTTGCCATTTTAAATAAAGCACTAGTCAAAATTTCGATACCAGACATAACCTCAATAAATACATCATGGGAAGCAAGCGACTCATACTTATTTGGGGCAGATTTAAACGGAAGTCTTGTTTCCTTTTTTAAGTATTTAATAAATATTTTAGAAAAATTTTTTGGCGCATTTACTCCCGATCCAACTGCAGTTCCTCCTTGAGCTAGTTCGTAGAGTTTATCTAAACTTTTTTTAATAGCATTTTCTGCATAAGATATTTGATCATAAAACGCTAAAAATTCATTTGAAATTTTTATTGGTGTTGCATCCTGAGTGTGAGTCCTTCCAATTTTAATTATTCCTTTGAACTCAGAAATTTTCTTTTTTAAAGATTTTTTAAAAAAAGCTATTTCAGGAAGTAATATTTTATTTATTGATAATACAGTGGCTATGTGCATAGCAGTAGGAATACTGTCATTTGATGATTGAGACCTATTAATATGATCATTAGGGTGAAGTGGGTTATTTGTTGGGAGTTTTCTTCCTAACAACTGATTACTTTTATTTGCAATGACTTCATTAAGATTCATATTGATTTGAGTCCCTGATCCTGTTTGCCATACAACAAGAGGAAAGTGATCATTTAATTTTCCAGATATAATTAAATCACAAACTTTACCAATAATTTTTGTATGATTTTTTGGTAATAATTTTAATTCTGCATTTGCAAAAGCACATGATTTTTTTTGTAAGGCAAGGGCCTCTATAAAAATATTTTGAAAATGAAATTTCCCAATACCTATTTGAAAGTTTTCTATTGATCTTTGAGTTTGTGCTCCCCAAAGTTTCGTGCTTTCAACTTTAATTTCACCTAAGCTATCTTTTTCAATGCGAAATTTGACCATGAGTAATTAATAATATATATCAAATTCAATGAAAAATATTTTATTAATTCGCCATGGTCAAAGCGAGTGGAATAAATTAAATCTTTTTACTGGCTTTAAAAATATTGAATTATCTGAACAAGGCATTGAGGAGGCGAATAAAGCGGGGCAAAACTTCAAAAATTTAGATATTAAATTCAATATTGTATTTACAAGCGAATTAAAAAGAGCTCAAGAAACCGCTAAAATAATTCTTCAAAACCTTGGTCAGTGGGATTTTTTAAATAATGAAGGAAAAATAATCTCAAACATTAATTTAAATGAGAGAGACTATGGCGATCTCACGGGTTTAAACAAAAAAGAAACTGCTGAAAAATTTGGAGAAGAACAAGTTCATAAATGGAGAAGAGGTTATTCTGATCAACCCCCTAACGGTGAAAGTCTTGAGGATGTGGTAAGAAGAGTAACAAAATATTTTGAGGAAGTAATTAAACCTGCTATTCAAAGCGATGAAAATGGTAATATTTTAATTGCAGCACATGGGAACTCTCTAAGAGCGCTTCTAATTGTAATGAATATTTATGAACCAAATAACATTAATTCTGTTGAACTCTCAACTGGTGTTCCAATACATGTTATCTTAAAAGATAATAAGTTTAGTATTAAAGATTAATTAATTGATAGATATAGCTTTAGTTATAGCAATCGTGTCATATTACACCGTCATGTTTATAACACCTGGACCCAATAATGCTATGTTGACGATCTCAGGCTTAAAATTTGGTTTTAAAAGGTCTCTACCACATATTACTGGTATTTCTTTAGGTCATGCACTTCAAGTTTCATTAATTTGCACAGGTTTAGGTTTAATTTTGATTAATAAACCAGAATTTCAAATGATACTAAAATGGCTTTGTTTTTTTTATCTCATTTATTTAGCTTATCAAATGATTGGGTCTCTAAAGGATTATAAGAAAGATACAGGTAGACCTCTAAATATATATGAAGCTGCTCTTTTTCAATGGGTAAACCCTAAGGCATGGACTATTGCCATTACAGTTGCATCTGGTTTTATGCCTTTAGAAGAAAAGCTTTGGATAGCTGTTATTTTTACAGGCTTGATGTCATCATTGGTAAGCTTTCCATGTATAAGTTTATGGGCACTTTTTGGAAGTTTAATTAAAAATTTAGTATCTAATCCTAAATTAAAAAGAAGCTTTGAGTATTTCTTTGCATTGTTATTAGTATCTACGGGTATTTATTTAATATTAAACTAATTTTTCAAGTAAACTTAAATAACGAAAATTAATATATCCTTTTTTGGATATATAAAATTTTTCAATACTATCTCTTTTTAAGGAATTACAAAGTACTGGTAATTTTACTTTTAATTTTTTACTTATATAAATAGTTGATTTTAGCAAATGCTCTTTATTAGCAGATTTTAAAATTTTGATTGAGTGTTTGCCACTCAATAAATCATAAAATAACAGAGAACAATTATTTTTTAAAATTTTATTCAACATAGCTTTATTTTGCTCAACATACTCTACAACATCGAATAAGACTAAGTAATTTTGATTTGACTTTATTTGACTTTGTTTCAAACCTTGCATTGATAAGAATAAATCTATTTTTTGATTTGTATAGTACTTACACCCAACTGAAATATATTCTTTCTCGTCAATTATTTTGTCAGTAAATTTTTCAATATAAAAGTTGAATTTGGTTGATATGTTTTTTAGCTCAATAATATCATCTGGTATCAGGGGCATTCTTTTTTCTTTTTTAACTATATCTGAGAGCATACAAATATTCATAATTAGAAAAAAATATATACTATAATCTTATGAAGTTAATTCCAGAATGGGAAGCACATGACAAATGTCTAATGGCTTGGCCATGTAATAAAAATCTTTACAAAGAAATAATTAAAGATGCCAGATTAGAAATGGCGCATTTAGCTAATTGTATTTCGGATGAAGAAACAGTTTATATGTATTGTAATAAAGAGGATTACAATGAGTGTAAAAATTATATTAATAATCAAAAAATAAATATTATCCAACTAGAACTAGATGACTCTTGGATGAGAGATATTGCCCCAATCTTTATCAAAGAGGACAATGAACTTAAATGTATTAACTTTAATTTTAATGGTTATGGAAAATACCCAAATTATTTTAATGATAATAAAGTAGGTGAATATATCTCAAATCAATTTTCTATTACTTCATATTTAAATGATCTTACTTTAGAAGGGGGTGCTATTACTTACGATGAATATGGAAACTTGTTTTCCACTGAAAGTGTGCTACTTAACCCAAATAGAAATAATCCTAAAAAAGCAAAAATAGAGCAAACACTTACTAGTTTATTTGATTTAAATTCAATAATTTGGATCCCTGAGGGTTTAAAAGATGACGATACTGATGGGCACATAGACAATATTTTATGTCCTATTGGAAATAGAAAATATTTAATAGCAAAAAGTTATGATTTAGATGATTTGAATTCAAATAATTTAACTAAGATTAAATCAATTATTCTAAGTAACCTTTCTAGCATTGACAGTAACATAGAATTAATTGATATACCCCTTCCTTCAAAAATAGTTGTTAATGATAAAAAGCTTATTGCCTCGTATATTAATTTTTATTTTTCAAAGCATAAAATCTTTGTCCCAAAATTTAATGTTAAAGAAGATGAAATGGTTTATGATATTTTTAAAGATATTTTTAAAGATAAAAAAATTGAGATGATTGAAACTTCACATATAAATTATGGTGGAGGTAATATCCATTGTGTTACTATGAATGTGCCAAAAAATGTCAGTTAAAGTAGCTGCTTCGCAGTTTAAATCAATAAAAGAAAAAAAAGATTTAAACATAAATAAGGCTATAGATATTGCTCAACAAGCATCTAAGGAAAATGTAAATATTTTTCTCCTACAGGAGTTATTTCAAACTGAATACTTTTGCTCAACTCAGGATAAAAAGTTTTTTAATTATGCAATTGAATTTCCTAATGACAAACTATTTGAAATTTTTTCTAATTTTTGTAAGAAAAATAATATGGTCATGCCGATCAGTTTTTTTGAAAAAAAAGAAAATAATTTTTTTAATTCTCTAGTTGTGATTAATGCTGATGGTAAATTAAGTGATTTATATAGAAAGTCGCATATTCCCGAGGGTCCTGGTTATAACGAAAAGTTTTACTTTAAGCCCGGAGATACTGGCTTCAAAGTATTTAACACAAAATTTGGAAATCTAGGTTGTGGTATATGCTGGGATCAATGGTTTCCTGAATGTGCAAGATCTATGACACTTTCTGGTGCAGATATTTTATTATATCCCACAGCAATTGGTTCTGAGCCTCAAGACCCTTTATTAGACTCAAAAGATCACTGGCAAAACGTAATGAAAGGTCATGCAGCTGCAAATCAAATTCCAGTCATTGCTTCTAATAGAATTGGCACAGAAAATGAAGGTTCAATATCTGTTACATTTTATGGAAGTTCCTTTATTGCTAATCATTTGGGTAATATTGAAATTGAAATGGACAAAAAAGATGAGGGCTTTGTATCTAAGAATTTCGACTTTTCAGAAATAACAAAATACCGCCAATCTTGGGGAAATTTTAGAGATCGTAGACCAGATCTATATAAAAAAATTTGTGATTTTTAAAAAAAATTATCATATTATTCAAATTCTACTTATTTAAGAGGAGAGGTAATATGAACAAATTTTTAACAGCTCTTTTAGTGCTAATACTTCCTATGAGTTTGAGCGCTAAAGAAGAGTTATTTATATACAATTGGTCCGATTATATAGCTGAAGATACAATTGCAAATTTTGAGGAAGAAACTGGTATTGATGTAACATACGATGTATTTGACTCAAACGAAGTTCTAGAGGCTAAGCTTTTAGCTGGAGGAAGTGGTTATGACTTAGTTGTTCCATCAGGCTCCTTTATGGAAAACCAAATTAAAGCTGGAGTTTTTCAAAAACTTGATAAAAGTATGATTCCAAACCTCAAAAATTTAGATCCAAGTGTTTTAGAAAAAACTGATGCTCATGATCCAGGTGGGGAATACTCTGTTAATTACATGTATGGTACAACTGGAATTGGTTACAACGTTGCTGCCGTCGAGGAAAGAGGTGGAGATGTTGAGTCATGGGACATAATATTTGATGTAGATCAAATTTCTAAATATGAAGATTGTGGTGTGGCTTTCTTAGATGCACCAAGTGAAATTGTTGAGATTGCATTAAATTATCTTGGCCATGATCCAAATACAGAAAACACTAAAGCTAATCAAGAAGCACTAGAATTATTGAATAATATTAGACCTTATATAAAGTATTTTGACTCTTCTCAGTACATTGATGATTTAGCAAATGGTGAGATTTGCTTAGCAATAGGTTGGTCAGGTGATGTATTTATAGCAGCATACGAGGAAATTGAAGAGGTCTGGTATTCAATTCCAAATGAAGGAACAGTAATTTGGTTTGATATGATGGGAATTCCAGCAGACGCAAAAAACGTAGAAAATGCTCATAAATTTATAGATTATATTTTGAGACCAGAAGTTGTTGCAGAGATTACTAACTATGTGTGGTACTCAAATCCTAATCTAGTAGCTAACACAACTGAAGGTTTGATAGATCCAGATATTCTTTCAGACCCAGCTATTTATCCAACAGAAGAGACATTAACTAAACTTTTTGCAGATACAGCTGACTCACCTCAAAAGTCTAGGATATCTTCGAGAGTATTTAATAGTTTTAAAGCTTCTCAATAATTTAATTAAAGCGCAACTTTTACTTAAGTTGCGCTTTTCACAATCTTTTTTATGTCTGAACCTTTTTTACAAATCATAGATGTATCAAAAAGGTTTGATAATGTTGTTGCTTTAGACAAAGTTAATCTAAAAATAGCAAAATCTGAAATATTCAGTCTCCTAGGATCTTCAGGATGCGGTAAGTCAACACTTTTGAGAATTATAGCAGGTTTCGAGAAGCCTGATGAAGGAATAATTCTGCTCGAGGGAAAGGATATCACGAAACTTCCACCATATGTAAGACCTTTAAATATTATGTTCCAAAATTATGCACTATTTCCGCATTTAAATGTCACTAATAATATCCAGTTTGGACTAAAAGAAGAAAAAATTTCTAAAGAAGAAATCAATCATCGTGTTAATGAAATTTTAAATTTACTAGAGCTGAATGGTTTAGAGAAAAGAAAAATCAATGAGATATCTGGTGGTCAACAACAACGTGTAGCATTAGCAAGATGTCTAGTCAAAAAACCAAAATTACTTTTATTGGATGAACCACTTGCAGCATTAGATAAACAGCTAAGAGTACAAACACAATTCGAGTTAGTTAATCTACAATATAAGTTAGGCATCACTTTTATTATTGTTACCCATGATCAAGAGGAAGCAATGTCATTATCTGACAGAATGGCAATTATGAAAAATGGAGAAATCCTCCAAGTCGGTAATCCTGTTGAGATATATGAAAAACCGAAGGACAAATATATAGCGAATTTTATTGGCACAGCCAATATCTTTAATGTTCTTAATAAAAATAATCAAATCATCATTAAAGAATTAAATTATGAAGTTAAAAATATTAACAACAAAGAAAACTATGTTAAATGTTTAATTAGGCCTGAAAAAATTTCTGTTAAAAAACTAGAAAATCAATCTGATAATTTAAATATTGGTGTAGTTAAAGAAGTAGCTTATTTAGGGAGCTATACTAAGTATTTAATTGAGGTTAATGGATTTGAATTTTATTCTTTTATGCAAAATAGTTTAGTTTCAGATAACCTTCAAATAAGATGGGATGACAAAGTTCAGATAAGTTTTAACGAAACATCAATATATTTCTTTAATGATTAAAAATTTAAAAAAACAAAACGTGTGGTTTGTATTCACTCCATATTTATGGCTAGTTTTGTTCTTTTTTGTTCCATTAGCTTTAATTTTTAAAATATCAATATCTGTGTCTGAATGGGGTATGCCACCTTATCGTGATCTTTTCTCTTTTTCTGAAAATGGATTGAAGATTAATTCAACTCTTGGAAATTATTTATTCATTTTTTCAGACCCTTTCTATATAAGATCATATCTCAATTCACTATCATTAGCTTTTACATCCACGGTATTATGTTTATTAATCGGTTATCCAATAGCTTTTTACGTTGCAAAATCTAAACCAAGCATAAGAAACATACTTTTGATTATGCTTATCATACCTTTTTGGAGTTCTTTTCTTTTAAGGGTATATGCATGGAAAGTCTTACTGCAAGGCTCTGGTATTATAAATTCAATTCTTATACATATTGGACTAATTTCTGAACCAATATCTATGTTACACAATCATTATGCTGTGATTTTAGGCGTTGTTTATACTTACCTTCCATTTATGATTTTACCGCTTTATGGATATTTGGTTAAATTTGATTTAAATTTGATTGATGCATCTAATGATTTAGGTGCAAAGCCTTTAAACACTTTTGTAAAAGTTATCTTACCTCTCTCTTTACCAGGAATTGTTGCGGGGAGTATGTTGGTTTTTATACCAGTTGTTGGAGAATATATAATTCCAGAAATGTTAGGTGGCAGTGATAAACTTTATTTTGGGAAAATAATTTGGGATGAATTTTTTGTAAATAGAGATTGGCCTATTGCTAGCGCACTTGCTATGTCTGGTATTGTAATTCTTGTATTTCCAATAATTATTTTTCAATTAATGTACGCAAAATATAATTTTAAAAATGAATAAATTATTTTTTAAAATTTTTACCTTAACAATTGGATTTTCATTTTTATATTTTCCTATTTTAACTCTTATAGCTTATTCTTTTAATGATAATAAAAGAGTTATGGTTTGGAAGGGTTTCTCTTTTAGATGGTATAAGGAATTATTTCAAAATGAACAAATTTTAGAGGCTTTTTATACTAGTTTAAAAATTGCCTCTCTTTCAGCAACATTTGCAACAATCATGGGTGTAATGATTGGTTTTTCATTAACAAGAATATCAAAAATTCCAGCCAGGCCTTTCTTTATTTTCTTGAGTTCTTCTCCTTTGGTTATGCCTGAGATAATTTTAGGGCTTTCTTTGTTGTTATTCTTTATATCATCTAACCATATTATTGGCTTTCCTTCCTCAAAAGGACAACTAACAGTCTTAATATCGCATATAACTTTCTCTGTAGCTTTTGTTGCAGTCATTATCCAATCAAGGTTGAGTAGTTACGATAAAAATATAGAAGAGGCTGCTCAGGATCTTGGGACAATTCCAAATATGATTTTTTGGAAAGTAACTGCTCCTGTAATATTACCTGCAATATTATCAGGTTGGTTACTTGCATTTACACTCTCTTTGGACGATCTTGTCGTTGCTAGTTTTACTACCGGTCCCGGAGCTAACACTTTGCCAATAGTGGTTTTTTCTAAAGTTAGATTGGGATTGAGTCCAGAAGTTAATGCTCTTTCCGCAATAATAATGCTAATTGTTATATTTGCAGCAATTAGTATTTACTTAATTAATAGATCAAACATTAAGAAGTAAATATTCTCTTTCCCATGCAGTAATTATTTTATTATAAGCATTTACCTCTAAGTCTTTAATTGAACAAAATAATTCTATAAATGTTTCACCAAATATCTCTTTTGCCTCCTTAGATCTAGAAAAAGTATCTATTGATTGATAGATGCTTTCTGTCAAAGAAACATTCACGTTATATGCAGCTTTTTTGGTCTCCGGGGTTGCTTTTAATTTTTTCTTCAAACCTAAATATCCTGCAGATAATGTTGCAGCCATAGCTAAGTATGGATTTACATCTGATCCACACAGTCTATTTTCAATTCTCGCCTGGTTAGCAGAGTTAAAATTTGGGACTCTAAAACCACAGGTACGGTTTTCAAAACCCCAGTTAAGGTTAAATGGCGTGCCTTCCTCCCAATAACCTCTGAGCCTTTTAAAGGAATTAACGTTAGGTGCAAAAAGAGGTAAAAAAGCTTTTGAATATTTTTGTAATCCACCCATATAATTATCAAACTGTTTTGTAGTTTTAAGATTTTTGTCCACAAATATTGGTTTACCTTTTTTTAAAATTGATTGATGTATATGCATCGAGTTCCCTGGAGTATCTTCCATCGGTTTAGCCATAAAAGTTGCATACAAATTATGCTTCAATGCAGTTTGTCTAAGAGTTCTTTTAAATAAAAAAACCTGATCGGCCAAGTCAAGGGGGTTACCATGCTTGAAGTTAATTTCCATTTGTGCTGGTCCATCCTCATGATTAATATTCTCTACGTCTAATTCTTGAGTTTCACAGTAGTCATACAAATCCTCAAAAATATGATCAAATTCATTAACAGCGTCAATACCGTAAGACTGATTTCCTTTTTCAATTCTTCCAGATTGCCCACTTGGTGTCTCTAAAGGATTGTCTGGATCATTGTTTTTCTTAACTAAATAGAATTCAATTTCTGGAGCAACTACTGGTTCAAGGCCTATTTTTTCATAAAGACCAATTACCTTTTTTAAAATACCTCTAGAGTGGACCTCTATAACATTATCATTGTTATCAACAGCATCACAAATAACCTGTGCGGTTGGTTCTTCATACCATGGAACAGTTCTCAGAGTATTAAAATCAGGCTTTAATATAAAATCACCATCTGTAGGATTTAAAATCTGATCATCTATTGAATAAGTCACATCTCTAGATACTGCTAATTTGAATAGGGCTAAAGGTAATCTTAATCCACCTGACTCAATAGAGCTTAAAAATTTTTTTGTTGGTAGTATTTTTCCCCTTGGTATACCTGAATTATCAGGAATCATACATTCTACCTCTGTTATTTTATTTTTCTTTAACCAATCGACATAATCATTCATAGCTATAACTAACCTTTAAAATTTGATATTTATGTATCTGATGGATTACTCAGATAATTATTACGTAAGAACAAAAGCATTCAGCCTTAATACTAACAAATTAAATGAGAGCTTACAATGTGATGTTTGTATAATTGGTGCAGGTTTATCAGGAATTTCATCAGCATTATATTTATCTAAATTAAATCCAGATTTAAACATAGTCATATTGGAGAAAAATAAAGTTGGTTGGGGCGCATCTGGAAGAAATGGTGGGCAATTATTACATGGTTTTTCCTCAGAGAATTACTCTAGCCAAAAACACACTCAAGAGGAAATTAAGATATTATGGCAATTCACATTAGACGCTGTTAGAGAAGTAAAAAAAAATATCAAAGACTTAAATATACAATGTGACTTAATCGAGGGTTATGTTTTAGCCGCAGTAAGTAAATCCCATGATGAGGAGTTAAAAAAATACGTAGACAGGCTTCAAACAAAATTTGATTATGAATCAGTGACGTATCTACCAAAAAATAGAATGGACCAGTATTTTGATAGCCCTTATTACAAATCTGCAATGTATGACTCAGAGTGTGGTCAAATTCATCCACTTAATTATTGTCTAGGATTAGCAAGAGAATTATTAAAAAATCAAAATTGTAAAATATTTGAAGATACAGGAGTGATATCATATGAATCTCAAAAAAAAGTAACAATAAAAACTGAAAAAAATTTAACTGTTAAATCTGATAAATTAATTATCTGCTGTAATGCATATATTGATAATTTGAATAAAAGTTTAAGAAAAAAAATAATGCCTGTTAAAACTTATGTATCAGCATTTACTGAAATTCCAAATACAGAATTGAGTAAATATTTTCGAAAACCTATCACAGTGGGAGATATGTTATTTGTACTAAATTATTTTAGACTGGATTCTAATAATAATTTAATTTTTGGTGGAGGTGTAAGTTACTCTAATATAGATCCGATAAATTTGGAATTATCTTTAAAAAAAAGTATAAAAAAGATACTTCCTGGTTTAGAAAAGTTCAAAGCTTGGTGTACTTGGAGTGGGCACGTTGCCATAACTGTAAACAGATTCCCTCATATCGGTAGTATTGATAATAATATTTTTTTTGCACAAGGATATTCAGGACATGGTTTAGCAATAACAACTATGGTTGGAAAAATGCTTGCTGAAACAATAACAAATCAGAACAATAATTTGAGCTTATTTGAAAAGTTTAGACATAAAAACTTTCCTGGTTTTGGCGTAATTGATAAGCCATTATTAGTTTTAGCAATGAGTTATTTTAAATTAAAAGATCAATTAAGCCTGAAATAACTTATTTTTGCCTAATCTAGAGTTAGGATCTAAGTGTTTTTTTAATTTTTTAATAAAAAGGTAATTTTCACTAGGTTTATATTTTTTTAATAGATAATTTTTTTTCAAACCAAGACCGTGTTCTGCTGCCACACTACCTTCACTTTGAATAGTCAAATCATAAATAAATTTTGAGAGGTAAGCACAATTCTTTTTTGAATTAGGATGTACTTTAAAATTGCAATGCAAATTACCATCTCCCAAATGCCCAAAAAAATAAGGAGTAAAGATTTTATTATCCTTTACAAATGTATTTACCTTCTTAATAAAGACAGACCACTTATCAATGGGTAAAGAAATATCAAATTTTTCAGTAAAATTATATTTTATCTGATTATATACTAACTCTTCTCTTTTGCTCCATATCCATGATTTCGATTTATCATGTTCTATTTTATCAATTTTAAATTCATTTAAATTAAAGTATTTTTTTAAGTCTTTTTTGTAATTACCAATAATATTAGATTGTATCTCTATGATTAAATTGAAGTGATGTGTACTTTCATTAAATAAATAAGAGCTAGGTATTGGAAATATTATTTCAAAACTTGTTAAATTATCGAAGTACTTGTTTCTTAAAAATTTTAGTAATCGAATTGACTTATTTAAACTATTTGTTTGTATTAAATATGTAGAATTGTATTTTTTTTTTGGGATTAACTTTAAGCTCGCTCTTGTGATTATTCCAAAAACACCCTCAGAACCACAAAATAACTTCCACAGTTTTGGGCCAAAATTATCTTTTTTGAGTTTATTTAAAAAATTTAAAATAGTTCCATCACTAAGCACTACTTCAAGGCCATTTATATGATCCTCTATGTTACCATATCTCAAGGTTTGCAAACCCCCAACATTAGTAGATATATTACCGCCAATTGTACATTTATCACTTGGCGCAATATTAACTGGAAATAAAAGTTTTTTATTATTTGCTGCTTTTTGAATAGTTTTTAACAATGTTCCGCTTTGAGCTGTTATTATAAAATTATCAGTATCAACTTCTTCAATACGATTCATTTTTTTAAAATCTATTAGGATAGTTTTTTCAAATTGAGGTTTTGTGCCATCCACTCTATTAGTCTCTCCACCAATAGGTAAAATATGAAATTTATATTTGTTAGAAAATTTAACCAGTTTAGATACCTCCAAAGAATTTTTAGGGAAAGCAGTTATTTGGGCACTTTTTCTTATAGTTTTTATTGGAAACTTCATTTAGATGCTCTTAGTAATCTATCATTTATAGCGATTCCTATTTTCTTATAAGGAATAGGTGCGATACTTATATTTTTATATTGGTTGTCGTTATCTGCTAAAAAAATAAAATGATAAAGATTTTTGGCAGCTTCAATTAAATTTCTACTCTTACTTAAATTTTTGAATTGATATCTCTTGTTTGCTCCAAAGTTTATATATGCAGATTTTTTTTTAGCATTTTTGACATTTAAATATATTTTCTTCTTGGGAGAATAATGTTTTTTTGAAGTTCCAGGAAAACTTAAATTTTTGTTATATTTACTAATAACCATATAGGGTAATATTTTTTTCACATTTTCTAATGATATCATCCCTGGTCTTATTATATTCAATTTGTTATCAGATATTTTAATTAAAGTTGACTCGATACCAACTTTACATTTTCCATCATCTACAATTAATAAATTTGTCTCAATAAATTGCTGAAAAACCATTTCACTGTTGATTGGGCTTAGTTGTTTAAATTTGTTTGCTGAAGGCATTACAAGGGGCTTACCTACTTTATTAATTAAATTTAATGTAAATTTATTATTTGGAACTCTTACAGCACACTCATTATTTAATGTAAGAGATTTGGGTATTTCGAGAGACTTCCTTTGTAAAACAAGAGTAAGAGGCCCAGGCCAAAATTCTTTAGCTAAAATTAAATTTTCATCATCTAAATTAAAAAATTTATCTACCATTTTTAAACTTGAACAATGAAATATTAGTTTTTTTTTCAACGGTCTTTTTTTTAATAAGAAAATTTTTTTTGCAGCTTTAATATTGGTTCCTAAACCAGCTAGCCCATAAACAGTTTCTGTTGGCAAGACTACTAATTCATCTTTTAATAGTTTAGACTTTAAGAAATGTGTAAGTTGCTTTGATAAATTTGATTTAACGATATTGGGCATAATTTACATAATTAGATATATTTTTAGTATTCAGTTAAGATTAATTAATATTATTTTACAACTTTATGAATATATGCGCCATTATTCTTTCTGCTGGAAAGAGCAAAAGATTTAAATCATCTAAACCAAAATTTCTTCATGAAATATCTGGTAAAGAGTTAATACAGTATAATTTAGATGCACTAAATAAAATTAAACAAGTAAAAAAAACTTTTATTATTTCAAGTAAAGCTAATAAAAAATATTTCATTCATGAAAAAGTATTTATTCAAAATCCAATAGACGGTACTGGTGGAGCTTTTAAACAATTTTATAAATACAATAATAAATTTGATTATTTTTTATTGACCTTAGCAGATACACCTATTTTCGATTATAAAATACTCTCTGATTTTGTTTCAAAAGGTGTAAAGAATGATGATGACTTATCAGTTCTTACACAAAATGTAAGAAATCCAAAAGGGTATGGAAGAATAATTAAAAAAAATAATTTATTAATAAGTATTATTGAAGAAAATGAATGTTCAAACGAAGAGAAATTAATCAATGAGATAAATACTGGCATATTTTTAATTTCAAAAAAAGCTGCATTAAATTTAAAATTAATAAAAAAAAATAAAAATAAGAATGAATTTTACATTACTGATTTAGTAAATGTCTGTTTAAATAAAAAACTTAAAATGACTACTTTTTTAAATAAAGCCACAGTGATATCAGGTGCTAACACCTTAAATGAACTTAATAAATTAGAAACATTATCTCAAGATTTTATAAAGAAAAAATTAATAGACAGTGGTGTTAGAATTATTCATCCTGATACGGTTTATATAGAGAGCAATGTTAGTATCGCTCCGGGAGTAGTAATTGAGCCACATGTTGTTATAAAAAAAAATGTAAGCATCAAAAGTAATTCTATTATTAAGTCCTTTTCTTATATTGAAAATTCCACAATAGGTAATAACTGCTCCATCGGCCCTTATGCAAGAATAAGACCTGAGGTTATTATGGCAGATGAGGTAAAAATTGGTAATTTTGTTGAGATTAAAAAATCAAAATTATCAAAGGGAGTAAAAGTAAATCATTTAAGTTATATCGGAGACTCATCTATAGGAACAAATAGTAATATTGGGGCCGGAACTATTACTTGTAATTATGATGGAAAAAATAAGCTGAAATGCAAAATAGGTAATAATACCTTTATTGGATCAAATTCTTCTATTATTGCACCTGTTAATATAGGTAATAAAGCATACATAGCTGCAGGATCTGTAATTACTAAATCAATACCAAATAATCATTTTTCAATAGCCAGATCAAAACAGAAAAATAAAATTAATAATAAAAAATAATGTGCGGTATAGTTGGTATCTTAAATTCATCTTCTTTAAAGAATAACTCTATAGATATTTTAAAAAAGCTGGAATATAGAGGGTATGACTCTGCTGGCATTTCCTTGTTTTCAAAAGAACGAATAAAAACCATTAAAAGTGTCGGCAAAATATCAGAACTAAAAAATAAAGCTCAAAATGTATCAGATAAAAATTTTTATGGTGTGATAGGTCATACAAGATGGGCAACACATGGAGTTGTTAGCAAAAATAATGCTCATCCATTTGCAAATGATGATCTTACTTTAGTTTGTAATGGTATAATTGAAAACTATAGAAAAATTCAAAATCGATTTGTAGAAATTCCTAAAAATATTCAATCAGATACTGAAATCAGTTTTTACTTTCTCACCTATTTAGTCAATAAATATAAAAATTCAGATGAAGCTATTAGAGTATTTAAAAGTGTAATTAAAGGAAACTACGCCTTTGTTATATTTATAAAAAAAAATAATTGTTTTTACTTATTAAAAAATGGCAGTCCAATCGCCTTATCACATAATAAAAACTCCTCTTACATATGCTCAGATTCATCTATTTTATCTGATTATAGTGATAAGATTTATCATCTTAAAGATGGTGATATTATTAAAATTCAGCAGTCTAAAATATCTAGTTTAAATAAAGCTAAAATACTTTTTGAAAAAAATGAAATTAAACAAAACCCATATGATAAAGGAAAATATCAACATTATATGTTGAAAGAGATTCATGAGCAGCCTGAAGTTATAAAAGCTACTCAAAAAAACTATTTACAAGAATTTTTTAATGATTTTGAAAGCAAATTTAAAAATTTAATTTTAAACAAAAAAATAATATTTGTTGGATGTGGTACTGCATACCATGCCTGTTTAGTTGGGGAGTACTATTTTAATAAATATACAAATATAGATACTTCATCAGAATTAGCTTCCGAGCTTAGATATAAAAAAATAAATAAAGACGAAAAAATTTTATTTATTTTTATTTCACAATCTGGTGAAACCATGGATACATTGATGGCTTTAAAATATATCAAAAAAAACAAACATTCCTCTATAGTTATAACTAATTCTTTACAGAGTAGTATGGTAAGGGAGGCTGATGTAACTATACCTACTTATGCTGATAAAGAAGTTGGTGTAGCCTCAACTAAAGCTTTTACTTGTCAAATATTGAGCTTAGCCAATCTTTCTATTGAAATTGGTAAAATGACAAATTCCATATCGAAAAAAGATTATAATAAGAATTTAGCAATTCTAAAGTTATTACCAATAAAGTTGAAAAAATTAATAAACGATTTTACACCAGAGGCGAAAAAAATTGCAAAAAAATTAAGCCAATCTGATACTTGTTATTTTATTGGAAGGAATATTGTATACCCAATAGCATTAGAGGGATCCTTGAAATTAAAAGAGATATCTTACATGCATAGCGAAGGCTTTCCTGGAGGAGAGATGAAACATGGCCCAATTGCATTGATCGATAAAAAATCATTAACAATTTGCTTATCGCCAAACAACGAACTATATGAGAAATCTATTTCAAATGCTGAGGAAATTGCTGCTAGAAATGGTAAGGTTATAATTTTATCGAGTGTTAAAATTCACAGAAAATCATTAAACACACATAATGTAAGCCTACCCAAAGAAAACTTTATTGACACACCTTTCATTTATACTATTCCTCTTCAACTCATTTCATATTATTTTGCTCTTAATGAAGGTACTGATATTGATCAACCAAGGAATCTCGCTAAATCAGTTACCGTTGAATAAATTGAATACTATTTAATATGAATATCGAAGTTGATAATGAGATTTTAGCTAGTGTGATTGACGCTCGGTTTGGTATCAAACCACAGCTTTCTTCAAATATCGAAAAAGCTAATTTTAAACAAACTATTTTTTTTCCTGAGGATAAATTGAAATCAAATACATTTAATTCAGTGCCTTTAGACACATATGGAATAATCAATAAATCTAAGTTATTTACAAGAGAACCTATTACAGGAGAACAAATATCTTATTTAATTAATGATAATGGCTACACTGTTAAAGATAATAATCCAGATATTAAAATCGAAACAACAGATTATAAAATTTTTTATAGATTTGAAATTAATGAGATTCAACACAAATACTGCTCATCAATTTTTACTAATTTAAAATTTAAAAAAATAAATATTGTTTTTCCAAATAGCAGCACAATACACTTTTTTTCTGAGAATATATCCCTTTTAAAAAAATATATTAAGAAAATTGCTAATAAAAAAATTCAAGAGAGTGATCTTATTAAAATCAAAGTCCCAACTAGTTTATCTATTTATTACTCTAAAAATAATAATACCAAAGAGATTACAATCAAAAATAAATCTTATTTGGGAATATGTTTTGAAATAGTTAATCTTTTAAGCTTAAATACTTTAGACACTAAGAATACATATAATTCCAGCAATAATAACAATTACTATATTAATATTCTTTTTTTTAATTTTTATAATTTTTTCCCTAAGTTTATATCTTTATTCATATTTAAATTTTTACTCAGGTTTAATAAATCTTACATATTTTCTAATCAAGTATTAGAAATTAATAATAATTTTAACAAACAAAATAATTTCTTCTCTAATATTATTGATGACAATCAATATCCTAGTTACTTATCAAAAGGAACTTTTTTCCCTAATTTAAAATTAAGTAATAAAAAGTATATTCATGAGATACTCAAGGATGACGATACATACATACTTTCAAACAAATATAAAATAAAAAACATAAAAAATTTTATTTTTCTATCTGATGGTTCTGATAAAAATTCTTATCAAATCGGTAAAAGCTCATATGATTATTTAAATTTAGATAAATGCTATTACATTACAGACAATCATGGCCTAATCACCACTGTAGATATCGTTGATAATATCGGAATTATCAATCATGAAGATATTGATTCAAAGTATTCAGATAATAAACAATCCAGCATAGATAATTTTTATGCTACAGGTTATGAGCCATCATTACCTAAATTAAAGCTACCCAAAATTTGGCCTTTTAAATCTAAAACCCAATAATTTCTTTTATTTAATACATTTAACAATATAATCCTTGCCTCATGAAATGGACTAAAGATAGTTGGAAAAACTTTGAAGCAAAGCAAATGCCTGCTTACGCTGATCAAGGTAATTTAGACTCTGTAATAGAGGAATTATCCTCTATGCCTCCTTTAATATTTGCTGGTGAGACTAGGTCTCTAAAATCACAAATTTATCAAGTTCAAAAAGGAGAGTCCTTTTATTTACAAGGCGGTGACTGTGCTGAGAGCTTTCAGGAATTAAACCCCAATACAATTCGAGATAATTTTAAATTACTATTGCAAATGTCTGTTGTTTTGACTTTTGCCACTAATAAACCGGTCGTTAAACTAGGGAGAATGGGTGGACAATTTGCTAAACCAAGAAGCTCAGACTTTGAAGAAAAAAACGGTCAAAAGCTACCTAGTTATAGAGGAGATATCATCAATTCATTTGAGTTTAACGAGTCCTCTAGAGAACCAGACCCTAAAAGAATGATCAGAGCTTATAACCATTCAGCTTCAACTTTAAATTTATTAAGAGCTTTTGCTCAAGGAGGTTTTGCTAGTTTAACACAATTAAATAAATGGAATTTAGATTTTGCAGATAACTTTGATACAACAAAAAAATTTAAAGAATTATCTGAAAAAATTGCAGAAAGTATAAAATTTATGAATGCCTGTGGTGTAAATGAAAAAAATACAAGAGAACTAAGAGAGACAGATTTTTACACAAGCCATGAAGCACTTCTTTTACCTTATGAACAAGCTTTTACAAGAATAGATAGCACTACAGGTGAGTGGTACAATGTAAATTCTCATTTTTTGTGGGTTGGTGATAGAACTAGAGATCCTAATGGTGCTCACATACACTATTTAAGTGGTATAAAAAACCCTTTAGGTCTTAAAGTAGGACCATCTACAACCATTGATGATTTAAAAAAAAATATTGAGATACTGAATCCTGAAAATGAAGGTGGAAGACTTACACTTATTGTTAGAATGGGAGCAGATAAAATTAATTCAAAATACCCTGATTTATTGAAAGAAATTAATAAACTCGGTCTTAATCTTACATGGATATGTGATCCTATGCATGGAAATACATCTACAAGTAAATCTGGCTATAAAACTAGAGCTACTGAGAATATTTTTAAAGAAATTCAGTCTTTTTTTGAAATTCATAAATCAGAGGGTTCAGTCGCAGGAGGCGTTCACCTTGAATTAACAGGTTTAGATGTAACTGAATGTGTCGGTGGGCCTGATGATATTAAAGATGAAAATTTAGGTGATAGATACCATACGTTTTGTGACCCAAGACTAAATGTTAATCAATCATTAGAGCTATCTTTTCTACTGGCTGATTTATTGTCCAATGGCGAAATGAATTAGTTTTCTTATTCATAATGAATAAAAAAACAAATTCAAATTTAATTAATAATTTTACTGATAATTATTTTTTAAAAACAAAAAAAATTATCCATAAGTATGGAGATATTAAAGTTACTTATGCTGTTTTTATTCGTAGACCAGGTGTTATAGCATTAAAACTAGCAATAAATTGGATTAAACAAATTTCAAAAGACAGAGGAATTAAAGTATCAACTTCTAGTCCATTCAAAGAGGGTGACCATTTCGGTGCTGGAGAACCAATTCTTTATATTAGGGGTTCTTTTAAACATATAGTCGATTTGGAAACTTTACTCTTACAAAAAATTGGTCCAGCTTGTATAGCAGCAGCTAATGCATATCAAATGTGTTTAGACTTGCCTAAAACGTCCTTTATAGCTATGGATGCAAGACATTGTGCAGGTACAGAGATGTCTGAATTAATGTCATATGCGGCATCAGTAGGATCAAAATCAGCAAAAAGAAAGAAAGCTAAAGGCTTTATTGGAACATCGATAGATGCAACATCACATTATTTTCAATCTAATAAAGCATTAGGAACGATGCCACATGCATTAATAGGATATGCAGGATCTACTCTTGAGGCAGTAAAAATGTTTCATGAAACATTTCCAAAAGATGATTTAGTTGTATTGCCTGATTATTTCGGTAAGGAAATTACTGACTCTATTCAAGTTTGTAGCCACTTCGATAAGTTGTCTAAAGCTGGAAAAGTAATGATAAGACTTGATACCCCAAATGGAAGATTTATTGAGAATCTTGATACCTCAAAATCATATGAGGTCTTAGAAAAACACGCACCCGGTTCAATCAAAGAATACAGATCTGACAAAGAGTTAAAACACTTAGTTGGGCCTGGAGTCTCTGCTGCATCTTTGTGGTATTTGAGAGCACAACTTGATAATTTTGGTTTTAAAAAAGTAAAAATTATTGCATCTAGCGGATTTACAAATGAGAAATGCAAGGCAATGTCTTTAGCCAAAGCTCCAATAGATGTCATAGGAACTGGAAGTTATCTACCAGAAAAGTGGTCAGAAACATATGCAACTGCTGATATTATAAAATATGGTAATTCCTCTAGAGTAAAAGTTTCAAGAGAATACCTCTTAAAAAAAGTTAAATGATAATTACACGTTTTGCCCCGAGCCCAACTGGTCACCTGCACTTAGGAAATATGAGATCTTGCTTTTTAAATTGGGCATATTCGAAAAAAAATAATGGTAAATTTATTCTTAGATATGACGACACTGACCAAGAGAGAAGCAAAGATGAATATGTAAAGTCCATAGCATCTGATCTTGATTGGTTAAAAATAAAATATGATGAAACTTTTTATCAAAGCAAAAGAATTGAGAGATATAATGAACTTTTCGATCAATTAATTTCTTTAAAATTTGTTTACCCATGTTTTGAGTCAAGTGAGGATTTAGATATAAAAAAAAAGTTGCAGTTAAAAGCAGGAAAACCTCCAATCTACGATAGATCCTCATTAAATTTATCTAAAGAAGAAATTGAAAAAAAAATAATTAATGGTAATCAGCCTTATTGGAGATTTAAGCTTTCACAGACTAAAATTAAATGGAATGATTTAGTAAAAGGAGAGACCGAAGTAGATCTAGCTTCTCAATCAGATCCTGTTTTAAGGAGGGCTGATGGTAGCTACCTCTACCATTTTCCAAGTGTCGTCGATGATATAGATATGAAAATATCTCACATTATTAGAGGCGAAGACCACTTAACTAATTCAGCAATTCATTTAGAATTATTTAAATGTTTAAATTCTGATTTACCTTCATTAGGTCACAATCCATTAATGCTTAATGAGGATGGAACAAAACTAAGTAAGAGAAATTTGGACTCAATTTCACTTAAGCAATTCAGAAACAGTGGATATACAGTTAACAGTATTCTATCTTATTTGTATTCACTTGGTTTAAACTCAGATTATGATTTTGAAACCATTTTAGAGAATAATTTTAGAGATTTTAAT
>LULI01000363.1_pt2 | contig 27180 bp, 28 predicted proteins | sample 728191 | NCBI WGS metagenome assembly LULI01 (sample SAMN03860293, study PRJNA289734) | marine metagenome | biome: seawater column; feature: ocean; material: water; isolation source: Red Sea water column Station 169 - depth 50m | place: Saudi Arabia: Red Sea | collected 2011-10-15 | depth 50 m | reverse complement strand
CATTAATTGACCAGATAATTGATTGGGTTGATTATGATGATCAGCCAAGATCAAATGGATATGAAGATTATTTCTATACAGGCCCCATTAACGAACCAAGACAATACACATCCAAAAGAACTCTTTATGATTTTTCTGAATTAAATAGCTTACCAGCTTCAAGAGAGTTTGATTTAAATGAATTAAAGAAATACATATGTGTCATACCATATTCTGAAAAAACAAATATAAATGTAAATACACTAGAGCTAGAAGACGCTCTTGTTGTTGCCTCTTATTTAAGTATCTCAATAGATGATGCAGAATATTTGATCATGAATAGCCCTATTGACGGATTCAAAACCATTGAAGAATTTAAAGATGTATTCGTAAATTATTTACCTGATAAAAGCATGAATAATTTCTCAACTAATACAGAAAGTTTTTATTTAATATCTGATACGATTTATGAAAATTATTCATTCAAAAGTAAATCTTTAATTACAATAGAGAAGGGAAGAGCTACTATTACAACAAGAACATATAATAATTAGATGAAGCAATATATTATTTCAACAATTTTTTCTTCAAAGAAGCTTAATTTAGTTTACTTTGAAGGTAATAAAAAGATTAAGGAAGAAGAAATAACTTTAAATAATTTAAGAAGTAATATAGATACTGCTTCAATAATTTATTTTCTTTTAGATAGCTCAAAGATATCAACGTTCAACTTCAAAAAAGAAGAAAGTGAAACAAAAGAGAAATATGAAGCAAGGTTTTTTGCAGATAAGGAAGATATTCTTGTAAATGATATTTCTAACCAGAAATTTTTCTCTTTTTCAGAAAACAATAATGATTTAGTTTTTCTGATTGATAAGGAATATTATGAAAATATTCAGAATGAGCTAAGTAGACTGAATAATAAAATCTTTTTAATTCCGGAATATTTTTTACTCAGTGAAAAGGATAAAGATCTTTCAATAAAAACCAAAAATAAATTATTAATTAAGCTTTCAGATGGTAGAGGATTCTCCCTATCAAAAGAACAAAGTGATTCTTTTTTAGAGTCTATAGCTATTGATCATCTTGACGAAAAATCAGGAGATTTAGAGAACTTGCAACAACAATTTCTTGCATCAAATGACCCTTCCATTAATTTCTTTAAATTTAGGCCGACTATTGCAAATGTTTTAAACAAATTAATGATAACTAAAAAAGATGTTGTCTTACTATCTGTATTTCTTCTAATAATTATAAGTTTTCCATTTATTCAAAAAAATATCCTTCAAAACCAAATAGACAACTATAAAAAGGAGACACTAATAATATTTAAAACGCTTAACCCAAATTTTAATAGAGTGATTAACGCTCGTGCACAAATTGATCAACTCATATTGAAAGGTTTAATTTAGATTATGTTAAATCTACTCAGATTGTAATTGAGACTCAACAACTTGTTATTGAAATTGATGATATGCCTGCTTCTCAGTTTAATCTTGCAAAAACTCTATTCACCAATTTTGGAGTTGTTTTGATTGATGAAAACATAATAAAAAATGAATCAAATATTTCTGGGGAATTAACTTTTAGATACCAATGATAAATTTTTATAATGATCTAAGTAGTAGGGAAAAGAAGTTAGTTATTTCCTCTTTAGTGTTGTTATTTATTTTATCTTTTTCTCTATTACTAAATTCTATTTTCTCAGACTTTAGAAATATAAAGAGAATTCATAATAGTGTTGAAGCAGACTATTTATATGTCCTTCAAAAAGCAAATATCATATCTAATAATGTTCTTTCCCAAAATATTAAGTTATCTGGAGTTAGCATTTATGATTTTGTTTCAACAAATGAAAAGCTTAAGTTTCTAGATTTAGATATGCTTAAACTTCAGAATATTAATGGATCAGAAAGACTCACTTTTGATATTGAAAGATTAGATTTATTGACACCAACCATTAATGAGTTCTCATTATTTTTTAACAAGAACCCATCAGATATTAAGGTAGTTCGCTCTAATCCCTCGTCTTATCAAATAATAATTAATTTCTAATTTTTATATTCCCGGCATAAAGCTCATGAAACAGCTTAACCGAAATTGAATCAGCCACTCCCCATTTAGTTGCTTTAATCTTTTTTGGGCGAACTTTTTTTATGATTTTTGAATATATTTTCAAAGCTTCATCAATTACATCTGCGCGATCCTCAGATAAATTAAACAAATCAATTTTTTTATCTTTTTTAATAGAGTTTAGCAACTTAACTTCATTTAAAAACATATCAGCATCCATAGTCTTTGCATCGCATAATCTAAAAAAAGATCTTATATTTCCTCCAATCCCAATTAATTTAGAATTGTCCCACTCTGATAATTTATCTTTTTTAAGCATATTTCTAACTGCTCCAAGCTGGAATGATTGATTAAGGTGTAAATTATTTTCACTGAATTGGAAGAATTCAGTACTTCCTCCGCCGATATCAACAAAAAACTTATCAGATAATATGCTTGCATCTGGATGAAATTTCATCAAGTTTGCTTCCTCGAAGCCTGAAATAATCCTTACAGGTTGACCAATCTTTTGCTCAATGAATCTTCTCGACTCCTCTGAATTATTAGTATCTCTAAATGCAGAAGTGGCAACTATTTCATAGAGTTGGACTTCGTTTTGCTTGAAAAATTTTATGTATTTGTCAATTAGGATTGATAGATCAATAAGCTTTTTTTTTGGAATTTTACCCTCCAAAAAAACTTCTGTACCTAGTCTTATTGGTGTTCGCACACCTTCTTTGAAATCTATTGATGTAGGAGTTGTATGAAAGATTTTAGACTTAATTGCATTTGTTCCAATATCAATTGCAGCTATTTTCATTGAGTCGTATCGTCAGTATATTTAGTGATAAGCATATATTGCTCATATGTAAGATTCTCAAATAATACACCTTCAAGAGAAGCTTGATAATTTTGTATTTTTTTAGACCACCTTGCAGGTTTAAGGAGTTTTTTTTCTTTATAAACTGTTTTATTTAATAAAAATCTTAGAGCTGTTAATCTCGCTATCATTTTATTATTTGCATTTATGGATACCCAAGGAGATATATTTGTTGAAGTCTTTTCAAACATTTCCTCTTTGTAAAGTGAGAAAATATCCCATTTAGTTGCAATTTTTTCATCATTTTTAGAAAGCTTCCAATACTTCAATTCAGATTTCTTTCTTGCATTCATTCTTCTTTTTTGTTGGTCTTGAGAGAGAGAAAAATAGAATTTTGTAATTTCTATTCCTTTTTTAATTTGTTTTTTTTCCCAATTATTTACTTCTTTCATAAATTTTAGGTATTGATTTTCTGAACAATAATTCATTACTGGCTCTGTCAACGCTCTTGTATACCAAGATCTATCAAGAAAAGCTATCTCACCTTTTTTTGGTAAAACCTTGCTCCATCTTTTAAACCAATTACTTGATTCCCACTTTGTAGGAATGCCTAAAGCTACATACTTAAAATTTTTCGGCATGAGGTATTCAGAGAAGAATTTAATTGCTGAGCTTTTCCCTGCTGTGTCTCTTCCTTCAAAAACAATACAAATTCTTCTTTCATTTTTAATTACATCTTCTTGCAGTTTAAGAAGTTCAATTTGAAGCCTTCTTTTCTCTAAAGCATAAGCTTTAGGATTAAGTTTTTTATAAGCATTAAGATCGAAAGTAATTAAAGACATGTGCTTGGATTATACTTTTAAGTAAAGCAAATTCACAAAAGTTTCTAAATTTTAACAAAAATAATTATTTATCTGGTGTATAGTTCTTCAATATGGATTTCTTAACAGATGCATCCTTTTTATACATAGCTCTGGCCTGCGTTGCTGGACTTTTCATGGCATGGGGTATTGGTGCCAATGATGTTGCAAACGCAATGGGTACCTCTGTTGGTAGCAGAGCATTAACAATAACTAGTGCAGTAATTCTTGCTTCAATTTTTGAATTTTTAGGAGCATTTCTTGCCGGTGGCGAAGTTACATCTACAATACGCAAAGGTATTGTAGATCCTCAGCTTTACAATGATAACCCAGAGATTTTTATTGTTGGAATGCTTTCGAGTCTTCTTGCGGCAGGTTCATGGTTGCTAATTGCTTCTTATAGAGGCTGGCCAGTTTCAACAACTCACTCTATAGTGGGAGCAATTGTCGGGTTTGCTTTAATTACTAAAGGCCTTAATTCAGTCTCATGGGGAGTTGTTGGTAATATTGCCGCTAGCTGGGTAACTTCTCCATTAGTGTCAGGAACCCTTGCAATATTAATATATTTCTCAGCAAAAAAACTCATTCTTGAAAAAGCTGATCAGGTTACCGCAGCTGTAAGAATAATTCCATTTTATGCAGCACTTGTAACTTTTGTAATTTGTTTAGTAACAGCTAAAAAGGGACTAAAGTATGTGGGTTTTCAATGGACTGATCAGGAAGTATTCATCTTCTCCGCAATTCTTTCATCTTTAATTTTAATAATTTCAAGTATCCCTCGTAACCTAAAAAAAGAACTACTTTTAGATAAAAATAATGATTTTGGTGGGGTTGAAGCTGCTTTCGCATTTTTGATGGTGATTACTGCTTGCAGCGTTGCTTTTGCTCATGGATCAAATGATGTTGCAAATGCTATTGGACCGGTGGCCGCCATTGTTTCGACAGTTAATGCAGAAAACCAAATTTTAACAACCTCTATGACACCCCCATGGGTTTTATTTTTAGGAGCTACAGGAATTGTTATTGGATTAGCCACACTTGGGTATAGAGTAATGCAAACTGTAGGTGAAAAGATAACTACATTAACACCCTCAATGGGCTTTTCTGCAGAAATGGCAACCTCAGTAACTGTAATATTAGCTAGTTTCATTGGATTCCCAATATCTACAACACACACTCTTGTGGGAGCTGTTATTGGAGTCGGAATTGCTAAATCAGTATCAAAAGTTGATTTCAATCAGGTTTTAAAGATAGTTATCTCTTGGGTGGTAACGATTCCCACAGGTGCAATTTTTACAATTGCTTTTTACGTATTTCTTAGGTTTATTTTGTTCGTGTAGATTATTGCTTCGCAGTACATGCAATTAAGTAAGATAGCGATGCCCTGACTGCTTCGTTCTTCCCAATATCATTCAATTCACGATCCATTTTATAGTTAAGTGATAAAACTGAAATAATAATTTGTGTAAGCACTAAGAACACACCTTTTTCATTAAACATTTCAAGAATAAGCTTTCTTGCTGGTGAAGATTCATTAAAATAATTAATTAATGAAGTAACCAACTCATTTAAGATATTTTGAAGTTCATTTGATTCAGGCTTCTGGGTATTTGAATCTATAAATAATGAACTTTCTTTTATTAATTCGTTTTGCAAATATGACTTTATATGATCTGGAGTAGGAAAAAATTTATATGTTGAAGTTCTTTTAAGATTAGACATTTGGGAAATTCTAGCAATTGTTATATCGGCAACTTCGCCATGTTCCAATATTAATTTTGCAGTTGATATGATTTTGTCAACTCTATCTTTACTTCTTTTTTGCTTTGCAATCATAAAAAATTAGACAAATGTTTAATAAAGTATAATTATTACAAAAAAAATCTTCTACATAAAGTCGGATTCTCGTCACAAATTTGTAACATTAAAAAACTAGTATATGAGTGTTTTAAATTTGAGGACATCTAATGAAACACTTTTCTATTTTATTCACAATCTTATTTGTACCTTTTTTGATTTCTCAAGAAGAGGTTGAAGAGGTAGTTGTTGTTGGTACAAAAGCTAGTATTATCTCAGCTATTGAAAAACAGAGGGAATCTAATCAGATTGTATCTGTTGTTGATTCAGATGCATTAGGTGAATTTCCTGATACTACGGCGGCAGAAGCATTAAGAAGGATTTCAGGTATTTCGGTTGAAAACGATCAAGGTGAAGGCAGGTATGTAACTATCAGAGGACTCTCTGGAGATTTAAATACAATCGCTGTTAATGGAGCACTAGTTCCAGCTCCTGAAGGAGGAAGGAAGGTAATGCTTGATGGTCTTCCAACAGAACTTCTAGACTCAATTGAAGTTTATAAGTCTTTGACACCAGATCAAGATGCAGATTCTATTGGTGGTAGAGTTGAATTTAATACTAAAAGTGCCCTTGATTTGGATGGAGTTTATTTTAAATTAAAAGCTAACACACTTTGGAATGAACATATCTCACATAGTAATAATCCTAAATTTTCTGTGACATATGGAGATATGATCTCTGAAAATGTTGGACATATTATTGGTTTTACTTCATCAGAAAAACAAATTGAAACTTTTAACAACGAGACAGGTTTCCCTGCTTGGGATCTATTTGATAATGGTAATTATGCAATAGCTGACGATTTTGAAAGTAGATATTATGATTTAACACGAGAGAGATTAGGCCTTACATATGATATTGATTATCGATTAAATGACGAGACTTCATTATTCGCAAATATACTTTGGAATGAGTACGTGGATGATGAGTTAAGGTACAAAGATGAATACAGAATGAGAGATGATCAAACTGATGTTACAGCTACAGGAAGTACAATTACTGAAATAAGAAGAGATGCTGAAGTAAGGGTAAGAGAAGAAGTACGAACAATAAGAACTTTTATTCTTGGCGGGAATACTATAACTAATGGCTGGGACACAGAGTTTGCTTTTACTAGTTCATTTGCTGAAGAAGATGATACAGATAATGTCGATGCTAAGTTTAGAAGCAGCACCTTTGATGCTGATGATTGTGGGGGCCCATGTGGATATTTTGACTATAGTGATCCAAAGAGACCTTACATGGTTTTAACTGAAGGCGCACAAGCTATTTATGATCCTTCTGAACTAGGCGTTGATGAAATTGAAGAAGAGGATTCCGTTATACAAGATACTGAATCTTCAATAAAAGTAGATTTTACTAAAGATGGTTTTGAAGTAATGAATACTCCAACAACAGTAAAATGGGGTCTCAAATACAGTACAAGAGAGAAAGAGAAAAATGTTGAGGGTTATGGATGGGAGCCTGACACAACTCAAGCTGATTATAATCCTAATTTGACTCCATTGAATTGGCCTTGGCCAACTAAATTTGGACCAATGGCCGATCCAGCAACAATCTATGCATTACAGGGAACGTTTGGACCTTATGGAACTAGCGATTTTGGGGATGATTATGTATCTGAGGAAGATATTTTTGCATTTTATGGAATGGGTACATTTGAATTTGATAATGCAATTGTAATTGCGGGTATTAGAGTCGAAGATACTAGCTTTAGCACAATTGGTTATAACGATGGGGATCCAGACGATATTATTTCAGGAAGCAATGATTATACATTTGTCTCACCAAGCATAAATGTTAAATATTTTCTTAATGACAACACCATTGTTAGAGGTGCTTTTTTTAGAGCTCTTTCAAGACCAGGTTTTGGTGAATCTGCTCCTGTAGCTGATATCGAACTTGAAGCTGACGGAACTTATGAAGGTGAAATGGGTAATCCTGATCTTGATCCTTATGAGGCTGATAATTTTGATTTAACTATCGAAAGGTATAGCGACAATGGCGCCGTATCATTCGGTCTATTTAAGAAAAATATAGACAATGCAATTTATCCCCAATTAACTCAAGGTGTTGTCGCAGGTTATAACTTTAGTGAACTCCTAACTTATGTTAACAGCGAATCTTCAACTGTTGATGGAATGGAGTTTAACCTTTTCAGAGAGTTTGACTCTCTTCCAGATCCTTTTGATGGTCTTTTCATATCTGTAAATATTACTGATATAGATGCTTCGAGTGACATCCCGAGCGATAACGGTGTGTTTACAGTTCCTTTTAGAAAATTAGCTGATAGAACGAGCAATATTTCAATTGGTTACGATAAAGGAAATTTAGATATGAGACTTTCAATGGCCCGAAGAAGCGATTATCTGGACTATTTAGCTGATGATGATATTGAGACAACCGTTGAAGATTTAAATTATGATAATATTAGATTTACTGATGATCATTCACAATTAGACTTTACAGCAAAGTACTATTTGAATGATAATCTAACCCTTAAATTTGATCTTATAAATATAAATGATGAACCTGAATACTATTACTGGGGTAACCCATCAAGGCTTTCTCAATATGATGAATATGGTAGAAGTGCGACAGTTGGTTTCACTTACAAGTATTAAAAATTATTTTTATTATAAAAAGGCAAGTTTTATGCTTGCCTTTTTCTTATCTGTTTCAATTAATTCAGAAATTGTTGAGGTTGAGGCTATTTACGAAACACCCCCTGTTGTAACTAAGGGTGATGCAGCTGATGATCCTGCAATATGGGTAAATAAAAGTAATCCCTCAAATTCAATCATCTTTGGTACTGATAAAAAAAGTGGAATTTATAGTTACAACCTTCAAGGGCAAGAGCTGAGCTATACAAAACTTGGTAACATTAATAACATTGATACGAGAACTATCAATGTTGGAGATGATGATAATGTATCTGACTTTACTTTCCTTTTTGCATCTAATAGAACTTTAGGATCGGTTGATTTATGGGTATTTGAAGATAACGAAACAAGACAAAAACTTGAAACTGACTCATGGCAAGTTCCATCAAAACCATCATTTAGAGGTAAATCAGATATTATCGTATATGGTATATGCGCCGGAATTGATCCAAAGTATGGATTAGTTGCTTTTCTGACAGAAGATACTGGTCCACGGGTTGAAGTATGGAACCTAACCGAGAATGGTCTAGATCTTATTACAACTTTTAATAATGGTGGAGAATCCGAGGGATGTGTTTATGATGATTTAAATAGGACCCTTTTTATATCAGAAGAAGAGGTAAGAGGGGTTTTAAAAGCTTACAGACTCGATGATAGTTTTGATTTTTCTGAGCCCTATATTGTCGATTCTAGGGAAGGTCAAATCGGTGGTGACCCAGAGGGCGTATCATTATATAAAACACCAAACAATTCAGGTTATTTAATTTTATCCTCTCAGGGAGATAGTAAGTTTAATCTGTATGATAGAAATTATCCTTATGATTACATTACAAGTTTTAGAATAGGCTCTTCAAAAAGTATAGACAATGTGACTGATACAGATGGTATAGAAACAATCAACTACAATCTGAGTGAAGAGTATCCAGAAGGCATTATGATTGCCCAAGATGGTCTTAATAAAGATGGGTATAGAACTAAAAGACAAAACTTCAAAATTGTCTCATTCAAAGATGTTCTTGATGCTTTAGATGTCATTAGATAACGTCCTAGAGTTTATATCGAATAATTTACAATACTCGTATGTATTGATTCTTGTCTTTGCTTTTGCAGAGTCTTTGGTAATCGTCGGTAGCATTCTCTCAAGTGCAATTCTTTTTTCAATTTGCGTATTTCTTTATAACAACAATCTTCTTGATTTATATAGCATAGTTCCTTTAGCTATGATTGGAGCGCATGTGGGCGATGTTATCAGCTTTGTTTTAGGAAAAAGATTTGGTCCACTTGTGCTTGAGACAAAGTTTTTTAAAAAAAGAGAGAGTATTATTGAGAGAGGAAATAATTTTATTGATAGATTTGGTCAACTTACAGTTGTATTGGGTAGATTTATTCCTGCCATGAGGGCTATTGTTCCATTTTTAATAGGGATGACAGGTATGGAATTTATGAAATTCTATAGAGCATCTATTTTAGCTATTTCGGTATGGGGTTTTGGCCTTATAATACTCACTACAGGATTAAGCTCAATTTTATAGATTTATTATGATTCAAATATTAATACTTACCGCATCACTCTTAGCTATAACATTTTTTATAATTAATTTAGTAAAAGCTAAAAGAAATGGAAGGCTAACGGCGTTCTTAAGAGATCTTTTAGTAATTTTTCTAGGTCTCGTTATGACCGCAGGAATTTTTTATATTGCTATTAGGGTTCTACCAAGAGTCTTCATGTAAGTATGACCATCTTTTTTTGCATAGCTTTTAATGATATTAATCCCCAAGCTCCTATTCATATTTTAATAATCCCCAAAAAAGAAATTCCTCAACTATCTTTATCAGATGAGAATGATAGTGAATTGTTGGGAAAGCTTCTTATTGCTGCCAATAAAATAGCGGAAGATCATGATACAAAAGATGCTTTTAGGATTGTTATCAATAATGGTGCGAAAGCTGGACAGTCAGTCTTTCATCTTCACTTACATCTGCTGGCTGGAAGACCACTTTCGTGGCCACCGGGGTAGTTACATATATATACTATAAAAATATGAGCCAACACCAAGAAGAAAAACTAATAGTGCTATGCCAACCAAAAAGAATGTTGCGAACTTCGTTGTTTCGTTATCGTTCATATTTAATTAAAGAATTATGAAGGATTTTAACAAAGAAATTAAGTCTTGGATATTCTATGATTTCGGTAACTCAGCCTATGCAACAACAGTTATAGCAGCATTTTTTCCACTATTTTATGCAAGCTACTGGTCTAATGGTCTTGAGTCACTTCAAGCAACTCAATATCTTGCATTTGCATTAACAATAATAAATTTAATTATTCTTGTTTCAGCTCCAATTATTGGTGCAGTAACCGACTATAAAAGACTAACAAAGATTCTATTTATAATTTTTACTTTATTATCAATCGTATCAGTTGCCTCCTTTTACTTTATTCCGATGGGCAAATGGTTAATGGCTCTCATTCTCTATGGCATTTCATTTTTCTCTTTTGCTTCAGCAGTTGTGCTCTATGACAAAATGCTGGTTTATGTTGCTTCAGAAGATCAGCTAACAAAAGTATCTAGCTATGGTTATGCATTAGGATACTTGGGGGGAGGGTTGTTATTTGCCTTGAATGCATTCATGGTCCTTCAACCTGAAACCTTTGGCTTAAGCAATGAAGCTGAAGCAGTAAGATGGGCATTTATAACTGTATCAGTGTGGTGGTTTATTTTCTTACTTCCTTTAGCAATTAATTATAAAGAGCGTGAAGTTGAAAAAACTGGAAATCTCAAAGAAGTTCTTGGCGGATTTGTAAGTACGTTTAGAGATATTCAGAAAAATAAAAATGTTCTGTTATTTTTATTTGCCTTCTTTTTGTATATTGATGGCGTTCATACAATTATGTCGCTTGCAGCAATTTTTGCTGAAAACATTGGAATTGATCAATCGGCGATTATTGTTGCACTAATTTTAGTGCAATTTGTTGCATTCCCATCAACACTTTTTTGGTCTTATATTGGTAATAAATATGACGATAAAGTCGTTCTTTATGCAACCATCTTTATTTATATATGCGTTGTTATTTACTCAACAGCACTTTCCAACTCTTCAGAATTTTATGTTATGGCAGTACTGATAGGTTCAGTCCAGGGCGGTATTCAAGCTGCATCGAGAAGCTTTTTCTCCAAAATAATTCCTACAAATAAATCTGGCGAGTTTTTTGGTTTTTACAATACATTTGGCAGAGCCGGATCTGTGATGGGTCCTGCATTGGTTGGAATGTTTATAGGTATATTTAATAATCTACAAATAGCTCTTGTACCAATTATTGTGTTGTTTATTGCCGGCGGGTTTTTATTAAGATACGTGAAATATCCAAATGAAATTATTTAGCAAGAATTCAATTATCTTTTATTCACTAATGGGCCTTGTAAGTTTATTCATTGCAAGATATATAAGATCTCTTATTGATTATAGTATTGGAGTAGAAATACTAATTTGCTCAATTATTATTCTCCCTATGTATTATTTTGCAAGAAAAGCTCTTGTTAAGTATTTCTTGAAGCAAGTAGATTAATCAAAGCTTTAGGCTTATCTGTTATTATCCCATCCACATCTAAGCCAATCAGATAGTCCATTTCTTCAATACTATTAATTGTCCAAACAGAAATCTTGATATTCTCACGTTTACAAAAATCTACAAATCTCCTTGTAACAATCTTAATGCCATATCTGTAAATTGGTATTTGCAAGCAATCACCACTAATTTCACCTCTATATATTCCAAAGCTTTTAAGAAGAAGCTTAAGTACTTCATGAGGACCCATTGAATATGTTACGTCAGAAAGTGTAGATTTAATTTTTTGTAGCCTTTGACTTGAAAAACTGGCAATACATAAATTCTTTTTAATATGTGGAAACTTATTAATTATCTCAATTGCAGGATCGACTACTTCATCTGTTTTAAAATCAATTTGAAATTTAGTGTTAGGGAATTGTTTTAGCGTTTCTTCAAGTGTTGGTATTTTGCAATCATCAAAAATATTTAATTCATCTATTTCAGAAGCTAAAAGCTCATTAAAATTCTTTTCTATACCAGGGATTCTTTTTAAGTCATCATCATGAAAGATATATGGAATACCATCAGAGCTTAGTTGGATGTCTGTTTCAATGATATCTGAGCCAATTTCTAGAGCGTATTTGAATGATTCAATGGTATTTTCAGGAGCTTCAAGAGAGCCGCCTCGATGAGCCATTACAGCCAAACCATCATAATTTAGGTAATCTTTCATATATTTTGTAAAATACTCTTAAAAATCATTATACAACTTGGATAAATTTGAAGAAATAAGGCCTTATTATGATCACCAATACTTTATTAAATTCTTTTTTGGGATTATTTTTATCTTTCTATCTCAGCAGAAGATTTAAAAAAATTAAATCAATCCACCAATATCAAAATATGTATGAAAAGATTATGGAAAAGATCATAAAAGATACATCAAGTGGTTTTACATATAATGGGCTTGAAAACCTTCAAGAAAATACTTCATATCTATTTATTTCAAATCATAGAGACATTACTTTAGACCCTGCATTTTTAAACCTTGCTCTTCACAAAAATGACTTTTCTACTGTAAATATCGCTGTAGGTAGTAATCTTATGGACCAAAAGTGGGCTGCAGATCTTATGCGCCTCAATAAGAGTTTTATAATACCAAGATCCGGATCATCAAAGAGAGAAATTTATCGATCTCTCAATCTAGTTTCAGAATTCATATTTAATAAAGTAAAAGTTGAAAATGAATCTATCTGGATTGCTCAACGTGAGGGAAGGGCAAAAGATGGTAGAGATATAACAGATCCAGCAATTTTAAAAATGATCCATCTTACTAAAAGAAAAGAGTTATCTTTTTCTGATTTCTTTAATCAAATGAGGGTTATTCCAGTCTCTATTTCCTATGAGTTTGACCCAAATGATTTGAATAAAGCTAAAGAAATTTATGAGACCGACGTAAATGGCTTTTATGAAAAAAAAGAAAATGAAGACCTTGAAAGTATATCTAGGGGAATATCAGGCTTTAAAGGGTCGGTAGTATTGAATATTGGTAATGTAATGAACTTTGAATCAGACTCTTATGAGATAGTTGCTGAGCAAATAACTAATGAAATATCTAATCAGTTTCATAATCATCCTACAAATAAAGATGCTTTATCTATTTTGAATGAAGATCTTAAACTTGAAGACAATGAATACTTCTCAGAAAGGCTAAAAGACGAGCCAGATGAGGTAAAAAGCATTCTATTAAACCAGTATGCTAATTCTGCTAATTAATGGCGCGCCTGGAAGGATTCGAACCTCCGACCTCTTGGTTCGTAGCCAAGCACTCTAATCCAACTGAGCTACAGGCGCATACTTGAATTATAATACTTAAATTATAAAACAAAGGAGCCAATACGGCTCCTTATATTTTGTCGAAGTGATCAAAACAGGGGAAGTTTCTGAATCGACTATTTAATCATAACTTCAGAGTGTTTCTACTAGGTATATATTTTGAAACGTATTGTAAATTTTATGTTACGAAATCTTACGAGCTTTTTCTTTGAGCATAGCAGGAATGCCATCAATAATTGGATAAGCTAATTTAGATTCTTCGCAGATAAGTTCATTATTTTCTTCATCATAAACTAACTTCCCTTTGGAGACAGGACAGACCAGAATATTTAAAAGATTTTTATTTAATTTAGCCATTTAATATAGATTAATTACAAGTATAGTATTCTAATCCAAATGGTTATTTCAGAAAACAATAAAAAGATCATATATTCATTATTGGTTTTTCCATTTCCAGTAACCGGGATACCTATCCTTGTATATATTCTTCCTTTTTATGCTTCAAACTATAATCTTGGACTTTCTTTAGTGGGATTAATCTTTTTTGCTGGCAGAATTATAGACGTATTCACTGATCCCATTATGGGCGCATTGGTTGACAGATATCCATCAAGATTTGGAAAACATAAACATTGGATTTTCTTATCGCTACCTGTTTTATGTCTAAGCGCATATTTCCTTTTTTTTCCTCAAGATGAATTTATTAGTGGTTGGTACTTATTTATTGCTTTATTTACTCTATACAGCGGATTTACCCTTGCCAATATAGCTCAACTTTCGTGGGCATCATTTATCGCTCCTGAATATGATGAAAGAACTAAATTATTAACATTGAGAGAAATTATTGCGATCATCGCAACATTAATTGTAATTTCTATACCTGCAGTAATAGAGATCTATGAAGGATCATTTCTTCTAAAGATCAATGCAATTGGTGTATTCGCTTTGGTTGGCATTCCTTTAACAATATTTCTTGGTCTATTTTTTTTAGATGATAAGAGGACTGCTTCAAATTACGATAACCCACTAAAATCCTTCAAGAGATTCTTAAAGAATAAGACTTTAAATAGACTGGTTTTGGCAAGCGTTCTTCTTGCTTTCGCTCAAAGCTTAACTGGCGGTTTATTTGTAATCTTTATGGACTCTATTCTTGAGCTTGGTGATTACGCATCAAGGGCTATATTCGTAAACTTTACATTTGCGGTGATAGGAATATTTTTATGGAGATATATTGGCCTAAAATTTACAAAACATTTTGCTGCATCATTATGTCTTCTATATGCAGGGATTCTATTTCTACTCCAATTTTTTGTTGTTCTTTATATAAGTGATGCAAGTGAATCAGTAAAAGCAGGAGTACTATTTTTTGTTCTGGCAATGTATGGAATATCCTTTTCAGGCGCTGCACCATTGATTATTTCTATGGTAGCTGACGTCTCGGATGCAGAGCAGGCAGAATCAGATGTTAATAAATCTGGAGCTATGTTTGCATACTACACAACAATTACCAAAGTAGGTTATACCCTTGCGGTAGCCTTTCCTTATATATTTCTTGAGAGTGTAATTGGTTTTGATATTACTTTAGGATCTGATAATTCACAATTTACCAAGAATACTCTTTTATATATGTATCACTTTATTCCAGTAATGTGTTTTTTTCTTGCTAGCTATCTTTTATCAAAACACAATATTTCACGAGAAGCTCATTCGACTATAAAAGAAAATATTAGTTAAAACATAAATATAAGTTATAATTAATATAAATTTTATGAATAAAACAAATTTAAGCGTTAACTTGAATAAGGTTGCTCTTCTGAGAAATGCAAGAGGATCAGATTATCCATCATTAGTGAATTTTGCTAAATGAGGGTAACCCATTTAATATTGAAAATGGTTCTTTTAGGGGATACGAAAACTTAGTTAAAGATATAAAACCTTATCAAGCAACACTTGTTCCGGATGAAGACAATCAAATAACCTCAGATCATGGTTGGATAAGGGGAGATCATGATGAGGAATTAAAATTAATTATAGAAAGACTCCATGAAGATTGTTCATACGTAAGTATGTTTATTGATGCCAATCTTGAATCTGTAGATTATGCTTTGGAAATGGGTGTAAATGCAGTAGAAATTTATACTGGACCATATGCAAAACTTAACAAAGATGAAAGAGTTTCATACATTGAAGAAATGCATGAGATTTTCAAGTATATAAAATCAAATAATTTAAAACTCAATGCGGGTCATGACCTCAACTTAGAAAATCTTCCTGAATTAATTGATCTCAATATTATTGATGAAGTTTCAATTGGTCACGCTATAATAACTGAATCACTTATCCATGGATTGGATAATGTTCTTTCACAATATATTAAGATAATTAAATGAGCCTAGAAGAAAAACTTAAACAACAAATCAAAGAAAATCCTGTGCTTATTTATATGAAGGGCACGCCATATGAGCCAAGATGCGGTTTTTCATCAAAGACTGTACAAGCATTAATAGATTGTGGGGCTCAATTCTCATTTGTTGATATCCTAGAAAATCAAGAAGTTAGAGCAACACTTCCTTCTGTAACTGACTGGCCAACCTTTCCTCAGGTTTTTATTTCCGGTGAGTTAATTGGGGGTTGTGACATTGTTACGCAAATGCATGAATCAGGCGAGCTTCAAAAACTTGTTGATGATGCAGTAGGCTAATCTATTTTATTTAAGATTTTACAGAAAACTTTCGCCGTAATTTCTGAATCATATGATGCTGAATGAGCCAATTCGTTTTCATAATCAAAGCCTAGCTCTTTAGCAACTCTTGCAAGGACAGTTTGACCAGTAAAAATTCCACCTATAGATACAGTATCAAAAACTGAGAAGGGGTGGAAAGGGGATCTTTTAATATTATTTCTCTTAATAGACTCATTTAAAAAACCCAAATCAAAATGAGCATTATGTCCAACAAGAATAGCTCTACTGCACTCATATTTATTCTTATGTTTATTGATGATACTAAAAAGGTCTTTTAAAGCTTCTTTTTCATCAACTGCATTTCTTAGAGGGTGATTAAGATCAATGCCGGTAAATTCGAGAGATTCCTCAGATACATTTAAACCTTCAAAAGGTATTATGTGATGCCTGTGAGTGGTGCCAACTCGAAATTCTTTGTCATAATCTATAAGAGTAATAGCAATTTCCAATAGTGCATCGTTAACTGGATCAAAACCACCAGTTTCCATATCTACAACTACCGGAAGGAACTTTCTAAACTTTTCTTTCAATCAATTACGCCAAGTTTTTTTTGAAGTTTTTTATTTGAGGTTGTATATCCAAAGGGAACTCTCTCACCAGGATTTATCCTCTTAAAAGCCTCTTGGACTGCAAGTGTTGTTTCATGGAATCCACATAAAATAAGATCAAGTTTTCCTTCGTAATGATTAATATCACCTACAGCAAATATACCTTTTTTAGATGTTTCAAAAGTAGTGGTATTTACAGATATTTTTTTATCTTCTAAATCAATCTCCCAATCAAGTATTGGACCTAGTTTTTTATTTAAACCAAAGAGGAATAGCAGTTCATCGGCTTTATGTTCAGAAATCTCTAAAGTTTCGAAGTTCTTAAGTTTAACTCCGGTTACTTTTTTGTCTCCAACTATTTCATTGATTAAGTGAGGTGTAAAAAGACTAACTTTTTCATTTTTAACTAAATCTCTCATTTCTTGTTCAGTTTTATATGCACCTCTAAACTGATCTCTTCTATGAACCAAGCTAACGTGAGAGGCGATTTTACTTAATTCCACTGTCCAATCTAAAGCAGAGTCTCCGCCACCAAAAATGAATACTTCTTTGTCTTTGTATTGATCCATATTTCTTACGGCATACGTTACTCCCTTATTGAGAAATAAATCAGGATTTTCAATATTTGCCGGTCTTCTTGGTTCAAAAGATCCAGCACCTGCTGCTATGAATATATTTTTTGTTTTAAATTTATTACCCTCATTAGTTTCTACAATCCAAAAGTCACCATCTTCTGAAATTGTTTGAACTCTTTGAGATAAATTTAAATCATAATCAAAAGGTTCTATTTGCTTTAATAGGGCATCAACATGTTCTTGTGCTGTTTGAAATGGGACTCCTGGGATATCATAGATAGGTTTTTCAGGATAAAGCTCGGCGCATTGCCCACCAGGTTTGTCTAAGTTATCGATTAATGTGCAATTTAATCCTAATAGGCCAGCTTCAAAAACTGTAAAAAGTCCTACGGGACCTGCTCCAACTATTAAAATATCCGTTTCTTTCATTATTTAACTAACTGACCTGGCTTTGCACCTTCATCTGGTGATATTAAATAAATTGATCCCTCATCATTGCTAGACGCTAAGACCATTCCTTCCGATACTCCAAATTTCATTTTCCTTGGCTCAAGATTTGCAACTAATACAACATGTCTTCCATTAAGACTCTCAGGATCATATGCACTTTTTATGCCAGCAAAAACAGTTCTTTCACCAAGATCACCCACATCAAGATGTAATTTTATGAGCTTATCAGCTTCTTCTATACCTTCAGCTTTAACAATTTTAGCTACGCGAAGCTCAACCTTTGCAAAATCTTTGATATTAATTAAATTTGAATCTTCCATTTCAATTTCCTCATTTATTTTAGCTTTTTCTAATCTTTTTAATAGGGGCTTATATGGATTAATTTTTGTATCTACAAGATAATCCTTAATATTATTAAAATCATTTGTAGCACTATCATTAAATACCTCTAAAGCCATTGATGTTATTGTTGGTAGAACAGGATTAAGCAATATTGAGATAACTCTAAAACAGTTAATTGCTGTCGATGATACCTCTACAGCCTTTTCTTCACTGGATTTCCAAGGCTCATTCTCATTAATATATTTATTAACTTCATCTGCCATCTTCATAATAATTTTTACAGATTTAGAAAGATTTAAGTTTTCATAATGCTCAATCACTTCATCGATCATTAATAGATTTTTCTCAATAAAGTCCTCATCTAAGTTTGCAGAGAGACTATTACCATTCTTCTCAATAAATTTTGAAACTCTGCTAGCAATATTTAAATATTTACCGACGATATCTGAATTAATTTTTTGAATAAATTCATCTTCATTAAAATCTAGATCATCAATTGAATTATTAAACTTATCAGCAAAATAATATCTTAATAACTCACCATCATAGTTTTCAGCAAAGTCGTCTGCATTTATAAAGGTTCCATTGGATTTTGACATCTTCTCACCATCAATAGTTAAAAACCCATGAACATTAATTGACTCAGGTAAGCGAATATTTGATGACTTTAAAAGTGCTGGCCAGAATAGGGCATGAAAATAAGCAATATCTTTTCCAATAAAATGATGAATTTCATAATCAGAGCTTTCACCCCATAAATCTTTCATATCCATATTATTGTTTTCTGCCCAATTTTTTGCAGAAGCTAAATATCCAATCGGTGCATCAAGCCAAACATAAAAATATTTATCTTTCTCTCCGGGTATTTCAAATCCAAAGTATGGCTTGTCTCTTGATATATCCCATGGCTTTAACCCATCCTCAATCCATTCATTTAGTTTATTTTTTATAGGATCTTGAAGAGTTAAGTCTTTGAGATAATTCTCAAGAAAATCTTTCATTTGAGGCAAATCAAAAAACACATGCTCAGTTCTTTTCTTGGTAAGCTCAGAATTTGATAATGACGATACGGGATTTAGTAAATCATCAGGTGTATAAGTCGTGCCACAGACAGAACAACCATCACCATACTGATCTTCAGCGCCACATTTTGGACATGTACCTTTTATAAATCTATCAGATAAGAATAAACCTTCTTCTGAGTCATAAAACTGTTCAATTTCTTTTTTAAAGATTAGATTTCCTTCTTTACACTTTTGATAAATATCTTCAGCATATTTTTTGTTCTCATCAGAATGAGTAGTATAAAAATTATCAAAATTAATATTAAATCTTGAATAACTTTTTATGTGCTCCTCTCTAGTTCTTTTAATAAGCTCTTCAGGATCTATTCCAAGCTCTTTGGCTTTGAGCATGACAGGCGTTCCGCGAGTATCATCTGCACAAAAGTAGAGACATTCATTACCATTAATATTTTGGTATCTTACCCAAATATCAGTAATTACAGATTCAAGAACATGTCCAATATGTATTGAACCATTGGCATATGGCAATGCGCTTGTTACCAGAATCTTGCGTGATTTCATTTTGTGATAATTTTTAATATATTATAAGTTAATTAGATAATGACTATAAAAAAAACTATTGCAATTGCTTCAGCAAAAGGAGGAGTTGGTAAATCAACTGTTTGCTCTTTTTTAGCTACAGTTCTATCAAAGGATAGCAAAGTTGGTATTTTAGATGCAGATATTTACGGCCCTAATCAAGATATATTATTCGACATTAATGATAAAAATATCGAAGTAGATAAAAAAAATACTGACAGACCATATATACCAAAAAAAGTTGATAATATTTCACTAAACTCTTTAGGATTCTTACTCGATAAAAATGCTGCTATCTGGAGAGGGCCCATGTTGAGCTCTGCCATCAACCAGATATATGAAAAAACTAATTGGGACGAACTAGATTTTCTATTAATTGATATGCCTCCTGGAACAGGCGATGCCTATTTAACGGTATGTCAAAAAATTGTTCCTGATTTTGTAATTTTAGTATCAACTATATCTAAATTATCAATTGCAGATTTAAGGAGATCTGAACATGTTTTTGCAAGCTTAAATACTAAAGTCTTAGGCATTATCCTAAACAATATCCATCAAAGTGATGATTTCCAGAGTTTTAACTTAGAAACTGAGAACACGGTTTTAGATAGACTCGAATATGATAAAAAATTCATAGATTCAACATATCCATTTGATGATTTAAAATTAGACTCTTTATTTCTAAATACAATACGAACAATCAAAGAGCATGAATAGATTTTTACTTATTTTATTATTATCTTTTCCAATCTTTGGCGAAGAAATAAATGATCCATTTGAGGATCTAAATAGGGACATTTTTATCTTTAATGAGAAATTAGATGAAAAACTTTTAAAGCCAGCTGCCTTAACATATAGAAAAGTTACACCACAATTTGCTAGAACAGGAGTAACAAACTTTTTTAATAATCTTGAAGAAATTGATACCACTATAAATCAAGTACTCCAGGGAGAAATTAAATATGCATTTAATGATGCAGGTAGATTTGTTATCAACTCTACTATTGGATTATTTGGTTTAATTGATGTTGCATCAAAAATGGGTCTTGAAAAACATGAAGAAGATTTTGGACAAACTCTTGGTGTTTGGGGTTTTGATTCAGGTCCTTATATTATGATTCCCTTTTTAGGCCCTAGTAATCCAAGAGATTTATTGAGCAGACCAATTTCAAGCTTCCTTTCCGGTACATTCGCAATGGAAGATAATGATGTAAAGATAACATTGGTAGGTATTGATGCTCTCGAGACTAGAGAGCGCCTTCTGGATGCTGAAACACTTATTATTGGAGATAAGTATATTTTTGTTAAAGATGCTTATATACAGTCTAGAGAATATGAAATTAATAATGGTTCGACTGAGGATGATGAATTTCTAGATGATATGGAGGATATATTTGGAGATGACTAGACCATTGATAGTAACTCATCTTTGTTTTCAACCAGACTCGATGAGTTCATAATCTCAGCTACTTTTACCCTAAATCTTTTAGCATCTTTTTCACCTTTTTTAAGTCCAAATACATGTTTCAACATAATTTTAGGGTCATAACCTTTTTTAGTCATAACATGTACATAATCTAAATATTCTGTGAGAAGATCTTTTCTGCTTATCTCTACCTTGGTATTTGAGTAAATTTCAGAATCTATATCACTGAGCATAAAAGGATCATCGTAAGCTGCTCTTCCCAACATAACTCCATCAACAAAATTAAGATGATTTTTTGCTTCACTAATATTTTTGATGCCGCCGTTAATAATAATTTCTAAATCTGGGAAGTCATCCTTGATTGAATAAACCTTTTGATAGTTTAAAGGTGGGATGTTTCTATTTTGTCTTGGGCTTAAACCTTTTAAAATTCCTTTCCTTGCATGGATTATAAAAGTTTTAACTCCAGAATCTTTTACGGTACTTATAAATGATTTCAAAAACTCGTAATCATCATTATCATCAACACCAGTTCTGCATTTAACAGTGACAGGAATATCTACGGACTTCCTCATTTTTCTTGCACATTCTGCAACCAAGTCAGGTTCAAGCATTAAACATACTCCAAAATTACCTTTTTGCACTCTTTCAGATGGGCATCCTATATTCAGGTTAATTTCATCGTATCCCTTTTTTTCAGCCTTTATTGAGCATTGAGATAACTCTTGAGGCGAAGAACCACCAAATTGAACAGCTACAGGATGTTCTTCTTTATTAAAATCTAACTGATAATCGCAATTTCCATGTATTAGGGCTCCTGTGGAAATCATTTCTGTATATAGGACTGCTTTTTTAGATATAAGTCTTAAAAAGAATCTTTCATGCATGTCTGTGTATCTCATCATAGGAGCTACGCAGAACCTTCGATCTAGTGACATTTAGATGAATAAATAAACTGAAATGAGAGCTACTATCGTGAGAACAATTGTATATGGGAGTGCCATTAAAACCATTCTGAAATAAGATAAGTTAATTAATGGAGCAAGAGAGGAGGTAAGCAAGAAAAGAAATGCTGCCTGACCATTTGGAGTAGCAATACTCGGTATATTCGTTCCTGTATTAATAGCAATTGTAAGATTATTAAAATGCTCTAAAGAAATCTTACCTGCATCAAGAAGAGCCTTAACTTCATTTATATAAATTGTAGCTACAAAAACATTATCACTAATTGCAGATAGCACTCCGTTCGCAATAAAGAAGATACTGGTCTGACTTTCAATACTAAAAGTTAGAACATAATTGATAACAGGGGTAAATAAGTGTTGCTCATGTATAACGCTAACAATAGCGAAGAAGACACAAAGTAAAGCAGTGAAAGGTAAAGCCTCTTTAAAAGCATCTCCTAAATAATGCTCATGAGTAATACCTTTAAAGGAAGTTAAGAGAATTATAACGCCAAGACCAATAATCCCAACTTCAGCAATATGGAAAGCAAGGGCAAAGATTAATAAGACTAAAACAAATAACTCAACTGCAAGTTCAGCTCTTTTCTTGTCATCATTTTTGCTAATTTCATCTTCGTATGCTGCATATTCGGCAAAAATAGTTCTTATATTTCCTGATAACTCTGATCCAAAACCTGCTAACTTAAATCGCTCTAAGCAAAAACAAACCAATAATCCGGCAACGAATACCGGCATTGTAACTGGTGCCATATATAAGAAAAATTCAATAAAATCCCAGCCAGCAATATTTGCAATTAATAAATTTTGAGGCTCACCAACAATTGTGCATACACCTCCAAGAGCAGTACCGACGGCACCATGCATAATTAACTGTCTTAAGAAACCTTTAAAGTCATCTAGTTCCTCAACTTTAAGAGAATCAATAGATGCATCATTGTGAATATCATGAGCGGTATCATCAAAATATTTATTCGAAATTATTAAATGATAAATTCTATAAAATCCAACTGTAACTCCAATTAAAACTGCTGTTACTGTAAGAGCATCTAGAAAAGCTGATAAAAAAGCTGCGGTAAAACAGTAGAGTAGAGAAAGCCAAACTTTTGATTTAACGTTTAGAAGTAGTTTAGTAAATATAGTAAGCATTAGATTTTTCATAAAGAAAATTCCAGCCACCATAAAAACAAGTAATAGAATTACCTCTATATTTGCCTCTATTTCATGCATCATTGAATATGGATTTGAAAGATCCATTACTAATGCTTCAATTGCAAGAAGACCACCTGGCTGAAGAGGGTAACATTTAAGTGCTAGCGCTAAGGTAAAAATGAACTGTAGCAGAATTATCCAGCCCATTATGAATCCACCATTTAAACCAAGCGAATTAAGGACGATGAGTAGTATTGGATTGATTATAAGAAAGCTAAGGATTGCTTGTTTATACCATCTAGGTGAATCACCTAAAAACATACTATACATTAAGGATATATTCATTATGATTACTACTTATGTCTGGATCTCGTTTTAAAAATTTCTCTGAATCAAATAACAACAAATATATTTTTATTTCAGAAAATAAGATTTTATACGATAAATCAGAAAAATCTTATAAATTTGATGCAAATTATTTAATTTTAGAAGGTGATATTGATATGGCAAGAATAGGTATTTATCACGATGATGATGAATACATTTATGCGGTTAACTTAAAAGACATAACTTTAGTAAATAAACCTGAAGATGCAGAATTAATTGAAATAAGAACTTTAGCGAACTTTAATCCAGAAAATGATGGAGTTGTTTTTACTGCTAAGCAGTTGGTGCATTGGATTGATGAAACTAAATACTGTTCTCGATGTTCGGGAAAATTATCCTTTCAAGAAAAAGAGGGTGCTTTTGTTAGACCTTGCAACCAAGAATTTATTTATCCAAAGATCTCACCCTGCATAATAACGTTAGTTACTAGAGGAGACGAAGTTTTGTTAGCAAGAAACAAATTTTTCCCTGAAAACTGGTACAGCACTTTAGCTGGCTTTATCGAAGCCGGTGAAACAGCAGAAGAGGCTCTCAAAAGAGAGGTTATGGAAGAAGTAAATGTTTCTGTTAAAAATATTACATATTTTGGAAGTCAGCCATGGCCATTTCCTAGTCAGCTAATGCTTGGATATTTTTGTGAATACGAATCAGGTGAAATAAAAATAGAAGAAGCAGAACTTGAGGATGCCAAATGGTTCAAAATAGATGACCTTCCGAATGTGCCACCTAAATTATCTATCTCGGGACAGCTTATATCTAGTTATCTCGAGGATCGTTCAAAGCTCTAGTAGGGGGCTCAGGCTTCTTTTTTGTTTCCTTAACAATATCCTGTCTGCCAGATATTTTTTTGGAAGTATCTTTTTCTACCCTAGGTTTTCTTGATGAAGCTTTTTTTCTCGTATCTTTTGTTCTAGAGTCATTTTTTGGCTTCCTATCAACAGACTTTGAAGGTCTTCCTGTACTCTTAGATGTTGAAGGTCTTCTTGTATTCTTAGATGAGGAAGGTTTTCTGTTTGGTCTAGATTTAGAGCTATTTGCATTCTTTTTCTTATAATTTCCCTTGCGAGGACGTCTTTTTTGAGGAGATTTTTTCTTTGTTGTTTTTTTTGGTTGCGGTGAAGCAGTTAAACTTTTGATCCAGCTTAAAATACCACCACCAGATTTGTGATTCTTTTTATGGTCAGTGGCATCTACCAGAGGGTTAAGCTTTGATCCAGATTTTTCATCTCTCCAATCAGTATCTGGTTTGGGGCTATCAGGTGTTAAGTCATATGAAGATTTTTTCTTTACTTCTGAATCTTTAATTCTTACTACCTTGTAATATGGTCTTGATTTATAAGGATCAGCAATAATTAAGATTTTTACACCTGTGGAATCCTCTATACTAAGAATATCTCTTCTTTTCTCATTCAATAAATAACTTGCAACATCTGCAGGAACATAAACCTGTATCTCCGCAGTATTATCTTTAGCTACATCTTCGCCAATAATTCTTAAAATTGATTGTCCTATTGATCTGGGTCCTCTAACTAAAACATGCTCTATGTCATATGTCTCGTTTAATGAGGGTTTAAGTCTTTGCCTAGAAATTTCAAGTAATCCAAATCTTGAAATACTCGCTATTTGAATTCTAGCTCTATCAGACGATACAGCTCTTCTAAAAGCATTCTCAACTTTATTTTGTGAATCTTCATTTTGCATATCAATAAAATCTATAACTATTAACCCACCAACATCTCTTAACCTTAATTGTCTTGCAATTTCTTTTGCTGCCTCTAAGTTTGTCTTAAGAGCTGTTTCTTCAATATCCTTACCTTTAGTTGATCGAGCTGAATTAATATCAATAGTTGTCATTGCTTCAGTAGGGTCAATTACTATTGATCCTCCTGATGGAAGAGAAATTTCTCTTTGGAAAGCTAATTCAATCTGTGATTCTATTTGATATCTATTAAAAAGAGGGATTTCTTCATCATATAGTTTTACTTTGTCTTTTTGGTCAGGAATAACTAATTCAGCAAAGTTTTTAGCTTCCTCAAATACAGATTTATCATCTACTAAAATTTCTTCTATATCATCTCGAAAAATATCCCTAAAAACTCGAACTATTAGCTTATCGTCTTTGTAAATCAATTGAGGCGAATCTGCTGAAGCTTGCGTAGCATTGATATCATCCCATAGAGAAATAAGATAATTGAGGTCATTTTGAAGCTCTTCAAATGATCTATCTATACCAGCAGTCCGAATAATCACACTCATACCCTCAGGTATATCTAGTTTTGAGATCTGATTTTTGAGATCTTCTCTCTCATCACCTGTAATTCTTCTTGAAATACCACCTGATTTATCAGAATTAGCTATTAAAACCATAAAACGACCAGCTATGGATATCTGAGTTGATAAAGTTGCACCTTTAGTGCCTCTTTCCTCTTTATTTATTTGAACCAGTATCTCCTGACCCTCTCTTAGTGTGCACTCTGACTTACCTTGTGAATTTTTTTTGTAAAAATTTCTTGATAGCTCTTTAAGTGGTAAGAATCCATGTCTAGTTGATCCAAAATCCACAAAAGCCGCATTTAAGCTTTGTTCAATCCTAGAAACTGTTGCCTTAAAGATACTCCCTTTGTAGAGAACTCTGTCAGTAACTTCTGTATCTAAATCAAATAATTTTGCACCGTCAACTAGCGCAACACGCAATTCGTCGTTATAAGAACTATTTATTAATATTCTTTTCATACTAACTCCTTTAGTTAAGGAGATAGTTAATACCATTTAGGTTATTTTTAGAAAGTCTTACTCTTATTGCTTTCTAAACAGCTCGGGATGGAGAGCTGAAAGTAAAATTAGTATTTTTCTATCTCTATTATGTTGAACTATTCAACATAAACTATAATTATTGTGCTTATCGTATATATATAATTTATGTCTGTCAAAAATATAACCGTAGATCATGACAATGAAGGAAGAAGGATAGATAACTTCCTTTTTTCTAATTTTAAAAATATACCTAAATCAAAAATCTACAAAGTTATTAGAAAAGGAGAAGTTAGAGTTAATTCAAAAAGAGTTAAACCTGATACTAAACTTAAAAAAAATGACTTAATAAGGATACCGCCTAATCTAATTAATCAAGAGAAGACTCTAGACATCAATATAAGCAAATATGTTTTTCTGAAAGATAGAGTGATATACGATGATGAAGATTTCCTCATCTTCAATAAACCATCTAATTATGCTGTTCATAGCGGTACAAAGAATGATCATGGCCTAATTGACATATTGCGTGCAGTTTTAAAGGATAATTCATTAAATCTATGTCATAGGCTTGATAAGGGTACATCTGGCTGCATGGTAATTGCTAAAAACCAAAAGTTCCT
>LULI01000388.1_pt1 | contig 27287 bp, 49 predicted proteins | sample 728191 | NCBI WGS metagenome assembly LULI01 (sample SAMN03860293, study PRJNA289734) | marine metagenome | biome: seawater column; feature: ocean; material: water; isolation source: Red Sea water column Station 169 - depth 50m | place: Saudi Arabia: Red Sea | collected 2011-10-15 | depth 50 m | reverse complement strand
TGCTGATCTACCCTCTATTGATGTTCCGTCTACACGCAAGAAGTCATTGTCAGCAACACCAGATGTAAATTTTGCTACGTTGGTATTAGAAATACCAGTATCTAATGTTGCAGCCGTACCCAATCCTAAAGATGTTCTAACTGTTGCACCAGTTTCTAAAACAAAATTAGATCCATCACCTACAATAAAACCACTGTCTGTTACTGCTAACCCAGCAACATCCTGTAGTTGTGCATCTAGTCTTGCATTTGGGACAGTGCCACTTGATAGGTTAGAGGCATTTAATGCAGTTAAATTACTGCCATTTGCTGCAACTATATTTCCACTTGCATCTAAAAATACTGTCTTTGATGCTGGTAATGTACAAAAAATAGTTTTAGTTCCTGCACTAAAATCAACAGCACTATCGCTGTTTGAGCTACTAATAACTGTGCTTCTTGTTATTGTGGTTGAATCACCATTGAGTGTACCCAAACCAACTTCAAACTCTGCTGTACCGGGCAATGTTACCGCATAGTATGTCGTGTTAGAATTACCAACGCCAGTGCCAAAAGTCTCAAACCCAGTTACCGCACCTGCTAATGTTAAAGCACCAGTGCCAGTTGTGGTTGTTGTTTCTTTTACTCTGTCGTTTATTACTAACGCCATTACTTCAACTCTATTGTTAAATTACCTGCATTAATTCTAAATATATCACCAGTCGCTATCGCTTTACTTGCATCTAACGCACCAACAAAAAGAACATTACCACCACCAGTTGAAGCGTTATCTGTTATGATAACATGAGTTATTGTGTCCGTGCCACCACCACCAGAGGCTGGAAACTCTATGTTAGCTGCATTTGTTGCAGTTTGTGTATCAGTTGAATCTGAACCTATTGTTGTCCAGCCAGAAGCCGCTACTTGTTGTCTTGCATAGTTTGTAAAGTCAGCTTCTGTTACAGATCCAGTTTCTGCTGCACTCACTGCTGTTGCAAGTCCAACATAAATACTGTCACCAGGTGATGAAAAGCTTAAAGAGTTATTTTTAAAAATAAAGTGTAATAGCCTTCTCTCTAAGTAATTGGTTGCTGCATTTGCTGTTGCCATTTTCTACTCCTATGTTCTTCGTGCTCTTGGTAGTCCTTGTCTGTAAGCATCTTCGTTCTCTCTTGCTTCTCCTAAATCTTTAAGTCTTTGTAAATAAAAAACATAATTTTTTTCATATTGAGCAATAACATCTGGTTCACCTTTCATATAATAGTAAGCCTCTATTAAAGATCCATACAATAATGCAAAAGGTGCATTAGTGCTTAACCACGTTGTTCCACTGTCTCCACCAGCAGTCAAACTAGCTGGTCTATAATAGTAATGTAATTCAAGTGTATAGTTAGAATCAGGAGTTGGTGCTACAATAAAATTGTCAGTATCAAATCTAGCATAGTATTTTGGTAATCCAGTTGTTGTTGAGGCTGGTGTATATTCTCGAAGGTAATTTACATCTTTTTGTAAAAGAAAACTTTCAGATCCAGATGTTGTAATTTGCAAAGAAAATGATGCAAGATAATCATTTGGCACTGTTAAAAATTGATCTGATGATGTAAAAGCACTTGTGACATTTTTTCTAAAAATATCTAAATCAACACCCTTAAATATTTTTTCTTCAGCAGCTTTGATAAAATTTGGCAAATTAGTGTCAAAGCTAGTTTCAGTATTATCTGTATAATCTTTTATAGCTGTTTTTAATGTTGCAAGTGTAAAGCTCATTAGTTTGTAATTGATACAGGCCCTGCACTAGCAAGTCCTCCACCACCTTTCTGGGTTATTGTTGCTGTTGCTCCACATGGAAACGAATAATTATTCGCATCTATATTTGTAATTGTAAATCCAGAAGCAGAGTTAATTGTTGTTGCAGCTATACCTCCAACACTAATTGCATCTCTAAATCTAACTGTATCGCTTGTTGATCTGCCGTGATTTGGTTCATTTACTGTAACTGTTGCAGAACTAGCAGTTGTTGAAAAAGCATTTAAAGGCAATAAATTAGGCACTGCCGTTTCAGTTCTGTCTGGCCTTGCATCTCTTATTGCCTCATTATCAGCTCTTACATTTGCAGGCTCTAATTGTGGATGTTTTTCTTCATACTCATCTTTGCCGACTATAGATCCATTCCACTCTTTACGAGTATCTTTTATTTTATATCTGAAACCAGATCTATCAGATATTCTATAAGCATATTTACCACTAGCAAAAGCCATTAACCTACCTTATAATAATCTAATTTTGGCACAACATTAAATGCTGACCTATCTCTATCCTCTGCCATTGCTCTTTCAAACTCTTCTTCGTACACAGTTTTTAGTAGTTGTATTCTGTCTGGTGCTCTTTTCATAGCAATATAATAAGCCAACCCTGCTGTAAGACAAGGTATAAATCTAAAAGGGATTTCCATTGTATTAACTTGAGCATCAGCATCTTGTATTCTTGTCAAAGCGTCATAATGAATAACATCTGTGCTATTTTCTGGGGTTGGATATAATTTTAAATTTGGTGTTATTTGTCTATCTAGGAAATATTGAGTAGGTCTACCAGTTGATGTTTTGTTTGGTAAATTTAAAAAAGCATCTCTACTAATTCTTGTCATAGAAAAATCTGTGCCACTTCTTCTAACAACTAGAGATAGTATGTCAATTATATCTGTTCCTAAAGAATATTCTGAATCATCTGCTGTCAAAGCTTGTGTTCTTTGTTCTATTGTCCATTGATTTAAACCACGATTTGCCCACTCTGAGAGCATAATATTTAATGAACGCTTTGCAGTTTGCAAATCGTAGCCAGTTCTTGTTTCTAAGCCACATCTTTCATAAGCTTCTTCGATGTACTCAGCGACATCTAAATCAAAATTAGTAGAGTTAGATGTTGCCATTAGGCTTTGCCACCTTTTTTCATCTTTTTAGCCATGCCACCACCACGCATCTTCTTTGGTTTCATAGCCATGCCACCGCCTCTCATTTTTTTAGGCTTTGCTTCGCCGCCCATCATCATTTTAGCAGCTTTAGCCATGTCTTTTGACATGGCCATCATTTTTCTTGGACTCATTGCCATTTTAGTCTCCTATAGTAAGTTTCACGTTGTTTATAAATGTCTTCAACATCGTACCTATTATAATAATTATCATAATATCCAAGTTTCTTCAATTTATTTGCACTTTCTTGAAGTTTACTTAGTCGCTGCACGAATATCAAAGAATATTCCTCACTAACAATTTCATCAAAAGAGCCATCATCTATTAGCTCGTTAACGTCATCATCAGGGTGGAATCCCATCAACCAAATATCTCTTTGGTCAAATTTCTTTTGATGTATTAATTCATTTAAATTTGTAAGATTATTATGGAAAGTTTCATTGTCTTCGTAACACAAATCTATAACAATTATTAATTCTTTTGAGTCATGAAATTTATTAATTAAAGTATAAACTATATTATAATTGTTTGATGTTTTTACAGCAAAACCAACTTTATTATTTTTCCAAGCAGATTTTGCATAAGGACATGATGGAAGATTATTGTAATTTTCATTAGGAATTTCTAAAGCATGTTTAGACCAAGCTTTTATTTCGTCACAAATTTTTTGTTCCAAACTCATTTTTTCTTTTTACGCCTTGCTGCTTGTACTCTTCTTGGCTTACCCGCTGGTTGACCTAATCTAATTTTTTGTGCAATACGTTTACGCTTTTCTGATTTGGTCATCTCTGAACCAGTTTTAGGAGTTTTACTTGATATCCTTTTTGATGGTCTACAGTATGGTGTGCCTCTTTTTTCACCTTTTTGTCTACCACACTTTTTTCCTGTTCGTTGATCTTTCCAATCCTCTTTAAACCAACGCTTGAGTGCTAGACCCGCTTTTGTTTTCCTTACTGCCATTATCTAAACTTTGTAACTTTTCTTCTGTTACTCATAACCACACCGCAACCTCTTGCAATGTTAGGGTTTTTTGATGGTCTTTTAACTTTACCTTTTGATACATTACCACCATTAGCCATTGTGATTACTCCACCATCTGCTTTTTTCTTAGCTTTCTTTTTTTTGCCACCAGTTCCGTAATTAGCTGCTCCTACCTTTCGGCATTTTGCAATAGCTCCCGAAGCATAAGCTGATGGAAAAACTCTATAACGAGCTTTTACTTTATGATAACAAGCGTCTTTAGGCATAATATCTTCCTTTCAATACTTTCCAACATGTACACCAATAAACTCTCTTCATACATTTGGGACAGTCTTTTATTGGTTCACCTCTTATTACCTCTCCTTTTTTTAGAGGCACAATGTGCTTTCTCAGAAAATCCTTTAGGTCGTTTGCAATTGATTTTCCTCTTCCTAGCATTACTCCATTTCCTTTTCTGTGGTGGTCTTGAGATCTGCTTGGACATTTGTGATCTGCCCATAACCATTAAAAAAACTTCTCAAGAACTGCCACTCCTATTATGACTCCATAGATACCCCATAAGCGAGTATCAAGTTTGTTAAGTTTGTTATTAATTCCATCAAATCTAGCATTACACACTGACTCATGTTTTTCTAACATTTTTAATAATTCTTTACTTGTCATCTAACACTTCCATCTTCTTCTTGCCTGTCTTAAACGACTATTTGGATCTTTAGCTGCTTTAGGAAACTTTTTCATTTGTCCAGCACTTCTAGCACAAAAAGACTTTCTTCTTTTAGCCGCTTTACTCCCTGCTTTAACCTTACCTGTTACGGCAGTTTTTAACTTACTACCAGGATTTTCTCTTCTATAACGAGCAACCCCCGCTTTAGTCATTCCTGCTCCACTTTTGGTAGAGCGAAAATACTTTTTGGTCTTAGGGGGTTGTTTATCTCGTTTTCTAGACATTAGTCATAGCTCTTTCTAACTTGCATGATAATAGTGTAACTATCTGCTGATGAATGACCAACTGTAGTAAACATTATATCACCAGTTACACCTGAACTTGCTGGATTTGTTAATCCACCAAAAGATGTGTAATCGTGATGTCCACTTTGATTTTCACCTAACTCAATACAAAAGTCGTCTGTTGAAGCATCAAACAAAACTTTCACTTTCATACCATTACACTGCCACCAAATTTTTTCTATGGTTGCTCTAGTACAAGCCTCTCCTCTAACATTTGTTGCTAAAGCAGAAACATCAACTTTTTTTACTGCACTTTCACCCGATCCATCAGAGATGTTGGTAAACTTAAAGACAGCAGTTTGATGCCCGTCAACCAAAGTTTGCGAAGTAACTGCGTCTGCCATATAAAACTCCTATTATTGATCAGCAAAAGCGGGTGCTGTTGTTGATGTAACGCTTCCAAAAATTTGATAATTAGTTGTGTCTTTTCCAACTATTGTTACATCAAATGCTTGTGGAACATTTATTTGAAAGCTACTTTCTGAATTACCATCTGGAAATACAGAACTTATTGCATTACCATCTTGGTCGTGAAAAGTTATGTTACCAATATAAAAATTTGTGTTGCCCGGTGTTACGATAATTGCATCTGTTCCATCAGCGGCTCCACCAGCGTAAACAAATCTAAAAACAGACCCAGCAATGGGTGCAGGCAAAGTGTATGTATTATCTTGTGATCCATCTGGCACAAGTAAAATCCTACCACTATGAGTTGCATTTGTTAAAGTTACATCTCCATCAGATAAGCTAACTGGAGCGTCACCAAGAGTTGTTACCTCTGTTATAGCCCCAGTTGTTGCGTTTTTACTAATAGTTTTAAGGGTGCTTTCAGACCTAATTGGGCCTGAGAATGTTGTATTAGCCATGTATATCTCCTTGTCTTGGCTGTTGTCGAAGTTAATTCTTCGTCAAGGTACTTTAACTATACACAAAAAAAAGGGGTCTGAAAAGACCCCTTGAAAAATATGTAAATATTTTTATGCGGCTCCAGGAGAACCAAAGACAGCACGAGGGTCTGAAAAACCAAAGGCATAACGCTCTCTAGCTTTATATCTCATGTTGCCTGTATCAAAGTCAGCTTCCATGCTTGTGCTTAATGGTATTCTTTCAAAATACTTGAAACCATTAGGTGCATCTGTTTTGATGAAAAACGCATCTGTGTCTGTTAAGAAGTGGTTAATAGTATAACCCTCTGGTAACATACCCATATTTTTGATTGCGTTTACATCGTTGTCAGAAGTACCAACTCTTAAAGTTGACTCAAGCAATCTGTCTGCAACAAACTGTAATGCAGGTGGAATAATTAGTTTCATTCCTCTCAATGCAACAATCATATTTCTCTCATCAACAAAGTTTGAAATGTCAATAAGAGCATTTTCTAATGATGTTTCATTAAGATCTGCCGCAGTTGATGGTTCATTTCTAAATGTACCACCACCGCCTAATGGGTGATCTGTTGCACAAAGTTCTTTACCATCACCACCTGTAAAGCTTGAATTAAACGCATTGTTTAATGTAGCAGCGGCTTTGACTTGCTTTGTGTGTGCCATTGATCTCGCTAACGCTCTTGTATATCTAGCTCCAAGCTGATCATACAAATTATCTTCCATTGCCTCTTCTGTCAATGCAAAAGCTAAAGCAATAGTTTCCATTGTATATCTTGAAGTATATACTTCGTTTGCAGTATCAAAGGTTACTCCAGCACCCTCTGATTTAGTTGCAGCATTTCCAAATCCTGCTAACATTACCTCTTCTTCAAAGGCTCTGTCAGATGACTCAGTCTCATAGATTTCTAAATGCTCTTGATCATAACGATCATATTCCATACCGAATAAAGCGTTAAGACCAGGTTCTAGTTCTTTAACTAGTTGTGCTCGTGATATAGCCATAGTTCAACCTCCCTTACGCTAATCCTGCAGACTTCTGTCCAAATATGTGATTTTGAATCACAACATAGACATTAGTTGCATCTGATGAAACATCTGAATTTTCTGGGTCTTGAGAAATATCAATCGCTTTTAGTGATAAAGTTGCAGTGGTTGCACCATCACTAACATTTAACTCAGCACCAGAAATACCTGTTACAGTAGACCCTGAACTTGTATAAACAATATCAAAGTTACCAAATAAATCTGCAACTGGAAATGCAGCATTACATTGAATTTCAAAGATAACATTTGGGTCATCTATAATGAAAGCCTCAATGTCTGAAGCATTTGTACTTGCAGGATAAAAGTTGGAAAAAGTCTCTTTTCCTGTTGTAGGATCTGTAAATCTACAACCATTGAATACTCCAACTATTGGTACTGTACCACCATCAGCGTGTACTTCTACACCACCTCCAGTAACTTGAGCGACCATGTCGCCTTGAAAGATAGCAGTTCCGTAATTGGCAGCAATTCTATATCGGCTTTGACCACCAGTGTAGGGTGCTCCCCCTATCATCTTAACTGGTCTCATGCCAAAAGCAGCATCTTGATTTGCCATTTTTAACTCCTAAGTAAGAATTTTATTAACTTTGCCTCTTGCCACCAAAAGCGACTTGAGACTTCCTTTCTTTAGATATTGGCATTGCAGGATTAGATTCTTTCATTAAGTCTCTATCTACAGCCTCCATCTGTGTGTTGGTTTTATCCATGAAGTATTGATTTCTTTCTTCTACAATTTCTTCTGGAATCCGTGCTAATAAAAGTCCTCCTTGACCAATTACTCCAGCATTTTTGCCTTCATCAATCACGGGGTAGTCTGAGTCAGGATATTCCTCTGCACGAACAAGTTCGTATCCTTCCCTTTGCCGTTTATAGATATTTGCTTTATCATCATAATCCATAACACGTTCTCTTATCCACCTATGCTTATAACCTATAGGTGCGGGTGGAGCATCTAATTGTGATGGTGGTGTCCAAGCTTTTCTTCTTTCCTGTTTTTCACGAGTTGCAGACTCTCGATTACTTCTATCCACCATTTTAGGCTCCTTTCCTGGTTTCAATTTTAGCTACCTCTTTAGCATATTGCTCTAGGGGTATTCTCATTTTTTTAGCAAACGCAACTTGTCCAGGTGTAAGTTCTATTTGCTTTTTCCGCCCACTTGTTACGGCTTTGCCGTTTGCAGGTGCGACAGTCTGGGCGACTTTTCTGTCACTCTGAAACTTTTGTGGAAACTCAATTCTAAGTCTTTTGTCTATTTCCTTATAATAATCATCTGTAGATGGATCAAAACCCTCTGAAACAACTATTTCATGTAAGGCCTGAGCACCTCTAGTCATAACCATATCCTTGGCAAACCAAGTGTTCTTATCTAACCAATTTTGCAGTTTAGGGTCTAACTCTTGTTTTTCTTGGGTCTGCCTCGCTTGGGGCTGGACTTCTTTACTTTGTCCCTCATCTGTTTGAGTTGTGTTGCTTTGCTCTGTTCGGAGTTTTTGGATTCTAAGCCTCTCATTTTCAATAGCGAGTTTAGCCATGAGGTCACTCGCTTCAGACATCTTTTCAGCGTCACCAGCATCAAAAGCCTCCTTATAAAGTTTTTTAGCACTAGCTGTTTGGGCTTCAATTCTGCTACCAAACTCTGTAGTGTAACCATTGTTAAGTTGAGAAAGTTTACTTTGTAACTCTTCATTTTTCTTTTTTTGTTCTTCTGCATATCTGTAAGCAGCATCAGCTTCTTCTAAAGCTTGTTTTCTTTTTGCTGTTAATTGATTAATACGCTTCTGAACATTCTCAGAATAGTTTTCAAGTTCTTCTTCTTGCTCGTCTGAACGAACATCTGTTCGCTCTTCTTCTTTAGCCTCAATTTTTGAAGGTTCTTCTTGCTTAGTTTCATTCTCTTCAATATCGACTAAAATGTTTTCTTCTTGATTTTGAGTTTCTTCAACTTTTTCTTGGGTGTCATTCATCATGCTCTCCACTATACATAAGAAATATCTGTTGGATCAAGTATTTTTGCAATAATATTATCATCATTTATGAGTCTAAGCTCAAGTCCTTCCACTTTAAACCTATTTCCAGCATATCTACCCATAAGCACCCATTCTTTCTCAGAACAATATGCTCCATTTGGGAATTTATCAGAGTCTTGATATGCGTCTGGACCCATTTTAACAACATAAGCTACAACAGTTGCAAATGATTCTCTTTCTCTTGTTGCATCAGGAATATATATTCCACCTTTAGTTTTCTCTTTTGGATAATATGGTATTACCAAAAGCCTATAACCAGTTGGCTGTGGAAGTCTATCTAATGTAGAGCTATCTAATTTTGAAGGATCGTCTTCATTTTTATTTACCTCATCATTCTTAAAGCCTTTACTTATTGATGATGGAGTTGGGTTGACATTTTTTGCCAACAGTCTGTCGGGAACGTAAAGTTTTTTAGTCATCTTCTATGCCTTTCATCGAGGTTCTTATTTCTTCAATTACCCAAGTCATGCCTCGTATCTGACCTGTAATAAACCGATAGTCCTCAATTGAGTCTATCGAACCATCTGCTAAAGACTGTGTTAATTCATCTTGTCTTTTGCGAATGTTCTTTAATAAGTGTTCTGCTAATTTAACTGCATCCATTTTGTAAATCTTCTTCTTGATATAAATTAGCACACATAGGACATTTATATTCTTTAAATTTATAAATACCTACAGTCGGTATTGGTTCTTCATGCACTATTTCTTTCATTGCTACCTTATGTATGTAACAAATAGCAAGGTTCTTTTTTTCTTTTTTCATTACTTAGTTAAGCCTTTTTGCTTCTCGTATGTTCGCAATCCACCAATTCCTAACATGCCACCAAGAACAGTTAAAAGTGTACCCATATCAAATTCAGGCAAATCTGGTAACTCTGCACCAGCAAAACTAGCACCAAATATAATTAAATCTTTTACTATAAAATGATATGCAAAAGCAATCGCACAGACCCATCCAACAGCGGGTCGCCAACCACCCTTAAATATAGAGCCACTTGCTGCCTCTGCTTTGTTAATTTCTAACTGGGCAAGTAGTGCCTCTTGAGCATGTTTTTCAGACATGGTGGCTATCTCGTGTGCGAGTTTTGCTTTTTGATCTGCGTCTGGAATAAATTTATCTAAAAGGCCAGTAACTGGACCTATAAGTGCTTGTAACATTGCTACCTCCTAATAAACCTTAACTTTTTTATCATCAAGACTTGGTATAAGTTTACACATACATTTATAATTTTCAACTTTTATTGGTACATCTATTTTTTGATTACTTAATTTTTCAGAATAATAAAGACAATCATTAATGTTTTTAAAGTATATACCTCCGTTAAAATTATCATTTAAATAACACATAAGCATAAAAACAGTCATTTTTTTCTAGAGCGTTTTAAAGATTCCTTTGCAGATTTTGCTATTCTTACAACCTCTGCTTTTTTCATTACCTTTGCTCTTTGCTCCATGACTGTAAGAATTTGTATCTTTCTCGCATAAGGTTTATTGATTTTTTTAACTTTTGCAACTGTGGCTCTTGCGTCTGCTGGTGTTGCAAACTTAATTCTAACTGTGTCCTTTGGGTTTTCATCTGTGTATAAGCGTCTACCTGAACCTTTTGGTTTTTTACCTATTCCAACTTTAGGATCTTTACTTTTTCTCTTGGGTGCCATAATTATCTACCTTATGTTCGTGTCCCATCCAAATGCCGAAAACGCCTGTCATAACGCCCATCACGACAGAAACGAAAGCGGATTGACTAGCAGTTGGTGAATCCAAGCCCATGAACCACTCTGCACATCTCCATGACATAACTGTACTAGCTAACATCATAAATCTTGGTAATATTTTTAGTTTTATTATAGTTTCTGCGTTCATTGCATTAATAACTCATTTAAACCAAAACCCTCTAATAAAATAAGGGTAAAAAATAATAATAAAATACCACCAGCTATAAGCTTACCAGAAAAATTTGTAGAGCCAATCTTTATTGCTACAAATTCATTACTAAGTATTCTTAAAGACAACTCAAAACTATTTTCATCAATCTTGACGTTTATTGGTTTTTTCTTTACCTCTGTCATTATTTTCCTTTTACTGCACTGTTTAAAGAATCAATGATATCGTCGATATTCGGCTCTTTTTGCCAAGGATTATACACACATTTAAATTTTTTAGGACACCAACTTTCTATCATCATCTCGTATGTTTTATAATCCTTTGGTTTGTAAATATAACCTTCTGTCATATGTAAATAATTTTCTGCTCTTGATTCTTTAATCCATATACTTGCAACTAAAACAGCAAACCCACCCACAATACTTACAACTATTAGCCAAGCAATACCCTCACCTATTTGTCTTCGAAGTTGTTGTTGTTTGTAAACTGTTTCTTGACGTTGTTTTCTTATCTGACCTTCCATTTTAAGCAAATCATCATAAGCTTGTGGACCATACGTCATGTTCAAAAACATCTTGAGTTCATATCTTTGTTCTTCAAGTTTCTTCTTGGCTGCATAAGCAGCGAGAGCTGCTTCCTCAATTGATCCAGCTTTAAACAACTTGCCAAACAGGGGAGGATTCTTAGCTTGTTTTTCAGCGTTGTCAACATCTGACACAGCTCCCATCCATCTACCGATATCTCCTGACATTTGCTCAATATCTCGACCTACCGAAAATCCTTTTTTTATCGCATCAAATGCTTTTGATGCAACCCCAACGGCCAATGATATTGTTGCTGGATCTATCGCATAACTCCATTAAAATATGCCCTGAAACCTCTGTGGTTTGGCTATAGGTGAAAACTTTTTGATCATACCACCACTACTCTTTCTTTGTGGCTTTTTTGGACTTTTTTTTCGGCTTGTTGATTTTGGCTTTGATTTGCCCGCTTTCGACAACGCTATCGCTACTGCTTGTTTCTGCGGATACTTCTCTTTCCTCAACTTGCGTATGTTCTTGCTGATTGTCTTTTGGCTCGACCCTTTCTTCAACGGCATTTACAACTCCTTCTTTTGCAAGTCTTCTTTGTCTTTTCTTTTGTTTTTCAACTTCCCAAATTTTTTCTCTTATTGAACTAACCATAATTTATCCTTTCATAGCTTTCATTGCAGCAATATCTCTAGTTGTTTGATCTCTTTGATTAGCTAACTCTTCTTGCTGATCTAATCTTTGTTGGTCTAATAATGCGTCATTGCTTTCTTTTTCTCTTTCAAAAGATTGTTTTTTATCAAATTGATCTTGCTTTTGTGCAATCTCTTGACCCCTTAATGCTAACTCTTGTTTTCTAATTGTTACAAGCGGGTCTTCGCTTGGAGGTGGTGTTAACGCTTGTGCGTATTGCTCTTGTATTTCAGCTGCCAACTCTGCACTTCTTGATGCTATTTGATCTTGCATAGCTTTCATGGCGTTAGGATCTTGTTGCATCATTGCTTGTTGCTCTGGTGGCACTTGTGCTAAAACTTCTTGTTGTGCTTGTAATTCAGACATCATTGCAATGTGTTCAGAGATATGTCCTTGCAAGGTCATAATTATAGCAGCATTGGCTTGTGCAACTGGTGTGCTTATCATTGCTAAGTGGGCAGTGATATGTGCTTGATGATTTTGTTCTGGAAAAGCGTTCAACGAACCACCTTTTAACGCCTCTTGATTTTCTTTTGCAGGATTCATAGGCATTGGTTGTGGAGGTGGTTGTAATATTGCATCGATGTTATTTACACCTAAAGCCTCATACATTTTTCTATATGCTTGATACATACCATTAGGTCCATGTATATCTGGATTACTCTGTGCCAATTGTAATTGTGTTTGTGCTAACGCAATACGTTGCGACATGGAAAAGATATTAGGATCAGAAACTGGTAATATATCTATTCTTTCATCAAAGTCTGTTTGTTTAATTTCAGGTGGTGCTCCCGGAACTTGATATGGGTACATGGGTACATCCATAGCAAATATACGAGCTAATAGTTTAAACTCTATTTTTTGTGAATAATGCAGACGCTTATGTATGGCAGACATAACCTTTGTGCCACGCTCCATTATAGCCATTGTCGTGCCAACTGGTGCATTGCCTTGCATCTCACCAACTTTCATATCGGCCATAGAAGCAAAGCGTCTACCAGAATCTATTAATGTTCCAAGTAAAGAATACAAGGTCTGAGATGGCTCCTTAAATGGTAAAGGCATAATTGCTTGACGCAAATCCATACCAACCATATCTACATCTCTGAACTCGCCAGGATTTAGTGGAGACTCGTCATCTCTGATCCTTGCACCTCTTGCTTTAAATCCTGCAGGTAAGTTTGATAATGTACCTGCGTCTATCAGTTGTCTAAGTATTGAAGTAGAAGCTCTTGATAAGCCACCTATCATATGAGTAAGACCAAAGCCATAAAACCCAAGACCAGGTAAGAACTTATAATGAACAAAATAAGGGATCTTCCTACGGAACGGATCACCTTCATTGAAATTCCTTTTGATTGATAATATTTCACCAGATTTCTCCACTATAGTAACAACATAGGGCATCTTTAATCCAGTGGGTTCTCCGTCTTGACCAATATCTTCAAAGCCAATTAAATCTAAATCTGTGTGAACTTCATATAATGTTATCTCTTCGTTGTAACTAGAACCTTTTTCTACGCCTTGTATGTCGTCAATTGTTTCCTTGACCTCATCATAACTTGATCCTCCACTATCAGATGAGGGTAAATCTATATCCTTATAAAACCCTTGTAGTTGTAATTTTCTAATCTCATTTTTATCCATACGGACAACGTGAGTAATGCGTGTAGATGTTTTTAAGTCTGTTGCATTGTAAGGTACAATTAAATCCTCTGCATGAACAAATTTAGAAACAGCTCTTTGCATTGAAGGGTCAAAGTAAATTTTTTTAAATGCTGAACCTACAATCGGAAGATAAAATAACATCTGATCTAATTCAGGATCATACTCTTCCATTTCATAAGTTATTTGATAATTCATATAATTTTTAATACGCTCTGCTTGTGCAAGTAACTCTGGGTTTTCTGCACCTACAATATGTGTTCTTACAGGTCCACTTGCTGGTAACATTTCTCTATATGCTTGTGCTTGAAACTGTGTAACGCTTTCTGCTAATAATGGATGAACTACTCCAGATGCACCTTCAAAAGGCTCTGCCCTATCTTCATAGTTCATGCCTAGTAATTCTAAACCACCTTTGTACTGGTCTTCCCAATCTCTTCTTGATGAAATGTCTTCTTCTATGTCTCCAACAAGATCACTGGATATAACTCCAAGCTCACTGTCATCAATATAATCTGCTAAGTTAGCGTTAAAAGGTACTGGCATAGATGCTTCAAGTTGTTCCTGCATCTCACCTATGATTGCAGAACCATCCTCTAGTTCTGTAACCCCTGGAGTGATTTCAGTTTCAGTTACTGAAACTTGCATACCTTGTGGTAAGTCAACACTCTCTATACCATTTACCTTTTCAATAGCCATGATTATCTAAGTTTAAACTTCCCACCTGCTCGTGCAGCACCCATACCTCTACAGACACCACCACCAGAGCCCATTTTTACAGGTCCACCTGCTTTAAATTTTTTTGCTAATCTTGGGTTCATCTTTTGTTGGACATCTTCTGGTAATTTAGAGAAACCTTTGAATTTAGCTGGTACAACTCCACCATCTTCCATTCTTCTAGCACCCATCATTTGGCTTACCATGCGTCTGTCAGCGTCAGAGATCATTCTGCCACCCTCTCCTAACATAGCACCTACCATTGCTCTGTCTCTGTCAGAAATCATATTACCAAAATTAGGATTAGGTGTTCTTCTGACAATCATAGTTTTGCCACCTATGTTTCTAAGAGTTTCACCTTTTCTTACTGTGCCTTGAAATGGCTCGATTGTTTCGATAAATTCTTCTACTGCATCATCTAGTTTGTTCATGGCTCTCATAGTTTTTGGTGTTTTTCCTCCTGCCATACCACCTCTTTGCATTTTAGTAGCATCTTCTTTTTTAACCTTTTCAATGGCTTCCATAAGTCCACCATCTTTTTTGTTTGGTATGAATTTAATACCACCCTCTGGTTGGACTGCTATTGTGCCATCTTTCAATCTTTTCTTGCCAGTTTGTCTAATCTTACCATCTTTATCAACTTTGATTATAGGTCTAACTGAACCACCATCTTTCATGCCTTTTATTTTAGGCTCTAATTTTCTCATTTTATTTCTTATTCGTTCTTTTTTACCCATAATTTTTCTAGAAGTTGTAGGTCCTTCTGATAAAGGATCATCAATTAATTTAAATAATCTTTTTTCTAATTTTAAAAATTTATCAAAATCTGCTGACACATTACTCTCCTGTTTCTGGATTAATCATTGTTGATTTAGTCATATTAAAAACCTCGCCTCCGCCAGCCATCTGTATTGTCTTTTGTTGAACACTAAACGGATCTTTCTTAAGGTTAGGTGTTATGTCAAAAGTTTGTGGCTTTGTACTAACCTTACTTACTTTTGCAGATTTTTTCAATTTTTTTATCATGGCGGCATCTTTCTTCTTCTGTTTATCAACAGTTTTAATGCCAGTTTTTCCTTGTCCAAAGTCACTAATCATCTTGGCTAAACCCTTCAATGGGTCAGCTTCACCACCTTTTTTAAGAAGTTTTAACTGCTTCATTTTAGTTGTATCAATAACCTTAATCTTTGGAGTTTGTTTCTGTTTCATTGGTGGCATTCGCTTTCCAAAATACTTGCCAGGAACTGGTTGCCCTCGTTCCTCTAACTCTCTGTAAGCTCGTCTTCTATCTGCTTCGTCTGACATTAGTAATACTCCATCTTTCTTCTGTAAGCGGGTTCAAACTCTTCATCGTCTGGTGCAGTTATAAAACCACCTTGTCTGAATCTTAGTATAGCCTGTGTCATCGAATCTGCCAAGTCATCATGATCACCATGTGGAAAACTAGCACACTCCTCAACAACTTCCTCTGCAAAATTAGCATCAGGTCTCCACACCATGCCACTCTCAAAGACTGGAGCACAAGCGTTCATACGAGCAAATTTATCTGCACCTTTACTTGGTGTAAATGGCGTAACTGGCACACCCATACGTCTTAACTCTTGTGTTAACGGAGTACCACTTGCTTTCTGTTCAATCAATATCATGTCAGGATCATATGCTTCGCACAGTTCTTGTGCTTTAAGTTTAAGTTCTGGGAAATCCCATCTGCCTTTCTCGGCATCAAGCAAGATGATGGCATCTCCTTCTCCTTCGATGGGAGTAAAAATACCCCAAGTAGTAATAGCACTATAATCAGAACGCTCATTTTTTGTAAACGCTGTGTCGTAGGATTGTATGATGTATGAACAGGCAGGTGGGTCACTACGATTCCAAACATTCCACCACTCCCTTTTTATTATTGCACCCTCTTCAGCAGTGGGGTTTTGCATATATTGTGCGTTCCACTTACTGACGGGGATTGAGGCTTTAACACCTTCTAACTCTTCTCTGCTCCAATATTCTGGCCACAATACATTATTAGTGTCAGGAAATATAGCAGGAAACTCCACGACATCCCACTTATCGGCACCCCCTTGTGCCTGTTTCTGTAATACCCTTGCAGTCAAATCCTTAATACCCCAACGTGTCATCACGATAATAATAGATCCACCTGGCTGTAATCTTTGTCTAGGTCCTGACGTATACCAATCGTAAATGCTATCAAGTGCAGTGGGACTCAACGCATCTTGTTCTGATACGGGATCATCAATAATCAACAAGTCGGCACCACGACCAGCTAATGCACCACCTACACCAACTGCGTAGTACTCACCACCCTTATTCGTTGACCATCTGCCAGATGCCTTGGCATCGGCAGCTAACTTTACCTCTGGAAATATATCTCTGAAGTCCTCGCTATCAATTAAATTTTTAACCTTACGACCAAAGCCAACTGCTAACTCTGCCGTGTGTGTAGCTTGTATAATCTTTAAATCAGGCTTTTTACCCATTAACCAAGATGGAAATAGATAACTGGCAAATTCTGATTTAGTGTGTCTTGGAGGCATATTAACAATCAAACGCTTGATCTTGCCATCTGCTACTTGTTGAAGTTTATCTGCGTATGTCTTGTGATGCCTACCCTCAATGAAAGAAGGCCATATGCGTTTTACAAAATCCATGTACTTGTCTTGACTAAGCTTTTGTTTTTCAAGCATAGACAATCTCTCAAGCATAGGAGCTATCTTGGATAACTCATCATCACTTAAATATTCTGCAAAATCTAGGTTCATGTTCCTGTGGCTAAGAAATCATCTACCGCTTTAATTAATCCACCCTCTTGTTTGGCCACAACTGGTCTTGCGGGGACACCTGTTAACATTTCGATTAATTTGTTTAAATCTCCAGTGTCAAAAGTAACTGGTCTTATGTTTGCACTAGATGGTGCAAATGGACTAGCAACAACAGTTGGCGGTGGAGGTAAAGTATCTATAACGGGATCGCCACCACCTATGATGTTCGGTGGCTTGTCATCATCTTTTTTTTCTTCTTGATCCTCAACCTTCTTTCTAATTATTGGGGTTTCATCATCACCTTGTTGCATTTGTTGATTTGGGTCTCTGCCCTCCATTAGATTACCAAAATTGTCTTTTATACCAATAACTAAACCACTACTGTCTCTTACAATATTTTTTTCTGGAACATTACCTTTAGCTAATTCAGATGCCATTCTATCTCTGGTAAATCTCTCAATGCCATCAAAAAACGTGGGTAGACCTAATCCTTGAAAAAATGGAGTATCATCGCCTTGACCTGCTCTTCTTTGACCAATAGGAACATTACTTAAACGCTCTATGTCAACTAAAGTCTTTGTTGGCAAAACACCTAACGTGTCCTCTCTAGGGTCAGTGTCATCGGCAGTCGTAAATTTTGGGTCTCTTCTGCCACCTATCATTCCAACATTTGGTATATCTTTTCTAGGTCCTTTGTAAGTATCAGGATCAAATATAGTGTCAAATGTAGCTCTATCAGATCTAAGTGCATCTAAATCAGGACCTACAAACGGATCACTTCTACCTACGAAGCCTGCTAAGTCATCATCAAAAGTCGTAGGACCTAATGCTCTACCTCTTTGTGCCATCAACTCTTGTTGATTTTGTTGCAACAAATCACCTACAGTTGGCTGCCCTTTACCAACTAAGTTAACTATAGCTCTTGCTTGATCTTCTGGCACAGTGCTTCTTGTTGATCTAACATTCGTAAGACCACTCACGCCTGGTAATCCAAAGTTTTGAAAAGTTGGCTGTATGTCAAAAGGATCAATTTGATCTGTTTTTTTTGCTAAATCTAATATGTTAGCGTCACCTAGAATACTACTTGCACTATCCGCAGATATGTATGTTGAGGCTGGAACTTCACCAGACATGACCATTTGCAAATCTTCTGCGTTTCTTTTGTTTAATTCAGTTTGACCTGCAGGTGTTAACTTGTTGTCCTTGAAAAAATTATCTTCTTCAGATATAGAAACCTCATTTCTATTGTTAATTTCTTTTTTAATTTCGTTTAAAGTATTTTGATCAAAATTTAGGTTTGTGCCTGTGGTTGCTTTTGTACTAAAATTTTGTGCAGACGGCATACTTAAACCCATTGGTGTGGCAGAACTAGGATCATCTGCAAATATATCTGTGGCAGGAGCATCAAAACTTGTTGATGCGGGATCAGTTAAGGCATCTACAAAACTTTGTTCATCACCGCCAGTGCCACCAAAGCCTCCACCTCCAATGCTAAAATCATCTGATACATTGCCCTGATCATCTACGCTGAAAGTGCCAGAGGTGTCACCTACTGTGTCATCAGCAAAACCACCAAATTGAAAATTTTGTACTGGTTGATTAAATATATCTATGTTTGCTGCGGGTGCCATCATGGGATTGGCACCCACCATAGGTGCTAATGGAGGATTCATGGCACCATTCATATTCCTTAAAAACTCGTTAAAAGTGCCACGACTGGCAGCCGTGCTGTCTAATTTTACTGAAGGAGGTTGTGCAGGTGCCGCTGGTGTCGGCATGAAACCACCCATAGGTCCGTTTGCCATCAAAAATCTCCAAATTTAACGTCTTTTGGAGATAGTATCTTACTAAGTGGCTTTTTGCAATAGCATTGTCATCTCTCTATTGCTCTGATCCAGTAATCTCGTTACCCAAATCTCATCTTGACGCTTCTCTGCATCGCCAATCGTGTGATCTATGGCATTACAAAGCTTCCAAATGCGTTGTTCTTCATGTTTTGTCAAAGGATTTTTTCTTTGATCGTAATTTACTACCTCTTCATTACCCTTTTTCGGCTTTTTCGAAATCATCATCAGATCCAAATCTAACTGATTTTCCAGTGTAGTCTGATAACAATGAGGCATAAGTACGCTTAAGATCTTCTCTTGTTCTAAAAGCCATTTTTGAATTTTCTGTGATTTGGTCAATTATCTGTGCGGGGTCGCCATGCACGTCAAACTTACCACCATCATATTTCATAGTGTACGTCTTCATAGCGTCATCATAGGTGCTGAGTGCCTAAAGGTCAAGATTTTTTTTTATAAAATTTTTTTGACCAGCCGTTTTTCAAAAAGCTGGGGGGTGTTTGTGGTGAAGTTAGTGCAAGTTGCCTACTATGTGTAAATATAAAAAAGGTGGGCTATAGGGTATATAGCCCACCGATTCCGATCTGTAAAATATTTTAAAGATTGTCTTTTAATAACTTTGTTAATTTATCAATGGTGGTTAAGATTTTAATTTTATCTTCATTTGTTAATTGTCTGTTTTCAAATTGTGATAAATCAATACTATCAATTGAAAGAATACCTCCAAAATGACTCTGCAATTGTGGTAATGTGAATCCTTTTTTATGGAGTCTTGAAATCTCAATATATCTATCGATTGATGTTTCATCGTACATTGAATTTTTACCATGCCAAGTAATAGGAGTCATAATTCCTAAATCATTAAATTGTTGGATTCTTCTAGCATTACATGGAATGTTTTTTTTGGTTCTTTTACATTTCCATAAAATAGATTTATCTTTTTTTTCAATTTCTTTAATCACTGTTAATAATTCAATTCTATTATACATTTTATTTTCCTTTTGTTTGTTTGTTAAAAAAAACCAGTCCTAAAAATTAGGATAGATTCACGACTAAGTCGTGAATCTGTTCTCAAGATATTGTCTTAATTCATCTGTAATATTAGACCAAATACAATCACTATTATTGTTTAATTGAATTGTACCATTTGAGACTCTCTCGATCTCTGTGGGAATCTTGTATCCATTTAAATCATACATACCATTAGACGATCCATTTAAATGTCCGTAAAATTCTTGGTTCAATGTAATAACACATTGAGTACAACCAACCTTCCTTCTAATTGTGTTGATTGTACGTCTGACAGATCTCGCATCGTTAATACCACATTGACTCATGATTTCTTGAGTCGTTGCACCATTAACAGATTGACACATTTCAAAAACTTTCCATAGTTTAGAATAAGGAGGCATCGTGTTTCTTAATTCTTCTGTATATCTTGTACCTTGATCAATTAGATCAAATCTATTGTGATGTGAATAATCAACAAGAGTCACAATCCAAGAAACAAAGTTTTTAAGCTTAAGATTATTTAATGTGCCTTGATGTTGTCTGAACTCGATTGTGCCTTTACCTCCACCATTAGACTCAAGATGTGAGATATTAATAGCATTAAATTTGCCTCCCATAACATTCTGTAATTGTGCGAGGTTTGTACAATTTTCAATGCGAGTGACTCTATCTGCTAAATTTCTACAATATCTTGAGTCTCTTCTACTAGGTGCTAAAAAAGTATTTATAATCAATTGATGTTTAGCATATCTAAAACAAATATCTTTAATCACCTCAAATTGAATCGCATCGTTTGAGTCTTGAAAGTATTTGTTCTGCTTAAACTTAGCAATTGATTTAGTATTAAATTCTTCTGCATCCATTGTAATAGGTTTCAAGCCAACATGAACATGGTGACCACATGATTTTGTAATTCTTCCTCCAAGCCTAATAATAATGTCATTGACCTCGCTTGAAATCTGCCATGTGGATTCTGCTTTAAAACTTAATGGAGGAAATACTACCTCGCCTCCATTAGGTAACGATCCGTCTCTAATTACTCTCAAATAATTAAGATGTGGATAATTTCTATTAATCTCATTTTGTAAGATTGTAGGAGCAAGATCATCAAATTCTCTTTCAAATCCTAATGCTCTATCTGTTTTAATGTTTGTCATTTTAATTTTTCCTTATGTTGTTAAAATGTTGTTTGCGAATCAAGTATAGCAAAAATAATGGGCATTGACTACCTTAAAGTAATAAATGTTCGTTTAAATTTTATCTTAAAAAAGAGCTATTTTTTATCAATGTTCGCTCAAAAAGGACCTGGAGCCAGGAACTGGGGAGAAAATCCGACACCGAACACCGACTCCGAGCCCGACACCGACACCGACTCCGAGTCCGATCAACTGGGTGATCCGGGCGGCACCGAACAATAGTTCGCTGATTCAACCAGCTCCGTGTGCGAAAGCTAACAGGCAACTGGTTTAGCCGGGCGGACAACCGAACAATTGTTCCGAAACTGGTTAGGTTGGGCGGGCAAAGAACTGGGACATTTGCCAGCAAACGAACAATAGTTCAGTCCGTTTCCAATCCGACCAGCCAGGGTGTAGTCTCCTGGCCGCACCAGAGCGAACAATCGCAGAGTTCTGCGACTTTTTTTGGCCGATCAGCTTGCTGGGCCGGGAAATCGAGAGCGAACAATTATTCGATTTACGCCCAGCTCAGCAAAAAACGAACAAAAAAAACCAGAGCTAAAAGCTCTGGCTTTTCCGAACAATCCCCCTTTCTAAGTGATTAATAATAAGTAAAAGGCTAATCCGAACATTGTAATCATGCCGAGTGCATTAACTAAGAACATCCAAAACATCTTAAATGTACCTTTCTTTAAGTGCATATCCGTCGCCATACAAAACACTCGCAAGAGTGTAAACCATATGGAAACCCATATCCATACCACAACCACCAACACCAACGGAATTAGTTTTGTCTTTGTAAGTCCACTTAAGAACCTTCGCAACATGATAAGAATAATGATAGATATTGTTATCTTTGATTGAGTGGCAACTGATATGCCTATACATTCCACTTCGTGACACTTGCCTAATAACAAGATAGACATTTGACCCCTTAGGGAAAGCATCTTTTAAAAGTTGTGTTGAATACTCAACACTATTAAATTTCAAATCATCCATAATAGACTCCTTTTGATTCGTTTGTTTGTACTATTAATATAGGTAATTAGTGCCTACTTGTCAACAACTAATATTATTTTTTTGTGTTCGGTTCGTCCTGGCGTCAAGCTGGGTGAAAAGCGAACAATAGTTCGTTTACGGAGCCGGGCATGCAGACTTCGCACAGCAAGTGCTGACATTAAATCTAGCTTAGACACCGAACAATTGTGAAGTCCGAATCCGACACCCAGCTGGGAAGCTGGTCTGGTGCGAACAATAGTTCACTTTCACACCCGGCCGCAAGCTGCACCGAACAATTATTCGTTTTTGCTGGAAGCAGCCTGGAAGACCACCGAACAAAAGAAAAAAAGAAGCAGAGGCACGGCAGTCCGAGAAGCACCGACACCGAACAGTCCGAGTCCGAGTCCGATAGTCCGAGCCCGACACACCGACTGGTGAAGTCCGAGCCTCAACGCCTCACCGAACACACCAAGTGTTAGCGTTATTTTGTGGGCGTAACGCTATTATGTTCTATCGTCTGTGGGTCGTTATGGGTCTTTGTGGCTACTTTCATGCGTTTCTGTGCAAGGTTTTGAAATTCTTGTAGTTTTTCCAGTATTTGCTCCCTTGTCATAGTGTCTGCTTGTTCATGTAGCACATGAGCCTTATTTACAAGTAAACCAGTTGCCTTTAAACGCAGTTCTTCAGCACGGATAGCTTCACCGAACTTACCACTTTCCCACGCCTCATTTCTGATCTTTAGCAGATCACGAACTGACTTCTCAATCGTTACACCGAACCTTGACCGAGCTTCCTCACGCATCTCCTGATAACGCTCTTGCACTACTGGGTTACGCAACAAGCGAACAGCGTCAACGCCAGGGTTCGCATATCCAGCAGATCTTGCTGCAGAAGTCTGCGTCATGTCTTTGTGCATAAAGTTATCCAAAAAAGCCTGTTGCTTATCTGTTAATCTTTTCTGACCAGATAGCCTTTGCTCCCTAGACAGATCTTCTCCTACTCTTGGCATAAGTTCTCCTTTTTTGCTAACAATGTATATAGGGTATGGGGTGGGTTACTTACCACCCCCCTATACCCCCTATAGGGGGGGAAGTTCGGTAAGTTGGTAAGTACCAATGAAATCAATGACTTACAAGCTAAAATTAACTTGCAATCGTAAAAAGTAAGTTCGGTAAGTTGATTTAATTTATCTAATATTATCAATGACTTATAACTTCCCTCTGTTTTTACTTACCAAGTAAGTTGGTAAGTGGTAAGTAAATTACTCATAAATGACCAGTACATTATGAAAATCTGTTCGTTTAAACCACGACCCATTATCGGTACATTCGTAGCCTAAATCACGCATTGCTCCCCACGTTTGAACCCAACAATAATGACAATCATCATCGCCCAATCCTGCACGTTTGTAACAGTTCATTTTATGATTGATGTCGAGTTTGATCTTTTGTGTAAGACCCATCTCTACTGCACAACCAAGACAGATTGTTCGTTTGTTAACAACCAGTTCTCGGTTACGTAGGATCTGCTCGTTGCATTTTGTGCAGCGAACTCTAGGCAAGTTCTTGGAATTGTGGGAAACCATCTTCATTTTCCTTATACTTTACCTTTTGATGTAGTTTGAAATCACTATACATGGGCTCGTTTTCAAGCACACCAACACCATTTGCAGTATCGCCATCAATGATCTTGACCCACATTCGCTCTGAGCCAACACCTTTGCTTTTACCAAACGCATTAGCTGGAAAACGAACTTTAGTATAGCCGTCAAGCAGAAATACCTGATCTGATGCCAAGCCAACATTTTCAGGTAAGGCGACCATATTTTTACCTAAACTTTGACCTACTTTTAATTTAGTCATTAGTTCATCTCCTCTGCATATTCCCAAATTTTACGGAACGCAGATAGAAATTTCCATTGTTGTTCCGTTGGTTCAAATGGCATTTGTTGATAATAATCAAGCACAATATCATCTGCACTATAATAATTACCATCATCATGCTTTGGCATATTATTAGATTTACACCAGTCTTTGTAAATATCTGATAACACACTTAGTCTTTGACTCTCCTTTAATTTAGTTAATTTACTCATTATGAGCCTACCTTTCTTGCTAGATTAAGTTTAAGACCTTGTGCCTCCTCTGCCTCACGGACAGCCCAACACAAATAGTCTTTATCCATGCCAAAATCTTCATAACCTTGTGCAAGACAATTGTAATAATGAGCTGGTGGAACACCATACCCTTTTCTACGCATAACATAGAACATACACTTTCCTCTTGCTCCTGGAATATCAAGATTTTTTACATACATTTTTTTATACAGATATGGGAAACCCTCGAATCTATCTAAGGCTTTCTCACACTTATCTGTAATCTTCCATAAGCCAATAGGCACTTCTGCACCCTTGCACTTAATGATGTCTGCAACACTATTAAATACAAGTTTGTAGTCCTTAAGCATAAAACTAATCATAGGCTTTGCTTGTGGACAACGCACTTCCATATTGGACATATTTAGATTAGCACCATATGCACCATACAACATTACACTAAACCTTTCTCTTTTTCGTACTGTGCAAGATCAAAACCCGCCCAATACATTGGTCTAGTATAAGAATTAGAATGACCATACTTTGTATAAGAATCTTTGTATGATTTATCTAATCCAGTTTTGTAACCAGATTTGTAAACATTTCTAGTAGTTGCACCAGAATTGCAAGTTGTTGGGTGCATTTCTTTTGACACACCTAATTTTACATAGCCGTCATAAACCTTTTGGTCATTCTTGCTTTTGTACTTTCTGTTAAACATTATCATATCCTTTCGTTTAAATGTTATCTTGTATATATAAGCACTCATTACCTATATGTCAAACAATTTTAACTGTGGTTTTACATTTTTTATTCTGGCTTTGGCAATTTCGTAGTATTCGCTTTCTTTTTCTATTCCAATGAAACTAAAATCCTCTTCTCTTGCACCCATGCCAGTTGATCCACTGCCCATGAACGGATCGAGAACTAGCCCTCCTTTGGGCGTAACTAAGCGAACAAGGTATCTCATTAGCTCAACTGGTTTAACTGTAGGGTGAGTGTTCGCTTTAATATCAGCTCCTAGTCCAAACTTACGCTCATCTTTTGATGTCTTTGCACAATAAAAATACCTTGAAGCATTACCATGATCTCCATAAGCTGGCATGAATTGTTCGGTATCAGCAAGCTCACCAGCAGTCCAAATCCCTTTATGTGTTCGCTGTCTGCTAACTTCCGTGCTAATGGTTGTTGGGAATATTTCTTGCACTTGTTCGCTTCCGTCGTGCATAATGTTACTGGGCCATCTGCCTCTAGGGTCTGCATCTGCGTATTCCGATCCCTCCGACTTCATGCCACTATTATCATCAGTCCACACGCCATCTGCTGTCCGAGCTTTGCGAACAACTTTTTTACGCTTGGCGTTAGATGTCTGACCAAACGATAGCTTGTCCACACCAATTGCAGCCTTACTTTGTTCGCCTTGATCACGGAAGTCTGGCATCGTGTCTGGATGTTTGACCTCGCCCTCTATCCTACAAGCATCAATATTTATTGCACCAGTTCCGTGCTTTATCACATTGTCTGCAATTGATTTCTCTGACAAAGGCTTTCTTGCCAACACCATTGGTTCATGTGCAGGTTTCAACGCAGTACCCCACCCATCTCCTACATTATGACTTTTAGGAAACCCGCTGCCATACAGCCAAATACATTGATCTCTGATTTCAAACCCGGCATCTTCTATGGCAACTGCCATTCTATGATATGTTCGTGATCCACTAAACGCTATCAAATGACCTCCAGGCTTAAGCAACTCATAACATTTACGCCATGTGTTCGCCTGGAAAGCTATATCACCACCATCCCACTCTTTGCCCATAAAACCAGTTGATGTTCGCTTAAACACACCAGACTGATTGTAATCTTTTGGTGGTGCAGAACCTTCTTTACCATATCTTTTGACTATTGATGTAAGGTGATACGGAGGATCAGTTACCACGCTATCAACCGAACATTTATCTATTGTATCCATGACTTCTAAACAGTCGCCATTATATACTGTGCTACCTTCTATTATTACTTCCATTTAATGTCCTATAAACCATTTGTATTCCGAGCTTTTCTGCTACTTCGATGCCCTTTTTCATGCCATCTGATATACCTTTGTCTATATAAACTGCCATAAGATCTGCGTGTTTGTACCAGTTGAAAGCTCTTTCCATGCCCATATCTCTTTGTTTTTTAATCGCATCGTCTAACACTTGCGTATAAAGTAAATGCGAGGCAAATGGTGACTCGCCTCGCATTAATGAATCAAACATACACTTTTTTGCGTATGCTAAGTTTTGTTTTACCTTACCTTTGTAAGGCGATTCTATGATTACCAACATTAAGCAGCCTTAAGACAATTAGCTTGTACGTTGTAATCATCTGGCTTATCACCGAACTCATCTCTGAGCCGACCTAAAACCAGTCTTTTGCTATTGTTTATATCTGCCCTACACTCTTCAAGGGTTCTATATTCAACCTTGCTGATGTGCCACATACAATTGGTTTTACCACCCATGTATCTTGAGCCTTCAACCCAAACAACGCAAATCATTAAAAACATTTTAACCATTCAACAAACTTTCTGTAGTACTTTACTAAAGCACTTGGCTTTTTGTGAATTGTTGTTTTATGAATATGCAACTTTAAATATTTAGTGTTCATATTCTTCCTCCTTCTTAATTAGATCACAGACATATTCATGTCCGTGTTCACCATATCGTTTTTTAACTAAGACTAAGGCTTGATCGTTTGTTAGTCCATCATCTGTCAATAATGCACCAAAATATTCCTCAACTTCAATCAGAAAGTTATTTTGATAAGCAGTCATTAGCTCTCTCCTTTCTCTCTTCTTTACACTCATCGCAGATGTCTAATGGATAAGGTGGTTCTTCAGCCCAAAACATTTCGTTACAATCTAAACATTCATACTCGCCCATATCAATCTCCTTTTTGCTAGTATAAGATAGTTATAATAGGAAATCAATGCCAATGTCAAGACAAAAAAAAGACCCAGTTTTT
>LULI01000108.1_pt1 | contig 27603 bp, 49 predicted proteins | sample 728191 | NCBI WGS metagenome assembly LULI01 (sample SAMN03860293, study PRJNA289734) | marine metagenome | biome: seawater column; feature: ocean; material: water; isolation source: Red Sea water column Station 169 - depth 50m | place: Saudi Arabia: Red Sea | collected 2011-10-15 | depth 50 m | reverse complement strand
CCCAATCTTTATCTTGCCATCTAGCAAATAAAGACCAAATCTGTTCTTCAGCATTTTCTAAATAATCAGCCTTTTCAGATAATCTGGCATTTAATAATTGAAATTCTGTTTGTAATGCTATGCCACTTGCTATTTGTGTTCCAGTTGATCTAACAGAACCCATATGTGTAATTCTATCAATAGCATCAATTTTACTTTGTATTGATTTTAAAATACCATCTAAATTTTGACCACTTGGTTGTATGATGTATGGTTTTAATGCAGATTCTAAATCTTCTGGTATTTCTATTATTGCACCTGCACCTGCACTAGCTTCTACATTAGGTGTTTTTACTAGACTTGGGTGGTTTGCCAATCTGATTAATTGTTCTTTTTCTGAGTAATCATTATAAATGCCTTGTTGTAAAGGTGCGACATCTGCAAGATCAGATATACCTATTGGTCTTTTATTTCCTCTTAAATTATAAACATTTACTGCAGGTATTCTTCCTATAGGATTGGGTATTTCTTCCAGAAGTTTTACTTCACCTTCTGCATATTCTTGTTCATATTCTTCTACATGATATGTGCTAATTGTTTCTTCTGTAAATACTTTAACAATAGCTCTTTCTGCATTTATATCTTCAACTAAAACCAATAAATCTAAATAGAACCTACCACTAGCAGACCTTTTATAATTCCAGTTAACAACATTTTCTGGTGTATAAATTGATATATATGGTCTTATATCTTGTGCTAGTTCTTCTGCTCTTGTATTTGCATTTGATTGTGGCTTGTCTATAATAACCCAACAATTACCATAAATACTTGCATTCATTTGTACTTCACGCATGACAGTATTAAATGATCTTCCATCTAGATCAGCATCTTGTAAAAAAGAACTTAATTGTAAATCGCCATCTAAACTTCCATAATCTCTTGTTGGTGGCACTCTCCAAAGAAAACTTGTATAAATCTGCACAACATTCTTACAATGATTATCTAATGGTGTATGCCTAATTCTTTGATCATATTCTTCTGGTGTTTCAAGTATGTATCTATGTAAATAGTAACCATTTTTGTAATCATTTCCCCCTAAATAACTACGAATATAAAACTCCCAATTAGATATATGTGCATTCCATAAATCGTGTTTATTTGTAAGAAATTCTCTGTTCATCAGCTCCACCTTTTTTGAGGACTAGGTACAAAATTCCTTTTGAGTGGAAAGTTAAACTCTACTAAATATCCGAGTGCATCATTCATATGATCGTAACCACTATCCTTGTCTGGTATGTGTGTACCTTCTTTGTATATTTGTCGTTCTATGCTTTTAATTACATTTTTGCAAGATTTTAAAATAAACAAATTATTTTTTCCATTAACATTTTTTAATTTTGCATTTACTGCATTTATCCTATCCCTTACCAGTGGTGCTGTACTTCTACATCTTACATCAAATCCTGCGTTTTTCAAGATACTTAAGTCAGTTAATCCACCTGCAGAGGTTTTTCTTTGTCTGGCACTAGGGTCTGGGTACACAACAATCTTTTTATTTTGATACCTATTATGAATTTCTTCGCACATTTCTTGTGTATTTGAACTATAAATTTGAATTTCATCTACAACAATAATTAAATCTCTTTCAATTATACAAACAACTGCTGTCATTGGGTCTACGTTAAAATCAAGCCCTATATGTAAAATTGGTGAATTTCTTTTGTATGTATCAATTATATTTTTTTGTCTGTTAAAATTATAATAGATCATACCAGAATAATTAACAAATGTAGCTTCGTATTCTTGTTGAAATGTTCTTATATCTAAATCTTGTTTTGCTTGTTCTATTTCTTCTGCACCAACTTGACCACCTTCTAATGTTGTATATTTAAATGATGACCATTCATTATTGGTTTCGCCTTGTTTAAATAATTCATATGACCAATTACCAAAACCTCTTGGACTTCCACAAAATAAAGCATGCCCTTTTTTATCTGATAATGTTGGTCTTAATACCTCATACCAAGCTTGTTTGTGTATATCTGCAAATTCGTCCATAACCAAAAAATCTAAGCCTACACCTCTTAATGATTGCTCATTGTCTGCACCTCGTAGTGTAATTTTAGAATTATTTTTTAATATTATAGTTAGATCACTATGATTGATATTCTTTACCCATCTATGCTCTATCAATCTGTCTTTTAATTCTGTCCAACAAATCTGTTTGGCTTGTCTATAAGTTGGTGCCACATACCATACTTTTTTATTGGATTTACTAGCAAATTTAGCTAATTCATTAATTGCAAGGTAAGTTTTACCAAATCTTCTGCCAGTTATAAGAACTCTAAAACGAGAATCATTGCTTATTACTTCTCTTTGTGGTTCAGATAATGGCATTAATTAGTCCAAGGCAATGGCTCTTCAAGTTGTGTTTCTTCTATTCTATCTTGTTGTCCTAACATATTTTTACCTAAAAAGATAAGCATACTTACATTTCCATTCTCGCATGCTCTCCATTGAAGTTGTCTTAATCTCATTTTTTGTTCTGCCCTACCTTTTGTCAGAAATTCCGAATAACTCTTTTCAAGTAGATCAGCTGAACAACCAAAAAAGTCTGCCATTTCTTTATTGGTACAGCCTAATGTTGCTAATTTTTGAAGTTGTGATGTATCAATGTTATATTTTTTTGGTCTTGCCATAGTCCTCTTTTTCCCTTTGAGTAAAGTAATTTATTCTTTTATGGTTTTTAATTTCAATCCGTATTCATTAACACCTTTTTTTTGTTTGTATTCTTCACAGAAGATTAATTTATTTTCTCTTTTAAATTTATTATAATTAACATAATGATGATGCCTACCATATCTCCATACTAACTTAGTTACATCTGGGTGCAACTTCATTTGCATATTTGATTTGGGAATTGTTCCTTCTTTTGCATAAAATTCGTCTGTATTGCCACCTTTTAATGTTTGTGTATTGGCTTTCTCTTGTAAAAATACATTAAATTGAACTGTACACCACCCTTTTTTTAAAATTCTTAAAGATAAATCTGTATCTTCGTTATAACGACCTCTCCATCTATCTGGCAAAGGCAAGTCATTTCGTATTAAATTACATGAGTAAATCCTTGTATTTACAGTAAATGGTCCATATTGATGTGCCCACTTATCAATAACAAAAAATGTATAATTTGGTCCTGCCATGCCAACATTTTTATATCTTACAACAAAATCTTCCATAACTATAAAAGGTGTTGCATCTGTACATTTTATTTCTAGATTATTTTGCCATCTTCTAAAACATTTTATGTTATCGTCCATGACCCAATGCCATTTATAACCTCTATCAATAGAATGTTGCCAAATAAAATTTCTAGCAGGTCCAGGTCCCTTTGATTTACTATCGCCTAAATCGTCGCATGTGTCGTAATTATCTTGAAAGGTTTTATCTAACACAAGTATTTTTTTCTTGTCTATAACCTTCGCATACTGCGAGTACTCTTGTTCTTCAACTACGATTGTATATTGAACATTCATTTCCTCTAGAGCTTTTGCAGTTAATCTGCTATCTGCTCTGCCTTTTGATGGAATATAAATTGGAAACTTATTCGCCTTCATATATTTTATCTTTTATTACATTTTTTTCTATTTTTGGAAACCAAACATATTTTGTTTTATCAGTGTAATCTTGTTTAATTAACTGAAAGAATGTATCAACAGCTTCTTTATTTACAAAATTAATTGTTAATGACCTAAATGGCGATTGATCTGAATGTTCAAATGATGGCATATCTTGCCAATGTTCTTCTGTATCTAGCCATTCTCTCGTATCGTGATTTTCTTGAAATATAATTGTTTCAAGTTCTTGTTCTTCAAAGCCTAATTCATTAATATCAAAGTTTATTTCTTTTAAAATATCAATTTCACCTTTTAATAAATCATAATCCCATGCAGAATCTTCCGATAATCTATTATCTGCAATGCGATATGCCTTCGCTTTTGCTTCATCAAGATCAGCAATTAAAACTGGTACTTTTTCCATGCCAATTTTCTTTGCTCCTTGTAATCTAGTATGACCAACAATAACAACCATGTTTTTATCGACAACAATGGGTTGTTGAAAGCCATATTCTGATAAAGAACTTGCAACTTTATCTATTGCTTGGTTTTTTCTAGGGTTATTATGATACGGTATTATTTTATCTATTTCAATTTGTTGTATATCCATAATATTCTCTTAATTAACGGTTTCTTTACTTATAAATAAATACGAATTATTAATCTCTTCGTATTGCTCATAACTTAATGGGCAAAGAAGCAATGCTTTACTATTTTCCATATCTTGTTCTATTTTTCTTTCAAAAAATTCAATTGCATTTTCTTCAGTCATTTGTAACTTTTTCATTACAATATCAATGCATTTTTTTCTATCGTATACGACTTTATATGGTTTTCCTTGTTCAGTAACAAAACCAATAAAAGCAGATTTAAAATCTTCATTCGTTAAATATTTCATATTTACTCCTATAATAATTTTAACTGATTATCAAAAATCTCTACTGTTTCTTCATTGTAAGTCTTTGAATTTATTAACTTTAAATGATATTGCATAAGTTGATATTCTTTTGGATTAATTAATTTCAATTTCTGCATTAATTCTTCATATTTAATATCAACCTCTTTTTGCTGATCTTTTGTTAATCCATTATCGTATGTCATAACCACATTGCCACATCTAAATATTTAATAGCTTCATCTTTAGTAAATTTATTTTCATTTATAGCTTGTTTAACAAAATGTATTCTTGTTTGAGCTATCTTTGAAATTGCAATATTTGGTTTTTTATCTTTTATAACTTCAAGAAATTTATCTGAATAAAAACTATATTCATCAATTTTATCGTTATTTTGACTTGGTGTTTCATCTAAATATCGTTTATCTGATAACCAAAATGCTGGGTGTTTTGCAAATTTTTTATCTTCTATAGAGTGGTAGTGGTAGGGGGGTTTTGGCTAGGTTTTTTTGGTCTGCCACCTAACTTCCCATTTACCTTTGAAGCTTCTATTCTCTTGGTAATATAAAGAAATTCTTGAAGTTGTCTTTCATTCTGATAAATGCCTTGAACCTCAACAAAAAATTCTTTGATAATCGTTTCACATGAAACACGTTCTTTATCTGTTATACAATTGCCTATTCTGTAATAAATATCTTTATCGTTAGGAATACCACAGCATCTTTTATTCCAATTCCAACATAGTAAACGAATATAAATACCTATCTGTTCATTTGTAAGATGTTGTGTGCCTGCAATAAAATCTTCTGTAAAAAGATACCAAGCCTTTAATTTTTCTTTTGGTTTTGAATTTTCGTCAATATACATATTAATCTCCATTTATTATTACTCTTAATTGGTAATATTAAATCAAAATTAAATCAACAAAAACCTAAAATATTTATTTGGTTACTTCTGGGATATTCTTTTTGGTATATGATTATGCACAATTCTTTTAATCTGATCTAAACAATCATTTATATTACCTTTGGATATTCAATTAATATATCTGGTGCTCCAGACCTCATTCCCATTCGTTTTAATTTAACATTATAAGAAACAGATCGCCTTCCCTCGTTAGCGATATGATAATGCCTAAAAAAATATGTTGATGATAAATACCTTAAATATTCATTTGATGCGATTTGTATGTCTGATTCTTTAGTCATTAAAGGGGATAAACCTAAATTTACCCCCATAATAATAATAAATGTAGATTTTACCACTATTTTAATATTATTTCGTTTATTAGAAACTGAATAGTAGTAAAGGTTAACAGAGAAATACTATTATAAATTTAAATTTTTTACAAACCTTTTTAATTTTTTTGTTGATTAACCTAGAAAACAATATAGGTTTAATACTAATAATAATAATAATAAGAGGTTAACATGACAATATACAAACAAATAATTAAAGATTTAGAAAAGGTTTTTAATAAATTTGATATATTATACAAAGAAAAGAAAATTGCTGATTATTTAGAAAAGAAAGAAGCAATAAAAAAATGGTGGCAAAATCCAACAACACTTGAGGGTTCAAATAATAAATTTCATAGAGTTGATTGGGACGATTTACACAGAATAGCAGGTGGTAAAATATTAGCTGAAAAGCTTAATGGCATAAATGATGATATGGCAATTGATCTGGCTATAAAAGATGCAAAAGCTGTTATTCAAGCAAGAAATACTAAAATGGCTAGAAAACTTGAGCAATCTGAAATAACTAAAATTATTGATAACAATATTGAGGTTAACTCAGATGGTTTTAATGGTACTTTTCAAGTTGAAACTAACAAGGGAAGAAAGTGGGTAAGAATACACACCATTATCGCAGGTGGTTATAATATTCAAGCTTTACATTACAGAACATTGGTTAAGGTAGCTTAAAGGCTACCTTTTTTTAATAATAATAAGAGGATAATAATGAACAATTTACTTAAATATATTGAAAAAGAAAAAGGCTACTCTTTATCAAATTGGGAAAAACAATTTTATTCAGAAAATTACCCAACAATAGAAATATATAAAAAAGCTATGATATATCAGTCAATATCAGATATTTCAAAAGAATTGACTGGTTGTAGGCATAGACTTGATATTGATCAATATTCAATTCAACAATTACAATCAATACTTGATGAATACATTAACGATTTCAAAAAAGAAGCTGAAAGAGAAAGAGAAAAACAAGCAGAAGATTTTGTAGAAGCTAAATTATTGGCAAAGAAACTTAATGTTACAATAGAAGATTTACAGAGATGGGAGGTTGTATAATGTCAGTTTATAAAAAATTTAGTCAAAAAGAAATAGAATTGTTAAGGCAAGCCATACAAGAGTTAGGCCAAAATTTTGCTTCTATGATTGATGATGGAGATGATACATGGAAAAAAGACCTTAAACTTGTAGAGAAGATTGAAAAAAAATTAGTTCACGTTCATTATTTGGATAGGAGCAAGATATGAATATGGTATTCAAAGACATCAGAAAATTTGATGTTATTGATGGTGGCAAAAGAACTCATTACTTCAAGATAACTATGGTTGATAATATTATAGCCTTGTGTAATAATAAAGGGGACACTTTGTCGATTTATAATAATAATAATAAAAAAGAGGTTAACAATGATACTACTAACAAAAAAGATAAGGGATAAACTTATCCAAAATCATCTTAAACAAGATGGTACAAAAACTTTCAAAGCAGAAGTTAAATTATTCAATCCTGCAGGTATTGGTACTTGGTACCTATCTGAACTTGACCCAGAGACAAATATTGCTTTTGGATTGTGTGATCTATTAGAACCAGAAATGGGTTATGTTTCTATTGATGAATTACAAGAAATGAAACTTCCCTTTGGTCTTGGTATTGAAAGAGATTTATACTATCAGCCAAAAAAATTCAGTGATATTATATTTAATATCAAAAAACCTGCACATATCCAATCAAGATAGGGAGGATTATATGCAAGATTTGTTGAACGACATCAAAAAATTAAAAGATGTAAAAGAAATGGTTGGTCTGTATTCAGTATCAACCATACAATCTTTCTTACAAGATATAATTGATGAAAAACAAAAAGAAGTTGATTTAATTACTAAGAAAGATAACCAAAGGGCATTTGATGATTATTTAAAGGGAGGAAAATCATGGGTGTAAAATATAAAGAATATCTTGAAGAAAAATTTACAGATGAAGTTATACCTAATATCTGCAAAGATAGTGAATCACTTGAAGAAGCTAAAATCAGATGTGAATTGCTTTGGAGTAAAGATTATCAATTTGTTTGTACAAATAAAGATGATCTGCATGATAAGGTAGAAGAAATATGGAACGAAGTCTGGGAGGTATACAATCATGGCTAAAGAAACTAAATTTAAGCTAGAACTTTATCTTCTTCGAGAAAATGAAAGGCTTAATACATATTTGAATATTATCAATCAGCTTACAAAACAAGCAAACGATATATCTGATAATGTAAAGAGAGTTGAAGTTAAATTAAAAAAGAAATATCCAGAATATGTTGAAAAATAAATATTTCAAGCTTCATCTTGAAGAAGCCAATAGTTTTAGAAAACGAAACTTTGGTTTCATAATATTTAAAAGAGTTTTGGTTACCATCTTATTGGTGGTAGCCATAGGCTTTCTTGTAAGTTGTTCTACTACACCTATTGTTGATAGTAGGGGGAAATCTTCTGCAAACATCAAGGGCGATATGAATAGATACCATGATGACCTACATACTTGTAAAAGTATTGTTGCAGATAATACAAGTTATCTTTGGGATAAAGGCAAATCATTTTACAATTTAATGAGATTTAAAGTGTTATGGCTTAGTCCTAAAGCAAAAACTAGAACCGATATGCTCTATAATTGTTTGGAGGGTAGAGGTTATAATGTCATAAATAAATAAAAGGAGGTTATATGACAAATCAAAGTACTGGTAAAGTTGATAAATGTTTCGATAATACCAAAGACGATGTACCAAATTATGCGATTGATCTAATTGATGGTACAAGATTATACAGCAGAGGAACGACACTTAATCCAATATTAAAGCATGGTGATATGATTAAATTTAATATCATAAATACAAAAACATCTAATAATGGCAATCCTTATACAAATGTATCTGGTATTGAAATTATAAATGATAATGCTGATGCACCTGCAAATTCTGGTGGTGCAGGTAAGACAAACTCTTATAGACAAGAAAAATTAATGTTTGTTACTGGCATAACTGGTCGTTCTATGCAAAGTGGTTTATTCACAAAGGCTGATATAAAAGAATTAACAAGACTTGCTTGTGAAGCTTTTGATGAAAACCTCTAAAAATTATAAAAAACTATTTGCTGACTATTGGGGATATTGTGAAAGCGATGTTCCCATCTGTTGGCTCTGTATTAAAGAAGTTGCTGTTGATATACACCACATTGAACAAAAAGGCATGGGTGGTGTTCAGAATAATCGTTTAAATCGTATTGATAACCTTTTCCCTTTATGTAGATCATGCCATAATAAAGTACATAAAAACAAAGGGATAAATGAAAAATTAAAATTAATTTTGAAACATAAAATACATATGAAAGAATTAAATGTTTAAGGCAATGGCATTAATATGTTCAGCTTGGATAGCAAATGGTGAAGCAAAACAAGCATGTTTTACTCATATGTTTGAGTGGGAATTTGAAACTAAAACAGAATGCCAGATGAAATTATTATATTATCGTGCAAAAGAAGTGCCACCTTACCATAATGTTGTTTTAGGTGAATGTATAAAGGTAAATAAATTATGACTGATATATATACAATAGAATTTGACCCAAATAGATTATCACATCAGCAAGAAATGTTGGGATTAAGATATGCTGATTATGATACTGCAGTTGAATTAATGAAAAAAGAAGAAAAAATGGTAATAGCAGAACTTACCCTTTACTATACAAAACAAAAGAATTATAAAAATATGACAGAATTAAATGGATTAATTTATTCTGACGAGAAATTTAAGGACTTCTGTGAAAGATACCACAGAACACTTAAACAAAGGAATCAAGCTAAAATAAAGTTTGAAACCTTTAAATCTTTTAGAGATGACCTGCGAACAAAGGTTGTTAATGAAAGAGAACTGGCAAAACATTTATAGAAAGGAATAGTTATGAGCCAAGAAAAAACCCAAAATCTACAAATTTTAAATTATCTTAAAAAAGGTAAAACAATCACACAAGTTGAAGCATACCATAAATTTGGTTGTTGGAGATTAAGTGCCAGGATATTTGATCTGCGAAAACAACATAATATTAAAACAGTTAATGTTACCAATAAAGGTAAAACATATGCTCAATATTCTTTGGTAATACAATGATTGAACATTTTAAAAAATTTGATGAGGGCGATAAAAGTTTATTGCCTTTATCTTTCAGCCATATTAATGAATTTGCTTTTTATAGAGAACGATGGGCTTTAAGACGAATATTTGGTTATGAATTTCCAAGTTCTGCTTCTGCTGAAAGAGGTAGTGCAGTTGAAAGTGGATTAAATATGATACTGAATGGTTTATCTTTTACAGATGCTTCAAAATTAATGATTGAAAATTATAATCAAAATTGTGAAAGATTGAACGACCCTAAAACAGATGATGAAAGGCAAAATTTAGTACCATTATTAGAATTAGGTGCATCAAAATTTAAAGAATTTGCATTTCAATGGAATTTATTAGATTACCAAAAAAAAATTGAGGTTGATATTCTTGGAATTCCTATGATTGGTTATACAGATTTTCATTTTGAAGATAAAAATACAAAAGAAGATTTTTTTATTGATTTGAAAACGTCTAAAAATATGCCACAAAACATTTCTACTTCACATAAAATGCAACAATCAATCTATCATAAGGCTACAAATTCAAGACAAATGCTTTGGTATCTTAAAAACCCAACCAAAACAAAAGATGCAGAATTTTCACAAAAAGAATTAATTGATTACAATACACCATTAAAATTATGTGAGCATATTATTAAGGTTATGGGTAATTTTTTAAAAAATGTTGATTCTGCTGAAGATGTAAAAATGGCATTAATACCAAATCCAGATAATTGGATATGGAAAGAAGATACTGTTTACAGAGCGAGAAAGGAAGTTTGGGGGTATTAACTACCCTTTTAACTTTAAAATCCTCTGACGAGCCTTAAAACTCTGTTTAAGACGTGTTTTAGATTTACCTCTACGTTTTGTTATTGGTCTTTTATCTATTAACTCTGAAATCGTAGCTGTTGTTGTAAATCCACTCATTTGCCTACTTTTCTCATTGCACTTGTATGTGCTTGTGCAAAGGTCTTGCCTTTTTTTAAATCTTTTGCCATCTCTTGCATATGTTTTAAAGAGTGATGCCTAGCATGTCGATTCATTGTCTTTTGCTGTCTTGATGTAAGACCTTTAGTAAATTTTTTTATTGATGCTACTTTAACCAATTATTTTTTCTTTCGCATCTTCATTTTGTTTTTTTTCTTTTTTGGCTTCTTTTTCATTCCTTTTGAGTGAGAACCTTTTCCATAATGATATGGCATATTTTACTCCTTAATGTAAAACTGTTGAATGTATTATAATTAGGATAGCACAAAAAATTAATATTTGTACCCATGATTTTAATTCTTCAAATGTGTCCCATATTTTTTTTAAATAATCCATAAAACCTCCTTAATGAGTTGATATTGGTGTATAGACTTCGTGTATTGATCTACAAATAGAACAAGTATAAATATTTAAAATATACATACTTCCATCAAGTTCATGTTCAACATCATGGCTTCCATGTAAAATAAGTGAGTTTTTTTGGTAGCAATTATTACAAAGACTACCACTTACTTTATTGTTTGGTGTCTGTTCTTTTGTTTTTATCATAAGACCTCATGCCTGCTATACCAAGCATACCAAATAATAATGGCATCATTACTGACATATCAGCTTGTGGTATTATTATACCAAATCCTGCACAAATTGGCGAGATCATATAGTTTATCATTAACGAAAGCCCACAAATCCAACCAATTAAAGGTCGCCAACTTGATTGAAACCAATTACCTTTTGCTTCTTCTTGATTTATTTTTATTTGTTCTAAAGCTAATTGTTGAGCATGTTTTTCTGCCATTGTAGCAATTTCATGTGCCAATTTATTTTTGGTATCTTTATCCTCAATAAACTTGCCAAGTAATTTAGATGCTACTGGTAATAAACTTGCTATCATACACTTGCCATTCTTCTGCATAATCTTTCGGCTCTTAATGTGACCTGCCGATACCATTTACTATCTTTCATTTGATTTGATGCTTCTTGCCAATCTCTATTATCAATGGCTCTTTTCATTTTATGAAACCTTGAAAGTCTTGGTCTGCCTAGATTGAACATCATATTTGCAATTATAAGTTGTACTTCTTCTGGTAATACATAAAAATCATCATATAACAATGTACATTCATCTATTGTAACATTTAAATCTTGCTCAAATAACTCATTTACTCTTTCGTCATCTATATGTGTACCAACTTCTAAACAATTTTCTGGGTCTGTTTCTTTTATTAAATGACCTACACCTAGAGTTGGCAAACCTAGGTGATCTAAATATATTTCATTCTTATAGCCTTCATCAGCTTTAATTTCTTCTTTAAGTCTTTCTATATCCATTAAAATCTCTGTAATACAAAAGCAATAAACTGTGTAGCAACCATAAAACCAATCGCCCATAAAACATAATTTAATTTTTTTACTTCTTTTTCTAAATGAGGAATATGATTATTTTCTAACGTATCTATTTTATTGTAGATATTTATCAAATGCTCATTAGTAGTTTTTGGTTCTTTTTTTGCCATCATAAATTCCTAATTAAAAAGGGGGAAATTAATCCCCCTAGGAGGATAACTTAACTTATGCGATCTATAAAATAATAGCAAACAGATTTTTCTAGTCAATATAATCTCATGTTTTCATTTACATTTACTAATTTACAATAACATTGATAAGTCTTTGTTTCATCACCAATTCTGACTTCTTGTTTACTTAAATATTTTTGAAAATATTTGCAATTATTTACATTTGCCAGGTGCATACTTCCAGATGGAACTCCTGCAAGATAGCAGGCCAAAAGAAATGCAGGTTTCATTTACTTTTACTCATAAAGGCTGATGCTCCCATATAAGCCCCAACAATACCAGCCCCAGAAATGTAGAAAAGGTTAGAGATATCAGCAAGTGCCTGTACTCGTTCAATATCGCAAAAAAACATTGAAACAGTAAAAGCACCCATAGCAATAAGACTTGCAGTCGCCATACGTCTTTGTGCTCTCTGTTTTCGTAAGTCATGTTCCAGTTTTTTAATATCAGCCATGTGTGCAAATTCTTCATCACTTACGATACCATCTCCATCAATATCGTATTTAGCATATGCTGAAGATTTTTGTAGTTTTTTTTGATTAGCCATAATAAAATCCTCCCAAAAAACTTAATGTCCATATTGTGATTGTTATTCTTATAAACATTCTAACCCTTATTTGCTTTCCATATAAAAAATAATAAAACAAAAAAACCAACAACAGTAATAACTAAAACTGTAATTGCTATAGCATTGATTATTTTATCTCTTTGCTCTTGTTTCTTGTGTACAAACTCTGCTCTTTCTTTTCGTATTTTCCCCTCTAATGCTAAAAGTTCGTTCCAACCAGATTGACCATATTGCATCATTATAATGTTTTTTAGATCTTGTCGGTGTTTTTGCATCTTCTTTTTAGCTATTAGGCTATCTACAGCACATTTTTCAATATTTTCGCTATTAAATAATGATTGCCACATTGTAGGGTTCTTTGACCGTTTCTCTAAATGCTGAATATCACTATCATTCTGCATAAATGTAGAAACTTGTGAAGTCATCTCTGATATGTCTTTGCCTAGTGCAATGCCTTGTTTAAGATAATCAACGCACTTAGTTGCACCTGCTAATAATAATCCTATGCTTGCAGGGTCTATAACACCCTCCTCTAGTCTGCATCAGCTATCGTTAAATCGCCACTTTCAACTTGTTTTAGTATTTCTGCGTAGTGTTTATTGTTAGTATCTAAAGGCACAGATGAATAAACTCCATCTATAGTTGCAACTACAACACTATTTTCTCCATTTATTGCTATATATTTTGCATTTTCTATTACCATACTAACCTCTAAAATTCTGCATCTGCTGAAAAACCATACTCAAAACCTACATTTGCTGTATGAGTCCCACCATCTCTTACAACTGCATGAAATCCAGTTTGCCCTTGTGCATTTGTTGCCCAATTATTACCCTCATCACCTCCAGTAGCAAAAGAAGAAACTTTGCCAGAAGTTGCATTTCTGCTATAAATAACTATTGTAGGGTCTGCTCTTTTTGCAACTGCAAATTGATGTCCTTGAACATGACCAGTATTATTAGACATTTTTACTGGCATACTTTTAAAGTTAAAATTAGCTACTGTTTGGTCTGGACCTGCACCTTGTTTTTCATAATAGCGTTGGCAAAGTAAAAGCTCATCTCCGAATGACCTATGCTCAAATGGAGTACCATTTGGATAATTACCTACTTCTAATTGTACTCCAGTAAGAAAAAACTCATTACTTGTGCTATCAGCTATATTGGCAACACCTACCATTATATTTGCACCACTTCTACTCGCCCATGTGTTTTGAATGCTACCACTTGTATATGTAGTTCCAGCACCTAACCAAAAATTCAACTCTGCACCTTTTTCATTCCCAGTTCCAAAACTGCCTGATGTATCAGCAGGAATATTAATAATCATTCGTTCCCATGTGTCTGTGGCAGACACTGTTTTTTGAAAATTAATGTGTCTTGAATTTCCACTATCTGTTAATTCTACAACAAATTGTTTTTGCACATTTGACTTTACATAAAAAGACAAAGTTAAAGGCTGAGCATCACTTGTTCCTTTACCTACTTGATATAAATTTTGTGCTTCAATATTAGTAGAAACCCCAAAATGGTCACCTGCTGATAAAGAAGTATCTGCTGTGGTAACATCTATTTTGTAACTATTAGAAAATCCGTTTGGTGCATCTGTGCTTTTTGATATTGTATATTGACCAATAGCACTATTTCCAGATGTAAAAAATCTATCCAATGTATGATACCCTGCATTGACACCAGTTGTGGTTGAATTTGCCCTTTGGCTACAAATCATTGCACCATTAATTATAATATTTCTACGACCCCCAATCTGGCTATTGGTCATTATTTCGCCAAGTTTTGCTAATTCTCTTGCTTTAGTCATTTAATCACCCACAATATAATGCACAAGGAACAGTATAACTTCCGTCATCATATGTTTCTTGCTTTAAGTTTGTTAAAACTTTACCAATAGTTTTGCTTCTAACTATATCATCATCTTGAACTTTAGCTGTGCCATCACCTTTAGACGCAAGCAAATCTCCTGCATTTACAGTTTCTCCATTTGATATTCTTACAACGCCAGTACCTACTGCCATAACATACATATCGTTAACTTCTTCTATATCGTCATTATCCCAATCCATAAAAACACCATAAACTCTAGTTGTGTCCTCTGTATCAGATATTTTACACTTGGTATGCTTTTCATTTTCGTCATCAATAATTACAGCATCTTCATAAGTAATGCCCTCATGCGTGTAGGTAATTTTATCGCCAATTTTTTTTCCTTTTGGTAAGGCAATATTTACTGTTTCAACATAATTACTTGTTCCATCAGTAGGCTCAACTGTAAATTGAACTTGATACCAATCGCACATTTCATCAATTGTTTCTATTACAGTTCCTCTTAAAATAGTTGGCTTTGAATTATCTGTAAGTCTTGACCAATGCGAACCAGTAAAAGCATTATAAGATGTAGTATTACCACTAACAGTTATTGAACCTTTTTCTGAATTATTACGCCTAAAATCAGCTATTTTACCATCAGATGAAAGTCTATTTAAAGATAAAACAGTCCCTCCATCTTTTGTAAAACCACCATTTCCACCAACAAAAAATGTACAACCTGCTGTAGCAACAGATGTTACTGTTTTAGCAATAGCTACAGAACCACTACTAAAGATTCGCATCGATTCATCTGTTGCAGAGCCATCTGTTTTTTTAAATATAATTTCTCCGTCTGATGAACCATCTCTAGCAGTAAATACTAAAGCACCACTTGTTGATTGAATTGTAGCAATATCATCTGTTCCAGATGAATCCGTCATTGTGATTGTAGGGTCATCACTCGTCATGTTTAAATTATTGCCTAATGTTACATTTTCTGAACTATCTATTGTTATGGCAGTTGCATCAGCATTATCGTCAATCCCTTGTGAAGTAAAAGCACCACTTACATTTAATGTGCCACCCATAGTAACATTACCATCAAATGTTCCACCATCTTTTTTTGAAACTGTGTCTGCTACACCAAAAACATCATAAACAGTTACAGTAAGAATATCCCCAACTGAAGCACCAGAAGCCAATACAATAGATGAACCACTTGTTGAAGTATAATCTGCACTATTTAATAAAATACCATTTAAATATACATCTATATAATTTTGGTCTATGTAGGCTAATGTTGAACCCTCACTACTTGCCCCAGTAAATGTTGTTTGTCCTGCGGTTGCTGTGTAAGTGTAAACTCTTCTAACACCATTTGAGGGATTTGTACCAATATAAGGCATTATTTAATCTCTAATTTATCACTTACATTTTTTGCTGTATCTACAACACCTAATGTATATGCTTGTGTTATTTGTGCATCTATGCCAGTAGCCAATGCAATATTTTTAGAATTACAATGAGATACTAATTTACCAATTATTTCTTCTTGTGCTAATCTTGCTCTATTATTAACAAAATTTTCAGCCCAATCTTGAATAGAATACGCTGTATATTCTAAACATTTTTTTTGTGTATCTGTAATAGAAACTTTTATATCTGCCATAACATTTTCCTTTTACCCTATTAAAACTCCACTAAAATGATTGTGATTATTCCCAGTAGCTAAAATTGTTGCTGATGTACCAGTATTTATATTTACATAATCGTTTGCAGATAAATTTGCCACAAAAGATAGTGATATAGATATATGGTCTAAATTTGGTAAAATTGGAAATAACCACGTTTGAAAAGAACCATTTATTTTACCTCTACAAATTCCAGTATTTGCAGTACCCGCTCCATTATGTGATAAGAAAGCATTAAATTGATATTTACCCGCAACTGGTGCTGTAAATCTTCCATTCGTATTGTCATAATGATTCCCTTGATTAAGAACCACTTGGTCAAAAATTACATCTGTCTGAGATGTTAACTCTCCAGCATTTCTATAAGCAATAAATGATGGAATTTGAGATTGTGTTAGGCGACCAGTAGCATCTATTGATAAAGCATCTGTATCACTTGCAGAGCCAATAGTTCCACCATCTGCAATAACGACATTTCCATTTGCTGTTAATAATCCAGTTGTTGTAGAAGTTCCTCCAACTGATAAATTTCCACTTAATGAAGCATTTGTTACACTAATACTTGTTGGAAATACTGTTGTTATTTGGTTTCCTAAGTATGGCATTAGGTTTGCTCCATAATTGATAGTGTTGCATCAATTTTACCAGATACATCACAATCTATTTTTATAATATCTGTTGTTTGCAAGATAACCTTATTACCACCCAATAATTCTAAACTTGAACCTACTGGAACTGGTGCATCTTTTACTAAAAATACTGTTTCATTTGTTTCTGTATCGCTTGTATCTGATACTAACTGAACATCTACTGTTACTTGGCTTGTATGTATGTTGCATAAAACCAACCCTAAAACTACTGTCGTTGTACCACTTGGTACTGTATATAGTGTTAATGGTGTTCCTGCACTTGCAGGCATTGCCCCATTTGATTTTACTTTAAATGTATTAGCCATAGTTTCTCCTTATCCCAATGCTATAGCAAGTGGCACTACATTGGGGTCGCTTTCTGTTATAGCAACTCCACTTGGTAATGTAATAGCATTTGTTGATGTATTAATACTAAATATTTCTAAATTATCTGTCCCATCATTTATCTTAATTGAAAGTGTATTTGTGGCAGAATTATCAACCCATATAGTCCCTGCAACTGCTGAAGCAGGTGCTGAACTTCCCACATGACTTGAATTTAATGCACTTAAAATATTGTTCAATTCAGTTCTAAATGAACTAAATCCTTGATTCGCTAAACTTACATCTGAAACTTGTGCCATACTTGATCTATACCTTTTTTCTGTTAACTTTGCAACCCATATCCTTTTGCTATGTAATCAAAAGTCCTATCAACTGGGCTTCCACCACTATCTGAAAAACTGATTGTAAACCCATTTACTGTTTTAGAAGTTATCGTATAAACATCTCCACTTTGCATATTTTGTGCTGATATTCCTAGTGCAGGTACAGCATAAAATGGATTTGTATATGTTATCGTTTTACTCCCAGATGAAGTTGCCAGGTCATTTTCTGCAAAAGTTCTTTCTTCCATATTTAATTTTATAGCAATTTGACTTACATTACTAGAAGTTTGAGCATCATCATTAGATAATTTTAATCTAAACTTTGCAAATCTAAATTTAAATGTTGCTGATTGTGATACATCTGTAAAGTTTGTGCAATCTGCTAATGAAGTTGTTGATGTTGCTATTTGCACCCTATGAAAAGCATGTAGTTGTTCTGTTCCATCAAATGGTGCTTGAGCTTCATCAAAAAATAATGCACCTCTGCCATTATCAAATAAATCGTAAGGATTTTCTGCATCTAGTGTAATTGTTGGTTCTATATTGCCATCATAAACCTGCGTAAGTGATAAAGTATTTGTAAAATTATAAAATCCTTTTGCATCTCTATTTGAATTAAAAAAGGTTGGGTTTGAACTTGTATCAGTACCACCTAATTCAAACTCTCCTTGTGCATCATCAAAATTACCTTGTGTATCATCAAAATTTGTTACTGTGTCTAATGTTAAAATTGTATCTCCATCTGGGTCAATTTTTACTGTTAAAGGGAAAGTTGAATCCATTTGATCTAATGATGTTAAAACACTTGGTGTTTCTGTAAATGTTGAAATAGTTTGATAACTTTGAATGCCAGATATATTTGTTGTAACTATAGTTTCTTGTGCTGAACTATTGCCATTTTTATCAACTGCTTTAATCAAATATGAACCAATTCTTGCAGGTACAATAGCATTATCACATTTTCGTCTAGGACATCTAACTAAATTTGTTGATTGAAGCCAACTTGCACCAGTTAAAGTATCTTGAAACCTTATGTCATAAAACGATATATCTAAATCACTTGTTGCCGATGGTGGTGTCCATGTAAGTTTCAAATGGTTTTGTCCATGTAATTCAACAGCAAAATCTTCCACATTACTAGGCACATCTACTCCACCAACTATTGCTCTAGTAGCAGAAATAAATGTACTTTTAATCCCGATTGTATTTACTGCCCTAACTCTGACTTGATAAGTTGCTCCATCTATTACATTAAGGTGTTGATAATTAAGGATTTTTCCAACTGCAATTTCTCTAAAATCATCTGTTACAGCATTACCATCTGCATCTAAAGTTTGTTTTATTTGTACTTCGTAATTATCCACAAACTGGTCGGTTGATGCTCCTATGGCTATTAAAAGTCTTGTTATAACAATACCATCTGCATATTCAACTAATTCATCAGATAATGTGATGCTTGCAGGTGGCAATACTGAAAATGGGTTAGGTAAAGTTGTATCTGGTATAGTTGAAACTTCTTGTTGTGTACCAAATGTGTAATAACTATCTTGATGTTCTGTGCATTGCAGATTAATTGTATGATCTGCATTAACTGTCATTCCCTGCACTCTAAATGGTTTTGCTGAAAAACTTGGTGTAGCATGTGTAATATTAACAATATCTCCTATTGATAAATCTAATGCTGTTGCATCTACTCTTAACGATATATCAAGACTTGATCTTGATCTTCTAAGTATAATTTCAGCCATTTCTTGTGCTTGATATGGACTTGTTAACATTGAAAAATCAAATCTTCCTTCAAGTAATAATCCACCATCATCTGTTTGCATTGTTGAAAATTGATCTGCACTTGCTAAACCAGTTTCGTCTACTGGTGGGAATTGCACTGTATCTGATTGATAATTTTTACTTGGATTAATGAAATTAACTATTACACGATTATATCTTGAATTTTTGTTTTTACTTTGAACAGTTATACCTCCAATAATATTGTCTTCTGTAAGGCTGATAGAAGCTGAACCAGAGGTTTCTACTAAAATTTTGTATTTACCTGCAGAAAAATTTAAAAACCCTCTACAACCTCGTATAAAGTCCTTTACATTATCAATAGCTTTTCTTGAAGTATCAATAACAGTATGACTATCCATTAAATCAATCTGACTTGCACCAGAATAAGGTGTTATTTGTGTATCGCATACATCTCCTGCTGTTTGCCAATCTGCGAAATTGCTATCAAAATAACTGTTAGCTATACCCATACCAAATCGTTCATTCCTTAAGTAATCTAATAATTGATAAATTGGGTTATCTGAATATTCCCATGTAGAACTTGTATCTGCTCTATGTGAGCCACTACCTCCAGTAACTGTGCTATCTAAATTTGGATTATATACTTTTTTACCTTTTACCACAGCTTGAACACTTGGTAATGAGCCAAATTTATCTGCGTTCCATGTAAATCTTAAAGCAAGATACGCAAGACCTTTAAGTCTGTGATTACTTGTCCACGAACTCAAGGGCGTTAGTATTGATGAAGCTGTTTGATCATCTTTACCTAGTTTTGCTTGAACTTTTATTAAACTAGAGCCATCATAAAAATTTGCATCGCTACTGGCTACATTTCTTGTAGCACCATGTGTCAAAGAGCCAGTTAATGTTACCAGGTTATCGTTTACAAATAACGATGTAATACTATCTATTTCACCTTCGCTTAATACTAAAGCCATATAAAGATATTGATTATCTGTTCCAGAAGTTTCTAAAAATACGACATTACCACCAACTTTTCTTGTGCCATAAACTACTGGTATATGACCATTTGCACTAAATTTATTGACCAATACACCTTTGGCTGTTTGATCTGTTTTTAATTCGCCAAAATCTGGTATTTCTGGCATTGGCACAAGCCAACCTACAACATCTTCTACAACATCAACGACAATATCAACGACATCAGTAACAATATCGACTATGCCATCAACAATATCTCCTAAAAAACCACCACACATTTACATCAATCTCCAGTTGCTACCTAAATTTTCAAAGCCAAGTCTTTTAAAAACTGGGTCTATCTTTAGGCCAGTTGTAACACTTATAAATATTGGTATATCATCTGCTAGTTTTTTTACACTCTGAATTAATGTTTTTAATAATTTATAATTTCTAAATTGTTTTTTTATGTAAATTAAATGTATATTCATCATTTGACCTTTACTAAACCAGAATTCAGTTTTATGAAATATACAACAACCAATTAATTCATCATTATCTAAATTATTTAAAAGTATAATTTTACCTCTTTGTAACATTGTATTTATAAAACCTAATAGTTTTGGTTTATCAATATCTGGAAAATTCAATCCCTCTAAATCAATTTTTTTAAATTCAACTAATAAATCATAAATATTTTCAACATCTTTTTTTTCTGCTTGGTATAAATGAATACTACTCATATTCTGCCCCATTTAATATCTTTGACAGTTAAAGCAGAAAATTCCATGCCTTTGTCGCCACTAAAAAATCTTTGTTGTGAATTATCTGTTGTTGTTCTTCCATTTGTTTTTGAAAAGTTACCCCAATGTGATGTAACAGTAAGATTTAGATTTGCTGTGTTTGTGTTATCGCTAATTTTGTATTCATCTATTGTGCCATAAAATAATAAAAATGGGTCAGCTATTACAGATAAATTACCATCTAAATATCCTCGATAAATATAAAGATTAGAATTTATTATATTTTCATTTAAAGCTATTGAAATATATGTTTGATCTACCCCAGATAAACTCACAACTAATGAATTTTTTGTTGGTGCATTAGTTTCACTTATTCCAGTAATGCCTTTTAAATGACCATTAGAAAGATATGTTCTTGAAGTTCCAGAAACACTTGAAGTTATATCAAAACTTGCATTTGTTAAATAAACTGGTGTAGCAAAGCCTATTTCAATTAATAAAACTGGATTTATATTTCCAGTAGCCAATTCGGTTTTTACTGCACTTGTTAAACCTCTAGCCATTTATAAACTTTCTATAACATCAAACTCATAATTAAATAATAGATTACCATCTTTATCACTATTACTTGAATTAAATTCTTGTACATCGTTTCTTAAATGTACTGTAAATGGTACAGAATCATATGTAACAGAACTATTATTGGCTAATGTTTCTCTTAATGGTGGTTCTATCGTTACTGTTGCTGAATTACTCGATGAAGTTACATCTTCTACAACCATGTAAACTTTATCATGTGCGAACTTTATTAAATCACCTGCTTTTAATCGCCCTGCACCATCACTAGCAAAACCATCTAAATCTATCGTAGTATCAGCTACTGAGTGTGCTCCATTTACTAATAATGTACCAGTTTCATTGCCTTGTGCATTCATATAACTTGGTAAGGTAATTGTGAAACTTTCTTTACGTGATCTTTGTTTCATTATAAAAGCCATGATTGGTGCAAATTCTGCCCTTGTCATTGGTGGATATGAAACTGTAAAACTAAATCTTTGCCCTTGAACTTGCCTTCTAAAAGTCTTTCCACTATCAGTTTCAGAAAATAATGTTTTTTGATTATTTTTAAAATTAATCGCATTAAATCTAACATTTGGTAAAGCACCACTCATACTATCGCCATTTTACCTTTTTCATTTACAGCTTGGTTTATCATATTAACAATAACTCCTCTACTGTTCACTAACAATTCATTAAATCCCCTGGCATCAACTGTGCTGATATTAAAATTTACAGTTACTGGTTGTTGATTCCCTAACTTATTATTTGGCACAACATTTGATGGTCTATCTGGAACAACTAACTCTGGACCTGCTTCTCCTACCATATAAGGCTGATCTTGATTCATTCTTCCACCAAGTCTACGACCTTGATATTTTGTACGTGCAATGGTAGCAACTTGAGCAATACCAAGAGCACCTATGGCAACTGCTAATGGTATACCCAATGGACCTAATGATAATGCCTTTGATACACCTTGTGCAGTACTAACAGTAGCATCAGCTATCGCTAGCGCCTTATTTAATTGAAAAGCTTGTTTGTTATGTTTAGCCATTTCAGCAAGAGCCATACGACCAGTTTCTTTTGCCATGGCATTTAATTCTTGACCAGTAAGTTTTTCTAAATCTATTTCATTTGCTTTGCCTTCAGATAATAAACTTAAATTATCTTTCATTATCTGGCTTCTTATTTGTTTTTCTTTCATTGCAGTATCATGTGCAATTTTTAATTTTTTTGTTGCTGAAATTCTTGCCAATTCCACTTCTAATTCGTCTTGTTGTTGTATTAATTGAAACTTATTGCGATGCATCTCTTTCATAACATCTAATTCTAAACTTGCTAAATCTTTTACACCTTGCAGTTTTTCTTCATCTGAAAATTTGCGAACACCCATACTTGCATCAATACCGAATCTTGTGCCATCACTATCAGCTATTTTTTGTAATTTGATTTGTTTTTCTAAAGCTTCTGCTTCTTCTTTCCTAATTTTAGCTAATCTTTCTTTTGTTTTAATGAGTAACATTGAATTATCAGCTTCCATTGCCAACAATTCTGGCATTTTTTTAAGATGACCAAGCTCTAATTCCATGTTTTTTAACATGATTTTTTCTATTCTATTTAATCCAAAGATTTGAGTCATCTTTGAATCTCTTATATCACTCATCTTTTGTTCAATTTCAGCTATTCTATCTTGGCGAAGTTCATGTGTTGATAAATCTCTATTCAACATACCTATCATTTTAAAGAAGGTTCTGGCACCATCAGTAGCATCTATAAAACCTTCTGCCATTTTTGTTAATCTTGGTAACATTGGTGTAATAACATCAACTGAAAGTTCATGTAATGCTGAACCTAAAGCTTTAGATGTATTGGCAAAACTTCCAGAGGTTCTTTCGGCATCTCCATGTGCATCTGATGTTCCTGCAATAATAAGATTTAATCTGGCTTGTACTTTTTCAGCATTTGTAACATCTTTTGATGCCTTTGTAATACCCATTCTTAAAAGTTCTTGTTTAAGTGTTGCTTCAGTTATAACAACACCAAATCTTCTTACTGTTTCGTGATTACCTACCAAAGCACTTTGAAATGCCATCATTGTATCAACATCACTTGCATTATTAAATGATGCCACATCTACAGCTAGTTTTGTTAATTGTACCGAAAGTTTAGAAGCTTCTCCTCTGGCAAAACCCATAGGCACAAAAGTATCTTGTATGGAAGATGCCATTTGTTCTAATTCATGTGTGCTTCTTCCTACTTGATCGCCAAATTGACTTAATTGTTTTCTGACATCATTAACAAATTGACCAAAAACTACATTAGACTTTGATCGCATTTCCTCAACAGCACTGGTCATTTTAACCATTTCGCTTCCAAATCTAATCGCTTGTGTAACAACTACAGCACCAACAACACCTTTTATTGTGGTACCTAATGCTAAAAATGATTTTTGTTGTGCTCCTACTGAACTTTGAACATTGCTTTTTAGATTGTTGACACCTCTAGTGGCAGATTGCATTGCCTTTGCAGTTTTATCTTTGGCTAGAATATCAATATTTATATTTTTAGATGCCACTTCTTGCCTTCGCTATTCTTTCCTGCCTATCTCGTTCTTCTTTTTGAAGTTCAAAATATGCTATCCACATATTAAACTCCTCTACTGGCATTTGCAATATTTCAGATGCTGTCTTGTGTAATCTTTCAGCTAAACCAAAAATATTATGTAACTCATTGTTATTTTTTAGTTTTTTTTAGTTTCTTCAATATCTGAACCAGTACCCATAATTTGAGTTGCAACATCTGCAATAACGTTTGTATCCGCTTTTGTTTTAAACTTTAAAATATGGCTTGCATTGAACATTTTTTCGCCATCTTTTGTTAAAGCCTTTTCAATAATTACATCAATTAGAACAATCAAATCAGTACTGTTTGCACCTTTAAATATCTTCTGTTTTTCAAGCATATTAAAAGGTTTGCAATAAATTGCTTTATCACCTACTAACTCCCACTCTGGCACTTCAATTATTTTAGTGTCAAGGGAATTAAAATGGTTGACTATACCATCAAAAAAATCTGCTTTTTCGGACATATTATACAGTTCCGATTGTTATTCCACCAGTTCCTTGTAATGCAACGGTTCTAGTTGTAACACCATCTAAAGTAACACCAACTGACATACTTGTAACAATACCAGTACCACTGAAACTTTCATCTCCAGATGAGTTACCCTCTGGTAAAAATACAAAACTTAAACTTGAGCCTTGTGTTAATGAAGCTTGCTGTGCATTGGTTTCATCATAGTTCATGTCAATAGATGCAGTAAATGTGCCTCTGCCAACTAAAAATGATTTCATTGAATCATCTAATGCAGTTGATTCAACAACATCGTGGTTTGTATCAAGTGTATAACCAGTTACATTACCGATTGCTGTACCACCTACAGTTATGACTCCTTCTTTTCCGTGATGTACTGCCATTTAGACCTCCTTCTGTTCGTCTTGTTGTACAACTTCTTCTTTTTTCTTTGTAGCATTTTTTTCATCAGTTTTATAGCCTAATTTTTTAAAATGCTCCAGATAATCTTCAGTAATGGTTATAACATCACTGCCTTTTTTCATTATTATATCTTTTGCCATTATGCACTCCCTCTTGTAAATTGATAAAATACTCTAACAGTTACTCTTACTCCACCATAGGGAAAAATAGTTCCCTCATCAGTTGTTGCATCAACTAATTGTGTGTCAATAGCATTTCCATTTCTTGTTACATCAGTATCAAGTGTTTCTTCTATAACTTCAATTAATTGATTTCTAACAGTATCAATATTTGAAGTTGTGCCTTTACCAAAAGCAACAATTAAAAAATCTATTGTTCCAGTATAAGTTCCTGCACCAGTTTCACCAATACTTAATACTTCTCTTGTTTCATCTCCAGATTGAATAAACATTGCAGGGAATTGTGCATCGGATAATTCTTCCACTTCAAACGGTTCTCTTGTTATTTTTTTAAACTCAATAGGACTTGTAACAGCATCAAGTTTTGTAATTATATCGTTTGCTATATTTTCTCTTTTGCTCATAACTTAAGTTCTTTAAAATAAAATCTGTTAAATTCATTCTTAATTTTTTGTTCCTCTCTATCACCAATAGCAAAAAAAGGTCTGGTTATTTTTCTACGACCTACACCAAATGTATCATGGTAAGATGCTATTTTTTCTCTTTCTTTATTTGCAAAAAATAATGTGCTTTTGAAACCAGTAGTTCTAAAATCTAAACTTCTAAACATTTTACCAGTATCTGTTAGATCAACAAAACCAGTTTGTCTGCCTCTCTTTTTACGACCTTTCACAGTTGATTTGGCATACGGTCTCATGTTTCCACCATCTGGCAGTTTACCACTTTGAGTTCGCTTTGTAATCATAAATACAGCCATATTTGATACTCTTTTAAGTGCTTTTTGAATTAAAGATTTTTGTTTACCAGAAATTCTTTTAAATTCATTTAATACTTCTATTGCATTAACTTTGGCTGTTATTTCCATTATCGTACTAATCTAAGGTTATGTAATGGCTCTTTTTCACTATCAGAAATTGTACCACCACCATCTTCATCATACTCTACACCATCTCGTAAAATAGCTTGAAATTCCTCATCATAGCGATCTCTGTAAAAGTCAATTTGTACTTGAAAGGCATCTTTACCTTCGCCAGTATCTGGGTCTCGCCATTTAGTTAATTGTGGGTAAATATATTTCCATAAACATAAATAAACTACTGATTGTGTCCATTGTGAGTCAGTAAGCTTAGAACTATCCATTTCAACTGATGTAACTTTTGTTATATCTTTGTAACGAACTTGATGCCTATATCTTTCCCACCATTCTTCTCTAATTCGTCTTAAAACATCATTTTCAGCAAACTGCAACTGATCGGCAAAATCTGTTATTCCAAATCCCAAAATATCTGGTTGAATTTTTTGTAAAGCAGTATTTGCAACATTAAATTCGTTTGTAGCCATTATTAAGCCTTTTTAGTTGTTGTCTTTTTAACTTTTGGTTTTTCTTCAATTATGGTTTGGTCTTTAGGTGCTTCAACTTTCATTGGCTGTTTTTATTTATCAGTTTGACCATTTCCATAATATAAATCCTTTAATAAAAAGGGGAGGTCGCCCTCCCCATAATTGTTAGTTAGCAAGTGAATCTGCTGTTAACTTAACTCCATAACTATCATGGATTTCGCTAACTCCATATACTGCAGTTGCTACAATTTCATCTGCTCTTAATGAAGCATCTCTTTGTGATTCTATCTTTAGGTCTTGCATCATTGCTAAAGCTAAAGCATCTTGTGAGAATACACCACCAATAGAGTCATCTGAACCATCAACTGAAATATTAGAAGATTCAAAAATCTGAATACCTGCTATTGTACCTACAAAACCTGCTCTCATAGCTTCGTTTGAAAGTTCTGTATCTCTACCAACAAAAGTATTTGTTAATGACTTCTTAACATTAAAGATTTGTTTTGGGTGGAATACACCATAATATGGTCCAGGTGCATTATTAGTTCTTAATTCTGTACCTGCTTCAAATAAATCTTGTATTGTTAGTTCAGAACCTGCTCCAGGTCCCTTTTCTGTAGAGAACCCAGTAAATAATGCAGATAGATCACTATCCATTTTTCTAGCAATTGCTTCACCAAATAATCTGCCAATATCTCCTGCAACATTTCTTGATGCAGAATTTCTAGCAAGATCAGTTAAT
>LULI01000296.1_pt1 | contig 28089 bp, 26 predicted proteins | sample 728191 | NCBI WGS metagenome assembly LULI01 (sample SAMN03860293, study PRJNA289734) | marine metagenome | biome: seawater column; feature: ocean; material: water; isolation source: Red Sea water column Station 169 - depth 50m | place: Saudi Arabia: Red Sea | collected 2011-10-15 | depth 50 m | reverse complement strand
ATATTTTATCAACTTTAGCTGTAATTTCAGTTTTCTTCGATTTGCATGAACTAAATAAATTTTTTTTTAATGACTATAAATTTCCAGAGGGAAGAGGAGATATAAAATTAATTAATTTAAAAGGAAAAAAAATCAATTTAATTGATGAAAGTTATAATTCTAATCCCTTATCTCTAAAATTCGCTTTAAATAAACTAAATAATTTAAATGCTAATTCAAAAAGAAAATTAATTTTATTAGGAGATATGTTAGAACTTGGTAAACATTCTAAAAAATTTCATAGGAAAGCTGCTGAATTTATTAATCATACTGAAATTGATAAAGTTTATGTTTATGGCAAAGATGTAATCGAAACATTTAACAAAATTAGACCACAAAAAAGAGGTAAAATATTAAATTCAAAAGAGGATATATATAATTTTATGATAAAAGATATTAAGAATGGCGAATACCTAATGATCAAAGGTTCAAATTCAACTGGATTAAATAGAATAAGTCAAAACTTGAAAAAAGGTAAACTAAATGCTTTTTAGTCTTTTTTCGAGCTTAGTCGAAATTTTTAGTTTTCTAAATGTTTTTAAATATTTGACTGTACGAACAGGTCTCTCAATGTTTACTTCGATGACAGTAGTTTTTCTAGTTGGGGGACCACTAATCAATTATTTTTCTTCAAATCAAATTCATGATCCTATTAGAGAAGATGGACCGAGCGAGCATATAGTCAAAAAAATAGGAACTCCAACTATGGGAGGTTTAATGATATTACTTGGTATTTTCTCAGGAGTATTATTGTGGGGTGATTTGTCAAATCCTTACAATTGGTTCTTAATATATATAGCAGGATCTTTTGGATTACTTGGGGCATATGATGACTTTCAAAAAATAAAAAAAAATAATTCAAATGGTATTTCACCAAAATTAAAAATTGTAATTCAGATCGTTTTAGCATTAGGTGGAATTTATCTCCTGTATGTTTTTGGTGGATCAAATGAACTTGAAAACCTATATTTTCCATTTTTTAAAAATTTAGTAATTAACCTGGGCTGGTTTTTTATTCCATTTTATTTATTTGTTATTGTAGGTTCATCTAATGCTGTTAACTTGACTGATGGCCTGGATGGTTTAGCTACAGTTCCTGTTATATTAGTTGCAGCATGTTTTGCTTTTATAAGTTATGTTACAGGAAATATAGTTTTCTCAGAATATTTAAAAATTGTTTATATTGATGGCGTAGGAGAGGCATCTATTTTCTGTGGAGCAATAATAGGATCTTGTCTCGGTTTCTTGTGGTTTAATGCACCACCAGCAAAAATTTTTATGGGTGACACAGGCTCATTAGCCTTAGGAGGTTCACTGGGAGCAGTTGGAATTATTACTAAACATGAAATTGTTCTTGCAATTACGGGCGGTCTATTTGTCTTAGAGGCAGTTTCGGTAATTGCACAAGTGATATCATTTAAACTCACCGGTAGAAGAATATTTAAAATGGCACCAATTCACCATCATTTTGAAAAAAAAGGTTGGCCTGAGTCAACTGTAGTAATTAGATTTTGGATCATTTCAATTATTCTGGCGATGATAGGTCTTGCAACTTTAAAATTAAGATAATGAATGAAAGAAAGATTAATTTTAAAAACAAAAAAATTTTAATTTATGGTTTTGGAAAATCTGGTATTTCTTGTTTTAATTTTTTAAAAGGTAATAATAACTGTGCAATATATGACGATAACACAAAAAATATTCCAACTAAGTTTAAAAAAAAATTAATTAATATTAAGAAATTATTTAATATAAGCTTTGATTTCATTGTTTTAAGTCCAGGAATAGATATCAATAAATGTAGAATTTCTGGTTATTTGAGCAGAAATAGGTCTAAAATCATCACAGAACTTGATATATTTGAAATCAGTTATCCAAAAATTAATAAAATCACAATCACTGGAACAAATGGTAAATCGACCACTTCAAAACTTTTATATGATCTTCTAAAAAATAATAAAATAGATGTAAGATTAACCGGCAACATTGGCTATCCAATTTTAATGGAAAAAAAAATAAAAAAAAATACAATATTTGTAATTGAGGCGTCTTCATATCAGCTTGATTATAGTCAGTATTTTAAGTCAAAATATTCTGTTATACTTAACCTAAATCCAGATCATCTAGAAAGACATGGAACCTTCAAAAATTATGTAAATGCTAAATTTAAAATCGTAAAATTACAAACTAAAAATGACTACACTTTTATAGACATCGAAAATAAAATTCTTAATGAATTAGTAAAAAAACAAAAAATAAAATCTAAAATTATAAAAATAGATTATTTTAAATATAAAAAATATTTTAGACTAATAGACAATATTTATTTTAAAAATTCTAGTAATAGAAAAAATCTTAGTTTCATTTTTAATATTGCTAAGGTCTTAAAGATAAATTTTAAAACAGTAATAAATACGGCTAATAAATTTAAAGGATTAGATTTTAGACAACAAATAATATATCAATCAAAAAAATTATTAATAATCAACGACTCAAAATCTACAAGTTTTTCTTCTTCAGTACCATTACTGGAAAGTTATAAAAATATTTACTGGATTTTGGGAGGACTTGCAAAAAAAGGTGACAAATTTAAATTAAATAAAAAGTATTCTTCAAATATTAAAGCTTTTGTTTATGGTAAAGATAGAAATCTTTTGATCAATTGCTTACCAAGTAAAATTTTTTGTCAAAGCTCTCTAACACTTAAAAAAATTTTAAAAAATTTAAAAAATAATATTAAAAATGATGATAGAAAAAAAGTAATCCTTTTTAGTCCCTCCGCTGCCTCTTTTGATCAATTTAAAAACTTTGAGGAAAGAGGAAAATTTTTTAATAAAAATATTAAATATATAATAAAAGAAGTAAGAACATGAGTAATTATTTAGATAGCTTTTATCATTGGTGGAAAAATATAGATAAATTTCTTTTATTTTTAATTTTAGGATTATTTTTATTAGGTCTTTTTTTTTCATTAGTCTCTACTTCTCTAATAGCTTCAGATAAATTAGATACAAAATCATATTATTTTTTTTTTAAACATTCTGTTTATATAACTCTGGCTATTTTAATTTTGATAGTTCTCTCATTCATGAGTCAAAAAATCTTAACAAAATTTTCGTTTATTTTATTTTTGGTCGCGTTTTTAAGTTTATTATTAGTTCCTTTTATTGGTATTGAAGTAAAAGGATCAAAAAGATGGTTAGATTTATTTTTTTTACCAAGGTTTCAACCTGTTGAAATTATAAAGCCATTTTTTATAGTGACATTATCTTTAATGCTAACTATTCAAAGTAGAAGGCTATATTTTAAATATTTTTTAAGTACTCTATTAATTCTTCCTATTTTACTGTTGCTAGTTTATCAACCTGACATTGGACAAACACTTTTGATAACAATGGTATGGCTAGCTCTAATTTTTGTATCTGGCATTAATATTTTTATATTTTCTTTATTTTTTCTATCAGTGGGCATTATTGTTTCTTATTTGGTGATTTTTGTTCCTAAATTCGAATATATAAAAATTAGACTTTTAGCTTTTCTAGATTCAAATTCAGGTAATAATTATCAAGCAGATAAAGCGAGTGATGCAATTATTAACGGAGGTTTTTTTGGTAAAGGTATTGGGGAAGGCACTCTGAATTCAAGAGTTCCTGAGGCCCATACAGATTATATTGTTTCTGTTATATCAGAAGAGTTTGGAGCGATTATTGTAATTGGTATTCTATTTTTATATCTTATTTTCTCCTATAAAGTTATTCAAAAAATAAATTTATTAAATGAAGATACATATAAATTAATCTTGATTGGTTGTATTTCTTTAATATTACTACAAACTTTTATACATGTGGGTGTAAACATAAGAATACTTCCAACAACTGGTATGACACTTCCATTCTTGAGCTACGGTGGATCATCAATAGTTAGCACAGCAATTGTATCGGGTATAATTTTAAATTTAACAAAAAGAAAATTAGATTGAGTTAATGAAAAAAATACTTATTACAACAGGCGGATCGGGGGGTCATGTTATTCCTTCACTTAGTTTATATGACTCTCTAAAAGAAGATTTTGAAGTACATATTGTAACAGATATAAGAGGATCTAAGTATATTAATAACAGTTATAATTATTCTCTGATTGATGTGCCAAATATATTATCAAATTTATTTTTAATTCCATACAATTTAATAAAATTTTGTTTTTCAATAATTAAATCTTATAGATATCTCAAAATGAATAATTTCAATATTTTGATTAGTACAGGTGGATATATGTCTATACCTTTTTCTTTAGCCTCATATTTAATGAAAATCAAAATTTTCGTTTTTGAACCCAACTCTATATTAGGCAGAGCAAATAAATTAACCTTAAGTTTTGCAAAAAAAATTATTTGTTATGATGAAAATTTAAAAAGAATTCCTGAAAAACATTACAAAAAAATATATTTAATCAAGCCATTGCTTAGAAAAGAAATTTATGAATATAAAAAAAATTTTCAAAAAACTCTCGAAGATCAAAAAAAGATTTTAATTATAGGAGGAAGCCAAGGTGCAAAATTTTTCGATGATTTTATTTCAAGGACGATAATAAAGCTCTCTAATACTCAAAATATCAAAGTTTTACAGCAAATTACTGATCAAAAATCGAGAGAAAATATTGAAAATTTATATAAAAAAAACCAAATAGATCACGAATTATTTAATTTTGATGATAAATTATTAATAAAAGCTGTAAAATATGATTTAGCTATCACTCGTTCTGGTGCATCAGCAATTTCAGAATTAAGTTATTTAAATATTCCCTTTGTGGCAATTCCATTTCCGTATGCTAAAGATAATCATCAATACTACAATGCAGATTTTTACAAAAAAAAAAATTGTTGTTGGTTAATTATGCAAAAAGATATTAATGAAAATAATTTTATAAACTTACTAAATAATATATTTGAAAATCAAAATGAATACTTTTCAAAAAAAAATAATTTAATTCAATTAACCAAAGAAGATACTTGGGAAAAAAATAAAGTTAAGCTTACTAAACTAATAAATGAAAATTGATTTAGGAAAAAACGAACTTATTCACTTTGTCGGTATAGGAGGGATAGGTATGAGTGGTTTAGCGTTAATTATGAATGGATTAGGTTATAAAGTTCAAGGAAGTGATATTGCTAGTAACAAAAATATTGAAAGATTAAGTGATAAAAAAATTAAAATATTTTTAGATCATAAAAAAGAAAATATAAAAAAAACTACTGTACTTGTAATTTCATCTGCAATTAAAAAAAATAATCCAGAAATTCAAGAAGCATTAAAAAAAAATTTACCAATTTATACAAGAGGAGACATGTTGGGTCATATAGTTTCCTTCATGAGAAATATTGTTGTTACGGGTTCGCATGGAAAAACAACAACAACATCTCTAGTATCAAATATTTTTTCGATTAGCAATTTAGATCCAACGATTATTAATGGTGGAGTTTTAAATTCTTTTGGTAATTCTGCTAAATTAGGAAAAAGTAATTGGTGTGTGACGGAGTCCGATGAATCAGATGGTAGTTTTCTAAAAATACCTTTTGTATATTCTATTGTTACAAATTTAGATTATGAGCATTTAGATTATTATAAAAATATATCAAATCTTAAAAAAAGTTTTTTAGAATTTGTAGAAAAAATACCCTCTATAGGCAAAGGTTTTATTTGTAATGATGATAAAAATTTAAAAGATGTTCTTAATAAGTCAAAAAACAAAAATTTTTATACTTATGGTGAGGACAAAACATCGAATTTTCAAATTGTAAATATTAAACAAAACTTCAAACTTTCCAGTTTTGATATGAAAATAAATATACCAAGTAAAAAAAAAATTATTAAAAACATTAAAGTTCCAATGATTGGAATTCATAATATAAGAAATGCAGCTGCAGCAGCAGCATTAGCTTTTACAATTGGTCTACCTGAAAAATATATAAAATTGGGTCTTTTTAGTTTCAAAGGTGTTCAAAGGAGATTTACTCACTTGTTTGACTATTTTAAAGTAAGTTTTTATGATGATTATGCACATCATCCAACTGAAATAAGTTCAGTGTTAAGCGGAGTAAAGAGTGTGTACAAAAATAAAGAAATTGTTTGTGTTTTTCAACCTCACAGAATTTCACGAGTAAAAAATTTAAAATATGAGTTTTCCAAGTGCTTTAAAATGGCAGATACTGTTTTATTGTGCCCAATTTATACTGCTAATGAAAAAATAAAACTAAATTTTACCTATAATTCTTTTGCAAAACTAATAATAAAAAACTCTAAAGTTAGATTAATACAACTTGATGATGAACTTCAGTTAAAAAGGTTTGTAAAACAGAACGCATTCGGCGAAAAAATTTATATAGGAATGGGAGCAGGATCGATATCTAACTGGATGAAAAATTTAAAAAATATTTTTTAATGGAAATTGAAGATATAAAAAAATCTGCAATATTTATAGATGGAAATATCATTTTCGATCAAAGTATTAAAAATCTAAATTGGTTTAATATAGGTGGAAAAACAAGAATTTTTTTTAAACCAAATTCTTTAAAAGGTTTAATAGAATATCTTAAATTATATGATTTACGTGGGAAAATATTTATTTTAGGTAATGGTTCTAATGTGTTGTTTGATGATGAAACCTATCAAGGAACTATCATTAAGTTAGGAAAAAATTTTTCCAAGATTTCTTTGTTAGACAAAACTACAATTATTGCTGGAACTGCTGTTTCTCAAAAAAAAATTTCAGAATTTGCGAAGGATAACAATATTTCTGGGTTAGAATTTATGTCATGCATACCAGGGTCTATTGGTGGTGGTATAAGAATGAATTCTGGCTGTTTTAAAAAAGAATTTAAAGACGTTCTTGTTTCAGTTCAATTAGTAGATTTTCATGGCGTTGTAAAAAGCATACCAGCAAACAAAATCAATTTTAATTATAGATCAACTGAGTTATCGAAAGATTTAATCTTTTTGAGTGCTACTTTCAAAGGAAAGGAAAAAAATAGCTTAGAAATAAACAAATATATGAATGAGTTGATTAAAAAAAAGGAAATGGCTCAACCAACCAAAATTAAGACTAGTGGAAGTACTTTTAAAAATCCAATCAATCAAACTAATAAAAAAGTATGGGAATTGATCAGATCAAGCGTCTCTATCGAGAAAAGTTATGGGGATGCATTTATTTCTGAAAAACATGCAAACTTTTTTGTTAATAAAAAAAACGCAAAATCTAAAGATATGAAATCATTAATTAATTTTGTAAAAGAAAAAGTTGAGAAAAATACAGGTGTAAAATTAGAATTAGAAATTGTTGTAGTTGAATAGTGAAAAAAATATTAACTTTAGCCGGGATAGAAAATATAATATTTTATTAATTGAACCTGATGGAAATTTTGTAAAAAAATTAAGAAAATTCAAACCAGATTTAGTTTTAAATCTTTTGCACGGTAGATATGGAGAGGATGGCTATATTCAAACGATACTTGAATCTGAAAGAATAAAATACACTCATTCAGGTGTACTTTCTTCATCGCTTTCAATTGATAAAGAAATATCTAAAAAAATATTCATTAAAAATAAAATTCTGACACCCCCATATATTAAATTTATTTTTAAAAATAATATCAATTTTAAAAATATAATAAAAAAAGTAGATCTAAAATTGAAATTTCCTGTAGTTTTAAAGCCGATTAATGAAGGCTCAAGTGTGGGAGTATATATAACTAATAAAAGAAATTTTATTTCGAATTTACATAAATTAGAAAAATTTAAAGAAGTTTTAATTGAAAAATATATTCCAGGAAGAGAAATTCAGGCAGCAATTTTAGGTAATAAAAAACTTGGCATTATAGAGTTAAAACCAAAAAGAAAATTTTACGATTATAAAGCAAAGTATAGTAAAAATGCTAAAACAGAGCATATTATTCCAGTAAATATAAGTCATGAAAATTTTAAGAAAGTTAACTCTATAGCTATGAAAGCACATAATTTACTAAAATGTAGAGGTGTATCTAGGTCTGATTTTAGATTTTATGATAACAAATTTTACTTATTGGAACTCAATACTCAACCTGGCATGACTTCACTTTCTTTGGTGCCAGAAATTGCAAGCCATCAAAAAATTAGTTTTAAAAAACTTATAGAGGAAATAATGAAAGATGCTTCAATCAATAAGTAAATATAGATTATATCTATACTTGTTTTTTTTTATTTTTTTAAGTTCAGTATTTAATTTTCAATTCTTAAAAAAATATCAAGAAATGTTTAGTTTAAAAACTATAACTATTAATGGTTTATCAAATTATGAAAAAAAAATTATTCAAAAAGAATTAAATAATTTAAAATATAAAAATATTTTAAAGTTAAGAAAAGACAGTTTTGTAGAAAAACTGTCCAAATTTCATTTTCTAGAAAGCTTATATGTGACTAAAATCATACCATCTTCAATAAATATAAAAGTATCAAAAACTCCTATAATTGGAAAAACAATAATAAATGGAGAAAAATTTTATATAGGTAAAAATGGTAACTTTATTAATAGTGAACAAATTACTGAAGAAACTAATGTAGCTTCGGTTTTTGGAGATTTTAAAGCGGATGACTTTATAAATTTAAAAAAAATACTTAATCAATATGGTTCAAGATTTAATAGTGTCAGTAATTATTATTATTATAAAAATAAAAGATGGGACTTATTATTCTCAGATGGTCAAATACTAATGCTTCCATCAAAAAAATATGAAAAATCAATTAAAATTTACAAAAAATTATTAGATAACAAAAATTTAATAAATACGAAAATTATTGACCTAAGAGTAACAAATCAAATTATATTGACGAGTAAAGATGAATGAATTTGATGTAATAATAGATCTTGGTTCTAAAAATTTAAAGCTAGGTGTATTTGATTCACAGCTTAAAATGATCTACTCATCGAAACAAGAAATTCTTAACAGTAAGGAAGACTCTAGTTTAGAAAATTCACTAAAAGTTTTAATTAGAAATGCAGAAAAATACCTGTCCTCACACATTGATGATGTTGTAGTTCTTCATGACTCTTCAAAATTTTATTCTTTAGATTTATCTATAAAAAAAGTGTTTGATCAATTTGTATCACTTACAAAAGTTTATGATACTATTATTCAAGAAGCGCAATATTTGATTTCTCAAAATAATTTTAAAGATCAGATAATTCATTTAGAAGTAAACAATATTATTGCAGATGATAATAAAAAAATTAATAAAATTGATAATAAAATAAAAATTAAATCTTTGATTTTAGAAATTAAGTTTATTTGTTTCAGTAAAACTATAATAAAAGAAATATCAAATAAGTTTAAAAATAATAATTTAAAAATATCAAATTTTTATTGCTCAAGTTACGTTAAAAGTTTTTTTTATAATAAGATGTTTGCTAGTAATGATTGTATTATATTTTTAGATATAGGTTTTGAGCGATCAAGTAGTTTGATATTTAATAACAACAAACTTGATTTTTTCAAATCAATACCATTAGTTTATTAATTTTTTTATTATCATCTGCAATAATATTGTTTACTTCTAAATGAATTATCTGATCTTTAAAATTATTTTGAGAAATCAAATAAACTTATTTAGTCAAATTTCAAAAAAAAAAATTTCTATGAACTTATTAAAAGAAATCATAGTTGCAAGAATAGATGAGATTTTAGCTTTAGCTGTTTTTAAAAGTGATTATATTGAAAATTTAAAAAAAAATATAAAACCAAAACTGGTTATAATTGGCAGCGGATCTAAATTAATTGCAGAAAACTATCATTTAAGTATAAAAAAAATAATATCGGAGTCTGTAATTTTTGATGAAAATGATTTGCATGTTTGTGAGGGAGGCCTCCACTATCACATTAGCAATGAAAGTTTATTGTCAAAGTCCAAAAAAAAAATCAAGAAAACCGGGTTTTTTGAGACATTTTTTAACATTTTTTCAAGGTAATCGAATTTTTCTGTAACATTACTTGAATATTAAAATTCCTCTTATTTTATATATTTTAGATATGTCATTATTATCCCAATCAACTGTTTCAAAAAAAATATCTTTATCTGGAGTTGGTATACACACCGGAAAAAACGTTAATTTGTCTATTTTGCCAGCTTCTCCAAATTCTGGAATAATTTTTAAGAGAATAGATTTAGATAAAAATAATGTTGTAATTCCGAATTTTGAAAATGTATGTGAAGCTACTCTTTGTACCACAGTATCCAATCAATTTGGAGTAAAAGTCTCGACAATTGAGCATCTTATGGCTGCATTTTTAGGTTTGGGTATAGATAATGCTGTAGTAGAAATCGATTCACAAGAAGTACCTATTTTAGATGGCTCAGCAAAAGATTTCGTAAAAATTATACAAGATGCAGGTTTAAATACTAGTGATGTTCCTATCAAAATAATTAAAATTAATAACTTTATTGAATATGAAGAGGGAGATAAATATATTTCTCTTGGCAAGTCAAATACAACTTTAGAAATAGAATTTGAAATTAATTACAAAAATGAACTAATAAAAAAACAGAAAAATAAAATAAATATTTTTGAAGATAGCCTTGACGATATTCTAAACTCTAGAACTTTTTGTCTTTTTGAAGATATTGAAAAACTCAAAAAAATAGGATTAGGACTAGGTGGATCCTTAAATAACGCAATTGTTGTTAAAGATGATAAAATACTTAACGAAAGTGGATTGAGAAATCAAAATGAGTTTGTAAATCATAAAATACTTGATTGTATGGGTGACCTTTATTTGATTGGATTTAGATTGATTGGATCATTAAAGTGTAAAAATGGAGGCCATAGCTTAACTAATAAACTATTGAGAAAAGTATTTAGTGACAATAAAAACTACTCCTTGATAGAAATTAAAGGAAAAAATTTACCACATTCTTTAATAAATAATCGTCGTATTCTAAAATCTATCGCTTAAAAATTAGAATTTTCAAATTATTCTGGTAAAATTCTTAAAATGAAATTTTGTAATTTATTATTTTCAATAATAATACTTCTAACACTTATATCTTGTTCTCAAAAAGATGAAAAAGTCTCAATAATTAAGGAAAAAGATTTAGAAATGCAAATGATCGAAGCTTACAACGAAGGATTAAAAGAATATAAAAAAGGTGACATATTTTTTGCAGCAAAAAAATTTAATGAGGTTGAGCTTTTGTATCCGCAATCTATTTGGGCACCAAGATCTGCACTAATGGCGGCCTATATTTTTTATTCAGATTTTTATTTTAACGATGCAATTTTTGAGTTAGACTATAATTTAATCGTTGATGAAAAGAGGGATTTGGGCGAAATTATAAAGTCAAAAAAATATTTTAATATTCTTATAAAAAATTACCCTAATACTGATTTTGCTGAAGATGCACAGTATAAACTTCAATTGATTGAAGAAATACTTGCCTCAAAAGAATTATATTTAGCCAACTATTATCTACAAAGAGAAAAATGGATACCAGCAATGAATCGGTATAAAAAAATAGTTAATGAATATGATACAACTATTTTTATTGAAGAGGCATTATTTAGATTAGTTGAATTAAATTTTAAGTTAGGCCTTGTAGAGGAAGCAAAAAAATATACTGTTTTGCTTGGATATAATTATCAATCTAGCGAATGGTATAACAGATCATATGAAATTTTAAACAAAAACTACAAAAAAAGAACAATTAATGATAATCAATCTAAAAATCGAGAATCCATAATCAAAAAATTTAAAAAACTTTTCCAGTAGTTGTTAAATGAAAACAGACGAGATAAAAAAATATTACGATAAGAAAATAATTGAAATTAAAAAGCATAATAAGCTGTATTTTGAGAAAAATTCACCTAAAATTTCAGATAAAGATTTTGACAAAATAAAAAAAGAAATTATTGATTTAGAAAAAAAATATTCTTTTTTGAAAAGTCCTTTTTCTCCTTCCAAATCCTTAGGATTTGCTCCTTCGAAAAACTTTATTAAATCTAAACATAGAGTTAAGATGCTTTCTTTGTCTAATGCTTTTGACTTAAATGATTTAGAAAATTTTGAAAAAAAAATATTTAATTATTTGAATAAAAAAGTTAAAGTTGAATATAGTGTTGAGCCAAAAATAGATGGTATATCTGCATCCTTAACATACAGAAATGGTTTTTTGGTTTTGGGAACATCGAGAGGAGATGGTACAACAGGAGAAGTAATAACAGAAAATTTAAAAACTATAAAAGATATCCCTTTAAAAATAAATAATAAAGACTTTCCAAAAGATATTGATATTAGAGGTGAGGTTTTTATAAAAAAAAATGATTTTGAAAGTTTAAAAAATAATTTTGCTAACCCAAGAAATGCTGCTTCCGGGTCTTTGAGGCAAAAAAATCCAGAGGAAACAAAAAAAATTCCATTAAATTTTATTGCTTATACCTACGGTTTCTTTGAAAGAACTAAAATAAAGAACCAGTCAGATTTTTTGAATTCTTTAAAAGAATGGGGTTTTAAGACAAATGAACATAACAAAGTACTAAAAAATATTAAGGAATTAGAAAGTTTTCATGAGAAATTTGAAAAAGATCGTTTTGATTTAGAATATGATGTTGATGGACTTGTTTACAAAGTTAACAATCTTGAACTTCAACAAAGGTTGGGTTTCACAGCGAATTCTCCCAGATGGGCCATAGCTCATAAATTCTCAGCAGACTGTGCGTATTCTCAAATTTCTGACATCAATATCCAAGTCGGCAGAACCGGTGCTTTAACACCGGTTGCAAGAATAAAACCAATTAATATTGGAGGCGTAGTTGTGTCAAATGCAACACTACACAATGAGGATGAGATTCTCAGAAAGGATATAAGAATTGGTGATACAGTTAAGATAGAGAGAGCAGGGGATGTGATACCACATGTAATAGAAGTAGATTTAAAAAAAAGAATTAAGAATTCAAAAAAATTTAACTTTCCACATATTTGTCCATCTTGCGGTTCAGAAACGATAAAAGAGTTTAACAATGTTACGAAAAAATATGATGCCGTGAGAAGATGCATTAACGAAGGGTTTGATTGTGAAAAAATAGCTATTGAAAAAATAAAACACTTTATATCCAAAGATGCATTAAATATAGATGGCCTGGGCAAAAAAGTTATAGAAAACTTTTGGGAACTTAATTTACTAAGATTTCCACAAGATATATATAAATTAGACTATAATAAAATTTCTAAACTAGAGGGCTGGGGAAAACTTTCAGTTTCAAATTTAAAGTATTCTATTGATCAATCAAAAAAAGTTTCTTTAGATAGATTTTTATATGCAATAGGGATTAGACATATTGGTACTGAAAATTCTAAACTTTTAGCTGAATATACAAAGTCTATTCAAAATTTTTTGAATTATGTTAATAAAAAAAAATTAAATGAATTTTCAAATATAGATGGAATTGGAGATACTCAAATTAATTCTTTAAAAAAATTTTTTAATAATAGATCAAATTATAGTGTAGTTGAAAAGTTATCCCAAATATTAAATATTTCTGATGTAAAAATAAATAAAGATGGAAAGTTGTTAAATTATACGTTTATGTTTACTGGAAAATTATCAAATATGAGTAGAGCTGAAGCAAAGTCTTTAATTGAAAATAATTCGGGATCAGTTGTAAGTTCAGTGAATAAAAAATTAAAATATTTAATAATTGGTGAGAAACCAACTAATCGAAAAGTTATGGAAGCTAAAGAGCTTGGAATAAAAATTTTATCACAAAAAGAGTTTCTTAAATTACTTGATTAATTTTGCTAACCATTTTCTTTCTTTAATGTTTAAAAATGGAGAAATTTTATTGTATACATCAAAGTGGTATTTGAATAAATAATCCTTCTCTTTTTTGTTAAGCATTTTAAAATTAATTAAGTCATTATCGATTGGTGCCATTGTTAAATTTTCGAATACAAGTTTAGATTTTATATTTTTAATAAAAATTAAATTTTCGATCCTTATTCCAAATTCATTTTTTTTGTAAAAACCAGGTTCATTGCTTACAATCATTCCCTCTTTTAGTTTTATGTAGTTGTTTTTCGATATTCCCTGTGGCCCTTCATGCACATTAAGGAATGCTCCAACTCCATGACCAGTACCGTGACCATAATCAAGGCCTACTGAATTGAGGCTCTTTCTGGCAATTTTATCAATATTATGACCATTTCTCTCTTTTTTTATATTAGACAAGACTACACCAATGTGTCCCTTTAAAACTCTAGTGAAAATATTCTTCACTGTATTTGAGACATTAGAAAAACATACTGTCCTAGTTACATCTGTAGTTCCCCATTTATACTGACCACCAGAGTCAAGTAATAGCAAATCATCTTTTTTTAATTCTCTATTAGAAAATTTATCAGATCTATAATGTATTACCGCTCCATTTGGTCCAGATCCAGCAATTGTATCAAAGCTTGGGTATAAATAGTTTTTATTACTTCTTCTAAAACTCTCTAATTTTTTCTCAATTTTTATCTCTGTAAGGTTATTTGTTTTAAGATTTTTTATCCAATATAAAAATTTTGTTAAAGCAACACCATCTTCTATGTGTGCATTAATCATATTTTTAATCTCGGTTTTATTTTTTAAAGATTTCATAATATAAATAGAATCCTCTCTATCAATTATTTTAAATTTGTAATTAATTAAACTTTCATCAGAAACCGAGCAGGTTTTACTATCAATACAAAAATTTCCGATTTTCAAATTAATTAAGCATTTAAAAAAATCATCTTCCTTTAAAAAATTTATTTTATATTTTTTATGACTCAACTTTATTTTTTTTATCTTGTCTTTATTAGAAAAAAAATAAATTTTTTTTTCTTTTGTTAGCACCATTTTACAATTTGCAACTGGAGAATTTGGGAGATCTTTTCCTCTAATATTTAAAAGCCAGCAAATATTTTCACCTGAGCTTATAAAGTTATAATCAACTTTCTTTTTTTTCATTATTTTTATTAATCGACTTATTTTAGAATTAATACTTTCCCCTGCAACAGATGTTCCAAGATTGAAGAAAGGATAACTATTGTTTGTATTACTTTTATTTTCAAATTTAAATTTTAAGGGTAATAAGTTAAAATTATCTCCAAAGTATTTATTTAGTGTCTCCCAAGTAAAAAGATCTGGATCAAAACCAATTTTTATTTCTTTCTTTAGAATGTCCTTAGGCCAAATATAAGGAATTTCACAAATTTCAAAATTTTTTCCAACCTCTTTTTCAGCTTGAATAGTATATCTTCCGTCAACAAATAAATATTTTTTATTTTTTAGGAAAATAGCAAATCCAGCAGAACCAGAAAAATTTGTAATTGATTTAAGATTATTTATCTTAGAATACTCCGTGAAATAATTATCATTTTTTGGCAAGATATATCCATCTAAATCATTTGATAAAATTATCTTATTTATTACGACACTCATTTTAATTTCTTTTGGTAACGTATCCACCCAGGGCTTCTGATTTCAGTATCACTATCAAAATTTATATCTTGGTTGAATTCAAAATCTTCCTCTTTTTCATCAATAAAATTATTATTTTTTTTAATATATTCATCAGGTAGTTCATCCACAAACCTTGATGCCATGCTGTCAATCCAATCTCCTTGATAAAATCTATTCATTGAAAACGATATTTTTGCAAGCTTTTTTGCTCTAGTAATTGCAACGTAGGCTAATCTTCTTTCCTCCTCTAGCCCACTTTCACCTTTTTCCTCTATACTTTTTTGATGTGGAAATAAACCTTCCTCCCATCCAGGCAAGAACACAACATCAAATTCTAGTCCTTTAGACGCATGTATTGTCATTAAATTGACTTTTTCACTTTGCCAGTCCTGGTCTAATGATGTTGCAAGAGCAACATGTTCTAAAAAACTCTCTAGATTATCAAATTCTTTCATCGCATTTAGAAGTTCTTTTATATTCTCTAATCTATTTTCATTTTCCAAGTCTTTCTTGTTTTTAAGCATTTCACTGTATCCAGACTCATCAAGAATTGTTTGCAGTAACTTGTTATGGTTCATTTTCTTATTTAAATCATTTCTCCATTTAGCCAAAAGATTTAAAAGAGAATTCAAACCCAATTTTGTTTTAGGTTTTATTTTGTTCTGTTCAATTAAGTGTTTTGAAGCAATTTCTAAAGAGCATTTATTTAATTTAGCAAAATCATTTATAGCTTTTACTGTTGTATCCCCAATAGATCTTTTTGGTACATTTAATATTCTCTCAAAGGCTAAGTCGTCCTGAGGTTGAAAAATCGTTTTAAGGTATGCAACGCAATCCTTAACTTCAGCTCTTTCATAAAATTTAATACCACCAATAATTCTATATGGAATACCAATTTTTAAAAACCTTTCTTCAAATTCTCTAGTTTGAAAAATAGCTCTAACTAGAATTGCAACTTCATTTAATGAAAATTTATTTTTAAAATCTTCAATATTAGAACCTATTTCAGTTGCCTCATCTTTTACATTTCTAAAACAATTTAAAGTCACTAGTTCACCGTCTTCTTGATCTGTAAAAAGTTTTTTTCCAACTCTATTTTGGTTATTCTCAATAATATTTGATGCTACATTTAAAATATTTTGAGTTGATCTATAATTTTTTTCTAACCTTATTATTTTTGTATTTTCATAGACATTTTCAAATTGTAGAAAATTTTTAATTTCTGCTCCTCTCCAACTATAAATTGATTGGTCATCATCTCCAACGCAGCAAATATTTTGGTTATGTTCTGCTAAATACTTAAGCCATTCACTTTGAATAAAGTTTGTGTCCTGATATTCATCAACTAAAATATATTTAAATTTTTTAGAATACATTTTCGATATATCGCTATGTTTTTCAAAAATTTTTACTGTATGAAGAATTAAGTCACTAAAATCTGCAGCGTTAAGATCTATTAATTTTTGCTGATATATTTTATAGATTCCTAGGAAGCTTTTTTCTAATATGTCCTTACGCTTGAGCACAACTTCTTCAGGGTAAAAGCCTTTATTCTTCCATTTATCAATTATCGCCAAAATATATTTTGGAGATATCTTTTTTGTATCTATGTTCTCAGATTTACAAATATTTTTTATTAATCTTACCTGATCATCTTGATCAATAATGGAAAAATTAGATTTTAATCCAGCTGCTTCTGCGTGTTTTCTTAATATTTTCGCACTTATTGAGTGAAAAGTGCCTAACCATGGAAGGCCTGTTGCCTCTTTTCTTAGGAATCTAGAGACCCTCAATTGCATTTCTTTTGCAGCTTTATTCGTAAATGTTACTGCTAAGATTTGATTGGGGAATGCCTTATGCTGTTTAACAATATGCGCAATTCTAGCTGTAAGAACTCTGGTTTTTCCTGAACCTGCTCCTGCAACAATCAAAAGAGGTCCGTTTAGATGTAGAACTGCTTCCTCCTGACTTTCATTAAGATTTGTTAAATAATCCAAATTCATCGTTTATTTTTTCTCATTTTAAGCGATATTGGATTAATGATAAAAAAATTGAAAGTAACAGTATTTACTAAATTCATTTTTTTATTAGTTGCATTGTGTTTTTTATTTGGCATTTATTTATCAATACCAGTTTTATTTAATTATAAAAGTATAGAAAATATCATTGAAAGTAAGTTTTATTCTGATTTTAATATTAACTTAAATATAAATGGTGACATAAAGTATCAATTGCTTCCAAAGCCTCATTTATTATTCAGCGATTCATCATTATCAATACATGAAAATAATAATGAAAGTATTTCATTTGATATAAAAAACCTGAGGCTTTTTATGAACTCTAATAGTTTATATCCAAAATCTAGAATTAATTTTGAAAAATTTGAAATAATAAACACAAACTTTTTATTAAAAAAAAAAGAATTTGATATTTTAAGAAAATATTTTCATAAAAGTGAAAGCAAAACATTTAATATTAAAAAAAGTAAAGTATTTGTAATAGATGAAAACGATGAGACTTTAATTATATCCCCAATAGAAAAAATTAATTTTACTACATCTCGAAAAGATGACTTCAAAAAGTTAAATATCAAAGGTAATATATTCGATTTAAATTTTAAATCATTTTGGAAAAAAAAATACAATTCTCAAATGAATTCACAAATAGAAATAGATTTTAAAAAACCAAATATTTTGATAAAAAATGAATTAAACTATGACAATAATTCTAGTTTTGAAGGCACAACTTTATTCAACTTTCTAAACCAGAATATTGAAATACAATACCGATTTAAAAATGATATTATTTTACTAAAATCTCCAAAAAATAATAATGATATAAAAATTAATTCGACAATTGAGTTATCACCTTTTTATATCAATTCAAATATTACTTTGAATAAGCAAAATCTAAATTTTTTGGTAAATGAATTAATGTTCGCTATATTAAACTTAAAACCTGATTTATTAGGTAATGTAAATGGTGATATCAAATTAATTTTAAATAATGTCGAGCACGAACTTATAAGAAGCGGTAAAATAAGTTTTAATATAAATCAAAAAACTATTAATTTAAGTGAAGTTTTATTCAATATTGGTGAAATTGGCCAAATAAAAGCTGATATAAAATATAAAGAGGAAAGTGGTGATATAATATTTCATTCATCAAATTCTTTACAAATAAAAAATAAAAAAGAGTTTGCTAAAAAATTTCAAGTTAAGTTAGACAAAGCGAAGGATATAAATAATATTTATTTTAAAATTGAGAAAAATATTAGTACAGGAATAATATCAATTTTTGATATAAAAATTAATCAAATAGCATATAAAGATAAAAAAAATGATAAGACTAGATATGACATTAGAAATTCTCAAGAGCTTAAATCATTAGTTAAAAATATAATTAATAGTTAGTCTGGTTTAATCATTTTATTGGGGTCAACAATTTTATTGTATTCCTTCTCATTTATTAAGCCCGATTTCAATGCCTCAAATTTAAGAGTAGTTTTATTTTTTAATGCATTTTTTGCAATTTTTGCAGCATTGTCATAACCAATTTTTGGGGAAAGAGCGGTTACTAACATCAAGGAATTATCAACTAAATGTTTAATTCTATTTTTGTCTGCCTTCAGACCAGATATGCAATATTTTGCAAAACTTCTTGTACTATCTGATAATATCTGAATTGATTGAAGAACATTATGAATTATTAAAGGTTTGAAAACATTAAGCTCAAAATGCCCATGTGATCCAGCCATAGTAATTCCATTATGATTTCCAATTACCTTTACACATACCATTGTTACAGCTTCACATTGAGTTGGATTTACTTTGCCAGGCATTATTGATGATCCTGGTTCATTTTCTGGAAGTATTAATTCTCCATATCCTGCTCTTGGACCTGAACCTAAAAATCTTATATCGTTTGCAATCTTCATTAAACATACCGCAGTAGTATTAAGAGTACCTGAATAATTTACAATCGCATCATGTGCAGCTAAGGCAGCAAACTTATTTCTAGCTGGTTTAAATGGTAATTTAGTGATTTTTTTTATTTCATTAACTATTTTCTTATCAAAATTTTTTTTTGTATTTATTCCAGTACCAACAGCAGTACCACCTTGAGCGAGGTAATAAATTTCATTAAGTGATACTTCTATTCTTTTGATACAATCTTGTAATTGTGACTGGTAACCCGAAAATTCCTGACCCAATGATAAAGGCGTTGCATCTTGAAGGTGTGTTCTTCCAATTTTAACTATTTTATTAAATTCTCTTACTTTTTTTTTTAATTCTTTATTTAAAAGAATTAAACTTGGTAAAAGTTTTTCTCTAGTTTCCATTGCTATAGCAATATGCATAGCAGTTGGAAATACATCATTAGTAGATTGTGATTTATTTACATGATCGTTTGGGTGCACAGGTTTTTTTGTTCCTTTTTTTCCTTTTAACATTTCAATAGCTCTATTTGATATAACTTCATTTACATTCATATTTGTTTGAGTGCCAGAACCAGTTTGCCAAACTTTAAGTGGAAAGTGACTATCTAATTTTCCATTAATTACTTCACTTGAAGCTCTAATAATTGATTTATAAATTTTAGAATTAATATCTTTGTTTTTATAGTTTGTTATAGCTGCTGCCTTTTTTATTATGGCAATAGATTTTATTAGTTTCGGCCTAACCAAGACATCTCCGATATCAAAGTATTTTTTTGATCTTTGAGTAGAAGCTCCCCAATATTTATCCACAGGTACCCTAATAGATCCAATGCTGTCGTATTCTTTTCTGAATTTCATAATATAATTTTGAGAGTATATTTAACATTTATACAATAAAAAATATTAAAAGCATATAGGAGTAAAATGACAAATTTTGAAAAGGTTGGATTGTTTATGAAAACTTTTAATCAAGATGTAAAAGTTTCATCAAGTTTAAGTACAGAAAAAATAAATTCTTTAAGAATATCACTAATTAATGAAGAGCTTGAAGAGCTAAAACAAGCCATATCAGAAAAAAATTTGACTGAAGTTGCTGATGCTTTAACAGATATATTATATGTCACTTATGGTGCAGGACATGCCTTCGGTATTGATTTAGATAAATGTTTTGATGAAGTTCAAAAATCTAACATGAGTAAATTAGGAAAAGATGGAAAACCTATATTTAATGAATTTGGAAAAGTTATGAAAGGACCTGATTATTTTAAACCCGATTTATCAAAATTTATAAAATAATTTAAAACCAGTATGGTTTAAGTGCTCTAATTTTTGCATCTCCACATTTTAGATCAATATCAAAATCAAATTTTTTATTTTCTAGTTTAAGCAAAGCAAATGGATATTTATTATTTATTAACAACTTTCCAATATTTTTATTTTTAAAAGTTATTTCTTCACTATTGATTTGGCCTTCCAAAACTTTGATTGCGAACAATCTTTTGTTAAGTTTATCTTTAAGTTTAATTCTTGCCGTATTCTCTTGTCCAACATAACATCCTTTTTTAAAATCAATCCCATTCAATTCTTCAAAGTTACACTCAATTCCAAAAATTTTGTCTTGTAAATATTTTGTATCAATTTGGGGAACCCCTAAAAGATGGCTATGATTATAGTATTCATCAACTTCTGAAACTTCCAATCCTAATTTTTTCAAAGATAGATATAATTTTTCTAAATTAATTATAATTCTAGCTCCTAATTCTTTAGATCTTGGATCCAAAAAAATAGGATCTTCTCTAAATTTGATTGTTGAACCTTCTTTATCTTTAGAATTTTCTATTTCTAAAAATTTTTCTTTACCTAAGCTTGCCACAACAAACTCATTACTAAGATTTAGTATTTCTACCTTTGACCTTAGTTTGTAAAGATTTAATTTTTTATATAAATCATCAATAATCTTTTTTTCACAATCTAAAAGAAAGCCTGATTTATGTTTAATAATTATAAAATCGTAAAGGTATTTTCCTTGCGGAGTTAGAAGAACAGAAAAACAGGTTCTATCTTCTGACACGTTTTCAATATTGTTTGTAACTATATTTTGTAAAAATTCTTTTGCTTCGTCTCCATTTATATAGAGAAGACCTCTATCTTCTAATATGTAAACTTTTCTATTCATATTGTAATATTATAACGAATGATATAAGTACTTTTTCTAATAATGTTAGATCTTATTATTAAAAATGGAAAGTGCTATATCGATAAAGATCTAAAAGATGTTGATATAGGCATTCAAAATAGCAAGATTGCAAAAATTGGAAAACTAGAGGAAAAAGCTAGTAAAACAATAGATGCGAATGGACTTATAGTTCTACCTGGTTGTATAGATACTCAAACACATTTTAGAGAACCAGGTTCAACAGATACTGAGGATTTACACACAGGCAGTAGAGCAGCAATAGTTGGTGGTATCACTTCAGTTTTTGAAATGCCAAACACTAATCCAGCAACTACAAATCAGAAAGAATTTCAAAGAAAAATAGATCTAGCAAAAAATCGAATGTATTGTAATCATGCATTTTACTTTGGTGCCACTCCTACCAATCAAAGTGAATTAGCCAGTCTTAAAGGTTTAGAAGGGTGTTGTGGAGTTAAGTTATTTGCAGGTTCTTCAACAGGTACTCTTTTAGTTCATAAAGAAGAAGATATAGAAAAAGTATTTGAAAGTACGTCAAAAATTGTTGCAGTCCATTCAGAGGATGAAGATATTTTAAATTTAAGAAAAAAATTAAGAGAAAAAGGCAACGTTCATTCCCATCCAATATGGAGGGATGAAGAATGTGCAATTTCATCGACAAGAAAAATTGTTAAAATTGCAAAAAGATTAGGTAAGAAAGCACATATTTTACATATTACCACTAAACAGGAGATAGACTTTTTATCTCAGAATAAAGGCAATATTACTTTTGAGATTACTCCACAACATTTAACCATATATGCACCTGACTGCTATGATAAACTTGGAACTTATGCTCAAATGAATCCGCCCTTAAGAGATAAAAGTCATTATGATCGTTTATGGTATGCAGTAAGAAATAATTATAATGATACAATTGGCTCTGATCATGCTCCACATCTAAAAGAAAATAAAGACAAAGAGTATCCTGATACGCCGTCTGGAATGCCAGGAGTTCAAACTTTAATGCCTGTAATGCTTAATCATGTAAATGATGGTAAATTATCGCTTGAACAATTAATGAATCTTGTTTGCGAGAACCCTGCAAAAATTTTTGGAATTATAGGAAAAGGTTTCATAAAGGAAGAGTATGATGCAGACTTTACAATTGTGGATATGAACAAAATTATTGAGATTAAAAATGATAAAATTGAAAGTAAGTGCGGTTGGTCGCCTTTTAATGGATATAAGTTTAAGGGAACCCCAGTTTATACAATTATAAACGGAGAGATTAAAATGAAAGATGGTGAGATCATTGGAGAACCAACTGGAAAACCAATTAGATTTGAGGATTAGTTAATTTTATTTAGTAAGAATTTTATTATCAATTAAACTTTGAGTAATCTCACCTAGAATTGCTGGATCATCAATTGTCGCTGGCATTTTGTAATCTTCCCCATCAGCTATTTTTCTAATAGTTCCCCTTAAAATTTTACCAGATCTTGTTTTGGGTAATCTTTTTATTACGATGACAACTTTAAAAGCTGCTACTGGTCCAATTTTATCTCTAACCATTTTAATACATTCCTTTGAGACAGTATCATTATCCTTTTCGACTCCAGTTTTTAGAACAACTAGACCTATTGGTAACTGTCCTTTTAATTTATCTGCAATTCCAAGAACGGCACACTCTGCAACCGATTGATGTTCAGATAAAACCTCTTCTATTGCCCCAGTAGATAATCTATGTCCAGCAACATTAATGATGTCATCTGTTCTAGACATAATCCAAATGTAACCATCTTCATCAATGTGGCCTGCATCATATGTTTGATAATAACCTTTATAATTAGACATGTAATTTTCTTTATATCTTTTATCTGCATTCCAAAGAGTAGGAAATGTTCCAGGTGGCAATGGTAATTTAACAACTATATCTCCCATTTCATTTGGATTAGCAATTGAATGATCTGGTTTAATTATTTTAACATCATATCCAGGGACTGCTTTACATGCTGAACCATATTTAGTTTTTTGCATTTCTATCCCAGTGCAATTTGAACTAATTGCCCAACTAGTCTCGGTTTGCCACCAATGATCAATCACAGGAACATTTAAAAGATTTTCTGCCCACTTTAATGTATCAGGGTCAGCCCTTTCTCCTGCTAGGAATAGTGATTCAAACGAACTTAAGTCATATTTAGAAAAAAATTTTCCATCTGGATCTTCTTTTTTAATAGCTCTAAAAGCTGTAGGTGCAGTGAATAATGATTTTATTTTGTATTCAGAAATTATTCTCCAAAAAACACCTGCATCAGGAGTTCCAACTGGTTTACCTTCAAACAAAACAGTTGTGCATCCTTTAAACAAAGGAGCATAAACAATATAAGAGTGTCCTACTATCCATCCAATATCACTTGCAGACCACCAAACATCATTTTCATTGATGTTATAAATATTTTTCATTGTCCATTTTAGAGCAACAATGTGACCACCAACATCTCTCACTATACCTTTTGGAATTCCTGTAGTTCCTGATGTATATAGAATGTATGCAAATTCATTTGCTCCTATTTCAACACAGTCTTTGTCTTTTGCATTAATAAGAGACTCTTTTTAAGAGCTCCGTCAACTAAAGGTCTATACTCAACCGTTCTGCCTGGCTCAAATCCACAAGAGGCAGTAATCAAAATCTTTGCTTTGCTATCATCAATCCTACTGGCCAACTCATTTGATGCAAATCCACCAAAGACAACTGAGTGTATTGCTCCAATTCTTCCACATGCAAGCATTGCTATAACAGCTTCTGGTATCATCGGCATGTAGATAATTACTCTGTCGCCTTTTTTGATCCCTTGATTATCTAATGCACCAGCAAACTTTGAAATTTTTTCTCTTAATTCTTTGTAAGTGAATTTTGCTTTTTTGTTTGTGATAGGACTGTCGTATATTAAGGCTATTTTATCACCTTTACCTTGATCAATATGAGTATCAATTGCATTATGGTCAAAAACTCTTCAATAAACTAATTTTTTTTGCTATCTAACCCTAACTTTAGGCTAATCATTAGATTAGTCTGTAGTTTAAATTTAAACTAAAAAAAACTAACTATGAGGGAGTTTTTTATGAAGACAATGAAAATGTTAGCTTTAGCGGCAGTGCTTTTCGGAGCAACTACGGCAGCTAACGCAGCAACAGCCTTTTTAGCTACAGACGATTTCGTAGGTATTTCGTTTTGGTTAATTTCAATGGGTATGTTAGCAGCTACAGCGTTTTTCTTTATGGAACAGGCTAATGTCGGTTCTCAATGGAGAAAATCAGTAAACGTAGCTGGATTAGTAACTGGTATAGCATTTATTCACTATATGTATATGAGAGCAGTATGGGTTGAAACAGGTGATACTCCAACTGTTTACAGATACATTGACTGGTTAATTACTGTACCGCTACAGCTAGTAGAATTTTACTTAATTCTTTCAGCAGTAAGAAAAGTTGACACAAACATATTCTGGAGAATCTTAATTGGTTCACTAGTTATGTTAATAGGTGGATATCTTGGAGAAGCAGGATTCATCAACGCTACACTAGGTTTCATAATCGGTATGGCTGGATGGATTTACATTCTTTATGAAATCTTTTCAGGAGAAGCAGGAAAAGTTGCTGCTAAATCTGGAAATAAAGCTTTAGTAACTGCATTTGGAGCTTTAAGAATGATTGTTACTGTAGGTTGGGCAATTTACCCATTAGGTTACATTTTTGGTTACCTAACAGGTGGAATTGATGCTAACGCATTAAACGTTATCTATAACTTAGCAGACTTTGTTAATAAAATCGCATTTGGTTTAATTATCTGGTCTTGTGCAGTTTCTAACTCTACAAGAAGAGCATAGTAACAGTTAGTTACGATATAAAATAGGGCAAGTTTAATTACTTGCCCTATTTTTTTTTGTGCTTATATAAACTGAATGGCAAATATCAAATACATCGAGCATAACGGCAAAGAACACATAGTCGAAGTCCAAAATGGTCTGACTGTTATGGAAGGTGCTGTTCAAAACGATATCCCAGGAATTGATGCAGATTGTGGTGGCAGCATGTCTTGTGCTACATGCCATGTTTATGTCAAAGAAGATTGGTATGATAAACTAACAAAAAAAGAAATGGGTGAGGATGACATGCTTGATCAAGCCTATGAACCAAATTCAAGCAGTAGGCTTAGTTGTCAAATTATGGTCTCTGATGACCTAGATGGTCTAAGTGTATACATGCCGGAGAAACAGGTTTAATGATTAAAACTGATGTTGTGATAATTGGTGCAGGACCAACAGGATTATTTTGTGCGCATCAATTAGGAATCATTGGTTTGAAATGTGAAATAGTTGATAACTTAGATAAAATCGGTGGCCAATGTATTGAACTCTATCCAGATAAACCAATTTATGATATTCCCGCGGTTCCTGAATGCACTGGAGAAGAGCTTACTAACAATTTAATTAAACAAATAAAACCTTTTAACTTTAACTTTCATTTAAATGATAGAGTTCAAGAACTAAGACAAGAAAATGAAAGCTGGATAGTAAAAACAACTAATGGCAAAGAGTTTAACACACCAAATGTAGTAATTGCTGGGGGAGTGGGATCTTTTGAACCACGAAAATTTCCAACAAAGAGTGCAGAAAAGTTTGATGGTAAAACAGTTTTATACTCAATCAAAGACAAAAGTATTTTTAAGGATAAATCAGTAGTCATTTTTGGAGGTGGAGATAGCGCGCTTGACTGGGCAATTGAACTTTCAAGTACTTCAAAAGTTTCTCTTATACATAGAAGAGATGAGTTTAGAGGAGCACCTGCAAGCGTTCAAAAAATAAAAGAACTTAGTGAAAAAAATAAAATTAATTTATTTACAAAGTACTCAATTAAAGATGTGAGAGGCAATGGCTCTTTAGAGGAAGTTGAGATTAAAAGCGAAGAAGGTGAAAGCAAAACTCTAAAGGCTGACTATGTTTTAGGCTTTTTTGGTTTAATAATGCAACTTGGGCCAATAGCTGAATGGGGACTAAATTTAGATAAAAAAACAATACCAGTTAATACAGAAAATTTTGAAACTAATAAAAAGGGTATTTTTGCTATTGGCGACATTTGTAATTATCCAGGAAAACTTAAATTAATATTATCTGGTTTTCATGAGGGAGCTTTAGCTGCCAGAGGATGTTTTAAATATGCGAGACCTAATGAAAAATATAGGTTTGAATTTACTACTGCATCTAACACTATAAAAGACAGATTAGGTGTGAAATAATGATCGAGCTATTTACAGCCGATACTCCTAATGGTTGGAAAATTAGCATAATGTTAGAAGAGATAAGCTTTGACTACAAAATTACTAAAGTAAACTTAAACGAAGGTGAACAACATAAACCTGAATTTAAAAAAATTAGTCCTTTCAATAAAATACCAGAGATCACTGATCACGATAATAAAAAGTCAATATTCGAGTCAGGAGCAATATTGATGTATTTGGGTGAAAAAAGTAAAATGTTTTATCCAGAAAATAATAGATTAGAGATAAATCAGTGGTTAATGGCCCAAATGGGTTTGATTGGTCCAATGATAGGTCAACATCATCAGTTTCATTATTATCACCAAGGAAAAAGTGAATGGGGAGAGGAAAGATATTTTAAAATAACTAGAAAGTTATATGAAGATTTAGAAGCAAGACTATCATCAAGTGATTACTTAGCAGGTAAAGACTATTCTATTGCTGATATTGCGACATGGTCATGGATAGCACGTCACAAAAGACATGATATTGGATTAGAAAACTTTAAGGGGTTATCTAGATGGTTTGTTGAAATCGCAAAGCGTCCAGCAGTTATCAAAGGATTTAAAGTATTAAATAAAGATGCTGAAATAGACTATCCTTAAATATCAGCGTAAACTTTTTCTTCTTTTTCGTGTTTCTCTTGAGCTGATATGCATAATGTTGCAACTGGCCTTGCCATTAATCTTTTAAGTCCAATTGGTTCTGCAGTTTCCTCACAAAAGCCATATGTTCCGTCTTGAATTTTTTTCAAAGCTCCATCAATTTTTGAAATTAATTTTATTTGTCTGTTGATCGCTCTCATTTCAACATTTTTTTCTGTATATGAACTCGCTTGATCAACAATGTCTGCTGAAGCACTGTTATCATCCATCGAAGCATTGAATATTGCTTCATTATTTGTTCTCTTAAGATCTTTTTTCCAGTCCATTAATTTTTGTTTAAAATATGCAAGATGTTTTGCACACATGTATTTTTCAGTTTCTTTTGGAATATATTTTTTAGAGATCTTTACCATACCCAATTTTATAAGTTCGGTGAATATATTCATCATTTATTAAGTGTCAAGAATGCATTAATTGTATAAATTAATAAAAATGGCCATTTATAAAAA
>LULI01000265.1_pt1 | contig 29272 bp, 46 predicted proteins | sample 728191 | NCBI WGS metagenome assembly LULI01 (sample SAMN03860293, study PRJNA289734) | marine metagenome | biome: seawater column; feature: ocean; material: water; isolation source: Red Sea water column Station 169 - depth 50m | place: Saudi Arabia: Red Sea | collected 2011-10-15 | depth 50 m | reverse complement strand
ATATAATATTATATATATAGTAGAGATGTTTAATGTTATTTTATAAAATTGTATGTTTGAAGAAATTATAAAGATGCCTATTACGGATCGTGAAAAAATAGATAAGTTACTTGAAATAGATGCACATTTATATACCAACTTAGGTATAGATAGCACAAAGAAAGAAAGGTTAGAAGTAAAAAGATTATCTAAAAAAATATATAGAATGATACAAGGTATAAACCCTGCTATAGGTAAAACTTTACTTCAAGCTATGGATAGATGACAAGAAGTAAACTTGTCAAAAAACTTGATAAATTATTTTCTTTATACATAAGAAACAGATACTCAAAAAATGGCAAAGCAAAATGTTTTACTTGTGGTAAAGTAGATGACATAAAAAAACTACACGCAGGACATTTTATGAGTAGAAAACATTATAGTACAAGATGGGATGAAACAAATGTACAAGTGCAATGTCCTAAATGCAATTTGTTTGGACAGGGTGAGCAATACACTTTTGGTAAAAACTTAGATAAGAAATACGGAAAAGGCACAGCAGATAAACTACATAGAAAAGCAAAAAAGGTAGTTAAACTATCTACAAATGATTTAAAAGAACTTATAGAAAAATACAAGTAAAACTCATAATTAATTTTTTTTTATAACTTTAGGAAAATTTATAATTATGACACATTTAGAAGATTTACAAAGATTGCGAAACTTAAATTATGGTTTTGCAGAAACCACAGCTCTTAGAAATAAAATACAAGAGCTAGAAGCTAAAATAGAAATACTAACCCAACAAATTCAAGAATATGATTTATACCAGTAAAATAAAAACTATTGTAAAAAGCAGTAGTTTCAAGACACAAGATGGTGCTACTATGCATAACTATGTAGTAACATTTGCAAATGGACACAATCCAAATATTTATTCTACAAAACCTTTACCTTACAATGAAGGTGATGATGCAACTTATGACTTAGACCAAGCAAAAAACAAAGCTAAGTTTGTAAATAATCAAGTTAAAACTACTTATACTAATAAAGACCAAATCATTATTAGGCAAACAGTAATTAAAGCTGCATCTGAGTTTCACGCAGGTACAGAATCAACTGCTGATGATGTAGTAAAAACAGCACAAACCTTTTTAAACTGGATTAACAATGGCTGAAATAAAAGGACAAATATTGCAAATAGGAGATTCTATTGCAAGTAAAGGAACAAACAAGTATAAAAACCTTATAATAAAAACTGAAGAGAAGTACCCACAAGTACTTTGTATAGAGTTTTGGAATGATAAAGTTAATCAAATACTAAACCTTAACGTTAAAGATACTGTAACAATATCTTACAACATAAGGGGTTCAAGATGGCAGAAGGATAATATAGTCAAATACTATACCAAATTAGTAGGTTGGAAAGTATCTGAATCTAATGAAGTTTCAAACGCTGAATATTCACCAGATAGAGAAACTTATGAAGATGATTTACCCTTCTAATGTTTATCAATCTTGACAATGAGATTAAAAAACTTGATGACTACCGAGCAGGAAAACTAAAGACTGGTTTAAAACTCGGTATCTCTCGTTTAGATGAATACCTACGTTTTAAGTATAGTTCTATGAATGTTGTAGTAGGACACGCTAACGTAGGTAAAACATCTGTATTATTGTATCTAATGACACTTTATTCTTTGAAGCATAACATTAGATGGCTTGTGTACTCAAGCGAAAACGAAACCTATACTATCTACAGAAAGATATTAGAATACTTAGAAAACGAAGTATTCAACAAAATACCAGAAGCTATATACAAAGAAAGAATAAGATGGATAGATTCTCATTTTAAATTTATAGACACTTCAAGATTATATAGCTATACTCAAATATTAGACTTAGCAAACCAATTAAAAAAAGCGTGGGACTACCAAGCATTTGTTATAGATCCTTGGAACTCACTTGCTAAAGATAAAGACAAACTTAAAGGTACAAACTCTTATGAGTACACTTATGAAGCTCTGTCTGAAGTTAGATTGTTCTGTAAGCAAAACAATGTTTCAACTTACATTTGTACACACGCTGCTACAGAAGCATCAAGAAAAGTACACCCTAAAGGACACGACTTTGAAAACCAACCAACACCACCAAGTGCAGCTTCTATAGAATATGGTTCTATGTTTAACAATAGGTGTGATAATATGATAAGAATACACAGATACATCTATTCACCTACAGATTGGATGTACTCAAGGATAGCAATACTAAAATGCAAAAACATAGACACAGGTGGTAAATGTACACCTATAGATATGCCTGTACTAATGAAGAGCTTAAAAAACAATACTGGTTTTGAAATAGAAGGTGTAAACCCTATACCCAGAAGAACACAAGGCAAGATATTATAACGTCTGATAAATGAAAAATATTAATATATATAATGCTGATTGTCTTAAAACTCTTGTAGAAATACCTAGATATTCTATTGACTGTATTGTTACCTCTCCACCATATTGGAAAGGTTTTGAATATGAAGCATATTTTAATTCTTATGCACAATATTTAAGATGGTGTAAAAAGTGGTTAAAAGAATGTAAAAGAGTCTTAAAACCAAATGGAACTTTTTATTTAAACGTAATTAATGATAGCGATATAACAGTTAGGGCATTTGAATTAATGCAAATAGCAACAGAAGATTTAATGTATAAATTACACGAAACTATAATTTGGTATAGATACAACCAACAACCTGCTAATACAAAAAGACAATTAACAAACCAATGTGAATTTATTTTTATGTTAAGACACACCTCAGCAAATGTTGAGTTAAATAAAAAATATGCTTATGATTTGAACTCTCATATATTTAAAACTAAAAATGTTGGTAATGTTTGGGAGATACCTTTTAATAGTGGTAAAAAAACTATAAGTAGTTTTGGTAGAAAAGAAACTAAAAGTAGTTTTGGACATAGTGGTTTTCCTTTAGAGTTACCTGAAACCTGTATAGCATTAAGTACAAAAGAAAAAGATGTTGTATTGGATTTATTTATGGGTACAGGTCAAACAGGAATAGCTTGTTTAAAATTAAATAGGAATTTTATAGGTATTGAACTTGATAAAAATTCATTTGAATTATCAAAAAAAAGAATTAACAATTATAAACTACAAAATAAATTATTTTGATTACTAACGAAGATTGTATGGATTTAATGTCAAGGTATAAGGATGATTATTTTGATTATGCTATTACAGATCCTCCCTATAACTTAAATTTTAAATATAACAAATATAAAGATGATTTAAGTGAAAAACAATATAAAGATTGGTGTTCTAAATGGTTTATAGAGTTAAAAAGAATATGCAAAAAAGGTATTTTCATAAGTTGTGGAATTAATAATTTAGGGTTATGGCATAAAATAGAAAAACCTAAATGGGTTTTATGTTGGCACAAACCTGCTGCTATGGGTAGAAGCAAAGTTGGGTTTTGTAATTGGGAGCCAATTTTATTTTATGGTAAGGTATCAAAGCAGGGGGTTGATGTAATAAAAGCACCAATAATACCTGACTCTACAATGGATTTTCATAGTTGCCCAAAACCTGTAAAATGGGCTGAAAGTATATTATATAATTTTTGCATAGATGGGGATAAAATAATAGATATTTTTTTAGGAAGTGGAAGCACTGCAATTGCTTGTTATAATTTAGGATTTCATTTAACAGCTTGTGAGATAGATAAAGATTATTATAAAGCAGCTATAAAAAGAATTAATAATCACAAACTACAAAAACGATTATTATACTTGTAAGTAAACATAATAAATGGATTTCCTATTGTTTAAGTTGGAAATGTAACCCAGATACAGCAGAAGATTTGGTACAATCTATGTATCTTAAATTACTTATAATGATTGACAATGGTATAGATATAAGCTACAAAGGAGATATAAATGACTTCTACATATACAAAACTTTAAGATGTATGTTTATTGATTTGTGTAGAAAAGAAAAAAGAATGCAAGTAATAGATGTTAAAGATGAATACATTAAACACATCATAGACACAAAAAATAAAGTAGAGCTTGAAGAAGAAAATATGTTTGAAGAAGCATACAACAAAGTAACCAAAGCACTAAACGAGATGCATTGGTATGATAAAAAAGTATTTGAACTCATACAAGATGAAGGTAACATTTCTGCTTTGTCAAGAGAAACAACAATAGAGTATAGAAGTTTATACAATACTTATCAGAAAGTAAAACAAAAAATAAAAAGTAAATTATGATAGTTATACACCCTTGTCCAATATGTTTTGCCTTGTTGATATTAGGTTATGTTGGTTACAGCTTTTACAGAATATATAAAAAATTTAAAAAATGAAATTAGGAGATTTAGTTTATTACATTACAAAATATACAGGTATTAGGTATGTCTGGAAAAAGATATATCCTAAATGTAGGTGTGATAGAAGAAGAGAAGAATGGAATCAAATAGAGATAGATATAAAAGATATATGGAAGAAGAAGATAAAATAGAATGGGATGAATTTAGAATTAACACAACAGATAGATTAGAAAATAAATATTATAAATTAATAATGAGATTACACGCTAAATATTTCAACCATAAGTATCAAGAGTTATGCACTTGTAGTCCGAAACGTATAAAGCAATGGATAACTCATTTAAACGATATTTATGATAAAGAAAATACATAGTTTAGAAAAAGCTGTAGTATTTGCATTTAATTTAGAAGGATGGGATTTAATACATACTGGAGAAACTTGCTTGCCATTTGATGCACAAGGAACAACACCAAAAGGTAGAAAAGCTGTTATAGAAATGAAGTTTAGAGAAAAATATTATGAAACCAAAATACTTGAAGTAAGCAAGTATAATGCTCTTATGAATCTTGACACAGACATAGAAAAGTTTTACTATGTACAAGATCCTAAAGCAAACTATTTTTTTTGGCTAAACGAACTTATAGACTTACAAAAACAAGAATTGTATTGTCCTAACACTACAATGTGGAATAAATCCAAGAGAAATAAAAATGTATATTTGTTAAGAGAAGAACAAGCAAGAATTATAAACCCAAACAAAAATGCCGATACCGAAACCTAAAAAAACAGAAGATAGAAAAACCTATATGCAAAGATGTATGTCTGATGCAGTAATGGTAAAAGAATATAAAAACACAGACCAAAGACTAGCAGTGTGTGCAAAAGTATTTAGAGATGAGCAGAGAACTTCTTAAGTTAAAGTTTCAAGGTGATTTTAGTGTAGCTTCAGATATTATTCTAAAGGCAGTAAAAGACAAACCTAAGAACAAACAAATAGAGATACTATCAAACTATCTAAGCACATCTTATTTATATGTAAATGCTTTAGAAATGCAATTAAAAGAAGCAAACTTTAGAATGGACAAACTCTTAGAAAGCAGAGCTGAAGCACAAGAATTAGCAGAAGAATACAAAAAATTTTATTTAGAACTACAAAGTAAAACAATATGATACAATTACTAAACCTTGAAGAGTGGGATAAAGAAGAAATACTAATGAAAATGGATAGTGATGATTTCTATTATAATTATCTTGGTAAACACGCTTTGAGTAGTTCTTCTATAAAACTTTTGTACTCAAGTCCAAAAAAGTATCATTATGTTTCATTATACGGACAACCAGATAGTCAAGCACTAAGAGATGGTTGGTTGTTTCACACAAGTATATTAGAACCAGATAAATTTGCAAAACAAAGATTTATTGAAGTACAAAGTAAGAACACAAAGAAATATAAAGAAGCATTAGCTGAGTATGGTAAAGTATATACAATAAAAGAAAAGTCAGATGCAGAAAGATTGCAAGATGCATTCTACCAAAATGAAAGTGCTTTACAAATGATAAGTGATTGTGAGTTTGAAAAACCTGCAATAGGTATAATAGATGGTTTAGCATTTAGGGGTAAAGCAGATGCAATAGGAAAGTATTTAGTAGATTTAAAAACTACAACAGACATAAAAGGTTTTGAATACTCTGCAAGAAAGTTTGGTTATGACATTCAGGTTTATATTTATTGTAAGTTATTTGAAAGACATTACGAAGATTTTAGATTTGTTGTAATAGATAAGTCAAGTTTAGATATAGGAATATACACAGTAAGCGAAGATTTCTATAATCAAGGCAAACGTAAAACACACGAAGCAATAGATAGATACAGAACATTTTTTATAAATGGTGTGGATTTACATAGTTATACATTAAAGGGAGAACTATAAAAATGCACAAAACATTATATGTAAAGGTTTATACTTATCTGATTGAACAATTAGAAGAAGCAAGACAAAAAAATAATAAAAAATTAATAGAACATTACTTATATGAAATACAAAGACTACACTCAAGATACAAACGAGAAGAGAACAAAAAAAGCTCAAGAACTCGCAAAGACAATACAAAGACTAACTAATATCAATCCTTTTGCAAAGGGTAGAAAACAACAAGTCATAGAAATAAGGTCGTTGTTTAATGTGATACTATTTAAGTATTTAAACTTCACACTTTGTAAAATACGAGATATACATCAAGACAATGGACTAAAAACATACCATCACGCTACAGTATTACACTCTCTAAACAACTTTCCAATGTACAGAAAGTACAATAAACAATTAGACATATTCCTAAGCGACATAACACAAAACTATTCTTCATTTGATAGAGATGCTAAAATAAAAGCAATACAATACAAAATAGAGTTCCTAAGCAACAAAACCTTAATGTACATATCAGAATATGTAAACGATATGTTTTTACAGGAGAGTGAAGAAAATACAGATTAATAAACGTTATACTTATAATGTACAAGACAGAAGAACTAAAAGAACAATCCATCAAAGCAATAAAAGAAAACAATCTACTATTTATTGGAGATATATTTGCTTATGTACCATTCTCACAAGCTACCTTCTATAATCATAAATTAGAAGAATTAGAAGACATAAAAAGCGAATTATACAAGAATCGTTCTAATATGAAAGTAAGTATGAGAAAGAAGTGGTACAAGTCAGACAACCCAACATTACAAATAGGACTAATGAAACTTATAAGTGACGATGATGAAGCTCATAGACTAAATGGTACAAAGCGTGAAATAAAACACGACACCAAAAAGAAAAGTTTTAAAGTAGAAATAATTGACAACTCTTCAAGTCAATAAAGTATATAAACACTTACTACACTCCAATAAGAAAATAACATTAGAAGTAGGTGGTACAAGAAGTGGTAAGACATACAATATCTTGCTTTGGATTATACTGCACTATTGTCAGCACAACGAAGATAAAATAATAACTATTTGTAGGAAAACATTTCCTGCACTAAGAGCCACAGTTATGCGAGATTTCTTAGAGATACTTAACAAGTTAGATTTGTATGATGAAGAGAAACACAACAAAAGCAATCACGAGTACAAGCTAGATAGCAATCTTATAGAGTTTATATCTTTAGACCAACCACAGAAAGTAAGGGGAAGAAAAAGGGATTTACTATTCTGCAACGAGATGAACAATCTTACATATGAAGATATGAATCAATTACTATTTAGGACATCAGAGAAAGTAATAGGTGATTTAAACCCTTCTGATGAGTTTCATTGGATATGGGATAAGTTAGAACAAAGAGATGATGTAGAGATACACTACACAACTTATTTAGACAATCCATTCATAGATGAGAGCATAAGAAAAGAAATAGAATTACTAAGAGAAACAGATGAAACGTACTGGACAATATACGGACTTGGTAGAAGAGCTACAAGCAAAGCAACTATATTCAAATACACAGAGTGTGAAACAATACCTGAAGATGCTTTCTTGGTAGCTTATGGTATGGACTTTGGTTTCAATGATCCTACAACTCTTGTTGCTACTTACAAGAAAGAACACAACTTATATTTCAAAGAATTATTGTATAGACAAAAAATGACAACAGAAGATATACACCAATATCTAAAAGGTGTAGATTTGCAAGGTATGACATATGCAGATTCAGCTAGACCAGAAATCATAGAACAGCTTAGAAGATACGGACACAAAGTTTTAAAATCTTACAAAGGCAGTAATTCAGTACTTGCAGGTATTGACTTACTAAAAAGATATAAACTACACATCACAAAAGATAGTGAGAATATGATAAAAGAATTTAGAAGTTACAAATGGAAAGAAGATAGAGCAGGTAGAGTTACAAACATACCAGAAGATGCAAACAACCACACAACTGATGCAGCTCGTTATAGTGTTTACTCCATACTATCAAAACCTAACTTCGGTAAATATTACATACATTAAGTGTTTATTAAAAATTATGTATATTTACTTGAACTTTAAAATTAATTAATATGGAAAAAAACTATGTACACCCTTTGACAGGGAATGCAATTACTAAAAAAGAATACTTTGATTTTGTTTTTAGTAAAGAATACGAACAAGTAATCAAGAGAGATTTTCTCAAGATAAAATAAGTATCAACTTAAAGTCCTACTTCGGTAGGATTTTTTGTTTCTAAAAACATTTGATTTATACGTTATATTATTATGAAGTATGAATTGAGAGTACCTACATCATTAAGCGATATAACTTTAGGACAATACCAAGAGTACTTAAAGCTACCTGAAGATTTATCAGACAATCAACTTGCACTTAAGATGATTTCAATCTTTTGTAATGTATCAGACAAAGTAGCAAGATATATCAAAGCATCAGATGTAAGTAGGATCGTAGAAAAGATTTCTTTGATGTTTAAAGAATCACCTACACTTATACAAAGATTCAAACTTGGTAAAAAAGAATATGGATTTATACCCAATCTTGATGAGATGACTTTTGGTGAATATATAGACATAGATACGTTTTTAGGTGATTGGGATAACATAGAGAAAGCAATGGCTGTGCTTTACAGACCGATACAGAGCAGATATTCTGATAAATATAATATAGTACCATACGAGCCGAGAAACGCTCTTAAATACAAGGAAATGCCGTTATCCGTAGTTATGAGTTCTATACTTTTTTTTTACAATTTAGGGAAGGAGTTATGTCAAGTTATGATTCACTCTACACACAGACAGGGGATAACCTTTCAAGAGTTGCAACCTTTGGACAAAAATGGGGTTGGTATCAATCAGTATTTGGACTCGCTAACGGAGATATTACACGATTTAAAGATATCACTAAATTAAACGTACACGAATGTCTATATGCTTTAGAATTTATGAAAGAGAAAAACGAAATAGAAACAAAAAGAATTAGAAGAAATGGCTAATCAAGGTGTAAGAGCATATTACTTAGTAACACAAACACTTAAAGATACACTCTTGTTAGATGAGAATGTAAACACAGTAACCACAGGTGATTTGACAGAAATAGATTTATCTAAACAAACCATATTCCCTTTGACACATATCATAATAAACAATGTTACAATAGCAGAGCAAATACTTACATTCAACATTACAATACTTTCTATGGATATTATAGATTTGAGCAAAAGCGAAGTAACAGACATATTTGTAGGAAACAACAATGAACAAGATGTACTGAACACACAACTAGCTGTACAGAATAGATTGTTTGGATTGCTAAGACAAGGCACACCATACTTTGACAAATATCAATTGTTAGGTACACCAAGCTGTGAACCTTTTTATGATAGATTTGAAAACCAACTTGGTGGTTGGGCATCTACATTTGATTTAACAATACACAACGACTTGTACTTATGTTGAACAATACTGAAGAAATATTAAACAAATTTGCAAAGCGTGTAATACAACAATCCAGAACACGACTTACAAAAGGTAAGAAAAACGCTAGTAAAGATTTGTATAATAGTTTGAGATATGACCTTACAACTTCTGCTGTTGCATTTATACTAAACTTCTTTATGGAAGAATATGGTATATATCAAGACAGGGGTGTAAGTGGTAAGAAACGTAAATACAATACACCATTTAGTTACAAAGATAAAATGCCACCACCCAAAGCTCTTGATAAGTGGATGGTAAGAAGAAACATAAAAGGTACAAGAGATGCACAAGGTAGATTTATAAAACGTAAGAGTTTACAATACTTGTTAGCAAGAAGCATATACAATAAAGGTATAAAACCTAGTAACTTCTTTACTAAGAGTTTTAAACAAGCATTTGATAAATTACCAGAAGATATGGTAAAAGCATATAGATTAGATTTAGAAGAATTTTTAAGAAGTAGTACAATTGGCAACTAAGATAAACGTAAGAAGTCCTTTTTATTTAAAAGTAGCACAAACAAATATTGCAACTGCTACACTCAACCTTTATATATACACAGGTACATTTGTAGCGAATGCTTCTGTAGCGAATCCTAAATATACAATAACCAAAAGTGTAGTTACATCAGGATATATAGTTTTTGAAGTAGCAGAGCTTATAAGAGATTATTTAGACATTACATTCAATGGTACTTATGATAGTCAAGTGGTTTGGGTAAACGCTATTATTAGTACTACAGTTTCAAGTGGTTCTGCTACAGCAACTGTCAAACCTGACAATACAAATGGTTTTGTAGCTTTTGATGGATATGGATATTATGAAGATGGTGCAAATCCTACAAATGCAAAGACAATAGACACAGGATCTTTACAATCCAATCAAGTTATATTTAGACTAAATGATGAGAATGTAAGAGTACCAGTATATACAGGCATAACAGATTCTGTAACATTTTTATTTGAAGGCACAGTAAAAAGAACACAATCAGTATCTACTTCTACAAACACAAATGCACAAATAGATTACATAACAGTATCAGGTAGTGATAACACAGACAACTATAGAGAAAGGGTACTAGCTGATGGTGGTACATTAGAAGATAATACTTTACTTGATGATTTTCTTTGTGATATAGATGATGGACTTGTAGATGAGTTGTATGTCAATTCAGAAAATGGTACAGAAGTCATAAAGATAAAAACAGAACCAGAAACAAAATACACTCCAATAAAAGTTACATTTGTAAATAAGTTTGGTGCTTTACAAGATTTGCACTTTAGCTTGAAATCTACAGAGAGCTTAAATACTACTGGACAAACTTTTAAATCTAATCTTGTTGATTTTACTACAGAAACTCCTTCATATGTCGTTAGCAAACCACAAGTATCACAATATGATAAATTAGGAAAAGAAAGCATTACACTTAATACTGGTTATTTATCTGATGACTATGAAGAAGTGATAAAACAACTTTTGTTATCAGAGCAAGTATTTCTTACAAAACTTACAGACAGAGAACTTGTACTACCTATCATACCAAAAACAAGCAATGTAACTTACAAGACAACTTTAAATGATAGACTGGTACAATACACAATAGAATTTGATTATGCTTTTGATAAGATTAACACAATCAGATAATGCAAGTAATACAGTTGTTTATTGGCACAGACCAAGTAGAACTTTTCAAAGATGAGAGTGTTACTATTACAGATAGCATACAAAACATAAAAGACATTGAAAAAGTTTTTACAACTTTTAGTCAGTCATTCAATGTACCTGCATCTAAAGCAAATAATAAAATATTTAAACACTACTACAAGTTTGATATAGTAGGTGGTTTTGATGGTAGAAAAAAAGTAGATGCAACTATAGAACTAAACTATCTACCTTTTAGAAGTGGTAAAGTAAAACTTGAAGGTGTTGATTTAAAAAACAACAAACCAGATACTTATAAAATTACATTCTTTGGTAGTACTGTAGATTTAAAAGACAAACTTGGTGATTCTAAACTTTCAGATTTAAATTTAACAGCATACGATTTAAATTATGATGCTTCCACAATAGAAACAAAACTTACTACAGCAGAGAGTAGTAGCAATCACATCATAGTACCTTTGATTACACACTCCCAAAGATTGTTTTATGATAGCTCTTCACACGCTAATAATGCTGATAACTTATACTATGCAGGTAGTGGTACTGGTAAAGAACAAGGTGTTAAGTTTAACGAATTAAAATATGCAATAAGAGTAAATAAAATTATAGAACAAATAGAAACAGATTTTGGTTTAACATTTAGTACAGATTTTTTTAAAAACACAAGTATTACAGAGATGGACCATTTGTTTATGTGGTTACACAGAAAAAGTGGTGCAGTAGAAGATTTATCAGGTAGTACAAGTAATTTTGAAACTCAGGTAGATGGTTGGACTGCTGATACTACAGATAGACAAATACAAATAACTACAACAACTTTAAATATAATCGGTACTGAAAGTGAATTTTTTACAGAGTTTGAATTAGACTTGGTTAGGTCTGGTTCTACTTCTTACGATATAGAAATACTAAAAGATGGTGTAAGTGTGTTTAGTGAAACAGGTATTACTGCTACTGCAAAAGAAATTAATGCACATACAGGGGATTTTGATATGGGTAATGGTGCATACAATGTTTTTATTACAGCTTCATCAAGTATAACTTTTTCAAGTATAGTATGGAGAATAACTTATGATGAACCAGATGAAGCAACAATTACAAAAGATTTCTCAACAGGTACATTTGCTACAAGTGGTTCTTTTACTTTTAATGTATCAAGACAAATACCAGATATAAAAATTATAGATTTTCTTACAGGTTTATTTAAGCTATTTAACCTTACTGCTTTTGAAGATAGTGGTACAATAAAAGTACAAACCTTAGATGCTTTCTATACAAGCACAAATACATTTGATATTACAGAATTTGTAGATGTTAAGAATAGTAAAGTAGATGTAGCTTTACCATATAGAGAACTTATATTTAAATTCAAAGACACAAAAACTTTTCTTGCAAATAAATTTGGTGAATTAAATAACAGACATTGGGGAGAGTTTAGATTTACAGGTGATACTGAAATAGCAGGACAACTATATAAAGTAGAAGCACCTTTTGGACATATGTTGTTTGAAAGACTTAATGATGTAAATGGTGGTACACAAAAAGATATTCAAATTGGATATAACGTAGATAGTAACCAACAAGCATATTTAGGAGAACCTTTATTATTTTATCCTTTGTTAGTTAATACTGGTGGTATAAGTTTTGTAGATGTTGTAAATTCTGATAATGTTGCAAGTAGTCATAAACAAATAACTAACGTAAACTTACCATTCAATAGTCCATCCAATAGCTCAGGTACAAATACAAGTCAGTTAAATTTTAACAGAGAGCAAAGTGAATGGACAGGAGATACAACTTTTACTAATGATTTGTTTACTGAATTTTATTTAAGCTACATAAATAGTATATTCAATCCAAAACAAAGATTAACAAAACTTAAAGCATATTTACCACAGAGAATCCTACTAAACTTTGGATTGGGTGATAGATTTATTATATCAGGTAACAAGTATAAAATAAATAGTATATCTACAAACTTACTAACAGGTGAAAGTAACTTAGAATTAATTAATGACTTATGATACAAAACATTTTAGATTTACTAAAACTAGCAAATGGTGAAACGGAAAACATTCGTATAGCACAAGGTAAATATCACTTACCTAAAGGACTAATGGGTGCAGGTAGAAAGATTAAAAAAGAATTGAGATGGCAGAAAAAATAGTAATACAACTTGAAACAGATTCTAAAGAAGCAGTAGATAGTATAAAAGAAGTAAACAAATCTGTAGAAACAACAAACGAAACTACAGGAGAACTTACTAATTCACTTGATAAAATGACAGGTGGTGCAATATCTGGTTTTACTGGTATTTTAAAAAGTGTAAAGAAAGCAGTACTTGGTTTTAAATCTTTAAAGGTAGCGATAGCAGCTACAGGTATTGGAGCTTTACTAATTGCCATTACAGCTATAGGACAAGCATTTACTAGAAGTGAAGAAGGACAAAACAAGTTTGCAAAACTTATGGGTGTTATTGGTGCTGTAACTGGACAATTCTTAGATGCAGTTGCAGATTTAGGTGAGAATCTAATTTCACTATTTACAAATCCACAAAAAGCATTATCAGATTTTACTAATCTAATTAAGGAAAACTTGATAAATAGATTCAATGGATTATTAGAATTAGTACCTAAGTTAGCACAAGCTATTGGTTTATTATTTCAAGGTAAATTTAAAGAAGCAGGTAAAGTAGCAGTAAACGCTGCTGCTAAAGTTACTTTAGGTGTAGAGAATATTGTAGATAAAACTCAACAAGCTATAGATAAAACAAATGAATTTATAAAAGCAACTGTAGAGGAAGGTAAGATAGCAGGTGAAATAGCAGACCAAAGAGCTGAAGCAGATAAAATAGAAAGAGATTTATTAGTACAGAGAGCTAAAGCAGACAGAGATAGAGCAAATGCATTAGAAAAAGCTGTAAACAGAGAAAAGTTTACCATTGAAGAAAGAATAGGTTTTTTGGAAGAAGCAGGACAAATTGAAGCAGATATTACAAATAAAGAAATAGAAGCAGCAAAACTTAGATTACAAGCTAAACAAGAAGAGAATGCTTTGGGTAAATCTACAAAAGCTGATTTAGATGAAGAAGCACAATTAAGAGCTAGAGTAATACAATTAGAAACTGCACGTTTAACAAAACAAAAAGAAGTTACATCACAAACCATAGCTTTAAAAAACGAACAAAAAGCAGAAGAAAAAAGATTAGAAGATGAAGCTAAAGCAGAAGAATTAGCAAGACTAAAAGAAATAGATGATGCTAAAAAGAAATCTGCTGAAGATGAAAAGAAAAGAACAAAAGAATTAGAAGATTTCAAAAAACAAGCAATACAACAAGGTATTAATGGTGCAATTGCTCTTGTAGGACAAAATTCAAAATTTGCAAAAGGTATTGCTATAGCTAATGCTATTAGAGATACTTTCGCAGGAGCTAATAAAGCACTAGCACAAGGTGGTATATTTGGATTTGTTGGTGCTGCTGGTATAATAGCATCAGGACTTGCTAATGTAAAAGCTATTACATCAACAAATGATCCAAAAACACCATCAGGTATTGCTTCACCAAATACTGCTTCAATAAATACACCTTCTGTTTCCACAGCTCCACCTGCATTCAACATAGTAGGTGCAGGGGGTACTAATCAACTTGCAGAAGCAATTACTGGACAACAACAACAACCGGTTAGAGCATTTGTAGTATCGCAAGATGTAACCACAGCACAAAGTTTGGAGAGAAATATTATAGATGGTGCTTCTTTAGGATAGAAATACAAAATCAATTTTAAAGGCATTTAGAAAGCGTTTAAGCAACTTTCTCTTTTCTAGAGTATGTATATATTAAAATTAAGAGAAGTGCTATTAGAATAAAATTACCTTCGTATAGTTATTAACATTTGTGTATATCAAATATTTTATTTATCTTGGTCTAAATTTAAAATTAATATTATGAAAACACAAGACGATAGATTTTTTACAACTTTTGACGTTAGCTTTGTAATGCCGAGTTCAGATAATAAAAAAAGGGCTAGAGTTTTAATTACTTTAGAGAATTGTTTTACGGTACAAAATGCTAAAAAAGAACTGGCTAAACAGGGTATTTTTGTAACTAGTATGCGAAGAATAGATGATTTAGAAACTGATATAAAATAGCAAAAATAAATAAAAGACTTGTTTATTCAGTCTAGATTTATAAAATGATAATTGTTTATTATTAATTCTATAACCACCTTCTTAGGTGGTTTTTTTTTGTAAAAACTTTTACAAATACGTTATACTATTATGAAGATTATAGAACTTGTACTTGATGATAACGAAATATCAGGAATAGAAGCTATATCAATTGTAGAGAATCCTGCAATAGAAGAAGATTTTGTAGCACTTAAGTCAGAAGAAATACAACTTGCACAAGTAGATAAACAAATACTTATAGGTGCTTTGCTTGTACCAAACAAACCAATATACAGAAAAAGGGGTGAAGAAGAATACTACATATACTTCTCAAAAGAAACAGTAAGAAAAGCATCTGAAATGTATCTTATAAGTGGTAATCAGAACAACAGCACACTTGAACACCATCACAAACTACAAGGACTTTCTTTAGTTGAGAGTTGGATCGTAGAAGATGAACTAAATGATAAATCTCGTAAATACAATCTTGATGTACCTGTAGGTACTTGGATGGGAGTAGTTAAAGTAAACAACAAAGAAGTTTGGGATGACTATGTAAAGACAGGCAAAGTAAAAGGTTTTAGTATAGAAGGTTACTTTGTAGATAAGATGGAAAGACCACAAGAATCTCTAAACGACTTTGAAGAAGAAGAAGCAGAAGAACTACTATCTATGATTAGAAGAATTGTAAGACAAGATGGTAGAACCAAAGATGGTAAAGTCATAGAGCTAGAAAGCTATAGTGATTATCCTGATGCAGTAAAGAACAATGCACAAAAAGGTATAGACTTAAATAAAAAAGTAAACAACAAATGTGCTACAGAAGTAGGTAAGATACGAGCACAACAACTTGCACAAGGCAAACCAATAAGTGAAAACACAATAAAACGTATGTATTCCTTTTTATCAAGAGCTGAAGAGTACTATGATGAAAGCGACACAGAAGCGTGTGGTACAATATCTTATTTACTTTGGGGTGGTAAAGCAGGTAAAAGATATGCAGAAGCAAAGCTAAAAGAACTTGGACAATTAGAACTTGCAGATGTAAAAGTCAATGAAGATTATGCTATTATTATGGATAGACTAGCATACTCTACTAAAGAAATGGCACTTAAGATTGCAAAAGATTTAGGTTGTGAAGGTTTTCACGAACACGAATTTGAAGGACAAACTTGGTATATGCCTTGTGAGTTCCATAGTAAAGATTTATCCTACCATAAATGTCCAAAAGGTTATAAAAAGAAAAATGGTAAATGTGTTAAAATGGCAGAAGTAGGAGAAAGGGGTGGAATTAAGAAATCTCCCAAAGCACCTAAATCAAGAACACCTAACCCATCTCCAAAGGGTAAAGGAACAGCTAAGGGAGATGCTTCCACGTCAAGAGGTGCTAAAGTATCAAAACAAGATGAAGCTACCTTAAAAAAGAAATCTGATGATTTTAACGAAAGATATAAAGACAAGTTAGGATATGGTGTAAACGTAGGCACACTAAAAGCTGTATTTCAAAGGGGACTTGGTGCATTCAATGTATCACACTCTCCAAGAGTTAGTAGTCCAAGTCAATGGGCATTTGCAAGAGTAAATGCATATTTATATTTAGTAAAAAACGGCAGACCACAAAACAAAAAATATACAGGTGATAATGACTTATTACCTAAAGGACATCCAAAAAGCGACAAATGAAACATAGATACAAAACACCAAGTAGGTCTAGCCCTAAGGGAAGTCGTAGGGGATGCTTATGCAAAGACAAACACACCTATAGCATAAAGTGTTGTGATGGTAGTTTGTGGGCGCAAGGAATAGGGAGTATTACAAAAAATGTAAAATAAATTAATAAGTAAGTTATAGTTATATGAAAGCAAGTCAAATGTTATCTAAAATTAAATCTCTTTTAGGTGAAGAAGTGAAACTAGCAGAACTCAAATTAGAGAACGGAACAATCTTAGAAGCAGAGTCTTTTGAGAAAGGTAACGAAGTGTTTATAAAAACAGAAGATGAGAGAGTAGCACTACCTGTAGGAGAGTATTTAATGGAAGATGGTAAAACTTTAACAATAATAGAAGAAGGAATAATTGATGAAATTATGGTAAAAGAACAAGAAGAAGTAGAAGCAGTACAAGCTGCTGAACACGAAGAAGAAAAAAAGGAAAAACTTGAGTACGTTACAAAAGATGAACTCAAGAAAGAAATGGACAATTTAGCTGTAGAGCTAAAGGAACACATCAAGAAATTGATGGACCACAAAAAAGAAGAGAAAATGTCTGAAGAAGTAAAAGAAGAATTATCTGCTGCTGTAGAACCAATAGCACATAATCCTGAAGAAGTTTCTAAAAAGAAAATTAATCTTCTTTCTCAAAATAAAACATTAACTACACAAGACATTGTGTTCAATAAACTATTTAATAAATAATGGCAACAACAACAACATTTTCTAATGATGTAATTCGTATCTTGGATGAATACGAAACACTTACAGCAGACGTAACTTTAACAGGTGCTGATAGTGGTAAAACATTTTTAATATCTGGTACAGGGTACACCGTTACGCTCCCTGCACCTTCAGCAGGTTTGAAATTCAAATTTGTAGTATCAGCAGCTTTTTCAACAGACACAGTGGTACAAACTCCATCAGACAATAGAGATATTCTCAATGGTGGTGTAATTGTAAATGGTGCGATTGTAGAAGCAGATGCTGTTGACAAAGTAACATTTGAAGATGGTGCAGAAAGCATCGGTGATTTCGTAGAAATTTCAAGTGATGGTACAAACTATTTCTTGTTTGGAAACGGAAACGCAAGTTCTTCATTAACTGTAGGAGAAATATAATAAATAATAAAATAAAGAAATGAGTACAACAACTTCAATAACAACAACTTACTCTGGTGAATTTGCAGGGCAATATATTTCTGCTGCACTTACTTCAGGTAAAACACTAAATGATGGTGCGATTACAATCAAACCTAATGTTAAATTTAAAGAAGTATTAAAAACACTTAGCACAGATGATGTAGTCAAAGATGCTACTTGTGACTTTGATCCTACTTCAACTTTAACTTTAGGAGAATCAATCTTAGAACCAAAAGAGTTACAAGTCAACTTACAATTATGTAAAGCTGATTTCCGTTCAGATTGGGAAGCTATCCAAATGGGATACTCTGCTTATGACAAACTACCAGACAACCTAGCTGATTATATTTTAGGTTATGTTGCAGGTAAGATTGCAGAAAGTGTGGAAAACAACATTTGGAGTGGTGATGATTCTGCTGCTTCAGGAAACAACTTGTTTGAAGGTTTTGAGCAAAGACTAAGTTCTTCTGCACTATCTGGTGTAGGTAGCTCAACTATCTCTTCTAGCAACGTAGTTACTTTCTTAGGCAAAGTAGTAGATAACATTCCTTCTGCTGTATATGGCAAAGATGATGTAACTATTTACATTCCTAACAATGTATATCAATCATATGTTAGAGCATTGGGTGGTTTCTCTTCTTCTGTATCAAGTGGAGCTTTCTCTGCACCTACTGATGGTGTGGACAGTCAAAGTTCACTTTGGTTTAACTTCCAAAGAAACTTGACTTTTGAAGGACTAAAAGTACAGAGATGTGCAGGTATGTCAAGCAACAGAGCAATCGTTGCACAGAAATCTAACTTATTCTTTGGTACTGGTTTGTTATCAGACCACAACGAAGTTAAGTTATTAGATATGGCAGACTTAGATGGAAGTCAAAATGTAAGAGTAATTGCTAGATTCACAGCAGGTACACAAGTTGGTATCTCTGATGATGCAAAGCACTTTACAGCGACTACATAATAAACTTAATTATTAACCAAAGGGGTGGGTAAGCCGAGTGCCTACTCACCCTTTTTTATTTTTAAAAATATGAGTTGTGCAATAACAAAAGGAAGAAATCTTGGATGTAAACCAGCATATGCAGGAATAAAGAATGTTTACATTTTAGATTATAGTGCAGTTATACAAGCTCTTGGAGATAGTGGTGGTACAATTACTTTACCTACTGATAACTCTGCTGAGTTTTTTAAATTTGAACTAAAAGGTGGTAACTCATCTATGGAAACAGTTATCAATTCTTCAAGAGAGAATGGTACTACGTTCTATGAAACTACTTTAAATCTTACATTCCAAATCTTAGATGCAGCTACACAAGAAGAGATAAAACTTCTCTCAAGGGGTAGAGCACATTATGTAGTAGAAATGTACCCAGATGGTGCAGGTACTACTAAGAGAATGTTGGTAGGTAGAGATAATGGTGGTGAAGTAACTGGTGGTACTATCGTTACAGGTAGTGCAGCAGGAGATTTACAAGGATTTACTTTGACAGTAACAGCTAGTGAAGTATTTCCACCATTCTTCTGTACAGAGCCAGATGTAGCTTCAGCGACACCTATTAGTCCTGCTTAATAAAATATTTGTACATTTGTAGTGTATGAATTTTTTCATAGGTTAGTTTTAAATTTGGAAGGGGTATTTTTGCCCCTTCTTTTTTTTACAAAAAACCATTTGTTTAATTTTTCGTATCTTTGTATATAAACTTAAAATTAATATTATGAAAAAAAATGTAATAAAAGACCTTAAAACCCAAAAGCATTATTGGGATAATGGTATTGTTAGAAATTTTGAAGAAGTGGTAGCATACAGTATAACTTGGAAAGAAGCAATAGCAAAATTTCCTGAATGTATAAAAATGTAATACCTTGTATTTATCAACAAGAAACACCACCTACTAAGGTGGTTTTTTTTTATAAATATTTTTTTTATTATTTGTTTTATTAACAAATGTTTATTATATTAGCTTAAATTTAAAACAACAATATGACAATAAGAATAGCAAAATCAAATCCAAACAAGAAGCAATCCTTCTTAAATTCCATTGAAAGAGCAATTTCAGCAATCTATAGATTAGGTAAAGAAAAAGAAAGCCAAATAGACCTTATGACTTTAAGACTTGCACAAAAAGATCCTGATTTATGGTACAACCGACTTGTCATTGAAGTTGACAGATAAACTCTAAACTAACATCAAGAAACACCACCTACTAAGGTGGTTTTTTTTTTATAGTAAATTTTGTTTTTTTTACGTTATACTTATATGAAGATTATTAATGTAAATCAAACACAAACATTAAAGTTTATTCCAAGAATAGATTATCCTACAAGCACGATAAATCTAAACTATAGTATAACAGATGAACAAACCAATAAATCAGAAACTACAAACTCTGTTTCTACATCTGTTGATACAAATGAGAATCTTCTAACAGCGTCTGTAACTTTTGGTTCAAGTAATGCACCTTTTAGAGAAGGACACTTTTATACACTTGAAGTAAAAAAAACAGACAACACACTTGCCTATAGAGATAAATTATTCTGTACAGCTCAATCTACACAACAAAGTGTATATAACGTAAATAACAATGAGTACACAACAAACAACACATTTGATAACGATTACATAGTATTATGATACACGCTATAAATTTATCTAACTATGTAAGTCCAGAAATAGAAGAAAAGAAGAATAAGGACTTTGTAACATACGGAGATAAAAATTCTTACTTCCAATACCTTATTGATAGATACAATGGTAGTCCTACCAACAACGCTATTATAAATGGAATATCAGAAATGATATTTGGTAAAGGTTTAGATGCTACAGATAGCAATAGAAAACCAGAAGCATATGCACAAGCTATTACACTTTTACACAAAGATTGTGTAAGAAAGTTATGTACAGATTTAAAACTATTTGGACAATGCTCTATGCAAGTTATATACAACCAAAACAGGAGTAAGATTGCAAGAGTAGAACACTTGCCTGTAGAAACATTAGCAGCAGAGAAATGTAATGATAAAGGTGAGATAGAAGGTTACTATTACTTTGCAGATTGGAGTAAGTACAAACATAGCTCAGAGCTTAAAAGAATACCTGCATTCGGCTTTTCTAAAGAATCTATAGAAATACTATATGTAAAACCATATCGTGCAGGATATAAGTACTATTCTACTCCAGATTATCAAGGTGGGCTTCAATACGCTGATTTAGAAGAAGAAATAAGTAATTTTCATATAAACAATATACAATCAGGTTTAAGTCCTTCTATGCTTATTAATTTTAATTCTGGCACACCTTCAGCAGAAGAAAGGGAAAGAATAGAAAGAAGAATATACGATAAGTTTAGTGGTAGTAGTAATGCAGGTAAATTTATACTTGCATTTAATGATAGTCCAGAAACAGCAGCTACAATAGATCCTGTACAACTAAGTGATGCACACAATCAATATCAATTCTTAAGTGATGAGAGTTCAAGGAAGATTATGGTTGCACATAGAGTTGTAAGTCCTATGCTACTTGGTATAAAAGACAATACTGGTTTGGGTAATAATGCAGATGAATTAGAAACTGCTACCAAGCTAATGATGAATATAGTTATTAGACCTTTTCAAAATCTACTAATAGAATCATTTGATAAAATACTTGCATACAATGACATTGCTCTAAATTTATATTTTAAGACACTACAACCTTTAGATTTCCAAGACAACGCAATAATTGATGAAGAAACAAGAGAAGAAGAAACTGGTGTAAAATTAAGTGAAGAGTGTTGTGTTGATTTATCTAATGATGTAGATAAATTCATAGACACAGAAGTAGCAGATGCACTTATAGATTTAGGACAAGATGAAGAAGAACTTCTAAAAGACTTTGAACTTATAGATGAGAGAGAAGTAGATTATGATTTAGAAGATGAGCTAGACACAAAAATAAGTGAGCTTAACAAAGTAGAACTTGCAAACACAGGTAGTGCAAAACCTTATAGAGAAAGTGAGCAAGATGGTAAAAGCAAACAAGAAGGACAAGAAGATATTATCTTTTTAACAAGATATATGTATGAACCTAAAAAAACACAATCCAACTCAAGAGAGTTTTGTAAAAAAATGATTTCTGCAAAAAAAGTATATCGTAAGGAAGATATAATGGCTATGGAAGATAAAGTAGTCAATGCAGGTTTTGGTAAAGGTGGTTCTGATAAATATTCTGTATGGTTGTATAAAGGTGGTGCAAGATGTCATCACAAATGGTTTAGAAGAATATATGCAAGAAGAGAAGGTAATAAGAGTTTAGGAGAAGTCATATCTACTACAGAAGCTAGAAGTAGGGGATTCAAAACAAAACCTAATGCACAGAAAGTACCTGTAGCACCAAAGGATATGGTGAGAAAAGGTTATACAGCAGCGTATTGGAATAAAATGGGATTTAAGAACTAATGGCAACAGCATTATTTATAAATAGAACAGACCTTGTAAAAAACAGTATCATAGATGGTAATGTTGATACAAACAAGTTTATACAATTTGTTAAGATAGCACAAGAGATACACATTCGTAATTACACAGGTAGTAAGCTATACGACAAACTACAATCTGATATATTAGGAAGTGGATTGTCTGGTGCATATCAAACACTTGTAAATACTTATATAGCACCTATGCTTATACATTTTGCACTTGTTGAGTATTTACCTTATGCTGCTTACCAACTTAAAAATGGTGGACTATTTAAGCATACAAGCGAGAATGGAGAAACACCTACTAAAGATGAAATAGATTTTTTAGTAAACAAAGAAAGAAATTTAGCTGAGTATTACACAACTAGAATGATAGATTACATAACATTTAATCAATCTTCATTTCCAGAATATAATACAAATGTAAACGAAGATATTTATCCTGATAAAGACAGTTTATTTAACGGATGGGTACTTTAACATACAAACCAAAAAATAAAAATATTAAGAAACTAAAAGTGTTTTTGAATGGCAAACGAAATTTATCACAGAAGCAATTGGGGAGAAAGTAAACCAGAAGGTTTTGGTGATATGTACTTTGATTCTAATGCAACCAATAAGTTGTTTAATCGTTCTACATATTATGAGAACTCAGATGCTACAGATAAAATATTAGCAAATATTCCAAACAAAGCAAGTATTGTATTTACAGCTACAGGTTACTCACAAGATAAGATAGGTAGTGCAATACCTGTAGATGCTAATGGTGATTTTGATTTTCATAGAGAATCAACTGCTACAAGAGTAAATGAAGCAGGACTTATAGAAGCATCACAAGGTAACGACACACCAAGAATAGATTTTACTACTGGAGAAGGTGCTTTTTTAATAGAACCAGAGTCAACAAATCTAATTACATATAGTGAAGATTTTAGTGATAGTAGTTGGACAAAATTAGGTGCAGGAACAGGTTCAGTAGCAGTTGTAACAAGTAATTACGCTGTTTCTCCAGATGGTACACAAAATGCATCAAGGTTACAATGCGATTTAAACGGTGGTACAAGTTCATCAGCAAACCAATCTTTAATTTCTGATACTTATTCAAGTAGTAGCGACCAAACAATTTCTATATATGTTAAATCAAATAATGGACAAAATCAAACTATATATTTTGCAAACACACAAACAAGTGGAGATACAATTGTAGTTACTTCAGAATGGCAAAGATTTACTTTTACTCATAGTACATCAACATATGTTTTAGCTATTGGTTTAAGGGGTAGAAGTGGTGGTGGTATTGATGATACAGCAGATGTTTTAATATGGGGTTCACAAGCAGAAGCAGAGTCATTTGCTACATCCTACATACCTACAAACGGTTCTACAGCAACGAGAGTTGCAGAAAGAGCAAATAGTAGTGGTAATTCTGATTTATTTAATGATAGTGAAGGTGTGCTATATGCAGAAATTGCTTCTTTAGCAGAAGCTGTTGGAAGTAATAAAAAGTTTTCTATATCATCAGGTGCTCCAAGCAATTCAGTTGTTTTTTCATATAGAAGTACAAACAATCAAATACAAGTTTTAGTAAAGAGTGGTGGTACAACCACAGTAAATTTAACAACAATTATTTCTCCTGCTGTTACTAATTTTTTTAAAATTGCTATTAAATATAAAACTGATGATTGTGCTTTATTTGTTAACGGAACAAAAGTTGCAACTGACACAAGTGCTGCAATGCCTACTGGATTGAATACTTTAGATTTTGATAGGGGAGATGGTGGTCAAGACCATATTGGTAAGGTCAAATGTATTGCAGTATTTAAAGAAGCACTTACAGATGCAGAACTAACACAATTAACAAGTTAATGTCATTAGCAGAAATACATAAGAAAGCAAAACTTGTAATGATACCTTCTGGTTTCAATTCCAGTAGTTCTACAGATAATTTGTATTCTGTTATACCTAGTAATGATGATGGTGATTTTGATTATGCAGGTACTACAAATGGCACAAGAGTAAATAAAGATGGACTTATAGAAATAGCATCATCTAATCAACCAAGATTAGATTATGATTCAAGCAACCCACAAAATCCACATTTATTATTAGAACCACAAAGAACTAATGAACTTGGTTATTCTGAAGATTTTTCTAATGCTTATTGGACTAAAACAAATATAAATACTTCATCTTCTAATTTTAATCTAACTACATCACCAGATGGTTCAATAAATGCAGATAAATTAGTAGCTGATACAACAAATGGAGAACACAAAATTGACAGAATAGAAACAGTAACAAATGGTGCTACAGTAGCTTTGTCAGTATTTGTAAAAAAAGCTGAATACGAGTTTTGTTGTTTGTATGAAGTAAATTCAAATAAAGGTAAATTTTTTGATTTGAGTAATGGAACTATTGGTGGTGATTTTTCAGGAACACCAATTTCAAGTAAAATTGAATCATTTGTTAATGGTTGGTTTAGAATTTCTATAACTACAACTGTACCATCTACTTCTGCTAGGTGGGTATTATATGTTTGTAATACAATTTCAAATACTTCTTTTGCAGGAGATAATTCTAAAGGTATATTCGTTTGGGGTACTCAATTAGAAGAAGGTGCTTTTGAAACTTCATATATACCTGCAACTTCAACAGCAGGTGTAACAAGAACTGTAGATACTTGTAATAGTGCAGGTAATTCTACTATTATAAATACTTCAGAAGGTGTGTTATTTGCAGAGATAGCAGCACTTGCTAATGATTCTTCACTTAGGGATATATCTGTTTCTAATGGTTCTACAGATAGAATACTTTTAAGTTATCTAAATAGTTCAAATAGAATTGCTATGCAATTTATAGATGGTGGTGCTTCACAATTTACTTTACAATTTGATGGTGCTACAATCACAAATTTTAACAAGATTGCAATTAAATATAAATCAAGCGACTATGCACTTTGGGTAAATGGTAGTGAAAGAGATACTAATACTTCTCATACAAATGCACTTGCAGGTTTAGACAGAATAGACTTTGACAGGGGTGATTCTGTAGGTGCTGCACATTTTTTCGGTAAGTGTAAACAGCTTATGTACTTTGACACAATATTAACAGATGCAGAATTAACAACTTTGACAACATAAGATATGAGTATAATTTTTAAAAAATATGAATTTAATACCAAAGAGCAATATGAAACAGCTTTAGGTAAACTACCTACCATAACAGATGATGATGGTACAAAACACCCTAACTATAATCACTCTATTGTAGATTTAGGAAACGTAGTATTAGAACAAGGAGAGTATGATGAAGATGGTAATGAAACAAAAGCACCTGTGCTTTCTGATAAGTACCACATAGATGTACTTTGGATAAAAGAAGAATTAACAACTACAGATGAAGAAGGTAATGAAACAATATCTTACCCTTACGGATGGAAATCTAAAGAAATAGATTTTAGTGAAGGTGAAGGTGTACATACATTCTTAGGTGTATCATATCAAGAAAACAAATGAAAAAATTATTACCATTATTATTAATAAGCACTATAGGTTACGGACAATTCTTTAAGGATCTGTACAAAGATTTTTTACAGTACGGAACTATTTATGTAGCAGGTAATGTTGGTAATGCTAAAGTTGAGCAACCAGATTACTTTATAAGAACAAATCCAGAAAATCTATACGACATACCAAGAGTAATAGATGAAACAACATATCACCCATATGATTATAGATATGGTGTAGGTATTCGTAAACTAGCTAGATTTGGATATGAGAACAAACCAAACTTCTACAATGGTACAGAAAACAATATAGGTTTGTCATCTCCTACATCTGCATTTAAAGGTTTAGAGTATTTGTTACACTTTGAAAAAGAAAGAATAAATGGTGATGAGTATAACAACAAAAGATTCTTTGTAAGACATACAGGTAAATACCACATAGCAAAGTTTGAAACAAGAGAATCAGGTAAAGTAGGATTTGAATATACTTCTGGTGAACTTAGAGCTAGATTACCTATTGGTAAAAAATTAAGTGTATCACTTGGTGCAATATATAGAACACATCAAAAACCTTATGGGTACAATCCTATAGAGATATGGCTAAATGAAACATTTATAAATCCAGAAACAAACATAGAAGAACCATTAAACCTTTGGTACAGCTTAGGTTATTTTTATGGTTATACAGATGAACCAACTACCTATACAAACGAATATACAGGTGAATCTTTTTTTGATTGGATATGGAGAAACGAGCAAGGAGATATTGTAGCTTATGGTGATAGAGATTTTAGAGATAGAGTTTTTGGTAACCTTATGAATAGATTTAACAATGAAGTATGGTCTGAGCTTGATGCATTTGCAGAAGTAGCACCTGTAGTAGGATTTGATTTTTACCATTACAAGAGTAAGTTTTGGTTACACGCTTTTGGTAGTTGGATATTGCCATATCATAAATACGTTAAAGGTGAAGAAACATTCTCATATCTAAACAGAAACAATTGGGGTAAAGGTGGACTAAGACAAGATTCAAGTTTAGAACAATGGGATGACTACCAAGCAGGTATTATGTTTGGATGGAAGATAAGTAAAGTATTAGGAGTATTCATAGAAGGTGAGTACACTAGGTTTTGGGATAGTGAAATATACCAAACAAACGTAGGGATTAATTTAACTTTAAAATAATGGATTGTATATTTTGTGTACAGTGTGGATTGTGTTAGATGGCAGAAGTTAGTGAAAATACGAAAGTAACACTTGATTTAAAAACTATTGGTATAATCATTAGTTTTACAATCACTTTAGCAGGTATGTGGTTTACTCTTAAATCAGATATTGCAGAAGCTAAAGAACTACCTGCACCTAATATATCCAGAACTGAATATGATTTAAAGGATGAGCTTATACGTCAAACTATTATGGACACACAAGAAGATGTAGATGTTATATTAGAAAAGATAGATAAGCTAGATGAGAGATTATACGAATTACAAAAAAAATGATAAAATATATTTTTTTGTTTTTTAGTCTTGTTTTGTACACTCAAGAAGATGTACCAGATGAGTATTGGATAGATGATAGTAATTTTGAAGATACTATTTCTGATAGTTCTGCTTTTGGTGAAAACAATGAAGATACAATACTTGTAGAATTTTGGGCAGAGTTTAATAAAGTAAATTGTTTTGCTGAGTGGCAACAAATACAAGATGCAAAATACTATAGAGTAGATATTGTAAAATCACCACTTGCAAAGAAAAAGTATAGAATAAGAATGACACCATCTTTGCTTATATTTAAGAATGGTGTATTAGAGAAATCTTACAAAGCAGGTTTAGATTTACTACTACCTACAAACTTAGAAGAATTACAAGAAGATATAAACAACATAAATAAAGCATCACAGTTTTGAAATATTTTAATTACACAGAATTTGATAGTCCAGATGTAACAGGATCTGGTAAACTAATGAACAAAGATTTGTTAGATATGTTAGATTTGGTAAGAGAAAAGTTTGACAAACCTATAGTAATAAACTCTGGTTATCGCACAGCAGAACACAATAGTACTTTAGCAAACTCATCACCAAATAGCTCACACACAAAAGGTTTAGCAGTAGATATAAAATGCACAAACTCTACAGACAGATACCATTTAATAAATTGTTTACTGGATGTAGGTTTTAAAAGATTAGGTATAGCAAAAACATTTATACACGCTGATATAGACAAAGATAAAGCACAAGGTGTTGTGTGGACTTATTAATGGAATTTAAAATATTAAACATAGTAAATACTGGTTTACTTCTTGGAGTAACCTTTTACGACAATCCTGAAGAAGAATATAGTTACGAAGTAAACATTTTCTTATTGATAATAACTTTACATTTTAGATGGTATGAAAAAAATATTTAGCTTAATTACAGGCTCTCTAATCAACGATATTGGAAAAGTGGTAGATAACCTACACACGAGTGAAGAAGAACGCTTAGAAGCAAAGCAAAAGCTATCAGAGCTTATAAAACAAGCTGATGAAAAAGCACAGAATGAAGTAACAGCTAGATGGGAGTATGATACAAAGAATGGTAACTTCTTAACTCGTAGTATAAGACCTTTGGTTTTGATATTTCTTACAGCTATGTTTACACTACTTGCATTTACAGATGGTAATATAGGTGGTTTTAAAGTACAAGAAGAGTATATACCTATCTTTCAAACTTTACTTGTTACTGTATATGGTGCATATTTTGTTGGAAGAACTTACGAAAAAACAAAAAAAAATTAGTATTTTCTTAATATATATATATAGTAATAATTATATATAGTATTATATTATTATAATAAATTATATTATTA
>LULI01000074.1_pt1 | contig 30073 bp, 41 predicted proteins | sample 728191 | NCBI WGS metagenome assembly LULI01 (sample SAMN03860293, study PRJNA289734) | marine metagenome | biome: seawater column; feature: ocean; material: water; isolation source: Red Sea water column Station 169 - depth 50m | place: Saudi Arabia: Red Sea | collected 2011-10-15 | depth 50 m | reverse complement strand
GATTGGGACTGCTGGCGGTACAGGATATGCAATAGAATTTGCTGGAAGTTACATCGAACAAATATCAATTGAGAGCAGAATGACCATTTGTAATATGGCCATTGAAGCCGGCGCAAAGGTTGGTTTAGTGGCTCCGGATGATAAGACTATAGACTATATTAGAAAAAAATCTTTTCTAGACAAAAAACTATTAATAGAAGCAGAAGATTATTGGTCTAGTTTGAAATCAGATGAGGATGCAATTTTTGATAAGGAGATAACTATAGATATTTCTAAAATTAAACCTCAAGTAACTTGGGGAACATCTCCAGAAATGGTCGTCAATTTTGATGATGATATTCCAAGAGCGTCAGACTATTCTGAACAAAATAAAAAAAACATAGAACTTGCAAGGGATTATATGGGTATAAAAGATGAAGCTAAGCTTTCTGATTTAGTATTTGATAAGGTTTTTATAGGCTCATGTACTAACTCTAGAATTGAAGATCTTAGACAGGCTGCTGAAATAGTTAAAGGAAAATTTGTTGCCAAAAATATTAGTGAAGCAATAGTGGTACCAGGCTCAGGTATGGTAAAAGAGCAAGCTGAACTAGAGGGTTTAGATAAAATTTTTACTGAAGCTGGATTTGTTTGGAGAGATCCTGGTTGTTCTATGTGCCTTGGAATGAATCCAGATCAATTAAAACCTTATGAGAGATGTGCTTCCACTTCAAACAGAAACTTTGAGGGTCGACAAGGATATCTTGGTAGAACACATCTAATGAGTCCTATTATGGCTGCATACACCGCAATTAACGGAACAGTAGGAGATCCATTATGAAATCAAATAGTGATGGATTAATGATTGATGGAATCGTAGGCTATATTGACAGAGATAACATTGATACAGATCAAATCATTCCAACAGAGTACTTAAAATCAATTAAAAAATTTGGTTTCGAAGATTATTTATTTGATGGTTGGAGGTATCATGACGACGGAAGATTAGGCATTAAAAAAGAAGAAAGAGAGATCAATGAGGACTTCATTCTAAACAAAACTCCTTTCAACGAATCTAAAATACTTTTAGCAAGAGATAATTTTGGTTGTGGGTCATCAAGAGAGCATGCAGTTTGGGCTCTAAGAGATTTTGGTATAAAAGCAGTTATCGCTTCTTCTTTTGGAGATATTTCTTCTAATGTTGGGTTATTAGTTGGTAGCGGACTAAAAAAAAATCCAATGACATGCGCACATCAAATATTAGATGAATTAAATAAAAATGATCTTAAAAACATAAAATCAATAACAGTTACTAAACCTGGATTTATCAATTTTTTTATCGAGGATTCTTTTTATCAAAACTATATCGGTACTATAAATTCTCTAAAGTCAAAATTTGGAAGAAGCTCAATCGGAAAAGGTAAAAAAGCCAATGTAGAATTTGTTAGTGCAAACCCAACTGGACCATTAACTGTAGGGCATGGTCGCAATGCCGTTATAGGTGATACTGTATCAAATATATTAGTGTGGAATGGCTTTGATGTTACTAGAGAATTTACACAGAAGATCTGGCAGGATTGTTCAAGTCACAAGTTTCTCTATGTACTTAGCAAGAACATTTAACTTAAGCGGCCTACACTCTAAAGATTCATTCTCTCCTAGTAGTAGATACAATTTCACAAATCTACTTAGGTCAATGTTTGCAATTGAGTTAGAGAATAAACTAAAAAAAACATCAATATTAGTTTCCGCCGCTCACCCAGGTGTTACAAAGTCCAGACAGTCAAGACCATACGAAGTTAAGAAAATTAAAAAGTCTTTTTATACCTATTTCTCCACAAACATAAACACAGGAATCGCACCAATTATTCGAGCAATTGAAGATGAAAACATCACAGCAGACCTAGTTTATGCTCCAAAACTAATCGGCATTTATGGTGAGCCAGCACTTATGCGACACAACAAATTAGTTTACAATCAAGAGCTACGAGATAAACTTTGGTCATATACAGCAAATGAACTTAATTTAGATATATGATAATAATTCAAACTACAGTAGATGAGCAAAAGAAAGCCCAAAACTTAATTAACTTACTACTTGAAACAAACAAGATTGCATGTGGAACTTTTCATGAAATCCAATCATCTTATAAGTGGAAAGATGAGTTAGTCGAGGATTCAGAAATTGAAATTTTGCTATATACAAAAGAAAGTTTGATGAGAGAAGTTGTTGATGTTGTTAAGCAAAGACACCCTTATGAACTTCCAAAAATTACAGTTTTGGAACCTGTATTTACTTTGCCTGAGTATGAAAAATGGGTATCAGACTCAACTACTTAGTTGAGTTAACATAACTCCAAACAGAATAATTATCTAAGTTAATAGATCTTTCGTTGTGCTTGTCTAAGGCAGCAACAATTTGAGCTCGATGTTCTCCTGCATGAAAAATTAATTGGGAAAGTATTTCAGAAACTGTACTTTTGCCCTCACCTTTGGAGGTTTTATAGGTTACCTCTTCATCTTCTCTATCAACATTTTTTAGTAAACTTTGATCAATCCTGTCTAACTCAAGTAACAATTCATCTATAATTTCCGAATCGTCAGTACTTTTAAGTTCAAAACGTGAAAAGGGTTCACCATTTAATCGCTGACCATACAAATGTGATGCACCTGCAATGTGTATCATTATTGTTCGAACAGTCCACTCGGGATCGATTACAAAATAATCAAGAACTTTTGTGTCCAGCTTTTTAATCTCTTTATATATTTCTTGATTTGCCCATGCCATATGCTCCAGCATCAATTTAATACTTATCAACTTTCCTCCAATTTTGATAATCTCTTATCAATTTCATCTAATTTATTCATAACTATTTTTAAGTCATCTTGATTTTGTGCACTTCTTACATATCTCTCATTTTGCCAACGCATACCCCATTTTGTGAGAGGCAGTGAAATGATTGCTATAGGAAATAAAATTAAACCCTCACTCCAAGAGCCTTGAAGAGAAATTAACAAAAACAACCCTCCAAACAATGCATACATAAAGTACATGATCCACTTTTCCATTGCTTGGGTAAATTTACGCTCTTTGTTGGCTTGTGTATCCACATTATTATTCTAATTTTTCATTTAAACTAGGTTCATGAAAATAATTGTTATCTGTACTGGCAATACTTGTAGATCTCAAATTGCCGAAGGACTTTTAAGAGCAAAGTTTCCTGATTATGATATTTACTCAGCTGGAACAAAACCTGAAGAGATAGTTAACCCTTATGCCGTAAAAGCAATGGCTAAAGAAGGTTATGATATAACCACTCAATATCCAAAATTAGTAAACGAATTTATTGAGGAACCTTTTGACTATGTACTAACAGTTTGTGATTCAGCTAATGAGCTATGTCCAGTGTTTCCAAATGGAAAAAACAGAATACATAACGCATTTGTAGACCCAAGCAGGTCTTCTTATGATTCTGAAGAACACGCGTTAGAAGTTTATAGAAGTACTGTTAAAGAAATTTCAGCCTGGATAGACAGCTTAAGTTTTACAGAGTAGTTTCATTTCTGTAAAAATTAAAAAAACTAAGAGTTGCTACTGCACATAACAAATGCCAAATCATATGAGCTTGTAGCCATGAATCTGGATCACAAGAAGGATCACCAGCCACTCCAGTAAGCCATATTGTATATGCAGCATAAAAAGAAAGAAATCCAAGCCAAAACCAAGGACTATAAGATCTTTTTACATCAACATTTGTTTCAATGTTGGGGGTCAATGCTGGAATAAAGTAAAAAAGAATATGCCAATTATCTATTGGATTTTGAATTACATCAATTAATCTATTTCCAAATAATTCTTGTACTAATAAAACAACAAACCCTGAAGATAAGCGACCATAAAAATTAGGAAAACGTACTAGGACTTCTGTTGACAACCACAATCCGATGCTTACTTCGAATATATCTAGACCGATGCCAAGACCTGAGCCGTAGTTCCAGTAAGCGATCGAAAAGTAAATTAATATCGACAGGTAAATGTAGTAAAAAGTTTTTTGATTAAATCTTGAAAGTTTTTTTAAGTTATATATCCATAATATAAGGATATACATAACCATACTTACATTATCTAACCAAGCTCCAAACTTTGTATGAGTTCCATGCATTGCCATTGAACCTGGTCCTAAAAAAGTAGAAGCTGTTGCATAAAGCAATGCAAGACTTGAGGAGGAAAACATAAAAATTCCCCTAGACGATGTAGCGTCTTGGCTTAGCTTATAAAACATATAAAGACCTGTTACAACGAATCCAAGATTGCCAAGAGTGTTAGCAGGCTCTCTAAAAAAACCAGCACTTACTCTTTCACACCATCTTGAAATTTCACCAATAGCTTGTTCGTTTTCAGCTGCAGGACCCCATCCATTAGATCCAAACAAAATGAACAACAGTGCAGTAACGATGACAGAATATATTGCGTAAGAAAAGTAGTTAGGAGTTAGATTATTTTTTGGCTGCATTAAGTGCAGATTCCATATCCTCAATCAAATCTTCGATATTTTCTAATCCGACAGAGATTCTAATTAGGTCAATAGGAGCGCTTGCTTCTGTATCTTGAGCGTTATCGTGAGTCATTAAATAAGGAAGTTCAATCAGTGTTTCAACACCGCCAAGACTCACAGCAAGTTTGTATAAATCTAGTGATTGCCAGAATTTTTCTTGATTTATATGTTCTTCTAGATAAAAACTCATCATTCCACCAAAGTAATCCATTTGTTTAACTGCAATTTCATGATTTTCGAAGTTACTCAATCCGGGATATCTAATTTCTTTTATGTGTTCAGAACCATCTAAGTATTCTGCTAGCTTATGAGCATTTTCAGAATGAAGTTTTATTCTTGGTCCAAGCGTATATAGGCCTCTTTGCACCAAGTAAGCATCAAAAGGAGACATAATTGCACCACCTTGTCTTTGATAAAGCATCAAGGTCTCATGCAACTCTGGATCTTTACACAAAACAGCTCCACCTAGCGTATCGCTGTGTCCGCCAATATATTTAGTGGTTGAGTGCATAATAATATCTACACCATGTTCAAAAGGTCTTGTTATAAATGGCGTTGAGAAAGTGCTGTCCGCAACTAATAAAGCATCGTATTGATGAACTATTTCAGAGATTTTTTGTAAATCATATAATTTCATTGAGGGATTGGATGGTGACTCTATCCAAACGAGTTTGGTTTTTTCATTTAACAAGCTAACTAAAGCATCATGGTCTGCAAAGTCACAAAAATTTACTTCCACTCCACGGTCTCTAATTATTCGTGAAAAGTAATTTGTGGTTCCACCATATACATCTTTTGTTATCACAACATTATCACCAGGTTTAGCTAGTTCGGCAATTATGCTTACTGCTGACATTCCTGACGCCATCGCAAAAGCATGCTGCTCCTCATAATTTTCAATGCCTTCAAGTGACGCCAAGGTTCTTTCAAACAACTCTCTTGTTGGATTGTTAATTCTTCCATAAAAATAATCTGATTCACCAGGCACATCATTTTTGTAAGTTGTAGAGAGGTGAAGAGGAGGCATTACATCTCCACTTATTGGCTCAAAACGTTTGTTAGCATGAAGGGCTTTAGTATTCATACCATACTTTTTAGATTTCCCCATACATGGAGTTTAAATCATTTGGCAATACATTGGTTAAATAATTTTGCTAATTTGGTTTTATGATTAAAAAAATTTATATCGCAGGTCCACTTTTTAATAAACATGAGCAAATGTATTTAGAAGATATTGCAAAAGAACTTGAGGGAAATGGCTACGATTGCTTTCTTCCACACAGAGACCAAACAGGTATTGACGAGTCTGAACTTAAGGGTACAGATATGTCACAGGAGACCAAGGATCGTATATTTAAAAATGATCTTGATGCACTAGATGCTGCAGACCTTACAGTTGCACTTCTGACTGGTCAAGATATTGACTCAGGAACTTCAGCAGAGATAGGCCACACCTACGCAAAGGAAAAACCAGTTATAGCTATAAATGCTAACGAAAGAAGATATAGAAACTTATTTGTTGAAGGAATGCTGACGGTAACCGTTAATAATATTGATCAATTAATTCCTGAAATCGAAAAGTTAAACTGAAACCAAAAGATTCTTAAATCCTCTTATACCAAAAGCACCTGTTCTCGAAGGCTCTTCTATTAATTGAAATTCTTTTTCAAGTATGTGGTTAAAAGATACTCCGAGTTCTAATTTTGCTAAATGGGTACCAATACAAAAGTGTATACCACCACCCCAACTACTGTGGTCCTTCATTTCACGTTTAAAATTGATAGTGTCAGGTTCTTCAAAAGCCCTGGGATCTCTATTGGCTGAGCCCAATAGAATTGCTACTTTTGAGCCTTTTTTAATATCATGTCCGCCTATTCCAATATCTTCTAGGGCGTATCGTTGAAAAAATTGTAAGGGACTATCGAATCTTATCAACTCTTCTACTACATCATTAATTTCATCCGCTTCATTTTTTATTTCTTCAAATGACTTTCCTAAAGTTAAAAGAGCATGAAGCCCATTGCCTAAAGTATTGACAGTAGCTTCATGTCCAGCATTAAGAAGCAAGATAACTGTACAAATAATTTGATCGTCTGTTAAATAATTATTGTCTTCAGAGACTTGTGACAATCTTGTAATCATATCGTCTTCAGGGTTCTGCCTTCTTTTATTAAGCAGGTCTTGAGTGTATTCAATAAATTGTTTTGCTGCTTCCTCGGCTTTATTAGCATTTTCTTCAGTCACTTCAAAATCGTACATTTTTACAATTTTGTGTGACCAATCAAGAAACTCTAAATGATCACTTTCAGGTACCCCTAAAAGTTTTCCAATAATACTTACAGAATAAGGTTGTGCATAATCTTTTAACATATCAAATTCTGAACCTTGGAGACCATTAAATAACTCTTCAGATTTTTGCTCCATAAAAGGAACTAATTGTTGTACGGACCTTGGTAGAAAAGCTTTAGCAACCAACCCTCTAAGTTCCTTATGCAACTGACCTTCTAAATTTAAAAGCGAAAACTCTTCAGATTTCCAAAAATTTTCATACGATCCAAATTGATCAGATCTTTTATAAGCAGTTGAAGTGATTGGTATTTCTTGATTTCCAACGGATTCTTCAAACCCATCTATATGATTAAACGTTGTGCCAAATGATTTTGTTGATTGGATGCTTCGAACATCTTGATATCTAGTAAAGAAGAAAAGATCATTAATTTCATCCCAGAATACAGGTGTGCTTTCCCTAAACTCTCCCATTTTTTCATACGGATTTTTTATAAACTCTTTGTTCTCTGTAGGAAGATGCAGTTCAGGAATATTCATATCATTAAATTATCACTTTTAATAGCAATTTCTACAAATTTATAAAAAATTTTAGTGACCTTTTATAGATGATTTGATATCATCTCAACCATGACAGAAAAAAAATCTATGCTTGATGGAGAAAAGCAGTACCATATCGGACTAGCGCCAGGGGATGTTGCTGATTTTGTAATTTTACCGGGAGACCCAGGAAGAGTAGAGTTTATCGCTGGACATTTTGATGAAGCAAAAGAAGTTGCCTTTAACAGAGAATATAAAACATTTACAGGAACATATAAAGGTAGACCAGTAAGTGTAATGTCAACAGGAATGGGATGTCCTTCAACAGCAATAGGCGTAGAAGAGTTAGCAAACATTGGAGTAAAAACAATGGTTCGACTTGGAACTTCTGGAGCTATGCAGGAGCACACAAGAGTTGGAGATTTAGTAATAGCTAACGGTGCAGTAAGACAAGAAGGCACATCTACAGAGTATATGCCAATTGAATATCCTGCTGTTGGATCTGCTGACATGGTCTTTGCGCTTGAACAAGCTGCAAAAGATAAGGGAAGCACTTATCACATCGGTGTTGTGCAAACAAAAGATTCTTTTTATGGGCAACATGACCCAGATTCAATGCCCGTTTCATACGACTTAAATCAAAAATGGGAGGCTTGGGTTCGAGGTGGCGTATTATGTTCTGAAATGGAAGTCTCTGCTTTATTTGTAGTAGGAAGCTATAGAAGAGTAAGAACGGGAGCCTTACTAGTAATTTATGGAGACCAATCTAGAAAAGAAGCTTTAGATAAAGATACATACCTAGACGCAGTAAGTAATGCGACAAATATTATTTTAGAATCAAGCTTAACTATCGATCAGTAGAACTATCTTCCATAAGATTAACTGTAAGAAGACTGAGTACCCTTTTTTGTAACTGACTGACTAGCTTTTTCAACTGCTTTTTTTATACTAGATTCTGGTGAGTTCGATTCTGATAATTCATATGCAAAGGTTCCGATAAATGAATCACCAGCTCCAGTGGTGTCTATCGCATTTACAGATGGAGCATCAAAATAATGTGTTTTATTTTCATCAACCAAAACAGCACCTTTTTCACCTAAAGTAACAATTAAATTACAAGGTATCTCTTCATTAAATTTTAAAAAGTTGTCATCATTAGGCTCCACGCCACTTATTAACTCAAATTCATTTTCATTTGGGATTAGCCAGCTGATATGCTCCAAGAATTCTCTTTCTAGTTTTTTTGCAGGAGCTGGGTTAAATATTGTTGTGACAGAGTTGCTTTTTGCATATTGGAAAACTTCATGGTTGACTTCCATAGGGATTTCACACTGTCCAACTAGAACCGAAATATTTCCAATTGCCTCTATAGATGAAATTGCTTTTTGCGCATCTATTTCATTATTTGCACCAGGAATAACAATTATTCTATTCTGGCCTGTCGCATCAACCCATATAGGAGCTACACCACTTGCACCTTTGACTAATTGTATATGATCAGTATTTACATTATTTGCTTCGTAGTTGTTTATTGTCATTTCTTTATAAACATCATCGCCCAAACAAGTAATCATATATACATCAGCTCCAAGCAGACCAGCCATAACAGCTTGATTAGCTCCCTTTCCTCCAAAACCCATTTGAAAGGAATCTCCAAATAGCGTCTCTCCATCTGCGGGAATATTTTTTGTATATGCTATTTGATCAATATTTGAACTTCCGATTACACAAATTTTTGAACTCATAAAACTAGTATAAAATTTTTTCTACTATTTTCTACTAAGATTCTTTATGTGAAAATAAATTGGGACTCCGAAGTCTTAAGTTCTGTATCAAAAGTTGTAGACCAGCTTGAACACCTCTCAATAAATAAAGATTCCATAGAATCTGTTGCTGATTGGCTAGCTTATGAGGAGTTTCCTATTCCAAGTAGCGCTGCTGTAAGAGACGATGCGGATGATTTTATTAGAGCAACAATGTTTATGAACACTTTAAATTTTGCTTTTACAGATTTTGATACGTCTATTAAATATGAAATAAACGAAGATGGAAAAATTCTCTCTGACAGCGAAGCAATGTATTTTCAAGTAAACAATGCAATAGATTCAGGAATTAAATTAACAGATGGTAATGAAATGGCCAGTATTTCTCTCCATCAGCTGAAAAATATTTTTGTTGGAAATATTGAAATGCCTATGTTGAAAGAACGAGTTGAAATATTAAATGAAGTAGGACAAAAACTTGTAGATAGCTATGAAGGTGATTGGATAAATTTTATCAACAACGGACCAAAAAAACTTTATTCAGACGGAGGTGGCCTGATAGAAAGATTAATCGAAGAATTTCCAAGATTTGATGATTCATCACAGTTTAAAGAGAGCAACGTTAAATTTTACAAATTAGCTCAACTAGCATTCTGGGTAATTCACGCTGAACTCTCTGGGTCAAATTACTTCAAAATAGAAGATATGAACTCCATGACAGCTTTTGCTGACTACATAATCCCAGTTGCTTTAAATTTGAAAAACATTACTGCTTATAGTCCTCAACTAGATAAAAAAATTAAAAGTGGAGTATTAATTGAGCGAGATACTGATGAAGAAATTGAAATTAGGATAGCATCAATTTACACAACAGCCCTTTTGACAGAAAGCATAAACAAAAGGAGACCTAAGGACAAAGCAATCATAATACCTCAACTCGATTATCGATTATGGAAAAATTACCATGCTACACATTATCCACACCATTTGACATACACAACCATGTATTAAGATGAAAAAACTAGTGATATATCTTTTGCTTATATCTTTCTGTGGTGGAACTGCAGAAACTGATCTGGATCCATTTGCTGAGGAAATGCTTATTGCAAAAGATGCTATGTCTGAAGCACAACAAGAAACCCAAAAGGAATACAAAGAATCATCATCTGAGAAAATAGATAACTGCATTGAATTAGCAGATGCTATTGAAGAAGTGTTTGACACTATACAAATTGAAGCATATGAAAGTGAAATATATAGAGCATATTCAGGCTTAGATGCTACAAAGCTTGACTATGTGTATGAGGCATTAAGAATTAATAAAATAGGAATTGAAGGTTTAGAAAAAATTATTTCAGAATATGAAATCAATAATGACTACTTAGCTGGATTAATTGAAGGATTTTATAATAACTTTGAAGACTCAAGAGAAGCAAATCAAGCATTAGAAAAGCATCTGATATCTATAGACAACCAGTGGACAATTCAAGATGAAGTTGACTGGTGGGAAGAAAATCAACAATACAGTATTAAAAACTGGAGAGATTCAGAGGAGTACCTGCAATTAATGTCAGAAAAGTCACAAAACACTTTAAACCCCGATCCGGATTTTGTGATTAGCGACAGTTACCCAAAAAATGTATTACGAAAGCACTGTGATAGTTTATAAAATATTTGATAGTCTAGTTTTATGACAAAACGAAAATTTTTTATTGATACAGATACTGCATCAGATGATGCCGTTGCATTATTGATGGCTCTTGAATATCCAGATGTAGAGGTATTAGGAGTAAGCATAGTTTCTGGAAACATGCCGGTTGAACAAGGAAGTATTAACGCTAGGTACACGATTGAGCTTTGTGAAAAAAATGTACCCGTATATGTGGGAAGTGATAAACCAATGGTGAAAAAAAGAGAACATGCAGACTGGTTTCATGGACCAGACGGTATGGGAAATATGAATTATCCAGACCCTCAACTTAATGAGGATAATTCTGACTATATGGACGTTTTACAATCATTAGTTGAACAATATCCAAATGAGATAACCCTGGTAACTCTAGGGCCATTAACCAATGTTGGCTATTTCATTCAAAAACATCCAGAATCTTTTAAAAAAATTAAAAACATAGTCATCATGGGGGGAGCAGCTACAACAGTTGGAAATGTAACACCTGCGGCTGAATACAATATTTGGTGCGACCCTGAAGCTGCGGACATTGTATTTGAGTCGGGACATCCTGATATAACAATAGTTGGATGGGAGCTTTGTCGTGGAGGTGCGAATTTAACAGAAGAAGAAATGGACTTTGTTTACAGCTTTAAGACAAAAAAAGGTGATTTTACAATAGATTGCAACAAACATGCTCTTGATTCAAGCCAGAATTGGTTGGGCGATCCAGGATTAGGACTGCCGGACCCAGTAGCTATGGCAGTCGCTTTAAACAATGATGTTGTATTAAAGCAAGATCGCCATCATGTAAAAATTGTCGTGGATGGACCAGCCAGGGGAATGACAATTGTAGATGAGCTAAATGTTGGCGAAAGCGAACCTCATATTGATGAGTACTGGTCACATACAACAAAAAATATCAATGTTATTTGGGAGATTGATAATAAAGAGTGGAAAGAGACGCTCTACAAGACTTTAAAAAACTAGTCTTCTTGCCAAGTTTTTTCTAAAAACCCTTTTCTACCACTAGCTTGAGCGTACATTTTATATCGCATGCTTTGTTTTTTGTAAAAATCTTGATGGTAATCTTCAGCAATGTAGAACTCCGGAGCAACTGAGATTGCAGTTACGATTGGTTTGTTAAATTTTCCTGATTCATCTAGTTCAACTTTTGATTTCTCAGCTAAGCTTTTTTGTTCTTCACCAACAGTAAAAATTTCAGTTCTGTATTGTGAACCAACATCTGCAAATTGATAATTTAATGCAGTAGGATCTATGTTTCTCCAAAATACTTCTAACAATTCTTCATATGTGACTACTTCTGGATCAAACAAGATTTCTACAACTTCCGCATGGCCTGTCTCACCAGTTGTTACTTCTTCATAAGTAGGATTTTCTACACTACCACCCATATATCCAGAGGTTGCTTCGACAACTCCTTCAAGAGCTTCAAACGGAGGTTCCATACACCAAAAACAACCGCCTGCAAAATATGCTTTTTGATATTTACCGTCCACTATTTCTACGCTTTCTATTGCTGTACATGAAACAAATAATAGTAATAATAAAACTTTTACTGTTTTCATATTTTAAATATTAAACGACGATAAAAAGATTAATAAATTTTATAACAAATTATATTATCTCTCAGGATTGACCTTCTAAAGTCCATTCAAGTTTTGGCCTAATTAAATAAATTGCTGGCAAACTAACTAATGAGCTTATTAGTTTTATACCAACCATAGATGCAAATATCGACCAAACAACACTTATTGGTATTAATCCATAAAAGGCTATAAAAGAGAACACCAACGAATCAATAGGAGATGAAATAGCATTTGAAGAAAGAACTCTTCCCCATTGGTATTTATATTTAAATCTACTGACCCATTTTTGGTACACATATGTATCTATTAACTCTGCAATTAACATAGCAATAATTGATGCAGTCACAATTCTCCATTGTGGCCCAAGGACGGTTGACCATTCTGTTTGCGGACCAACCTCCATATCAGCAGGAGCTGTTGATACCCACCAAAAATATGCAACCATTAAAACATTTACTCCTGCTCCAGTAAAAATAGTCGCTCGAGCTGTTTTTGTTCCACCTACTTTATGAATAAGGTCTCTCAAAGTAAACGTAAGGGGATAAATTAATGTACCAGCATCTATAGAAAAACCTGCAAAAATCACGATTCTAAGTGATGCAATATTTGCTATCAAAGTGCACGCTAGATATAAACCAACAACAAAAACAAGCACACCTAACCATGCACTTGAATCTTTTCCTGCGATACTATTGTCGTGATTCACTACTTCTCCTTTTAACAATTGGTTTAATTTAAGTAAACATATATTACACTTCATTTGAAATTTGAAAAAATTAAAAAAGCTTTTATAAAAAATTTTTGAGTTTTATAATTAAATTAATCCTTCGACTTTTATAGCGGAGAGAGGAAATGAAAAAAACAGTACCTTATATAACTAATTTAAAAAATAGCCGTGTTGTTTCTATGATGACGGCGTATGATTATCCATCAGCAAAGGCAGTTTCGGAAGCAGAAATAGATATAATCTTGGTTGGCGATTCCCTAGCACAAGTTGTTCTTGGCCATGATGACACACTTTCCGTTACTGTAGATGAAATGTTACATCATGTTAAAGCTGTAACTAATGCAAAACCTTCAAGCCTTGTTGTTGCTGATATGCCTTATATGTCTTATCACGTCAGTAAAGAAGATACGATAAAAAATGCTGGAAGATTTATTCAAGAAGGAAAAGCTGATGCTGTAAAAATTGAAGGTGGAAAAAAAAGAGAAGAAACCATTCAAGCTCTATTAGAGGCAGAAATACCCGTAATGGGCCATCTTGGTCTAACTCCTCAATCAAAGAATCTTATGGGTGGGTATAAAGTTCAGGGCAAAACCTTAGATTTAGCTAGACAATTATTTGAAGATGCTTTACTTCTTCAAGAGCTTGGTTGTTTTTCAATGGTCTTAGAAGGTGTTCCAACAGTTGTTGCGCAGTCAATTTCTGAGAATATCAATATTCCTACTATTGGCATAGGTGCTGGGAATTTAACAGATGGTCAAGTCCTTGTTTTACATGATTTACTAGGAATGAAGTCAAAAGAATATATCGATGCAAAATTTGTTAAGAGATACGATCAGCAGTACGAAGCTACCTTAAAAGCATTAAAAACATACAAAGATGAAATAGAAAAAAGAGATTTTCCAACTGATGATTACTCATACGACATGGGTAACGACATTAATGACTCTCTTAAAGAGTGGAAAAAAGAAATTAAAAAAATTCTGTCATAGTCCATTTCTAGTATTAAATTAATAGGTACCTGCTTCGAAAGAAGCCACGTATAAGTGTCCATAGGAGAAAAATGAATAAATATGACTTAGTCTCAATAGTGAGACCAACAGCAGACGATACAGTCGTCGAATCAATACACAAATCCATAACAGATGTAATTTCTAGTGGTGGAGGAAGTGTTTCAGAACAAGGTGTATGGCAAAAGAGAAAACTTGCCTACGAGATAGATACTTTCAAAGAAGGAATCTACACTATTACGACTTTTGAAAGCCCCTCAGAAGTTCCTGCGGAACTCGATAGAGTGCTAAAAATATCTGATGATGTCATTAGACACAAAGTCTTAAAGATGGAAAGCTAGAGGTAGATAAAAATGGTAGACAATACAGTAACAATAGTTGGAAATTTAACTGCTGATCCAGAGATCAGAGTGACCGATGGTGGTGCAACACTAGCGGAAATAAGAATTGCACAAAATAAAAATAAAAGAACTGCAGATGGTTCATGGGAACCAGGAGATCCAATGTTTTTTCAAGGAACTGTTTGGAATGACATGGCAGAAAATGCTGCAGCTTCTCTTCAAAAAGGCATGAGGGTAATTGTTGTAGGAAAATTGAACTACAGATCATGGGAAACTCAAGATGGACAAAATAGGTCTGTAGTAGATATTTCAATTGATGAAATTGCACCAAGCTTAAGATGGGCTAAAGCAAGTGTCGAAAGAGCATCTGGTGGAATGCCTTCTAGCCAAGAGCCTGTAGCTAGAGAAAATTATGAAGAAGACGAAGCACCGTTTTAAGGAGATTTGAAAATGGCAAATACAAAAAGAAACACTGGTAGAAGGTCTTCAAAATATGAAGCTCCAAAACCAAGAAGAATTACAAAAAAACAGATTGAAAATGCAACATACAAGGATGTAAAACTTTTAGAAAAGTTTATTTCTGATCGAGGAAAAATCAGATCAAGCTTAATAACTGGTATTACAAAACAAGAACAAGCAAAGGTAGCTAGGTTAATAAAAGTTGCAAGAGAGCTAGCACTTTTACCTTATGTAACAACAAGTTCTTACAAGCAAAGTTACAACAGAAGATGAAATTAATTCTAAACTCAGATGTTCAGTCATTAGGGCGAAAAGGAGATGTTGTTGATGTCGCAAAAGGTTATGCAAGAAACTATCTCTTACCTAAAAAATTAGCAATAGTTGCAACAGCAAATAATTTGGAGTTTGCTCAAAAGCTTCAAGAGAAAAGACAAGAACAAGCACAAATAAACTCTGAACTTGCGGAGTCTATTAAGACAGCACTTGCTGATGCACATATCGTAATTTCTCAAACATCTACTGATGAAGGAACTTTATACGCTGCAATCAATAATGAGCAGATCACTGAAGCAGTTGAAACATTTTCAGGATTTAAACTTGAAGAAGACCAAATTAATGTTGAAAATCAGGTAAAAGAAATTGGCTTACATACTGTAAAGGTAGTTTTAGGACCTGATACAAGTTTCGATATTACATTAGAGATAGTCCCAGATACAAAATAATGGTTGGTCCTGAGGCACTTTCATCTAGAGATAACCAATCTTTAGGTAAAGTTCCTCCACATAGTTTAGAAGCAGAAGAAGCTCTTTTAGGTAGTGCATTACTTTCAAGAGACGCTGTAACAAGACTGATGGAAGAAGTAAAGCCAGCAGATTTTTACAGCCCTTCTAATCAAAGTGTTTTTGAAGCAATGAAAGGACTTTTTGATACAGGTAATCCCATAGATACCGTAACTGTTTCGGAACTAATTTTTAAAGACACAAAAAACTCATCTGTAAATGCTTCTTATATTGCAAGACTTGTTGAGAATGTTCCTAGTTCTGCAAATTTTGAGAGATATATAGAGATTGTTTTAGAGCATTCACACAGAAGAAAACTTTTAAAAGCTAGCGGAAGAATTGAGCTATTAGCCATGGCTATGGATAAAGAGATTCATAGTGTTTTGGATGAAGCAGAACAAACAATATTTACAGCTTCTGATGATGCAATTGGTGATGGATTAGTTGGTGTAAATGACGTACTTGAATCTGCGATTGAAAGAATTGAAGAAATTGAAAACAGAGGAACTGGGCTATCAGGACTTCCAACTTATTTTTCAGATTTAGATTATTATCTTTCTGGCTTACAAGAAGGGAACTTAGCAGTACTAGCTTCAAGACCAAGCATGGGTAAATCCTCTTTAGCTTTAAATATTGCAACCAATGTAGCAAAAGATGGAAAGATAGCAGCATTTTTCTCGCTTGAAATGACAAAAGAAGAATTGGTTCAAAGAGTTTTATTTTCTGAAGCAAAAGTTACATCCGGAGATGCAAGAAAAGGTCAACTAGGACCTGAAAAATGGTCAAGAGTTGTTGAGGCTGCATCAAAAGTTAATAGCCTTCCACTGTATTTTGATGATGCTCCTGTGATTACTGTTACAGATATACGAGCAAAATCAAGAAGACTAAAGTCTTCCAAGGGCCTAGACCTGATACTTGTTGACTATCTGCAACTAATGCAGAGTTCATCTGGAGACAACAGACAGCAAGAAATTGCTGAAATAAGTAGAAACTTAAAAAACTTAGCAAGAGAACTCAAAGTTCCAATATTTGCACTTTCGCAGTTAAACAGAGCGGCAGAGGCTAGAGAAGATAAAAGACCTCGTTTAGGTGACTTAAGGGAGTCTGGAGCAATTGAGCAGGATGCAGATATAGTCATGATGCTTTATAGAGACGATTATTACAACCCAGGCACTGAAACACCGGGTGTTGCAGAAGTAAATATTGTCAAAAACAGATCTGGACAAACAGGAAAAGTCGATCTTTTCTTCAGTAAAGAATTTACACAATTTAGTAATTACTCCAAACAAGACCAACAATAAGTTTGAATAAAAAACTTAGGGCCTATCTCCTCATTAGCTTATTAGCAATTTGCTGGGGATCTATCCCCTTAATCATTAGAACATCTGATGTTAGCTCTATGTCATTGGTAGGCATACGAACTTTTCTTGGGACTATGTTCCTGTTAATTTTTGTTCTTAAGAAAAGACAGATTACAAAAGATTTACTTTATTCTGGAATTTTTCTAGGACCCTTACTAGCCATACATTGGTCTACAATGTTCAAATCTATAGAGTTGAATACAGTAGCTGTAGGAATTGGACTAGTTTTTTCATATCCAATATTTATTTTGATAATTGAATTGTTCCTTGGCAAAAATGTCAAACTACTTCAAGTGGCACTTATCTTTATTGGTTTTTTTGGCTTATATCTTCTTCTAGATTTTTCTACAATATCATCAGCTTTAGGTGTAGTTTATGGACTAGTTAGTGCAATTTCTTTGGCGATCTTAATAATTTATGGATCTTCAAAGTCAGTCCAATTTGGAGGACTTAATGTTGCATTTGTCCAAGTGTTTTTTGCAGCAATAATTCTATCTCCATTTACGTATGAAGGATTTTCTTGGATGTTAGACAATTTTTTGGTTAGCATGTTCCTTGGATTTTTTCTAACAGGGGTTGGATTAACGACTTATTGGTATGTAATTAAATTTATACCACCTGTATCTATTGGAACAATAACTTATCTTGAACCCGTAACAGGAGTAATTATTGGAGCAATGATTTTAAATGAATCATTAAGAGTATCTCAGTATGTTGGATTTGCTATTGTGTTACTTATTGGAATTGCCCAAGTTATTTTTGATACTAAGAATCAAGTTCAATCTTCAGAAAATTAGAATTTTCTAAAAATAAACTGAGTTCAAATTGTAAACCAGAATCTTTTAAATAGGTTTTTAAATATTCAGATTGAACAAAAATTGGAAAAGAAATTTTTCTAAAATTTTCACGACTTAAATGAGCTACGATCTTATTGCTCTCCAATTCTTTCAATGCGCTAGACACTTTTTCGAAATTTATTACAACTTCATTATCTTTGAGAAGTTCTATCACTTTTGTGGAAAGAGGGTTATTGCCTTCAATTTCATTGATTGAAATCAGTGAGTAATCTGCTTTGAGGTTATCTATATTTTCTTGGGTTAATTGCAAAAAGGTTTTATTTTTTTTAATAGACAATTTGTTGTCTTCAAGTAATAAAAAATTATATTCCATATTTTGAACATTAATTAATTATTAAAATTACAACTATTGCAATAATTAATTAATTAACTAACTTTATTCTATGAGAGTTTTACAAGGCACTGGAGTATCCCCCGGAGTTAATGCTGGAAAGCCAATAAATATAGAACGAACGCTGGATTTTTCTATTGCTGCAACTATCTCACTTGATGAAGGAATAAAAGAATTAACTGCAAAATATAAAAGTATTATTGAGAAATATAATTCATCATCTCGAGAAATAGAAGCAGAAGTTCTAGAAGCATATATTTTAATTCTTAATGATCCTGAATTAATAAATAGTTTATCCGAATTTAACGAAGCAAACTTAGAACAAATTTATAACGTATTTTTGGAACAATCAGAAGTATTTAAACAAATGGATGATGAGTATTTTCAACAAAGATCGGAGGATATTGAAGCAATCGGTAAAGAATTAATATTTACCCTCCAAGATATATCTATAGAGTTTGATGCAGATGTTCCTCAAGTTATCTTTGCAAATGAGCTAACACCAAATGAAACGTCATCGATGAATTTAAATCTTGTTAAAGGGTTTGTTGTAAAAGAAGGTGGTCCAACTTCTCATGCTGTAATTGTGGCTAAAAATTACGGCATTCCATGTATTTTAGGGATAAGCATTGCTGACTTTGATATAGATAATGTTGAAGAAGTTATTATCAATGGTTCAACTGGGGAATTAACAATTAATCCTGATGAAAGCTCATTAAAAATTGTTGAAGAGTACAAAGCAACCACAACTAAACAGCTTGAAAACTACACAGAAGAAAACTTGAATAAATTAGGCGTTGAACTTAGGGCAAACATTGGCTCAACGGATGAAATTAAAAGTTTTAAAGATTCATTAATTAAATCAATAGGTTTGTTTCGTTCCGAATTTCTTTACATAGAAGAATCATCAGAACCTGAATTAGATAGCTTAATTAATTCAAACAACCTACTTAATGAAAAGTTTGAGGAAACTATTGTTTATAGAACATTGGATATTGGTGGAGACAAGCAAGTTGATTACTTAAACCTGCCTCAGGAAGAGAACCCATTTTTAGGAGTAAGAGGGGTTAGGCTTACTTTAGAAAATAGTCAACTATTTGAAACTCAAATCAGTTCTATTTTGAATTCGAATATTAGTGGAAAAGTAAAAATAATGTTTCCAATGGTTGCAACTCTTGAGGACTTTCAAGAAGCAAAAGAAGTGGTGGTTTCTGTAGCAGGAAAATTAGGAGCCGAAATTCCCAAAATAGGGATTATGGTTGAAACACCGTCAGTTGCTATATCCCCAGAAATATATATCGATGAGGTTGATTTTTTCTCAATTGGAACTAATGATTTACTCCAGTATTCATTTGCAGCTGATAGAGGTATTACATCTTTAAACAAATATCATGATGCATTAAACCCTTCTTTTTTAAAGCTACTACACAACATCATTAATACTGCTAACAAAAATGATATTGAAGTATCAGTCTGTGGCGATATGGCCTCAGATACAGAAGGAGCTTATATGCTTTATCTTTTGGGGTTAAGAATATTTAGCCTAGCTCCATCACAAGCTCCAGCAATAGTATCATCCCTGCTAAAAGCAAAAGAAGCATTGAAAAATATAAATATAGACGAAATACTATCTCAAAAAAATTCACAAAGTGTACGAAAGTTCATAATATAGTTTTATATTGAAAACTTATGGCGTAATACTTGCAGCAGGTGATAGCACCCGCTTTGATGCGGAAGTAAACAAACTTTTTTATAAAGTAAATGGCAAAGAGCTAGTCTTATATCCTGTTGAAACCTTTTTAGACAATAATGAAATTGATGAAGTATTGATAGTTTCTTCTAAGTTAAATAAGTCAGCATTAGAAAAACTTTTTACTGAACATCAAAGTGTTTCAATTATACTCGGTGGAGATTCGAGACAAGAAAGTGAGTACTGTGCACTTCAGTATTTACAAGATAAAGCTACAGACAGTTGTTTGATTGCAATACACGATGCCGCTCGTTCTTTTATGTCCTCTGAGCTTTTAACAAGCTTAGTTAATACAGCGAAAGAACATGGATCTGCAGCGCCTTACTTAGATAACAGTAAATTTTATGATATAGAAAATGATGAAATTGTTACTCATAAAAAAATTGTAGATATTCAGACACCTCAAATTTATAAATATAGAGAATTGTTTGAGTGTTATTCATTTCTATCAAAAAACAATATTACTGGTATGGTTGACACAACAGAAAGCATGTTCAACTTTAATAAATATGAAACCCAAGTAGTTAGAGGTGAGGAGAATAACTTAAAAATTACTTATAAAAGTGATTTAGAAATTATTGAGAAAGCCGTTATTTAAAAATGAACCAATTAGATAAATTTAAAAATTTTATAGAAGATCGAAATGAAAACGTAAAAGTAGGGCTTGTTGGAGCAGGTCAAATGGGACAAGGAATTGTAGCCCAAGTATCAAAAATGTATGGAGTAGACCTCGTATGTATTATTGATAGGAATCAAAAACAACTTGATATTGCTTCTGATAGGTATAAAAAACACAAAGAAAATGAGCTTCTTTGTTCTGACAGTATTGCAGCTCTTGATAATGTTGAACTGGACATTGTAATTGAAGCAACAGGTACACCTGCTGCAGGGGCTCTTGTTGCTAAGAATGTTTTAAATCGAGGTATTAATTTAATTTTATTAAACGTGGAAACTGAGGCAACTATCGGCTTAGCTTTAAGAAAAGAAGCAGAAAAAAACAATGCAATAGTGACAGTTGCTGATGGCGATGAACCCGTAGCTGCTCTCGATCTATATAACTTTGCTAAAGAGTTGTCTTTTGATGTTATATCAATTGGAAAAGGCAAAAATAACCCATTTAATACATTCGCTACTCCTAGTTCATTAACAAAAGAAGCATCTTTAAAACAAATGAATCCAAAAATGTTAACCAGTTTTGTTGATGGAACTAAAACGATGGTCGAGATGGCTGCACTCGCTAATTTTCTAGGTTTCAATATAGATATTGATGGCATGCATGGTATAGAGGCAACATATGAAAATATAAATCAGTATTACATCCCAAAAAAAGATGGAGGCTTACTGGACGAATCACAAGTCGTTGATTTCGCTTTTGGAATTGCTCCAGGTGTTTTTGCAGTAATCTATTCCGAGGATGATTATGTAAATTATGAAATGGAGTATCTAAAAATGGGCAAAGGTCCCTATTGGACTTTAGCCAGACCTTATCATTTAACAAGCCTTGAAATACCAAGGACAATAAGACATATTATGTTGGAAAAGTATTCCAAGTTGAGTGCACAAAGCTGGAACGTTGAAGTTGTTGCCCATGCTAAACAAGACATTGAACCAGGCACAAACCTTGGTTCAATTGGGGGAGACTATATATATGGAAAAGCACAGAAGACATCATCATCAAAGGGCCTTCTCCCAATCGGAATTGCAGAAGACAATGTTGTTACTAAAGCTATAGCAAAAGGAAACCCAATAGCAATTGATGAAGTGGATGCACAAGATAATGAACTATGTGAATATTGGGACTATCAAAATCAAATATTAGATAGTGATTAATTTCACAAAGAGTTATTATGAAGTTTGATACTGATGAAAAATAACAGACAAAGAATTGGAGCTCAAGAACTCGATTTTGAGTTAGTCGATCTCTACAAATCAGAAAGTAACAAGTCAGCTACTTTAGCACTTCATTTTGATACCGAAGAAACTAATCAATTTTGTGATTTCACTGAAGCTGTTTTAGAAATTGTTGCTAAAAGTAATATTAAACATGGTTCTGTAACACTTTTCACACCTCATACAACTACTGCAGTTGTCATTAATGAATCCGAAACAGGATACATCAATGACTTTAAGAAAAAGATTGAAGAACTTGTACCATCCGATTCTTATTATGAACATGATGATTGGGATTTAAGAACAGAAAACATGCAAGAGGATGAAAATGTTAATGGTAGGTCACATGTTAGAGGTACAATAATTGGATCTACTGGTGTCACTTTACCAATAATTAATTCAGAATTAATTATTGGAAGATGGCAGAGACTTTTCTTTGTAGAGTTAGATTGTGCTCGCTCCAGAAGACTTTTTGTTCAGACTCAGGATTTAAATTAACCTTTAACTTCTAAGAAGTAATCAGGCTCCTCATCTATTTTCCACTTGATGTTACATCCCATGCTTGGATATTGCGGAGATATAGTTTCATTAGAATTTAGGTAAGTATCCACTGCTTGAGCCAAACTTTCTCCAGTTACGGGTTTGTCATTTCCAGGCCTAGAGAAATCAAACTGCCCTCTATAAATAAGCTCCGAATCACTATTAAATAGGAAAAAATCTGGTGTGCATTGAGCAGTAAAATTCTTAGCAACTGTTTGATCTTCATCAACTACATAAGGAAACTGGTACCCTAATTCAGATGCATACTCTTTCATCTTTTCAATGCTGTCTTCAGCATATTTTTCTTGCGAGCTATCGTTTGAATTTATTCCAATAACACCAATATTTTTAGCCATTAAATCGTTAGTAAAATCAACCAATTCTTTATTAATGTGTTTTACAAAAGGGCAATGATTGCATATAAACATTACTAAAAGACCGTTATTTTCAGAAAAATCACTATTTTTATAGTTTTTTTCATCAATTCCTACCAGGTTAAACTCAGGCAATTTAGTACCTAAAGGCAACATTGTTGATTCTACGTCCATTTTTCCTCACTTTTTATTAAATATTTCACAATTATACAAAGTCTTAGGGATAATGAGACCTAGGTATTGTCAATGGTTACATAAAATGTAAAATTTCCTTTAATTTACATGAATCCGAAGATAAATATTCATATAATTAAGATTGATTATTTTATAAATTAATCAATATAAAAATCAATCGTTAGGGGGATTGTAAATATGAAAGAATCCATACAACGCGTTGGCGGTGCTATGTCAGGAATGGTTATTCCTAACATCGGCGCATTCATCGCTTGGGGTTTGATTACAGCACTCTATATTCCAACTGGTTGGACACCAAATGAAGATTTGTCATCCATGGTTGGACCTATGATTCTAACCCTCCTTCCACTTCTGTTAGGTTACACAGGTGGAAAGATGGTACACGGTCATAGAGGTGGTGTGATCGGTGCAGTTGTTACAACAGCTATTATTGTTGCAACTTCTTCACCTCAGTTCCTAGGCGCTATGGTCATGGGACCAGCAGCAGCTTGGGTAATGAAGCAAGTTGACGACAGATTACAAGACAGCATTCCTGAAGGCTTTGAGATGTTATATGATAACTTCTCACTTGGTATTTTAGGTTGGGGTCTTTCTGTCATAGCTTATAATGTTATAAGTCCAGTACTTGACGCAATCACAGAAGCATTAGGAAATGGTGCAGCAGCACTTGTTGACAGTGGATTAGTTCCATTAGCAGACATTCCTATTGAGGTTGCTAAAGTATTGTTCTTGAATAATGCTGTTAACCAAGGTGTGTTAACACCTCTAGGTGCAGCTGAGTCAGCAGAAGCTGGCCAATCAATTTATTTCTTGTTAGAAACTAACCCAGGTCCTGGACTTGGATTGCTTCTAGCTTATTGGTTTGCTGGAACTGGTATGTGGAAAGAATCCGCACCTGGCTCAATCATTATTCATTTCTTTGGAGGAATCCACGAAATCTATTTCCCATATGTCCTTGGTCATCCAATTATGATCATCGCTATGTGGGCAGGTGGAATTTCAGCTGACCTCTGGTTCGTAGCAACTGGAGCTGGTCTAGTTGGACCTCCTTCACCAGGAAGTATTTTCGCATACATTGCTATGCTTCCAAAAGGTGGGGCGTTCCCAGTATTAGCTGGTGTAGCCATAGCAACAGCAGCATCGGCAGTAGTTGGTGTTCTCTTGCTTAAGGCACGTCCAATTAAAGAAACAGACGCAGGTGTAGATACTGTCATTGAGAGTAATATACCAACTGTCTAACTAAAACTATTAAGTTATAATTGACTTGGGAGGTAATACTCCCAAGTCAATTTTTTTTGGAGGAATATATGAGCTCAATACGAGGATCAGAAGTAAAAAAGATTTGTCTTGCATGTGAAGCAGGAGCAGGATCAAGTCTTATGGTTAAAAATGGCCTAATTAAAAAAGCAAAAAAAGCTGGACTGGATGTTGAAATTGTTCATGCACCTGCAACTCAAATACCTGATGATGCAGACGTAGTAGTTTGTCATACTGGACTAGCTGGTGCAGCTAGGAATGCAGCCCCGGAAGGTTCAGTTTTAATTCAATTTACTATGTTCATGAATGATCCGAACTTAAAAAAACTAATTACAGATCTGTCTGAGGATAATGAGATAACCTCTTCATGAGTCAAAAAAACGTATTGATAAAAGAATCAATACAAACAAAAAAGTCATTCACAGATAATAAAGAGGCAACGGTAGCTGCTGGAAATATACTATTTGAAAATGGCTATGTTGAGCAAGAGTATATAAACTCAATGCTTGAAAAACTTGAGACTCAATCATTTGCAACATACATAGGAAACGGCGTCGCAATACCACATGGTATGGCTGAGGGCTCTAAATATGTTAAGAATACGGGAATTTCAATAATTCAGGTTCCAGATGGTGTTGAGTGGAATGAAGAAAGGGCTTACATTGTGGTTGGAATTGCTGCTAATTCAGATGATCATATGAATGTTTTGGCTTCATTAGCAGATGCAATTGAAGATCCAGAAGAAGCAAAAAAACTTTGGAGTGAGACCTCAGTAGACAAGATATTCGATCTTTTATCTGAAAATCTATGAAATTAGCCGTCCATTTTGGTGCTGGAAATATAGGAAGAGGTTTTATTGCTCCTGTTCTTCAAGACAATAATTATGAAGTTATATTTGTCGATGTAAACAAACAACTGATTGAACAAATAAATTTACTAAAAGAATATAAAGTTAGCTCTATTAGTTTAAATTCATCTACAGATTTATTAGTAGAAAACATTAGTGGNNGGACCCAAGTTTGTCAAAGATATTTTTGATTTGGTATCTAATGTAAAAACTGAAAAAACACAATCATTTATTGCTTTTGAAAATATGTACAGGGCGTCAACTAGTAATTCAAACGAAAATAGTCAAAGCAACCTTGTATTAATTGATGCTGTGGTTGATAAAATTGTTCCACCACAAAATACAACTTCATTAGATGTAATAGTTGAAGAATACGGTTCAATAGTATTAGATGATAACAAAGATATAAAACCCTTAAATGAATCAAAAATTGTATCTTACAGAAATTATGAGCACGAGTTTTATAAAAAGTTATGGTTGCTCAATGGCTTGCATTTAAAATTAGCTTATTTTGGTCTATCAAGAGAAATTAAATACATTCATGAAATTTTGAATAATCAGGAAGGACTAGAGTTTGCAGAGAAATCTATTGATTCTCTTTCAAAAGCCTATAGATTATTTTCGAACAGTTCAGAAGATTTAGATGATTTTAAACAAACTATATTAAATAGGTTTTCATTACCTGAAATTCAAGATGAGGTGATAAGAATTGCTAGAAACCCAGAGATTAAATTTTCAAAAGACGAAAGATTTGAAAGACCACTGCGACTTTTAATCTCAGCAAATGAACAGGTAGAGACATTTAAAGAAGTATTAGATATTGTTTTCGAAAATAACTTTGAAGATGTAGATGGATTTATAGAATTTAAAAAGAGTCAACTATCAAATGATAAAAGTTATTTTTATAATGAATTTTGGAAAGTTGATAATTATAGTGAGAAATACATTCAAGCATTAGGAAATTAAATGATAGAAAAAATATTGTCTGTTAAAGATGAAGTGGGATTACATGCTAGGCCTGCAAGTTTGTTTGTAAAATTAGCACAAGAATTTGATGGAACAGTTTTAGTTAAATTTAATAAAGTTAATAAAGAAACTGGTGAAGAAGAGTTAGTTGAAAAAGACGGAAAGAGCATGATTGGTATTTTAAGTTTGGGTATTGCTAAAGATAAACCATTTACCCTTGTTTTGGACGGAAACGATGAAGAGGTTTATATGTCAAAGTTTGAGGATTTGATCGAAAATGAGTGATGAGCTAAAAAACGTACTCTTGCAATCAAACAAAATTACAGATTCAGAAAAGTGGGATGCAGAGTACGATTCTCTTCCTGTTGTAATTGCAGAATCTACTGCAACTTTAGATGGCGCGTTATCCAAACTAGATGAAGTTGGTGGATATGGCTATATTGCTACATGGAGAAAAAATTTGTTTGCCTTTAATACTAAATTACTATCAAAACGATGTGGGCTAATTGATGAAAATGGCAATTTGTTAAAAGCCGCAAGAGTGCCTAAAAATTAAGTATTATTCCTAAAATTATAAACTTGTAATCTAATAATTTGAATTGTATACATGGCGACAATCGTCACCCCTATTTTGATAATTTCTCTCATCCACCAGAGATTTTGTGGGATATCCATATTGTTTCCAATAGAACCACCAATTAGTCCACCAACTAAACCAGAAGATATAAGGAGTAAATAATCACGACTACTTGCTCTTTTTAGAAACAATGAAGCAATTAAACCATATACAAGCCAGCCACCAAGTAAGGGGACTAATGCGTAAATTACTTCCATGGAATAATGTTAGTTGATTTGTCTAAATTATTTCTTTGCTATTTTTTTTACAACTATTGATTCAATACGCCTATTATCTAATTCAGACACCACAATTTCAAGACCATCGATTACTATTTTCTCTCCCTCAGATGGAAGCTGTTCTGAATGACTAAGGAAAAGACCACCAACAGTTGCAATATCTTTATCCGTTTCTTCTAAACCAAAAAATTCTTCAAAATCATCGATGTCTGTCTTTCCATCAACTCTCCATTGTCCAGGGCCAAGTCTTCTAATTCCTAGAAATCTCTGGTCATGCTCATCAGGCAAGTCTCCAACGAACTCAGAGAGAACATCTTTTATTGTTATAACTCCTTCAATCCCACCATTCTCATCTATTACACAAGCAAAGCTTGCCTTATTTTCTCTTAGAATATTCAAGGCGGAAAGTACAGTTGTATATTCAGGAAGATAGATGACGTCTTTTACTAAATTTTCAATTTCAATTGAATCAGGATCAGATTTTAAGTTAAATAAATCCTTTACATATACAATTCCATAAGTATCATCAAGAGATTCTGTTTTTGAGACCGGCATTCTTGAGATTCTTTTATCATTAACAAGTTTTTTCACTTCTAAAATATCAACAGGTAAAGATAAAAACAAAACATCTACTCTTGGAGTCATAATTTCTTTAATAGGTCTATCTGAGAAATCAAGTAATGAGTCTATTATCTCTCGTTCGGCAGGTAAGATTTGCCCTTCTATTTCTCCCAGTGCAGTCAAAGCCTGGATGTCTGCTTCAGTTACTTCTGCATCATCATCATCCGTTGATCTAACAAATTTCATTATTACTTTTGTTATGCCATCTGTAAAAGGTGCAAAGATTTTTGACAACAATTCAACCAAAAAAGTTGTCCTAGATAGAAATGAGATAGGAAGTTTTGTAGCAAGCGTCTTAGGTGTTATATCACCAAAAATTAAGACAATAATAGTTGTAAACACAGTTGCCAATGCACTTCCTGCGCTTTCTCCAAAACGTCTTACAAAAATTAAAGTTGCAACTGAAGCCATTAAAATATTGACAAAGTTATTACCCACCAGTATTCCACCGATTGTTTTTTCAATATTTTCTTTAGCTCTTTTTATTCTGTTATTTTTCCTATTTTCTTCTAATTGATGAACTTTCTGAATAGGAATAGAGGTTATTGCTGTTTCTGAACCAGAAAGCATTCCTGACAGCACTAAGCAGAGGAAAAATACTATATATAATACGATGTCAAAGTTGATACTCAATTTGTATAATTGATTTTAGATAATTTTTGATTTAAGTAAATAATTTTTTTAATTTAGTTTTTTCAATTGGTTTAAGCAAATACTCGTCTGCCCCAACTCGTTTTGCTTGAAAACTATCTGCTTCACGGTCAATTAATAGCACAATAGTTGAATCAATAACTTTTTCACTTCTTTTTAGCTCTCTAACAATAGAAGGTCCGCCGTTATTGTTTACTTGCATGTCTACAAAAATGTAATCATATGAAATATTCATATCATTTGCATCTTCTAAGTGAGTAAAATTACACTCAAAATCAATTAATTTAATGAGTGAATCTTTTACCCATGTATTGTCGGTTATTAAGCAAATTTTCACAGTTTTAAAAGACTACTATCCTATATATTTAAGTATATAAAATGTTAAAACTATTACCCATATTATTTCTGGCAGTGATAAATACTGCGAATGTCAATATATTTGAAATTGAAGGTATTTTTTCTAGTGGCCATATCAATTCTCTTGAAAGATATGTTGATGAGAATAGTACTGAAGAAAAGAATCTTTTTGTTGTGCAGTACAATGCCTCAGATGTAAATGTAAATTCAATAGATGAATTACAAGTGATTCTAAACAACATGGATGCTCCAAAAGCAATTTGGGTGGGACCAAACAAAAGAGAAGTTGATTTGAGTGTCTTACGAAATTTTGATTTTGTAGGCTTATCTCCTGGAACAATTATTACAAATAATAAAGGACCAGGTTTATTTGAAACTATTTGCGAAACAAACACTTGTACTAATAAGGATGTTTTGGTTACAGCTGAGGAAGGTATTTATAAGGATTATTTAATCGTTGGTTCTATAGGCGCATTTGTTGAAAACTTAGGCAGTCAAGAGATACAGTCAAGAATTAGGCAAATATCTTTGAGTTTCGATTTAAGTTCTGAGGAAATCAATCAAATTAGATTTATTAAACCATCGCTTTTTGAAAGATTTTATATTGCTATTTCAAATCCTGTATTCACTTACTTATTTTTTGCTCTTGGTTTTGCATTAATAGGCCTAGAACTCTTTGCAATAGGTCCTGGCTTAATGGCATTTAATGGCGCATTGTTAATAGCTTTTTCCTCAATGACATTTCATGAATATAACTTAAATTACATTGGTTTACTAATTTTCTTAGTCTCATTCTTGATGTTTGTAAAAGTACTATCCAGAGGTTTTTTTGGACCGCTCGGAGTCGTAGCTTTGATTGTGATGCATGGATCATCTTTAATTATGTTTTCAGATTATTTACTTCGAATTAATCACTTTCTATTATTCGGCTCTTCATTGATAATTGCTTTCTTCTACTTTGTTGCAATACCTACCGTTATTAGATCTCGACTAACTACTGATACAAGCGCTATGTCATCATTGGTAAATTCCCAAGTTACCTTACTGGAATTAATTAACAACAATCAAGCACTAGTTAGATTGAACGGAAAAAAAATCGTAGTAGATCGAGTTGAAAGCAATTCTTACATCATAAAAAATGAGTACAAACTTGTCGAAGAGGATGGAAAACTCATAATTTAAAGGCCATCAGACGTAATTTTTAATTTTCTATTTCAGAAATTTTTGCAGAAATAGCTTTAAAACCATCATTATCTCCAATTACTCCGTAAATGTTTTTTAATGTATTTAAAGCACTAAGGTTTTTTGGTGAAATTGCTATTAAATCTTCCAAAAATGGAATACATTTCTTATACAAATCTTCTCTTTTGACTTTTAATTCATCATATCTTAAATTATCACTTCTTGATGTTCCTAAGTTGTTCATTTCATCTATAATAGATTTTTCTCCTTTAAGAATTTCGGAAACTAAATTTAAATAAGCATCTACGTAGTCAGGCTTAAGT
>LULI01000146.1_pt2 | contig 30380 bp, 28 predicted proteins | sample 728191 | NCBI WGS metagenome assembly LULI01 (sample SAMN03860293, study PRJNA289734) | marine metagenome | biome: seawater column; feature: ocean; material: water; isolation source: Red Sea water column Station 169 - depth 50m | place: Saudi Arabia: Red Sea | collected 2011-10-15 | depth 50 m | reverse complement strand
ATCTAACTTAACATCAATGATTGCAACATCAGGAAGTTTTTTGTCTATTTCGCTTAATGCTTGATTAAAATTTGCAGCTAACCTAGTTTTATATCCAGCATCTTTTATCAACTCTTCTAATATAAGCCTTATGTCAGAGTTATCGTCAATTATTAAAATTTCTACCGACATCTAATTATTTATTTGGTAATATGATCTGTACTTTTGCACCATTTTTATGATTTAAAAATTGTATTGATCCATTATGATCACTTATAATATTGTCTACTATAGAAAGCCCTAATCCTGTTCCTTTTTCCTTAGTTGTAAAATATGGTTTTATTAAATCTTTCGTATTTTTATTTTTAAAACCGATACCACTGTCAATGATATTAACAATTATATAATCTCTTCTTTGCCTTATTTCTATATCTATATTTTTGTCAATTTTACTGTCTTTTTCGACTTTATCTTGAATACCTTCTAAAGAATTTTTGATCAAATTAAAAAATAATCTATTAAATTGTTCTAAATCAAAATTAATGTTTACGTCTTTTGCCAAATGATTAATTAGTTTGATTTTTATATTTGAATCAATTTTATTAATTAGATTTATATTTTCATTAATAACTTTATTTAAATTATTTTTTTTTAATAAGGGCTTAGGCATTCGTGCAAAATCTGAAAATTCATTCACTAAATTTTCAATTTGTTTAATCTGATTTTGTATAGTTTGAAGATTATTTTTAAATTTATCTTTGTTATCGATATCGATATTATTTAAATATTTTGATTTAATATTATCGACTGTCAACTGAATTGGAGTAAGTGGATTTTTTATTTCGTGAGCAAGTTTCCTTGCAACATTTTCCCACGCTTCATGTCTTTCAGAAGTAAGTAATTTTTCTTGTTGGCTTTTTAGTCTGTCTATCATTAAATTAAAATTTTTATTTAAAAGCTCCATCTCTTTATCGGCTTTAAGTTCTGGTACTTTGGTATCTAAATTTCCTTTACCAATTTTTTCTGAGGCTGAAATTAAATTGTTAATTGATATAAAAAATCTTGATGAAAATCTAATTGCTATTGTAATCGATAAAAATAATAATAATGTTACTAAAGCTATATATATAAGAGCAAAGGAAATTCTTATACCTAAACTTTGATTTTCAACTGTGTAATAAAAATTAACCGCTTCTTCAGATTGTATTAGATATTGTGATATATTTTTATCAATTAATTTTACTACGTATAAAAAAGTATCATTATAATTAGTTAACCTAATGACGGCTGCAGATTTATTCTCAAATGTATTTATTATTTTCAAAGGTCTGTCATCATTTAAAACCATTTGAATAGCTCTATCTTCAATTTTTTTATACGGTGAATTACCTGCTGAAAGAATTAAGTCTCCATTTCCATCAATTAAATATAATTGGTCAATATCTCTAATAAGTCTTTGCGTATTTAAAAGAGATTGAAATCTTTGAGGATTATCATTTATTAAATTTGAGTATTTATTTAGATCAAAAGCAATTAAAATTATTTCAGACTCAATTTTATTTCTTTTTTCTTCAACATAATTTTTTGCTATTTCATATGAATTATTTACTGCAGATGTAATTTTTGTGTCAAAATATTTATCTAAAGCAAATGAAAAAATAAATAGAGAAAATATAGAAATTAATAATGATGGAATTAATGTAAATAATCCAAATGAAATGATATACTTTTTATTTGCTATTGCACCTTTTACATTTATGTTATTTTTAATTGAGTTTTTGATATCCAAAAAAATTAAAACAAAAAAAATTATCAATAAAATAAAGTTAAATATTAATAAGATTTGAAGATTATTTTCATTCAGATTAATAAAGCTTTTGCCTATAAATGTTAAAAAAGTTAAGAAACCTAATGATAGTGTAAAAATAAAAATTATTATTATAAACAAATTTCTTTTTAACAAAGCAAACATAATTTAAAGATATATTACTACTTATAAAATATTAACATGAGCGACTGTTTTATACTACTTGCAGCGGGTAAAGGTAAGAGATTTAAATCGAATACTCTTAAACAATTTCATATTTTAAATGGAAAACCGTTAATTTATCACTCTATAGAAAAGGCAATAAAATCAAAGATATTCAAAGAAGTAATTGTTGTAACAAATTCAAAAATAAAAAAACCAAAAGATAAAATTATAAAAGTAATAAAAGGTGGTTTAGAGCGGTTTGAATCATCAAAGAGAGCACTTGAATATATTAAAAATAAGAAATTTAAAAATGTATATATTCACGATGCAGCTAGACCAAATTTTTCAGTTAAATTATTAAAAAGATTAAATAGAGAATTAAATAATAATAAAGCAGTAGTTCCTTATACTAATACTGATCATTCTGTAAAATATAGAGAGGGAGCAAATATATTTAATCTGAAAAGAGAAAACTTAATATTAACCCAAACCCCTCAGTGTTTTGATTTTAGAACACTCTACAAATTATCAAATAAAAATAAAAAATACATATCAGATGAAGCAACATTATTTATAAAAAACAATTTAAAAATCAAATTTATTAAAGGAGAAGAAGACAACATTAAAATTACCACTACTAAGGATTTAGAAAAAATTAAGTTAAAAACTTTTTATGGAATTGGATTTGATGTTCATCGATTAGTAAAAGGTAAAAAACTATATTTAGGTGGTATACACATTCCTTATCACTCAGGTTTAAAAGGACATTCCGATGGAGATGTTATTATTCATTCAATTATAGATGCGCTATTAGGATGTATGAAAAAAAATGATATAGGATCACTTTATCCAAATAATGACTTAAAATATAAAAATATTAGATCAACTAAAATGCTTAAGCCAGTTTTAGATACTTTAAAAAAAGAGAACTATAATTTAAATAATATTGATATTAACTTAATTTGTGAAAAGCCAAGTGTTGCAAAGAATAGAAGCAAAATAATAAAATCTTTATCAAAATTACTACAAATCAAAAAATACAAAATAAATCTCAAAGGTAAAACAGTTGAAAAATTAGGAATTATAGGAAAAGAAAAAGCTATAGCATGTGAGGTTATGGTTTCAGTTTCTAATTATGATTAAAAAATTTAATTCTATTTTTGTTACAATGTTTTATCTAGGAAGAATTGGTTTTCTTCCTGGCACGTTTGGATCACTAGCAACTGTAATATTTTTATTTGTCTGCTTTCATATTCTAAATATTTCTTCAAATATAATTTTAATTATTTTAATTATTGCTTTTGCGTATTCGTTTATAGCTATTAAAAATTATACTGAAAATAATGAAAATAAAGATCCAGGAGAAATAATTATTGATGAATTTATTGGTCAAGCAATTCCAATATATCTTTATGAAATGTCTCACGGTACAGAAAAAACAATGGATCAGGCACTTATCATTTATACTGTGTGTTTTATACTATTTAGGTTTTTTGATATATTAAAACCATTTCCGGTTAGTTATTTTGACAGAAAACACAAAAACAGTTTTGGTGTTGTCATGGACGATGTTTGTGCTGGTCTTTATGTTGTTTTATCATTGATATGCTTTATGATTTTAAAAAGCCTAATTTAATTATGAAAGATCTAGTTAATAAACTCCAAAAGAAAAAGCTCAAAATATCTTTTGCTGAATCATGTACTGGTGGCATGCTTGCCGTAGCAATTACCTCGATTAGTGGAGCTTCTAAAATATTTAATCTTGGCCTAATCACCTATTCCAATGATGCAAAAATCAATATTTTAAAGGTAAATAAAAAGATAATTCAAAAATACGGCGCTGTTAGTTCAGAGTGTTGTGAAGCTATGGTCAAAAATTTATCTAAGATCTCTAAAGCTGATGTAAATGTATCAATTACTGGTATAGCAGGACCAAAAGGAGGCACAAAGACTAAACCTGTAGGACTAGTTTATATAGGTGTTAAAAAATCAAATAAATTAATTATAACAAAAAATATTTTTAAACAAAAAAAAAGAAATGATATTCAAAAAGCAACAGTAAAAAGAGCTTTATACTTAGTTAATTCTTTAATTTAATTCATACTTTTATAATTTTTAAACATTATTAAATTAACATATTTTATATTGTTTCTGCTCTTTTTTGAAAAGCATCAGCAATCTTATTTAAACCAAATTCAAATGACTTAGTCATAATAATATTTAAAAACTTATTTTTTATTTCAAAATCCACATCAAATATAACTTCAGTAAATTTATCTTTTTGGACAAATTTCCAATTATTTTCTAAATAGTTTAATGGCCCGTCAATATTTGTAACATGAATAAGATCCTGGTTCTTGATGTACTTAACATCACTTTTGTATGTATCTACAAAAGGTTTTCTTCCAATTGTCAAATCAGCAATAATATTCACAACATCGTCATCTTCTTTCTTTTCGTATACTTTTGAGTCGATACAGAATGGTAATTAAACGCGATACGGATGCTTTTGGCATTAGTTGATAATATTTCTATTTTTTTTCAGTTTATCAAAATCATCATCAGCGTGGTAGGATGATCTCGTTAATGGTGATGATGTCACTAGAAGAAATCCTTTTGATTTAGCAATTCTTCCTAATTCATCAAATTCATCTGGATGATAATATCTATTCAATGGAAAATGTTTTACGGACGGTTGTAGGTATTGTCCAATTGTTAAAAAATCTACTTCTGCAGATCTTAGATCATCCATTACTTGAATGATTTCATCTTTTGTTTCTCCAAAACCAACCATTAATCCTGACTTAGTAAAAACTTTTTTGTTAAATTTTTTTGAATTTTTTAAAAGCTCTAAAGATCCAAAATATCTAGCTCCTGGTCTTACTTTTAAATACAAACTTGGAACTGTTTCTATATTATGATTAAAAACATCTGGATTTGCTTCTAAAACTTTTTTGTATGCCTCCCCTTTTCTTAAAAAATCAGGAGTTAAAACTTCTATTGTAGTATGTGGATTTTTTTTTCTAGTTGCAATTATCACATCATGAAAATGATTTGATCCACCATCAGGGAGATCATCTCTATCAACTGAGGTGATGACTACGTGTTTTAAATTTAACTTTTTTACTGCATTAGCAATTTTAATAGGTTCAAATTGATCAAGTTTTTCAGGCTTACCTGTTTTTACATCACAGAAGGCACAAGCTCTTGTGCATGTATCACCCATTATCATTAATGTTGCATGTCTTTTACTCCAACATTCTGTAATATTTGGACAATTTGCTTCCTGACAAACAGTTACTAAATTATCTTTATTTACTACTGTCTTAGTTAAGAAAAATTCTTTACTGTTCAAAAGTTTAGACCTAATCCAATGAGGTTTCTTTTTTATTGGATTTGCTGGTTTATTTACCTTTTCAGGATGTCTAGGTCTAATTTTGTTTTCCATCTTTTTTAATTATATAGGTAGTCTCCCCAGGTTTTCCAAACAAAAATTTTTCTCTTATTAAAATTTCTATAAAATCTAAATCTAAATTATCAGTTAATAAGGAATTTTTTTGCTCAAGATCTTCAATTTTTCCAATTAAATTACTCTCTTTTAATTTTAAATCTTTATAGATCTTTTTTTTTTCTAAGTTAGAAATTAAACCTCTATTACCATCTAGTAGATTAAAGAAAAAATATATAAATAAAAAAGTAATTATAAGTAAGTAATAGTTTTTTTTTAATTTATCTAACATTATCAAATTTATTGAATTAGTTTTTTCACTTTATTTGATATTATAGTTGTTTTTTTGTTAATATATTCTTCATGATTTTTTTCAATATTTTTAAGTTCATATAAATAATTCACCATCACACCAAATGATCGTTTAAAACCTACTTCTGATATATTTGCATTAATTACTATATCATCAATTATTGCTCCATTTCCAAGATGAAATCTACAAACATCGTTGATAGGCAATTGTTTCGAGTTTTTCTCATTCATTAAATAATGAGCAACCAATTTATATATAGCACTCTTATTAGATATTATTCTCGTGTCACCTATTTTTAAACTAGAAGATTTTAAAAAAGATATATTTTCTAAAGGAATATTTCCCAAAATATTTTTTACCAATTTTTCATCCAAGTTAACAAACCAATCTCTAAAACCTGGTATTGGTGATAATGTTCCAAAATTCTTAATATTTGGAAGTTCTTCTTGTATTTCAAAGACAACTCTTTTAATTAAAAAATTTCCTAAAGTTACTCTTGATAATCCATCTTGGCAATTGCTTATCGAGTAAAATGTTGCAGTATCATAATTTTTATCACCATCAGTTCTAGGTTTTGTTATTTCCTGAATTGATTTCCCTAATCCATTAGTTAAAGCAACTTGAACAAAAATAATCGGTTCATCCTCTAGCGCCGGATGGAAATATGCAAAAAATCTTCTGTCTTCTCCTAATCTTCGTTTTAGTTCATCCATATCTTTAATCTCATGAACTCTTTCATATTTCATTATTTTTTCTAATACCGCAGCTTTTGTATCCCAGGTAATTTTTTCAAGTTTTAAAAACCCTGGATTAAACCATGACTTAAATAATTCTCTCAAATCATCATCTAAAGGAATTAGATCTTTATTTTTATCTATAATTTTCAACAAATCTTCTCTTAAAGAAACAATTGTTGATATTCCATTTGGAGACATATTTATTCTTTTAAATAGTTCTCTTCTCTTTCCCTCGGATGTAAAAGATAAGTTATATAAATTTTTGTCATTTTGCGTTCTTTGATATTCTTCAATTGCTTTGGAAACTTCTGTGTGGCTTGGTTTATACTTTTCATTTATTTTTTTAAAAAATAGAAGTTTGTTTTCATTTGAAAGACTGGAATATAAATCTGTGATATCTCTTGCTACTGTGATACCAAATGCAGCACCCTTTGTAGACAATAAATCACCACAAAGTGAAAGGATTGTATCAAGATCATTTTTTTTAAGCTCTTTTTTTTTAAATAATTTTTGGCCAACATCAGCTATTGACGAAATTATTTCCTTTAAATTAAACATATTAAAATGATTTACTATTTTTTAACTTATTTTTAAATATTCAATAAAAGATCTTATAGATACAATAATTAGAAAAGATCCAAAAATTTTACTTAATAACTTCTTGTCTATTTTATATACTGCTTTTGCTCCTATTCTTGCCATTAACATCGTCACAGGTACAAAAACAATAAATCCAAATAAATTTATGTAACCAATAGTGTAAGGCGTACTTATATTATTGATAATTTCTCCTCCTGTTATCATTGTAATTGTCCCACTAATTGCAATCAAAATACCAATTGCTGAAGCTGTTCCAATTGATTTTCTAATGTCGTATCCAAAAGTTCTCATAAATGGCACCATTAAGGATCCACCGCCTATACCCAGCAAAACTGAAATAAAACCAACTGCTACTCCTGAAATATTTTTAATTGAGTCTTTTATTTTTTTTGGATTTTCTAAAAATTTATCTCTAAAAAATATAAAAAATAATCCAACTATAAATGCCATTATAGAGAAAAATAAAATAAAATCGGATGTTCTTAAATTAACTGCTAAAAAAGTTCCTCCAATTACACCAAGAACTATAAAAATTCCAAAAGACTTTACTAAATTTACGTCAACAGCTTTGTGTTCCATGTGGGTTTTGGCTGATATTATTGAAGTAGGAACTATTATAGCTAGAGATGTTCCAACAGAAATATGCATTCTGGTTGCAATATCAAAGTTTAAGACAGTAAATGCATAATATAAAGCAGGCACCATTATTATGCCACCACCAACCCCTAATAAACCTGCCATAAAGCCTGCAACAGATGCGGCTATAGATAGTACTAGTAATAAATTTACAATTTCACCAAAATTTAAAACATCCATTATGAGTTAGCTTGAATTGCTTTTTCATTATTTTGAACAATACTCATAATATGCTTTGTTTTTTGAAAATCAGAGTCGCGAGCCATCATATTATCACTCAAATATCTTTTCCAGTTTTTAGATCCAGCTTGGCCATGATATAAACCAACTGTATGCCTCATTATATGATTTACTTTAGTTCCTAACTTTACCTCCTTATCAACATAATCTAAAAGTTTTTCTACAACTTGTTCTCTTGTTGGAATAATTTCTGTATTGAATATGCTTTTTTCTATATCAACCAATGAATAAGGATTTTGATAAATTGATCTTCCAATCATAACTCCATCACATTTAGAAATATGGTTTTTGATTTCTTCAATTTTAGAAATACCACCATTAATTATAATTTCTAAATTTGGATTTTCTTTTTTTATTTCATAAACCATGTTGTAATTGAGTTTAGGTATATTTAAATTTTGTTTTGGTGATAAGCCAGTAAGCATCGCCTTTCTTGCATGCAAAATAAATGTTTTTGTCCCTGCCTTGTGCATTTTATTAATAAAATTGTTCAAATATTCAAAACTTTCAACATCGTCAAAACCAATTCTAGTTTTAGCAGTTACAGGTATTTTGCATGAATTAACCATCGAATTTATGCATTCTGCAACGAGTTCAGGTTCTTTCATTAAACATGCTCCAAATTTATTTTTTTGAACCTTTTTGCTTGGGCAACCTAAGTTTATGTTAATTTCATCATAACCCATATCTTCAGCTATTTTTGCAACTTCTGATAATTCCTCTTTATTTGAACCACCAACCTGTAACGCAAGTGGTTTCTCTTCAGGACTAAATGATAAAATTTTTTTTCTGTCTCCGTGAATTGCAGATTTAGTTGCAACCATTTCACTATAAAGCATCACATTCTTGCTCATTAATCTCAAAAAAAAGCGATCGTGCCGATCAGTGCAATCCATCATTGGTGCAACAGAAATTTTTCGATTTATTTTATTTCTAGTATCCAAGAGGTTTACCCATTATTTTATCAGGTAGCCATGTCACAATTTCAGGAAAAATACACAAAATTAATATGGCTAATGCCATTATAATCATAAACGGTATAGAGCCTTTTAAAATTTCTGATAAACTAACGTCTGGGGTAATTCCTTTAATAATATAAAGATTTAATCCAACTGGTGGGGTTATTAATCCTATTTCCATGTTTATTGTAAATACAATTGCAAACCAATAAGGATCAAAACCTAATGTAGTAATTACAGGTAATAGTATAGCAGAAGTCATTACGATAACAGCTACTGGAGGTAAGAAGAAACCAGCTATTAAAAGAAAAATATTAATTAATATAAATACTACCCATTTGTTTGAGCTAATATCTACCATGCTTTGTGCTAAAGACTGAGTTACGTACAATTGTGAAAGTGTAAATGCAAAAAGATATGAGGCTGCAATGATAAACATTATCATTACACTTTCTTTCATGGAAACTTTAACAATATTCCATATTTTTTTTAGCTTTTCTTTTAATGTAGGTCTTTTACGATTGCTTAAAGCTTTTGCTGAATCTTTATCTATAAAATAACTATGTATAAGTGCCCAGATAGCAAACATACCTGCCAGCATAAAACCAGGAACTAACCCACAAAGAAATAATCTTCCTATTGATGTTCCCGTTGCTATTCCATAAACAATTAAAACAATGCTTGGAGGAATTAAAACTCCAAGTGTCCCCCCAGCAGCAATTGTTCCAGTTGCAATTTGATCAGAATATCCCCTTTTTCTCATTTCTGGGATCCCCATAGTACCTATTGCGGCACACGTTGCTGGACTTGAACCGCTTAAAGCTGCAAAAATCGAGCAAGCACCAATATTTGAAATGACTAAGCCACCAGGTACTCGCCAAAGCCATCTGTCCAACCCTGTATATAAATCTTTTCCAGCTGGTGAATTGGCTACAGCCATTCCCATTAAAATAAACATCGGAATTGAAAGAAGCACAAAAGAATTCAAACCTGCATAAAAGGTCTCTGCAAATACATCTAACATTTGAAAACCTTCAAAAGCAACTAATAGAGCAATCGATACGAAGCTCAAACCAAAAGCTATAGGTATTCCAGAAAATAAAACGATAAGCGTAAAAACAGCAACTATCACTGCAATTAATAAAGGGTCCATTAATTACTATCCTGTTCGTCGTTAAGTTTGATTATTTCTGCAATATATTGCAAGATCATCAACGCAGCACCTATCATCATTGAAGAATAAGGAATCCAAAGAGGTGGATCCCATACAGTTCCTGTAGAATAATTTTTTGTAAAAGCTTCCTCTACCATTAAAAATCCAAAATAAAATAAAATTAAAAAAAATAATAAACTTACTAAAGATGTAAAAATTTTGAGTCTTAAAATATTTTTCTTTGATAAAAAATCATAAATCCATTCCATGCTCACATGCGCTTTTTCACTTAATACATAAGCACTTCCAATAAATGTAGATGCTACTAGAAGCATGGTAACCAACTCTGTTTGCCAAGTAATTGGTCTTTGGAAGAAATATCTTTCAAAAACTAGTTCTACAATAACAAGGATTGATAAAAGTAAAGCTAATACAGCAAAAGCTCCACAAGCTTTGGCAATATGATCACAGAATTTTAAATATTTATTTTTCATAAAAAAAACCCCTACTTACATTCAATAAATAGGGGTTCTTTATATACCAGTTTATTTAACTGCTAAAGCCATTTCCATTAACTTATCACCACCTGGAACTTTCTCAGCAAATGCTTTATGAGAAGATTGTTTCGCAATCTCTACCCATGCTGCATGATCTTTTTCATCCATATATACTAACTTAACACCAGCTGCTTTATAAGCATCTTCAAATTTTTTATCTAAATTTTCAACTTGTGCAGTCATATATTTTTCAGCAACTTTACCAGCTTTCATAAGAGCATCTTGTTGTTTTGAATTTAATGCATCAAAACTTTTCTTTGACATCAAAATTGGTTCATACATAAACCATAGACCAAATTTTCCTGGAGGCGTTGCGCATGAGACCTGTTCATAAATTTTGTAACTTACAAAACTTCCTGAACTAGTGTTAGCACCAGTTAATACACCGGTTTGAAGACCTGTGTAAATTTCTGATGATGGCATACTCTGAATACCTGCTCCTGCTGCTTCTAACATTTGGTTAAATGCTTTTCCTGCAGCTCTCATTACTTGTCCTTTTGCATCACTTGGGTTTTTGATACATTTAGTTTTAGATGCAAATCCACCACCTAACCATGCATCTGAAAGAACTACTACTCCAGCGTCATTGATTATTTTTTTAATTTCGGTCATCATTGGACCTTTATTAAATCTTAATGCGTGGTCGTGATTTTTTACAGTTCCCGGCATAAGTGTTGCATCAAATTCTGGATGGAATTTAGAAGCATATGCTAAAGGGAAAGCTGAAATATCTAACTGACCAGTTGTCATAGGTTTCCATTGCTCTTTTGGTTTATAAAGTGATTTAGCAGGATAAATTCTTATATCTAAATCAACATTAGCTTTTTTAACCTCATCTGCAATAATTTGAACCATTTCATGTCTTGGATCGTATGAACCATCTGCTCTTTGTGTACCAGGCCATTGGTGGCTAGCTTTAAGAGTTACTGCTAAAGCAGATCCGATTAAAGAAAAAGTTAAAATTACTGAAGTGAAAATTAAAGATAATTTTCTTAACATGTTATTTTCTCCTCATTAGTTTAAAATGTAATTAAATTGAACTTCTCAATAAGAGTCAATATAACCATATGTCATTATATTTATTATGGATGGTCCATTAAAAAATTTATTAGTTGTTGATTTAACAAGGGTTTTGGTAGGTCCTTACTGTACAATGATTTTATCTGATCTTGGAGCGAGAGTTATTAAAATTGAAGCTCCTGAAATTGGAGATGACTCGAGAGGATTTGGTCCTTTCATTGATAATTACTCTGCATACTTTATGTCCTTGAATAGAGGAAAAGAAAGTATCGCTCTCAATTTAAAAAATGAAGATGATAAAAAAATTTTTGAAAAAATTTTGGCAAAAGCGGACATATTAGTTGAAAATTTTAAACCAGGCACTTTAGAAAAATGGGGATTTGGTTGGAATGAAGTAAGTAAAAAATATCCTAAATTAATTTATGCATCAGCTTCAGGTTTTGGTCAAACAGGACCACTTAAAGAATTGCCAGCATATGACATGGTTGTTCAAGGTATGGGTGGATTAATGAGTGTTACTGGACATCCAAATTCAGAACCAACAAGAGTTGGAACGTCTATTGGAGATATTACTGCTGGTTTATTTACTGCAATTGGTATCAATGCAGCTTTGTATGATAGGCTTCGAGACATCCATCCATTGCTCCGTTTGAAGCTTTTAAAACAAAGGATAGTTTTTTGATTATTGCAGCTGGTAACGACAAATTATTTAAAAGCTTATGTGAAGTTCTTGAAATACCGAATATTGCAAATGATGAAATGTATAAAACAAACTCTTTAAGATCACAAAATATAGATAAACTAAAATTAATTATTGAGGATAAACTTCAGCATAAAAATACAGATGAATGGATTAAAGTTATGGAAAATTTAAAAATACCATGCGGTCCAATTTTTAATATTAAACAAGCTGTAGAAAATCCACAAATTAAAGAGAGAAATATGATTGTAAAATCTTTTCATAAGAAAATTGGAGAGTTTAAATCTGCAGGAAACCCTATAAAAATGTCTACTTACAAAGATGAAAAAACAAGGGGAGATATTCCAGATCTTGATGAACACCGAGATAAAATACTTAAAGAATTTAGTTAACTAATATATAAGCTATGAAATTATGATAGATAAAAGAAAATTTTATATTAACGGTCAATGGGTTTCACCAAGTAAACCAAATGATTATGAGGTAATTAATCCTTCAACAGAAGAAGCATTTGCAACTATATCATTAGGATCAACGGAAGATACTAATGCTGCAGTCTCGGCTGCCAAAAAAGCTTTGGTTAGCTGGAGCGAAAGTTCAAAAGATGAAAGATTAAATTTATTAGAAAAATTACTATCTATTTATAAAAAAAGATATGGAGAGATGGCTGATGCTATATCTATGGAAATGGGAGCCCCAATGGATTGGGCAACAGACGTTCAAACATCAAGCGGACAATCTCATCTAGAAGATTTTATAAAAAGACTCAAAGAATTTAAGTTTGATGAGCAATTTGAACCAAACTCTAATAATCATATTTGTTATGAACCAATTGGAGTTTGCGGATTAATTACTCCATGGAACTGGCCAATAAATCAAATAGCTTTAAAAGTTGTTCCAGCCTTTGCAACAGGTTGTACAATGATTCATAAACCATCGGAGATAGCTCCAATGTCAGCAATGTTGTTTGCGGAAATGATTGATGAAGCAGGTTTTCCAGCTGGTGTATTTAATCTTGTAAATGGTGATGGCGCTGGCGTTGGTACAGATATTTCATCTCATCCTGATATTGATTTAGTATCTTTCACAGGATCAACAAGAGCAGGTAAATTAATTTTAAAAAATGGAGCTGATACAATCAAAAGAGTTTGCCTGGAATTAGGTGGAAAAGGTGGAAATATTGTTTTTGCAGATTCCTACCCTAACGCTGTACGAGATGGTATCAGAAACGTAATGAGTAATTCAGGTCAGTCATGTGATGCACCGACAAGAATGCTTGTTGAAAAATCAATATATGAAAGAGCAGTTAAAGAGGCTGTCGAAGAAGCAAATTTGATAAAGGTCGACCATGCTTCAAAAAAAGGAGATCATATAGGTCCTGTTGTCTCTAAAATTCAATACAATAAAATAATAAGCCTTATTCAGAGTGGAATTGACGAAGGAGCAACTCTTGCAGCAGGCGGACCAGAATTACCTAACGGAATGAACAAAGGATATTTTATTAAACCAACTATTTTTACCGATGTAACAAATGATATGCGTATTGCAAAAGAAGAAATATTTGGTCCGGTTTTATCTATAATACCTTTTGAGACGGAAGAAGAAGCAATTCAAATTGTAAATGAAACTGAGTATGGATTAGGTAATTATTTACAAACTGAGGATAAAGAAAAAGCAAAAAGAGTTGCCAAGAAGCTTAAGGCTGGAACAATTTATGTAAATGGAAACGGTGCAGATCCTGGTGCTCCATTTGGAGGATATAGACAATCTGGAAATGGACGTGAAGGTGGTGTTTGGGGATTACATGAATTTTTAGAAGTTAAAGCTGTAACTGGTTGGCCAAAATAATATGATTGGCTATGTTATGGTTGGCACAAACAATTTAGATCAGTCCATTAAGTTTTATGATGAATTGTTGGAAGTTTTAGATTTAGAAAGAACTGAAAAAGATGAAGTGTGCGCTGGATATTCTCAAAAAAATAGCAACGGAAAAATAGAATTTTACGTCACAAAACCTTTTAACAAAGAAAAAGCAACAGTTGGTAATGGATGTCAAATTTCATTTCAAACAAGCTCAAGAGAATTGGTTGATAAGTTTCATGATGTTGGGATTAAGTTGGGAGGTGCTAGCGAAGGATCTGGTGGTGAGAGACCTGAAGGCTCTGGAGTTTACTATTCTTACATTCGTGACTTAGATGGAAATAAAATCTGCGCTTTTACAAATAATCAATAATAAATGTCATACAATCTTGTAGAGAAAAAATTAAAAGCTAATGGTGTAGTTATTTTAGATGGTGGAAATGGAGGAGAGTTAGAAAGTTCAGGCGCGAAGATGGATAAAGATCTGTGGGCTGGAAAATGTGCAATAGATGACCCAGATAAAATGCTTCAAGTACATGAAAAATATATTAATGCTGGTGCAGATATCATTACTTCAAATACCTACGCTATTACACCGATATCAATGAAAGAGTACGGATATGATCAATTTACAAAAGCTTGGAATGAAGAAAGTGTAAAATTAGCTTTAAAGGCTGCTAACCATTCTAAAAGAGAAATAGCTGTTGCAGGATCAGTTTCAACTTCAGGCAGTTGGGATAAACTATCAGAAGAGGATATTAAACCTGGTTTTAATGAACATTTAAAAATTTTAAAAGAAGCAGGTGTAGACCTAATCATTTTAGAAGCCATGACGTCAAAAGATAGAACGGTTGAAAATATTATTGAGTGCTCAAAAAATGTTAAATTACCTATCTGGCTATCTATTTCTTGTGCAATAAATGAAGACGAAAATATATTAATGCACGGCTATCAAGAAAGTATAACTAATTCAAAAGCAAAATTTTACGATACTTTAGAAAATTCCCTATCTAAATTTAGTAAAATGCATGAAGGACCAATTTTAGTTGCACATTCAGATATCAAAGTTACAGGTGAAGCGGTTAAAATTTTAAAAAAAGTTCACAAAGGAATTGTAGGTGCATATCCAAATAATGGTTACTTTGAAAAACCTCATTGGAAATTAATTAATGATATATCTCCGACTAAATATTTAGAGGAAGCGAAAAATTGGATATCTAATGGGGCTCAGATTATAGGTGGATGTTGTGGAGTTGGTCCCGATAAAATAAGTGCAATCTCAGTTTTAAAATAAAATTTAAGAAATGACAAAAGATAAAAAAATAATTAGTGAATTAAATCCTACGCTTAAAATTATAAGAGATAATAAACCAAAATGGTATTTGCCGGAAACAAGAAGAGAGGGTTACCGAAATTTACATAAAATCAACAGATATGGTCTACTTCTAAGATCTGATCATGTATTAAAATTAAACCAAAAATATAATGACAAGATAGAAAAAATTCCATCAGTAAATAAAATGATAAATCATAAATATTTTTGCTCATTGTTGGTAGGCAAAGATCAAGACATTCTATATGAAAAATATGCAGATGATTTTAACGAAAATACCCCACAAACAATAATGTCTATCACAAAAATGTTTATAAATTTATTTATTGGAGAACTTGTTGAAAAAAAAATTATTGAATTAAATAAAAAAGTTTCAGAATATTTACCTAATATTGGCTCTGGGTATGCATCTGCAACGATTCAAGATGTTTTAGATATGAATATTCAAAATGCTTATAGCGAAGATTATACAGATCCATATACTTCTTCATTTTTACATGAACCAGTTTGTGGTTGGAGACTACCCGATGATTTAAATTATAAAGTAACCCAGGAAGAATTTTTAAATTCAATTAAATCTTTGAAAGATCAAGATTTAAAAAATACTTCAGATTTATCTCACTATAAATCAGCAAATACAGATGTAATGGGTTTATTAGTTGAAAAAGTAAGTGGAAAAAAACTTAAAGAATGGTTGTTGGAGGCTGTAGAAGCAGCAGGTTTTGAAGATGCCATGTATATGGGGACAGATAGATTTAGTATGCCTTGGATTTCGGGAGGCGGATGTTTAATCTCTAGAGATTTTTTGAGATATGGTCTTCTTTTTTCAAGAAAAGGGCATGGGGTATTAAATAGAAAAATCGGTTCTGAATTTTTCTTAGATGAAACATTAAAAAATAAAGGGACTAAATATATGGAATTATCAAAAAATAAATTTTTAGAGTACTCAAATTCAACAATGAAATGTGGTAATTGGATTGGCCATTCAGGTCTTGGAGGTCAATTTTTAGCAATAAATTTAAATAATGGTGTTGTTGCAAGCTATTTCTCTGTAATTGAAACAGATTCTGGAACTGATGAAAATTATAAGAAAGATATGATTAATATGATGGACGAAATAGTTAATAATAATTTTTAATTATTAATTTTTGTTTATTTTTTCTGCAATTAATATTTTTCTTTGCATTTCTCTTAAAACAGGTTTTTCTATAAGTTTGCCGTCAATTACAACCAAGCCTGTATTTGACTCGTTAAATTGATCTACAATTCTTTTTGCATGACTAATTTCTTCTTTTGAAGGTGTAAAAACCTCATTTAAAATTCCTATCTGTTTAGGATGGATAGAGCCTTTGCCTGTAAAACCAAGATTTTTTGCAAGCTCTGCCTCTTTTTTCATTCCATCCATATTTTCTAAATCTAAGTATGGAACATCTATTACATCAACCCCAATACTTGCACCTGCATGAACTAATTTTGATCTTGCGTATACTAAATTTTCCCATTTATGCTCACATCTAAGTTCAGCTGCCATATCAACACCTCCAAAATACAATGCCACCGTTCTTTTGCTTGCATGGGCAATGTCATAAATACATTCTAAAGCCTCGTTCGTTTCCATTATTACATGAAGGTCTGTATCTAAATTACAATCCGTAAGCAGATCATCGATAAATTTTATTTCATCTGGTGTTTTTACTTTGGGAAGCATTATTGCACCGATGTTTATTTTACTTGAGGCAAAGGCCTCTAAATCTAATAATCCATGTTTTGTTCTTTGACAATTAACTCTTACAACCAATTCTACATCTTCTTTAATCTTGAGCGTTTTTAAAGCGTTAAGTGTATTATTTCTTGCATCATTCTTATCCTTAAGCGCTATACCATCCTCTAATTCTATACAAACCATGTCAGCCCCGGACTCGATTGCTTTTGGAAACATCTCTGGTTTTAAACCTGGTGTAAATATAAAGCTTCTTCGTACTCTTAGTTTATTTGAACTCATTTAAATTTATAATGGTATAATCTTGTTTATTAATATTTAAAGCTATCATAGTAACTAAATTGACTTCAATAAAAAAATTTAATTTTAAATTTTAAAAAATTTCGAAGTATTGATTAATTTACTCAGATATAGATTGTATAAGTCTTTTTAAATGCTTGTCGTTAACTCCACAACAGCCTCCAACAATTTGAATTTGATCATCTATTAATTCTAAAATTGAGTTTGAAAATTCTTCCTCTGTCATAGTTATTATTGCTTTATGTGTATTAGTGTCAAATTTATGTATTTCAGGATAAAACATGATTGGTCCTTTCCAATTATTCTTCAATATTTTTAAACCACCAATGCTATCTTGAAACCAAGTGTGCATTATTCCATAAACATCACCTCCTAAACTCGTAAGTGATTTTATTATATCCTCTAGTAAAATTATTTTATCTTCAGGTAAGTATTTAGGTTGGTCTTTATACTTATTCTCATCATAAATCAGTGATTTTTCTTTCTCTGCTCTAAAATTTCTTCCAATAACGGAATTGTCAAATTTACTATCGCAACAACTCAATCCAACCCATACTGGTAAACCAGTTTCGAGAGCTGCATTTAATAAAATTTTAGAGTGATCTACATCCAAAAGCATTTCTAGAACCAATAAATCTGCTCCAGATTCTTTTAAAATTTTTGCAGCTTCTTTGTAATTTTCTTCCTCCTTTTTAAAGGTTGGTACAAATTTTGGATTTGGAACAAACTCATTTTCCTTTAGAGGAAAAAAGTTTGATAGGCTACCCGCTACTGCAATTTTATTTTCTTTTCCAGTATTTGATATCGCTTTTCTAGAAAGCTTAACTGAGTCTGAGATAAATTTATGTACTTGATCACCTTTGTTTAAACTTTCCAAATTATGTCTATTTGTTGCAAAAGTATTAGCAGTAATTATATCACAGCCAGCATCAATAAAATTTTCATGAACTTTAATTACGATATCCGGTGATGTTAAAGTTGCTAACGCAGAAAATGCAGGGCTCATGTCGCCTCCAAGTTTTGCTATTTCAGAACCGTTTCCTCCATCTAAAAATATTTTATTTTTTGATTTTAGCTTTTCTTTGAAAAGCATTTACTATGATTCTTTTGGGGCTAACACTACTGCAAGCACACCCCCCAACACAATCATGGAACTACCAACAATTTCTCGCCATCCAAACGGTTCATCAGTTAAAATACCAGCAGACACAACCCCAACAACAATTTCACTTAAATATAATATTGCACAAAGTCCAGCACCTAGAACTGATGGTGACCACATTATTATTACGCCTGTAGGAATAAAATAAAATACTGAAATAAGAACCAAAAAAGTAAACATAGAGAGAAAAGCCTCTGCAGGTGGTACAGGTCCTAGATAATCTTTTAAAATATACCCAGCGAAAATATTAAATATTGTTCCATAAAAGAAAAAAGAAAATATTACAGGAAATACTCCATCTGTTTTAGTAATTTCCAAACGTATAAGCCCACCACCAAAAAGAACACCTCCTACTAACGCCAACCAGTCTCCAGCATTTTGAGGTAGTGGTACAATATTTGATTTACTAAAAACAATCCATAAGCCTCCAAGAGCAAGACCCAATGTTAAAACTCTTTCTAAGCCAGGTCTTTTCTTTAAAAAAATTATTTCAAAAATTGTTGTCCAAACTGGTATCATGTAAAACATGATTAATGCACGTACAACATCTGTTAATAAAAAACTTAAGGCATAACATATAAAACCACTTCCTGTTAAAAAACCAACAAATGGTATTTCTAATCCTGACGAACGACCTTTAAATTTTCTCCACAAAGAAATTGGAGTTAGTAATAATATACCTATCATCATTTGAGAAATAGTTCCCCACCCCCCAGTTAAGCCACCATTTTCTAAATATCTTTGAGGAAGCCAATAAACTCCCCATGATCCAGCTGCAATTGCTAACATAAAAGCTATTTTAAAATGATGTCGATGTCTTACCATTAGTTTAATTTTGGTTTGTGATTTGAATTATTGTAAATTTCCTCAAAGATTTTTGCAAACGCAAATAGTTTTAAGTCATCTTTATTTTTACCAATAATCTGCATTCCCATTGGTAAACCATTTTCATTAAAACCTACAGGAATAGTTATAGTCGGTAGATCCAAAAGACTTGACATAACAAAAACTTCTAGCCATCTATGATATGTATCTAGACTGGTCTCGTTAATTTTACTGGGAAATTGAATACTTTTATCAAAGGGAAACAATTGAGCAGAAGGTAAAGCTAAAAAATCAAATTTATCAAAAATTTCATTAACTTGCTCAGTACATCTTTTTTTTTGTTCAAAAGCTAATTTTAAATTATCAGATTTAATATCTTTACCTTTGTTGTATTCCCAAATTGCTTGAAATGTCATGGAATTAATATCTTTAATACCCATACTTAATGTATCTTGATAAATACTTTTAGATCTAAAGGTAGTCCAGCTGTTCCATAAAGTATCAGTATCTAAGTTTGGCTTTAAATATTCAATCTCAAGATTATTTTTTTCTAAATCTTTTAATTTTTTTTCACATATATCTAAAATGGATTTTTCAATAATATATTTATCATTCATATTAGATAGCCAACCAATCTTTAAATTAGAAAATTCTTTTTCTGAAAACTTTGCGTCTCTAAATGAACTATTTAAATCAAATGAAATATTATCTAATGGATGACTTCCAGTAATAGCGTCAATTAAAAATGCCATATCATTTGGTGTTTTTGCAAAACATCCTGGTGTGGTTAAAATAGGTATATCAAAATTTTGATATGTTCGATCAGCAGCAATCAAACCAGGAGTTGGTCTATATCCATAAATATTTGCATAGGCTGCTGGGCCTCTACAAGATCCCATTTGATCAGTACCGTCTGCAAATGGGAGTAATCCAGCCGCAACAGCTGAACTTGCTCCACCACTCGATCCTGCTGCAGACTTTTCAAAGTTATAAACATTAGATGTAGGTCCAAAAAGACGATTGGTAGTTTGTCCACCAACACCTAATTCTGCAGTATTTGTTTTACCAATTATGATTGCTCCATTATCTATTAGTTTGTCTACAAATAGTGAATTTTTCTTAGGGCTATTATTTTTTGATCCTTCATAACCATACGTAGTTTTTAAACCAACAACATCAGAAAGATCTTTGACCGCTATAGGCAAACCATTTAAAATTTTTTTGCTATTTTTTAAATTATCTTTCTGTTCTGCTTCCTTAATTAATAATTCTCTATCTTTTTGTAAAACTATAGCATTAATATCTTTATTAAATTTTTCTATTCTTTCTAAGTAGTAAACTAAGACTTCTTTAATTGAGATTTGTCGGTTGTTAATATTTTTTTGAATTTCTTCAACTGATAGATGATCAAGCATTAAAGCTTAACGAGCTTTTTTTATACTTTGTAAAACCATTTCTTTCATTTCTTCAAAAGAGACTTTCTTAGGGTTTTGGCCATACGCTTGATCTTTCATTGCTTTCTCTGCAATTCTTGCTGCACTGTCCTCAGGAACATTTAATTCACTTAAGCTTTTAGGGATTTTAACTCTATCTAACAAATCTTCCATATTTTTAATGAATGCATCAACTGAATGATCTTTATATTGCATTGCTTCAGACATTCTTTGAACTTTTTCCTCCATACCAGGTAAATTGAAACGTAAAACTACGGGTAAAACTATTGCATTAGTTAAACCATGGTGCGTATTGTACTCAGCACCAACCACGTGAGATATAGAATGTACATTACCTAATCCTTTTAAAAATGATATTCCTGCTAAACAAGATCCAACATGCATTCCACCTCTTGCTAAAATACTATCTGGTTGTTCTACGGCAGTTACTAGTGATTTGGATATCAATGATAGACCTTCTAATGCTGCTCCATCACACAGAGGATTAAATCCTGGAACGCAGTATCCTTCAATTGCATGAATTAATGCATCTACACCTGTCCATGCTGTTAGATTAGCGGGTAGTCCTATTGTTAATTCTGGATCAATTAATGCTAATGAAGGTCTTACGTCTGGGTGCCACATGCAAAATTTCATTCCCTCTTTTAAATAAGTTACCATAGCTGTAATTTCTGTTTCAGCTCCTGTTCCTGCTGTTGTAGGAATAGTTATAATTTTTGGAAATGGGTTATCTTTACTTATTATTGGAGGAGTTAACTCAAACTCAAAATCTCTGAGTGGAACATCATTATTTGCTGTTAAACAAATTAATTTACCTCCATCCATAGCACTTCCACCACCTATAGCTATAATTGCATCATGATTTCCATCTTTAAATTTTTTGCAACCAACTGAAACTTCATCCTCTCTTGGATTAGGGGATATATCGAAAAATAAATCAGATTTTACATTAGAATCAGACAAATAACTTTGTAAATTCGAAATAAATGGCAACTTTGGACTTCCCTTGTCAGTTACTATCAAGGGATTTTTTATATTTAAGTTATTACAAATTGTTCCAATTTCTTTTAAACGTCCGGGTCCGTATGCAATATTGGTTGGGAAAGTCCAATCTTGATTTGATAAGATATCAGATTCATTTAGTTTAAAGTTACTCATTTTATTTGTAAGGTTTATACAATTTTTTAAAAGATTTTAACAATGAAATTATCATCTGAAAAAGTAGATGTGAAGAAAACCTATCTTGCTGTGACTACGATGCTCATGGCTATACTTTGTATAGATTTATACATGGTTGTGATAAAATTTCTTGGTGATGAATATTCTGTTATTCAACTAGCAGTTTTTAGAAATGCAGCGGGAATTATTCCTTTAATTCTTCTAATAATATTCACGAAAGAATATTTTTCAATTTTTCGAAAAATTGACAAAAAATTTTTAATTTTAAGCTTTTTTAGAGGTTTAGCATTTTTATCAATGAATATATTTGTATTTATTTCTGTAATAAATTTAGAGTTTGCAACAGCAATGACTTTGACATTTTCATCACCATTTTTCATTGTAATTTTATCTATATTTTTTTTAAAAGATAAAGTTGGTAAATATAGATGGTCTGCAATTTTTTTAGGTTTCTTTGGTGTTGTTCTAATTATGAAACCAACCAGTGAGATATTTAGTTTTTATTCAATATTTCCAATTATGACTGCATTTGCATGGGCGATCAGTGTTATAATACTTAAATTTATTCCCGAAGGTCATTCAACTGCAAAAATACAATTATACTCATTAATTTTTAACGTACTGGGTGGACTAGTATTATTTTTTATAACCAGCGGCCATGTTGAAATCAAAAATGTTCAAGACTTTTTTTTAATGACACTAACCGGTATTCTTGGAGGTACAGCTGCTATTTTATTTATTTATTCTTATAGATTAATCTCCGCAAGTAAGATGGCATCATTTGAATATTTAGGAATACCCTCATCATTTGTATTAGGGTGGATTTTTTTTAATGAAGCGCCTTGGGCTCAACTTTTTCCTGGAGTTATATTAATAATATTAGCAGGTATGATAATTATTTGGAGAGACAAGGTTAATGAGAAAAGTATAAAAGGCAATAAACAGATTAACTAGCAGATCTCATTGATTTCATCACAATAGAACGGTCAATTTCACCTAGCAAGTCTCCAGTTTCAGAGCAAATAACTGGAAATTTTTTATCGGTATCAACAAGTTTATCTATCAAAGTTTCAATTTTAGAATTATCAGGAATGCAGTCTGCTTTAGATGAATAAAGTTTTTTAGTATCATCGCAACAATCTTTTCTCATTACTTTTCCTGCACTTAAAACTTTATACTTTGGAACATCTTCACAAAAATCTTTAACGTATTGGTCTATAGGATTTGCAACTATTTCCTCGGGTGTTCCAACTTGTGAAACTTCTCCGTCTTTCATTATTGCGATATGATCTCCCATTTTAATTGCCTCTAAAAAATCGTGTGTAATAAAAACCATAGTTTTTTGTAGTTTGTCTTGAATTTTAAGTAGTTCATCCTGCATCTCTCTTCTTATTAGTGGATCTAAAGCTGAAAATGGTTCGTCAAAAATTAGAATTTCAGGATCTACAGCAAGTGCTCTAGCCAAACCCACTCTTTGTTGCATTCCACCAGATAACTCTCTTGGGTAGTTATTGTGCCAACCTTCTAATCCTACCATTTTCAATACTTCCATTGACTTATCTAATCTGTCTTGTTTTTTGCTTCCTCTAATTTCCAAACCATATCCAATATTTTCAATAACTGTTCGGTGCGGGAATAATCCAAAATGTTGGAATACCATACTCATTTTATTTCTTCTAAGATCTAAAAGTTCACTATTACTCATTTTTGTTACATCGGTATCATCCATTTTAACAGTTCCAGACGTGGGTTCTATTAATCTTGAGATACATCTAACTAAAGTAGATTTTCCACTTCCTGAAAGGCCCATGACAACAAAAGTCTCACCTTTAACAATTGAAAAACTTACATCTTTAACAGCAACAACATGTCCTGTTTTTTCTTGAACCTCTTTTATAGATAGGTTTTTGTCTAAATTTTTGATTATTCTTTTTTCATCTGGTCCGAATAATTTCCAGATATTTGAGCAAGTGATTTTTTGTTCAACAGCCATTTAATTACTAATTGTGAAATAGACAATATTTTACTTTAAAAGTAAAATTATTTATTTAAATTAAATATTTTATGTCTTCTGAACAAACTGTAATTGTTGATAAATCAGGCAGCTCCAAAAGTGTTATCACCTATGTTGCAATAATATTGGTATTTTTAGTTGCGCTATTTTTATCCAGTCAAAGTGAAGGTCCTTCCAAACTTCCTAAAGTTGTAACTGATGAATTTACTTTTACTGCTTGGGTAAATGATGGTGAAGACTATTTAAAAAAAAATTATAGATGGATGACAAAAATTATAGCTGGATACATTAAATCTGGTTATTACTTTTTAGAGGATTTTTTAATAGATTCTCCATGGCTTTTAGTAGCTTCAATAATATTTTTACCATGTCTGATAGCAGGTGGCTTAAGGTTAGGATTATATTCATTGTTTGTAATTTACTTTTGGGGAGCTGTTGGAATGTGGGATGAGTCACTTCAGACTGTAGCTCTGATGGGCTTATCCGTTTTACTCTGTGTTTTCTTTGGTGTCATTCTTGGTGTTTTATGTTCGCAAAGTGATCGCTTTGATGGTTTTATGAAACCAATACTAGACACGATGCAAGTAATGCCTGCTTTTGTCTATTTATTTCCTGCGTTGTTCTTTTTTGGAATTGGAGGTGCTCCTGCAATTTTAGCAACAATGATTTATGCTATGCCACCTGTAATAAGATTAACGAATTCTGGTATAAGACAAGTTTCAAAAGATACAATAGAGTCCGCAACATCATTTGGATCAAGTAAATTGCAACTACTATTTAAAATAAAAATCCCGTTATCTTTACCAAGTATAATGATGGGAATTAACCAGGTAATTATGATGGCATTAGCTTTAGTTGTTTTAGCTTGCTTTATTGGTGCAGAAGGTATTGGTGGTCAAGTATGGTTAGCTATTAGAAACCTCGATGTTGGTTGGGCAATGGAAGGTGGTTTGTGCATATTATTTATGGCTATAATGTTTGATAGATTTAGTATGTCTTTAACAAAACAAAAAGATATTCTGCCATCAGATGTACAGCCTTTTTATCTTCTACCTCAAAGTTGGGAAAAGTTTCAAGTTGCAAGATTAATTGAAAAACCTATTTTATATTTACATTTTGCAATAAATTTAATCTGTAAGAGTGTTACTAATTTAATAGCTACCTTTGTTAAATATATCTTTTCAATTTTTAATAAAGAGAATGCTGAAGATTTAAGAGAATTTTTAAGCAGAAGATATTATGTCATACCATCTTTTATAGTCTTTATAATTATTTCGTTGGTTGACAGTTATCTAATTTCAATTGGAACTTTCCCAGAAGAATGGAAATTATCAATCAGGCAGCCTATTGCAGATGGAGTTAAGTCATTAACTATAAATCCAGGCTTTATAGCATTTACAAAAGGCTTAAGAGCTTTTGTATATCTTAATTTGTTAAGACCACTTGATACATTCTTAACACATATACCATGGTGGTATACTATGAGTGTATTTGTTGCAATTGGCTATTTTACAGTTGATTTAAGATTTGCAATCATAACTGCTTTGCTTCTTCTATTTATTGGTGCTTGTGGAATTTGGCCACAATCAATGATAACTCTTTCATCAGTTTTAGTTTCTGTTGTCTTATGTTTTGCAATTGGTGTTCCACTTGGAATTATCGCATCTTATAACCAAAGGTTTAAGGAAGTTTTAAATGTTGTGCTAGACGCAATGCAAACACTTCCTTATTTTTGTTATCTGATACCAGTTTTAATGTTTTTTGGTGGAGGAATAGTTTCAGCTGTACTTGCAACTGTTATTTATTCAATTCCTCCAATAATAAGGCTAACTGCACTTGGTTTAACACAAGTATCAGGTACATACTCTGAGGTATCAAGATCTTTTGGAGGAACGCTTCTTCAAACTTTACAAAAAATTAAATTTCCACTAGCCGTTCCAAGCTTGGTTATTGGATTTAATCAAACAGTTGTAATGGCATTTGCAATGCAAATTGTAACTCCTTTAATTGGTGGTAAGGGATTAGGTTTAGAAGTATTCAATGGATTAGCTAGGTCTGATACTGGAAGAGGATTAGCTGCAGGGATCGGTATAGTTCTTCTTGCTATAATTATTGATCGTATAACTTTAGCTTGGACTAAAAAACAAAGACAAGCACTCGGATTAGAAGCAAATTAGGATGACCAAAGATAAAGGTCTGCCTTTAACAAGTAACCATTGGGGTACTTATAGAGCTAAAGTTAAAAATGGTAAAGTTGAGGAACTTGTTGGTTGGGAGCATGATAAAGATCCATCACCTATCGCACAAGGAATAGTTGATGTTTTAGACGGACCAACACGTATCGATAAGCCAATGGTTAGAAAAAGTTGGCTTGAAAGAGGTCCAGGGGCAAACAATAATTTAAGAGGTGTTGAACCATTTATTGCAGTTAGTTGGGATAAAGCAGAGGAACTTGTAGCAAACGAAATTAATAGAGTAAAAGAAAAACATGGAAACTCCTCAATATTTGGCGGTTCATATGGTTGGGCCAGTGCAGGCAGATTTCATCATGCCCAAAGCCAATTACATAGATTTTTAAATTGTGTTGGTGGATATACTAGATCAAAATTTACATATAGTTTTGCTGCTGCAGAAGCAATGGTTCCACATATTCTTGGGAGTTATCGTGCTTATCTTGATACATGTACTAGTTGGGAGTCTATAAAAAAAAATACAGAAATTTTTATATGTTTTGGGGGAGTTCCAATAAAAAATGGACAAATCTCACAAGGTGGAACAGGTCATCACTATCAAAAAGAAAATTTGATTGAGTCTGCAAAATCAGGCATAGAGTTTATAAATATTAGTCCACTTAAATCTGATTTAATTAACGAGGTAAATGGTGAATGGATTGCAGCAAGACCAAATACAGATACTGCTTTAATGTTAGGACTGGCACACACAATTTACTCAGAAGGACTTTGCGATACTGATTTTTTAAATAAATATACGGAGGGCTTTGATAAATTTTTACCCTACCTTTTAGGAAAAAATGACGGTATTGAAAAAAGTGCCGAATGGGCTTCAGCAATTTGTAATATTTCAGTATCTAAAATTAAAGAGATAGCTACTAAAATTTCAAAAAAAAGAAGTATGATTTCAGTGAGCTGGTCTTTAACTAGACAAGATCACGGTGAACAACCTTTTTGGATGGCTATTATGCTTGCCTCTATGATTGGTCAAATAGGATTACCAGGAGGTGGGTTTGGTTTTGGTTATAGTGCTACAAATTTTATTGGTGGTCAATTCAAAGTTTTACCAGGAGCAGCATTTCCACAAGCAGAAAATGAAATAGAAAATTTTATACCAGTTGCAAGAATTAGTGATCTTTTGCTTAATCCAGGAAAAAAATTTGATTTTAATGGAAAGTCATATGTGTATCCTGATACCAAGATAGTTTACTGGGCAGGTGGAAATCCATTTCATCATCATCAAGATTTAAATAGACTAATAAAAGCTTGGGAAAAACCAGATACGATAATTTCAAACGAATGGTGTTGGAATACACTTGCAAAAAGATCTGATATTGTTTTACCTTGCACTACTCCGTTAGAGAGGACTGACATTATGATGACGCCTAGAGATCCATTTGTTGTATCTATGGATAAAATAATTGAACCATATGGGCAATCTAAAAATGATTTTGAAATATTTGCAAATATTGCAAAAAAAATGGGTATTGAGGAAAAATTTACTGAAGGAAAAAGCCAAGATGATTGGCAAGAATGGATTTATAAACAAACATTTGATAGGGCGGCAGCAGCAAATATTGAAATACCTAAATATGAAAAATTTAGAGAGCAAAAATGGTTTAAAATTAATGATCCAACAGAACCAACAATAATGTTGAAAGATTTCAGAGAAGATCCTAAAAAAAATCCACTTGATACACCTAGTGGTAAAATTGAAATATTTTCAAAAACCGTGGCTGATTTTAATTATGATGATTGTCCAGGACATCCTGTATGGTTTGAGCCTTGTGAATGGCTGGGCAAAGTAAATAAAAAATATCCTCTTCACTTAATATCAAATCAACCGAAAAATAAACTACACAGCCAAATGGATCACGGAAAATATAGTAAGTCATTCAAAATAAATGAAAGAGAGCCTCTGGAAATTAATCCTTTGGATGCAAACAAACGTAATTTAAAAAATGGAGATGTAGTTAGAATGTTTAATGAGAGAGGATCTTGCTTAGCTGGAATAAAAATCACTGATGATGTAATGCAAGGAGTGGTACAAATGAGTACTGGTGCATGGTATGATCCAGAAAATCCTAGCCAATATGGAAGTATGTGTAAGCACGGTAACCCAAATGTGTTAACGCCAGATAAAGGTACATCAAAACTTGGACAAGGTCCTATTGCACATTCTTGTCTTATTGAGATAGAAAAATATAACGATAAAATCCCAAAATTAACTGCCTTTGATCCACCTACAATTATAAGATCTAACGCAAAAACAAATTAGAGAGATTAAATTGGGAAATCTACAAGAAGAATCTGATCTTAACAAAACTATTAAAATTAGTGCAAGAAGATTTGAAGAATCTCCTTACATTGAAAGAACAGATAGTCCTAAGATGGTTCGTGGAGTTTATGCAGGAAGATATTTTCCAATATCAATAGGAGAAGATGCGATTGAAAAATATTGGCTCCTAAGACAGAAAGCATTAATTTTTGATGTTCCAGAAAAACCAGTAGAGATATCAGGTAAGGATGCAATTCCTTTTTTAGAAAAAATATTAACAAGAAAAATTTCATCTATTAAAGAAGGTAGAGGTTATTACTCATTAGCTTGTACCCCGCAAGGTGGAATTTTTATGGATGGAGTTATTTTCAAATTTAGTGATAATAAATTTTGGTATGTACAAGCTGACGGTCCATTTGAAGATTGGTTATTAGCACACAGTGAAAATTTTGATGTGAAAATATCAGATCCAAAGTCAAGAGTTCTACAAATTCAAGGTCCTGCATCTATTGATATTATGAAAAAAGCATCAAAAGGAGGTATTGATGAAAGCATGCCTTATTTTAGATCAGGTTTTTTTAATCTTGGAGGGCAAGATCTATATGTTTCAAGAACTGGATTTACCAACGAACTAGGGTTTGAAATTTATTCTGATGGTTATAAAACAGATCACTTAGCTCTTTGGGATCATCTTATTGAATGTGGAAAACCTTATGGGATGGAGCTATCGTCCTCTCGTGCAATGACTATAAGAAGAATTGAAGGAGGAATATTTGGAAATTTAACTGATATAGATACAACAATGACACCCTTTGAAGCTGGTTTAGGTTTTTTTGTAAATATGGATAAAGGTGATTTTATTGGAAGGGAAGCGTTATCCAAAAAAAATAAAGGTACATGTTTATTTGGAGTTACTTGTGCAACTGATACTCCTACCTCAGGAAGTAAAGTTATGGAAGGTGATAATATTATAGGTCATATAACTGCGGGTGTCCCCTCACCTACGTTAAAACTTGGAATTGGATATGTAAGATTTTACGAACCTAAAGAATGGCCTGGTAAAAAGTTAAAGTTAAAATTACCTAATGGTAAAATTCATGACTGTAATGTAGTTAAATTACCATTTTTTGATCATGATAAAAAAATAGTTAAAGGCCTGGATAGATCTATTCCGAAGAGAACCTAAATTTAATAATAATTTAGTTATTGAAACAATTGACCACGCTTTTTACGCCTAAAATTACCAAATAATATAACATTATAACTTATTAATGGTTCAATTTTATAAGTTTACATAACTATAATTTTTGAACTAAAATATAACTTTAATTAATTAAATAGAGGAGAAATAATGAAATTATCTAAAACAATTTCAGCCTTGATATTATCTTTTGTTCTTTTAGTTGGAGGTTTAACTCAAGCTAATGCTAAAAGATTGACTGCAGCTGTCGCTGACTGGACAGGTGGAGAGATTACATGTCAAGTTGCTGTAAGTATGTTAGAGGAAGAGCTAGGATACAAAGTCAAAAGAGTTGTATTCCCATCTGGAACAGGTTTATGGGAAGCAATTGCTGCTGGAGAAATTGACTTTGCATGCGAAAGTTGGCCAAGTTATGCTGAGGCTGACACAGTAATGATGAAAGGACCACTTATTTATGATGGTCAAACAATGTTTAATTACGAAGGTGATGGAAGTGTAAAACTTTTAGG
>LULI01000134.1_pt1 | contig 30713 bp, 30 predicted proteins | sample 728191 | NCBI WGS metagenome assembly LULI01 (sample SAMN03860293, study PRJNA289734) | marine metagenome | biome: seawater column; feature: ocean; material: water; isolation source: Red Sea water column Station 169 - depth 50m | place: Saudi Arabia: Red Sea | collected 2011-10-15 | depth 50 m | reverse complement strand
TTAAATCGAAAATTTTAATATCATCATTCTCAATCCAATTACCTTTGCTATCTTTTGTGAGTGCCGGGTTTAATCTAAAATCGTGATAAACGACTGGAATTAAGTCCTTGGTTAGTAAGATATCTGTTTCGTAAGCACTAATTTTATTTTCAAACAAATACTTAAAACTCTCTAAAGTATTTTCTGGTAGGTCCCCCCTAGCCCCTCTATGACCATAAATTTTAATATGATTTGGTTTTGTTAATATCAATTGATTATTTTTTTTGTTCTTTTCATAGGTGGACTAGAATAATTATAAACTTATAATAACCAAGTTTTGTTTAATTCAGGAACAATATATTCAAACTTTACTCCTTTAGTGAAGGCCCCAGTTATTGGTTATAGAATTTCTGGAGGTGATGTTTTGAATATCTTAAAGAAAATTACAAAAAAAAATTTTTCTAAAGATCACTCTTTAATCCGAATAGTTAAAATTTATCAAAAAGATGAGTCCATATTGGATGAGTGTAGTGTGGTATATTTTAAATCTCCCAAATCCTTTACTGGAGAGGATGTCTGTGAAATTTTTTTACACGGATCACCACTAATAGCTAGTCAATTTGAGCAGTTATTAAAGGATCTAAAAGTTCCAGGCTTACGATTGGCAAAAAATGGAGAGTTCTCTTACAGGTCTGTTCTAAATAGCAAGAATTCTCTTAAACAAGCTAAGGCTATTAATGGAATAATTTCCAATGAAAGCTTTTCAGGCTTAGAATATAACAAAAAACTACTTTTTGAGGGAGATATTGTCAGCGGTCTTGTTCCTCTCAGGGAGGAAGTTATAAATTTATTTTCAGAAATTACTGCATCGATTGACTTCGTTGACGACGAGGACTTCAATTTTAATCAAATAAAGAAAAAGATAAGAAAATTTTTCACTAATTGTAATAATTTATTACATAAAAATAGAACAAATATAGAACAAAAAAATATATGTAGAATTATGTTGGTAGGTCAAGTAAATGTTGGTAAGTCGACGCTATTTAACAAAATTATTGATAAAGATAGAGCAATTGTCACAAATATCAAAGGTACTACAAGGGATATTCTCTCAAATGAATTTTTAATTAACAGTAATCGTTTTGAAATCTTCGATACCGCAGGGCAAAGATCTAAACAAGGTAAAATAGAAAAATATGGCTATAAAAAAGCACAGAAAATATCGAGGGAAATTGACCATTTTTTTGTATTAATCGATCAAAATACTAAAAAATCTGATATATCAGCACTTCTCAAGGATTTCATGATACATAAGAATTACAGCTTAATTGAGACAAAATCTGATATATACAAATATAAAACAGATAATATCAAAATAAACCATAGTCTAGACAGGGAAAAAATATACCAGAAATTAAAATTATCTTCGATTCATCGAAGATATGTAAAAAATAACAATAAAATGACCGATCTAAATTTAGAGGAAATCGATTTTTTGGCAAGAGTGTTAGAATATGAACACGATATTGCTAAGGAAAAGGATATTTTGATCATAGCCCAGCTAATGAGAAATATATTAGATGATTTTTCCTATGAATTTGGTTATATTAATAACGAAGATGTTTACGATAGAGTTTTTAGCAAATTTTGCATAGGGAAGTAGATTGTTTCACGTGGAACATTATGATGTTGTAGTTATTGGTGCTGGTCATGCTGGAATAGAAGCAGCTAATATTTCTGACAAATATGGCCTAAAAACCGCACTTATAACTAAAAATTACTCAGATTTGGGAAAATTATCATGCAATCCTAGTATTGGAGGAGTTGGTAAGACACATATAGCAAGTGAAGTTGACATTTTAGGAGGTGTAATTTGTAAAATTGGTGACAAATCAGCAATACATTACAGAGTATTAAATCTTTCTAAAGGGCCAGCAGTATGGGGCGTAAGAGCTCAAATTGATAGAGATTTATACTCTCAAAACATGAAAAAATTTATTAAATCTTCTAAAATTGATCTTATTGAAGACGAGGCTGTTAATATATTAGAAAAAAATAATAAAATTATAGGTGTTGAACTGTCTAATATTGGAAAAATAAAATCAAAGGCAGTTATTCTCACAACAGGAACCTTTCTCAATGGAAAGATTTATTTCGGTAATGAGTCGCAAGAAGCAGGGAGAATAGGAAATAGCTCTTCAAAATTTCTTGCAAAGTTTATTAACAATAATTTTAAAACAATGAGGCTGAAAACAGGAACACCTCCCAGAATATATGCTCAATCTATTAATTATGATGTTTTAGAACCTCAGATATCTGAAAACAATGGTATTTTTTTATCATATTTTACAAAACAAAATACGAACAAAAAAATTAATTGTTTCATTACCAAAACTAATAACAAGACCCATAAAATAATCAGAGATAATCTTGATAAGTCTGCGATGTACTCAGGTATAATTAAATCTCAAGGTGTGAGGTACTGCCCTTCAATTGAAGATAAAATAACAAAGTTTGGAGATAGAAACGGTCACAATATTTTTTTAGAACCAGAGGGTTTAAACTCTGATCTTGTCTATCCAAACGGTATATCAAATTCTTTAGATAAAAAAATCCAACTAAAATTTTTAAGGTCAATAAAAGGTTTAGAAAAATGTGAAGTAGATCAATTTGGATACGCAGTTGAGTATGACTCTGTTGACCCTAGAGAGTTAAAAAATAATTTTGAGACAAAAAAAATAGAAAACTTTTTTTTAGCAGGACAAATAAATGGAACTACGGGTTATGAAGAAGCAGCAGGTCAGGGTGTCTATGCCGCTATTAATGCTGCAATAAAAATAAAAAAAATAAAATTCAGTACAAAAGTTTTTGAAAGAGATAACAGTTATATCGGTGTTCTAGTTGACGATTTAACAAAACTTGGAGTGACAGAGCCATATCGAATGTTTACATCCAGGGCAGAAAATAGGTTAAAGCTGAGAACTGATAATTCTTATGAACGATTTTCAACAATCATCACCCCTAAAGCTTTTAACAAAGCCGATTATTCTTTAATTTCAAAAAATATAGTTAATGAAAAAAAAATATTAGACCAATTAAAAAAACTTAAATATTCACCTAATGATTTAATGAAAAAAAATATAAAAGTGAAAAAAGATGGCAAAGTAAGAAATGGCTTTGAAGTTCTAAAATTCTTAGACCCGTCTCCAAAGAATTTTTATCAATTCTTCAATATTAAAATAGGTCAAAAATTGTTAACTAAAATTTATTTTGACTCAAAGTACGATGTTTTTTATGAGAGAGAAAAAAAGTCATTTGATCAACTGAGTAAGAATAAAAATATGAAATTGACGAATATTGATTTTAATAAGATACCTTCTTTATCTAAAGAAATTCTTGAAAAATTAAATAAACACAAACCTGAAAATTTATATGATGCTGGTAAAATATCAGGCATTACACCCAGCGCACTATTTCAAATAGTCAAACACAAAAAAGATAAGGGAACAAAAGTTGCTTAATGAAAAATTAGTAAAGTTTTGCAATGAGAATTTTGATGATCCAAAAACAATTCTAAACAAACTTTTTGAATATAAAAAAATATTAATTAAAGAAAATGAGTCTATGAACTTAATTGGAAAAAGCACGATAGGCGATTTAGATGAGAGACACTTTTTAGATTGCATACAGATAGTTAAGTTTCTACCTAATCATGAGAGGTCTTTGATGGATATAGGAACAGGTGCTGGGCTTCCAGGAATAATACTATCAATTAAATTGCAATTAGATTTAAATTATCGTGTGCATAATAAATCCATAACAGAAATATTAGACCTTAATGTTGATTGTATTACAGCGCGTGCTTTTGCTTCTGTAGAAAAAATTATATCTATGACTAAGAACATAATAAATAAAAAAACAAAATTTATACTGCTAAAAGGAAGATCTTATTTAACAGAACTCAAAGCTATTAATCCACAAAAATATAGTTGGGAAACACACCCAAGCATTACATCAAGTGAATCTAAGATAATAATCATGGTTGCTAAATGATTATTACTATAGCAAATCAAAAAGGGGGTGTTGGTAAAACTACAACAGTTGTTAATTTAGCAACTGCTTTAGCTTCAATTGATAAAAATGTTTTGGTTGTTGATATGGACCCCCAATACAATTCTTCTATGTCTTTTAATGCTTATGATTCTAACAGATCAATTTATAAAGTTTTCAGTAATGAGACTGATATAAATAATGCTATACAAAAATCTATGATACCAAAATTAGATGTTATTTCCGCATGCGAAGATTTGGCCGCAGCAGAGTATGAGCTTGCTGACGATGAAGATAGAAACTATTTACTTAAAAAATATATCAGCAATATAAAAAAAAGTTATGATTATATTTTTATTGACACTCCACCTACTCTTGGCTTACTAACGATAAGTTCTTTGACTGCTAGTAACGAGATTTTAATCCCAGTACAATGCGAATTTTTTGCTTTGGAGGGTTTATCAAAGCTAATTAAGACTATAGAAATTGTTAAATCAAACCTTAATTCAAATTTAAAATTAAATGGGATTATCTTAACAATGTATGACAAGAGAAATTCACTTTCATCTTTAATTGAAAAAGAAGCAAGAGAATATTTTGATACAAACGTCTACAGATTCAATGTACCAAGAAATGTTACTCTCTCTGAAGCACCAAGCCATGGTCTACCAGCAATAATCTACGATCTCAATTGTACAGGGTCTCAAGCTTACATTGCATTAGCAAAAGAATTTTTAGAAAGGAACAGCATAGATGGTAACAAATAAAAAATTAGGTAAAGGTCTTTCATCACTTCTTGGCAAAAAGGAAGACTTAATGAAAAACAAAAAGGATGACACTGGCCTATTGCTTGTTCCATTAGAAAAGATCTTTAGAGATCAAGGACAACCACGAAGAGAATTTGATCCTGAGAAAATAAAAGAATTAGCTCAATCAATTAAAAAAAATGGTTTAATTCAGCCGTTAATTTTAAGAAAAAGAGATAATGATAACTTTACAATAGTTGCAGGAGAACGTAGGTGGAGAGCAGCTCAGATTGCTGATTTGAAAATACTCCCATCCCTTTTATTACCTGAAGATCTTGATAAAGATGAGATATCACTGATAGAGAATATTCAAAGAGAGGATCTTAAAATTTCTGAAGAGGCACATGCTTATAAGAGACTGATTGATAAAAATGATTATACGCACGAAAACCTTTCACAAATAGTTGGTAAGAGTAGATCTCACATAACAAATCTTCTAAGGATATTAAATCTGGATGCATTTTTTTTTAGCCTTTTAGACAAAGAAATAATAACAATGGGTCACGCCAAAGCTTTAGTTGGTAAAATTCCAGATAACTTTGATGAAAAAACCTTAGCTTTAATTTCCTCTGGAAAAATTTCAGTTAGAGATTTAGAGAAAAATAAAAGAAAAACATCAAGCCATGAGCCAAACTTGATACAAGAAGAAAAAAATCTTAGTGATATCATCGGATTTAAAACCAAAATTACATATAATAAAAAAGGTAAAGGAAATATTAAAATATTTTATGAAAACTTAGAGCAGTATAATTTTTTAATTAGTAAACTAAAAAATTAAATTTTTTATATATTACTTCATTTTTTATTTTTAAAAATATTTTCTTTATATCAATTTGTTTTTTTCTTAAATTAAAAATATCTTTTCTAATAGCTATAATAAAGTCATTACCTTGGATTATTATCGGATCTACACGGTAATTATTTTCATTAACACTAAATTTTTCTACCTCAGATAATAATAGATAAGGATGTTCTATACAATAATTTATCAAATATTGATTATTAATATTAAAGAAATTTTTTATAAAAATTTCTATGTCATTTGTGAAATTATAGCCATTTATAGTCTGATATTTTCCAGAATATTTTTTATAGTTTTTATAATCAGTAAAAATTATGTTTTTACAATTTTTTTCTAAAATTTCATTTATATGTTTAACATTTGATAGGTAATGGATAAAGATTCTACTTCTATTATCAAATAAATCATTGGAAATTAAATCTTCACTGTTATTCAAGTTATATATTAATTTTGTATTAAATTTTTTAGATAACTTTTTTATAACTAATTCATAAAAGTATGCTTTTTCATCATCGACCTTATTAACAAACAAAGTCTTATTTCTTTTTTCTTCAAAGAAGTTTCCAATCAATTTAATATTATTTGATTTCATCGCAAACTAGGTCACTAATATTTAGGCCGCTTGTAAATTTCTTCACAAAGTAATCTATGTTATCATCTTTTATTTCATCTACAGCACTTTTGTTACTTACAAACTTGTCTCCGGGAGCCAAAATGTAAAACTGTGTAACCTGGTCTTTAAACGAATGTGTAAAACAAGATAATTGTGCATTATAAATCTTTAATTCAATTTTGCTTGTTATTCTCTCCCTGTCGGATGTATTATCTATATTAGTTATATAAAGATCAGTAGAATGTGACACGCTAGCTTGTACTTGATAATGAGATTTATCATCTAAAATTCCAAAGTTATTAAAATGACCTCTTAGTTTTTTATATAGCTGTAATCCATCATATTCTCCCCCAATATATGATACAGATAAACGAATATTACTATCTCTTTTATTGTTGGTACAAGAAAGGAGGAATAAGCTAGTTAGTAATAATATTAATAATCTTATCTTGAACATTTATAACCTTTACAATTTTTTTATTAACTATTTTATTTTTAATTTTATCTAATTTATAGATATCTTTAAGTATTTCATTTTCTTTGTAACCTTTTACAGTGTCAATGGTTGTCACTAATTTTCCTTGAATTTGAATTGGTAGTCTAATTTTATTTTCTTTCAAAAGTTCAAGATCAACAATTGGCCAAGTGCCAAAATTATTAGATTTGAAGATCGATCTATTCAATGACATAGATAAACTTGGCATAATCGGGAAAAGGCAGGTTAGAATTTTCCTACTTAAAATATGATCATGAAGATATATATCTTTTCTTTCTAAAAAATTAAAAAGCGTGTAAATATCAGCCACACATTTATTCAAAGAAAAATTTAATATATTCACTTCAATATCATGTACGAATTTTTCAACTTTTTTTTCTGTAGATTGATCTATTTGACTTTTTTCTTGAGAAAAATATTTTTCTATCCTATGGATTAAGTTTTTAGAACTTTGTATTCCCTCTTCTGTCCATTCAAGCTCCCTGTCAGGAGGAGAGTCAGATATCATAAAAATCCTTGTAGCATCTATACCGTATTCTTTTAGTATTTCATCAGGCTCTATTACATTCTTTTTTGATTTAGACATTTTTTCAGAGGGCCCTTCTAAAATAATCTCTTTTGTTTTTAATTTGTATAAATTTCCATCCTCTAAATATACATCTTTCGGCATCACCCACTCATTTTCTTGTGTTTTATAAGTTTTGTGTGTAATCATTCCTTGAGTAAATAATTGCTTGAATGGTTCGTCTACTTTTAACTTATAAATATCCCTTAATGCTTTCATAAAGAACCTTGAATATAAAAGATGTAAAATAGCATGTTCAATACCACCAATATATTTATCTACGGGAAGAAAATTATTTACATTATTTGAGTCAAAGGGTTTATCTAATTTATTGTCAAGAAAACGTATATAATACCAAGATGAGTCAACGAAAGTGTCAAGAGTGTCAGTTTCTCTGAAAGCCGGTTTCTTAGTCTTAGAGCAAATGATATTTCTCCACTCATCATTTTTAAGTAATGCGTTCCCTTTTCCCTCTAGTTTAACATCATAAGGTAGAAACACAGGTAACTCAGACTTATCTAAAACCCTGTATGAACCATCTTCATAATAAATGACAGGAATAGGGCAGCCCCAATATCTTTGTCGTGAAACACCCCAATCTCTGATTTTATAGTTAACTTTTTCTGAACCAATTCCTCTTTCCTTAAAATAATTTGTAATCTTATTTATTGCCTCATCCTTTTTTAAGCCATTCAAAATCGGTGAATTAATAACATTGCCATCACCAATATATGGCAACTCATTATCATTGCACTCAATCACTTTTATAATTGGCAAAGAATATTTTTTGGCAAAATCATAGTCCCTCTCATCATGTGCTGGGCACCCAAAAATTGCTCCTTCTCCATAAGTATCTAAGACAAAGTTAGCAACATAAATCGGTATCTCTTTGTTTAAAATTGGGTGAATACAATTGAGGTTTAATGAGACACCAAGTTTCTCTTTTTCATCGCTCACCTGTTCAAATTCATTTTTAATTTTTTTAATTTCACTATCGTCCAAGCAATCTCTGACTATTTTATGATTTATTGAAACAGCAATAAAAGTAGCGCCATATATAGTATCTGGTCTGGTTGTAAAAATATTTAAAAAATTATCTTTCCCAGCTACTTTAAATTTTATTTCAGCCCCTACTGATTTGCCAATCCAATTCTTTTGCATAGTTTTGACTTTTTCAGGCCATAGATCCAATTTTTCTAGCCCACTTAAAAGCTCTTCAGAATAATGAGTGATTTTAAAAAACCATTGTGATAAATTTTTCTTCTTAACTTCTGCTCCTGTTCTCCATCCTTTGCCATCTATAACTTGCTCGTTGGCTAGTACTGTTTGATCAATAGGATCCCAATTAACAAGAGCATCTTTTTTATAAGCTAAACCGGCTTTATAAAGGTCAATAAATAATTCTTGTTGATATCTGTAATAATCGCTATTACATGTAGCTAGTTCTCTATCCCAATCTAGATCCAAATCGAGTTTTTTTAGCTGTGACTTCATATTCTTTATATTTTCGAGTGTCCAATCTTGTGGATGAGTTTTAAATTGAATAGCAGCATTCTCAGCTGGAAGACCAAATGCATCCCATCCCATAGGATGAATAACACTATCGCCTTTTAACTTGTGGTATCTGGCACATATATCTCCAATTACATAATTTCTTACATGCCCCATATGAATATTACCCGATGGATAGGGAAACATTTCTAAAATATAATTTTTGGATTTCACTTCTGAGAGTTTGAGCTAGCTAAATCACCAGCTATCTCAAGAATTTTCAAGACAATCTTTTTTTCTTCATCAGGGTAATTTTTACTATCTGATATCCATGTGTTGTTGTTTTTATTTTCACATAAAAAACTAGAGGATACTCCTGTAGTAATTAGTTCACTTGAAAGTACTTGAATTTTTATTAGACACCTTTGATTTTCAAAATTAGGTGTGTAAATCCAGTCAGTTTCAATGTAGCCCCCCTGATTGTCTGCAATTTTTAAAGGATATTTTTTGGTTACCTCTAAGGAGCCGCTCCACAAGTATGGATTTACATTACTTTGGAACACAACATTCTGACGATCTCCTTTAATTAAATCATTGATTTCACCCCGAATATCAAAAAGTGTTTCGCCCTGTGCCCTCTCACGCGCCTTACAATTCTCCCATCTTTTTGAGCCATATTTGTATCTGGACTGATTAGCTGGGTTATCACATTCACCATATATTTCATTTAATCTGCTCATATTTCTTTCATGATTACCTGAGCAGGACTGAAGAAAAAATACCAAAAACAAAGCAATTGGAGATATGTACTTAAACATCATCAACAAATTAGATCAATTTAATCAAAAATAAACAAAAAAAAACCAGGGGTTAGTTACCCCTGGTTTATAAAAAGTAAAATTATTTACGATTAGAAGCTTACGCTTGTACCAACCGCAACAACAGTCTCACTTGTTGTGTTACCTGGAGCGGCTGCACCAGCACCTGTCAAGCTACTCATCTCAGCAAATACTGAAGCACCACCACCTATAGATTGTGATAATGTAATATCAGTTTTTTGAGATGTGTTACCAGCTGAACCAGCATCAAAACCAGAGTAACCAATAGCAAGAGCTGCACTACCTACAGTTGTTGAGTAAGTTGCTGAGTATGCTTCACCTTCAGTTGCAACACCAGTTGTGTCATTATTTGTTGATTCAAAACCAATTCCAAATGAACCGTCACCTAAAGTCATAGTTAACGCAGCACCAGTTGATTGGTAGTTAACACCATTTTCATCAGTTTCAGATGAAGATGCGGTTAATGACATGTCGCCTAAAGGCATAGTTATGCTAATACCAGAACCTGTGATTGTTCCATCACTAACTTGGTCTGTGTGACCCTTAGTTCCTGCAGTACCATCGTAGAAGTGAGTACCAGTAATAGACATATCACCTAGAGTTGTAGTACCACTTATACCTGAACCATCGTCTACGTTAATTGCTACATCATTTGTATGTGTAACTTGGTTTGAGTCTGCATGTGCTACAAGCTCACCAACTAAACCTGTTCCTGAAGGAACAGCTACGTCGTTAGCAACAGTGATAGAACCGTTTGCAAAACCAAATGTTAATGATGTTAAGCCAGTTGCAGCAGTGTTATTTCCTGTAGCGTCATTATCGTTTGATAATGAACCACCAGCAGAAATTGTTACACCACCATCAGTTGTTGTTGACATTGAGAAAGAAATAGCACCACCAATGTGTGCGTCAGCATTTCCCTCTGCGTCTACGTAAACAGCATTCATAGAACCGCTTACTGAGATGTCTGCATTTGCAGCTGTAGAAAATAAAGCAGCTGATAGCGCAGAGATCGCTAATAGTATTTTTTTCATAATAAAATCCTTTCTTATTATTAGATCTAATACTTGCAGAGATATTAATCAAATTTGCTTTGAATTAACCAATTTTATGAGAAAATTTGAAATAAGATAGAGTTTGTTGCGTTTTTGCAACACTATTAATTAATCAATTTTATAACCAAAAAATTCATTATTTTTTCTAATAATTCCTCTTTTTTCCCAGTACTTTCTTTGCATGTGAATTGAGTCGAAAAATTCGTTTTTATGTGACAGAAACTCTTGTTTTTTTATAGATTTGTTGTGCACATTGCTACCAATTTGACGAATACTTGCGGTTTGTGAGAAAAAAGATTTTCTTTTGGTTTCGTCAAAATCTGATTTTATTTCTAAAAATGAATAAATTTTTTTTTGATAATTTTCAGGATCTTCAACAAGATCTTCATATTTAATGTCTAATAAGGCATTTTTTTTATCTAATATTTCATCCCAATATATGTTAATAGCTTCAAAATTTGCCATAAAAACTCCTATATTAAAGAAGCTAGCACTGTATGGTATGTTTGTTACATATCTTTGTTTAAATAAAGAAACAGCAACATCCCACGGGTCCCTAAAGGTTCTGATAATTTTTGTCTTTGGAAGCAGCTTATATAAAAAACCAATAAATAAAAAATTATCAGGAAGTTTATCGACAATATTTTTATATTCTCCTTTTAAGTATTTTGTTCTACTAAGATAAGTTTTTCTAAAATTGATAATAAATTCTTCAGTGCTTTGATTCCTAACATCTGCTACAAAATCCGCAATTAAATTTCTTGCACTTAAAAGTTCTCCTGCGCTTGTAACATCATTATTTGAGGCAATGAAAGACTCAATTAAAGTTGTTCCTGACCTTGGTGTTCCTAATATAAAAAAATTAGTTTCACCCTCCGAATCATTCTCCAAACTTAGATGTGAAAAATTGTCTTTATAACAATTCATTATATTAATAATGTCATTTTGGTACTCAAATGAATTATATCTCAAAGAAGTTATAATTTCTTGATTTGCAAGTTCATAAAAATTCTCGGATTTACTTTGATCTATTTTGTTATAGAAGATTGCTAATCCAAAATAAAGTGGGTGAACATACCAAAATCGATCTAGTTTATTTTCGTACTTTTTATCGTATTCTTCCAATTGTTTTTCTGCAGTGGAAATTAATTTATTGTCAATTTTTTTTTTATTAACTATTGATAGTAAATAAAAAATATCTGGGTGAAATTTTTTATTCAAAATATCAATTAATAATTTTTCATTTTCTTCATCTTTATTAAGCGCCACATAGACCTCTGTTTTTAATTTAATTGCATTTGGAAAATTAAGAGTTTCTTCACCACTTTGGTTTATTTTTTCTAATGCTGTATCTAAAAGTGTGTTTGATTTTTCAAATTGTCTTAATTTTAAAAATATCTCTGCGGGCACTGTGTAACACAAGTGTGACTCTGGATTAATTTTTATTGCCTCATCATACATCTGTAATGCTAATTGATAATCTTCATTTGCCTTATGGCAAACACCCATATTTATGAAATAATCAAAGTCTTTTTCAATTGAATTATCTTTATAAAAATTTTCAAGAACGTCTATTGCAGCGTCATATTGAGCTTTTTGTATATGTAAGTATGCTAAAATTTTGACTATATCCTTCCTATTTTTATCATTTTTGTATATCTTTTTTGTTATTGAATATGCTTTTTCAATATTTTTATTTCGGATGAGGCCATATAGTTCTGAAATGTCTTTTTGCATTAATTTAATATATAGATAAATGTTAAAATGTCTTTTTTAAACAATTTTAAATATCATTATCACTTAAAACATATTGATGCATTGTTTAGTAAGGAAAATTATGAGGAAATCTTTGAATATTTAACTAAAATTAAAAAAGATGAAAAATCTTTTTATGAAATCTCATTGAAATATATTTCGAATTCAATAAATAATTTTAACAAAGATGTCTCCGATAAAAAAATAGTTTGGCTTAATTCATTTTTGAATGAAGACGCTGACTATTTAAAACTTTTTCTAAATTATCTGACTGCTAATTCAAAAAATTTAAAACAAGATATAAATACCTATCAATTTGAAATAAACAAAATAGTACAAAAAAAAGAAATTATAAATTTCAATACTCTTGTTAATCAATCCTACTTTTTCCAATGGATGATTTTAAATAAATCCAATATTAAATTTAAATTCATGCAAAATAATATGCCCTTTTTTTCAAGTGAAAATAATTATAATTTTACAAAACAGTCATTATCTCAATCGTATATTTTAATTTTAAACAATCCCTTTAAGGTTTATACAAAAATAAAGAATTCATCAAATCAAGATCAAGAGGTAGCAAGAAATTTATTTTTAAATTTAGATCAAAAAGCAAAAGATGAAGACCACTCAAAAGTTAAATTTTCATTTGCAAATAAAGGGTGGCTTGTACATACAGAGAGTTGGACAGACCCAAATGTTATAAGTTCTCTAAGAGGAAAAATTATTTCACAAAAAGAAATATGTAATAACACATTTGAGACACTTAGTGATGTTGTTTTACACCTAATACAATCTGGTATAGATATGGATTTAAATTATGATTTAATCGAAGACTTTATAAAGCGAAATCCAATCGCTGATGAAAAAGATGATATCAACATATCAAATAAAGAAAAAAAATTTCTAAGTAATTATGTTGATACCACTCTTGATTTATATGATATTTAAATAAAATTATGCCTATAAATTACAATAAACTTGAGGAGATTAATGAAACATTAAAAAATTTTCCATCTGCTAAACTTCAGATTGTCACAAAAAATAGAAGTACAAAAATAATTAAAGAATTAATTGATAAAGGATATAATTTTTTTGGTGAAAACAAAGTCCAAGAAGCAAATTATAAATTCAAAAACTTTAATACTAACAACTTAGATCTTCATCTAATTGGCCCATTACAAACTAATAAAGTAAAACTTGCTTTACAGGTATTCAATACCATACAAACAATTGATAGAGAAAAATTAGTAAATGAAATTCATAAAATTCAAAATAAATTTAAATCAAAGACATCTAATTTTTTTATACAAATAAATATTGGAGAAGAAAAACAAAAGTCAGGCGTGTCGCCTGATAATTTAGAGCAATTGTATAAACTTTGTATTGCTAGAAATCTAAAAATTGTTGGTTTAATGTGCATACCCCCGATTGGCGATAATTCTAAGATCTATTTTGAAAGAATGCATGAACTTAGAGAGAAGCTCGGCTCAAATTTGAAACTTAGTATGGGCATGAGCAGTGATTATGAAATTTCTTTAAAATATGGTTCAAATATAATAAGAGTGGGTTCAAAAATATTTAGTTGAAAAAATTAATACTGTTAGCTTTTATATATTTTAATAGCGCTTATGCTATAGAAGTTACTTGTAATTTCGAAGAGGTATATAAGGATGGCCAAGTTCAGGAAGGCATACTGATGATAAAAGATGATATGTTAAGATATCAATACGCTAAAGATAATCTTTTTACCATCATATCTAAAAAAGATAATTTTTATTCCGTGAGAAATGACTCCAAAATCGTACAGAAGTTATCCGAAAATACTGAACCCCTGAAGAAATTTATGGAGATGACCTTAGATTATCCAGACATAAAGGAATTATACGAAGAGGACAATATATTAGTAAAGGTAGAAAAAAGTGAAAATAAATTTATCAAAAGGCTTTCAATAAAATCAGATGAATTAAGTTTAAGCGTAAATATTTTTAATTGTAATTTTGATCCTATAAATAAAAAATACTTTTTGCATTTTAATTTTGTGGAATACGAATAATAATACTTGTTGTGATAAAGTTAAATTGTAATAACTATTTAGTTAAACAAACATTAACTAATTTCTTTGAAAATAAAAATTTTTCTTTAGCCTCGGAAAATGATAGCTACTTTACAATAATTAATGTACATCAAGCAGAAAAAAGTATTGATATAATAATTGGTGATGTAAAAAAAGAAATTTTGTTACCAGCTGATTTGAATCACCTTTCTTCTGAAATTCTAAAATCGATTGTTGATATAAATATACCTTTTAGTAGTTATTATTATTTTCCATATCAACGCCTAGTAGAAAATAAAAAAAAAAGATCATTGCTTAGCGATATACAAAATATTATTTTAAATAATATCTTACTCTATAGTGATGGGGTTGATAAAGACCTTCTTTATCAAAGGATTTGGAAAAGAGATAAATCTATTCAAATTAACAAACTAGATACTCATTTGACTAATCTAAAAAATAAGTTAAACGATGAATTAAATTTAAATATTAATTTTCAATCTAATGACAAAAAACTTCGCTTAGTGGTTGATTAAAATATCTCTTTTTCCAGCATGATTTGGTGGGGATACAATCCCTCTTTGCTCAAGTGCCTCCATGATTCTTGCTGCTTTGTTATAACCAACTTGAAAATTTCTTTGTAGAAAACTAGTTGATGCTTTATTTGTGGATTTAATAAGATCAATTGATTTTGATATTAAAGCTTCATCTTCGTCACTTAAGCTATCAAAGTTCTCGTCATTATTTTTAATTATCTCATCTAATTCATCTAGATACTCGACTGATTGACTTTTTTTGATTTCTTTTATTAATTTGTTTACCTCATTATCAGATATGAAGGCTGATTGATAACGAATAATATTTCCTCCATTTTTAGACATAAGCATATCACCGTTCCCAAGTAACTGTTCCGCACCAATTTCTCCTAAAACGGTTCTACTGTCGTACTTACTAGCAACCTGAAAACTTATTCTTGAGGGGAAGTTTGCTTTGATACTTCCAGTAATTATATCAACACTTGGTCTTTGAGTTGCCATGACTAAATGAATTCCACACGCTCTTGCCATTTGCGCAAGTCTTTGAACATAATGCTCAACCTCTTTACCAGCAGTCATCATCAAATCAGCCATTTCATCAATGAAAACAACTATATAAGGAAGCTTTTCAATCGACTTTTCATTGTACCCCTCTAAGCTTCTCGTATTTTCCTCATTCATAAGTGAATATCTTCTTTCCATTTCTTTACATACCCATTTGAGAGCTATAATTGCTTTTTTTGGTTCAGTAACAACTGGTGTTAACAAGTGCGCAATGTCATTATAAACACTTAGTTCAAGCATCTTTGGGTCAATAAGTATTAATCGTAATTCTTTAGGTGAAAATTTGTATAAAATACTTGCAAGTAATGTATTTATAAACACCGATTTTCCAGAACCTGTAGTGCCTGCAACTAATAGATGCGGTGTTTTGCTTAAATCAATAACCTCTATGTTCCCTGAGATATCTTTTCCGATACAAATAGGGATTTTAGATGAAGTTTTTTTAAAATTTTCATCACTCAGCAACTCTCTGATAGTTACAGTTTCTCGTTGATCATTTGGAACTTCAACACCCAAATATTGTGTGCCAAATATTTGGGCTATTCTCACAGCCCCAACGCCCATACTCCTAGATATATCATCAGCGAGATTTATAATCGTATTAATTTTTATTCCTGCAGCTGGTAAAATTTCAAATAAAGTTACAACAGGGCCAAGTTTTACATTAACAACCTCGATCTCAATATTAAAATCTTCGAATACCTTTTCTAATAAATCTGAATTAAATTTTATTCTATCTTTGCCTTGCTTGTTTCTATCAACAGTTTCTTCTGTATCTAAAATTTCAAGAGATGGAGACTGATAATTAACTTCTAAGTTTTGGCTTTTATTGTAATTTTCATTTTCAATTTCATCTCCACTTTTAATAGTTTCAGAAATACTATTTATAATAGGTTCCTTTTTAACTTTATTGTAACTATACGTTTTTTTTTCATTTAATTTAAAAAGACTACTAATACTAATTTTGGGAATTTTAAGTAGTCTAAAAATATTTTGTGAAAAAAAATAAATGACTATACCTAATAATGAAAATAAATAGCTCACATATTCAAGTTCGTGAATTGTGAACAATTGTAAGGCAAAGACGCCCCAAACTTGTATTGACTCAATAAATGTAAACTGAAGCTCATAGAATAAAAAAGTCTGTGGTATTAATATTAGACTTATAAAAAATAATAACAGTCTTATGAATATATACTTAGGTGATTTACTAATTAATATTAATATAGAAAAAATTAAGAAAAAAAGAATGGTCAAGTAACCCATAATCCCGAATGTATAAAAAACAAAGCTTGCGAAATATGATCCAACATCACCTAATAAATTATTAGATGTGTTACTTGTGCTAGTTAAAAAAGAATTGTCATTTATGTCGAAAGTTAGCAAAGCTAATGCTGATAAAACAAATAATATGAAAAAAAATAATGAATAAATATACCTCATTGATAAATAGATTTTCTCTTTGAAGATATCTGGAATATAGTTATTCTTCATTACTTTAAATATATGCGTCTGAATGAAAAATAAAATACATAAATACGATTTTTTAATAATAGGTTCTGGTCTTATTGGGTCTATAGCAGCATACTCTTTATACAAAAATAAATTTAAAGTCCTTGTAATAGATAAAAAAAAAAATATCTCAGTTGATAAGAGAACACTTGCGGTAAATGCAAACTCAAAAGATTTTTTAATCGACTTAGGTATATGGTCTCTTTTGAAATCTAAACCTCAGCCCATAAATAAGATTATAATCAAAGATTACATTAATAGTTCACCATTAATTTTTGAAAATAAATCTGAGCCTATGGGTAACGTAATACTTAATTCTGAAATACTTAAAGTATTGAGATGCAAACTTGAGGATGCAAAAATTCTCAGGACCAATATAGCCCTAAACATTGATGATTTGTCACCAAATAAAAATATTGTTATCAATGGAAAAAATTATCTATTTAAAAAGATTGTTATAAGCACTGGTAGAAACAATGATCTAAATTTAAATCACAAGAGTCTACAATTTGATCAAGGTCATAATTCATTTGTTGGTTTCTTTAAGCATGATAAGCACCATAAGAATCATGCCTATGAAATATTTAATCCTGATGGGCCATTAGCCGTTTTGCCAGCTCCTGCAAATAATCAGAGAAAATCCACTTTTATTTATTCTACAAAAAGTAAAATTTCGTACCCCCATTTAAAATCACTTATTAAAAAAAAATTTAAACAATCTCATGGTAAATTAGATTTTGAAAAATCTATCTACAAATTCCCAGTAAAGCCTCATCTACGAAGGAGTCACAAAGATTTTATCTATATAGGCGATAGTCTTAAATCAATTCATCCAGTCGCTGGTCAAGGATGGAATTTAGGCATTAAAGACATTCAGAAGTTGATCATGTTTTCTAAAATTTACACTTTAGACGGTGTCTCTTTTAATTCAATTTACTATGCTAATAGAATTTTTGAGAGCACTATTTACTTAAGCTTTACATCTTTACTAAATTTTCTATATGAAAATCGAAGTCCATATAACAGTAAAATAATAAAGGGTGGCTTTTTAGGTTTAAAGAATTTTAGGCCAATAAGAGAACTATTTATAAAACAAGCTATGGGAAGAACCAACCTAATTTAGTTGTGTTGGGCTTTTGTTGCTTACAACTTGAAAAGTGTTGAGGTCAAGAATCGAATTTATAGTAGTTATTCTTGATAAAATATTTGGTGACTCCAGAATTGCTTGTTTATCAATTTTATTAAAAGGTGCCAACATAGCAAGCGTAGATAGAAGTTGTAAGTTAGATGTTTCCGCTAAAACTTCTTTATCAATATCTAGCTTTTTCATTTTAAAAAAATTTGTGTATTTTTGTATTAAACTATTTCTATCCAAATCAGGTTCCATATTATTCAAATCATCTAAATAATCCTGAAAATCAATTGATGCTTGATAATATCCTTGAGGTGTGAGGTTTCTTTCACTTAGAACAAACCTACAGACACCTTCTAAATTAAGTACTAATCTATAGTCGGGTGTTTCTATGTAAGAAGTAATTTTTCCAATACAGCCCATTTGAAACAATTCGTTGTTATTATTTTTAGGCTGAATAATTCCGATCATTCGGTTACTTTTAAGGCTATCCAATGTCATTTTGATGTATCGCTCCTCAAAAATATTTAGTGGAAGCTTCCCAAAGGGTAGCAATAAAACATTATCTAGTGGGAATATAGGAACAGAGCTCGGTAAGTCCTCGGGATTTATTTGAAATAATCTTTTTATGTTATCATCCATTATTTAAACATCATACTTGATAATTTTTTTCGAGCATCCATAACATTTGGATCATTAAACCCTAGTAAATCAAAATATTCCAAAAGTTTTTTTTTAGCTGCACTATCATTCCATTTAGAGTCTTGTTCAAATAACTTTAAAAGTTCATTAAAACCTTTCTCAGTTTCTGTCGCAGACAAATAACTTTCAGCTAGTTGAAAACGTAAATCTTTATTTTGAGGTTGATTTTTAACTTGGTCTTCCAACTTTTCATAAGAGGGGTTATTTTTTTCAAAAGTTGTATTTTCAAGAAGTTTTTTTATCTTCAAAACCTCATCATTTTCCAAGATATTATTTTCTAAAGACTCAAACATTTCTTTTGCTTCATCATATAGCTTAAGATTTATCATACACCTCAATAATCCTGCTATAATTTTTGGATTACCAGGGTCCATAGAAATAAGCTTTTCGAAAAGCGCCTTAGACTCTTCAAATTTTTGATCTTTTAATAAAAGGTCTGCCTCGCTAATAAGTTTCGGAACTTCATTTCCAGGTGTTGCATCAATCATTTTATCAATCATTATTTCAACTTTGCTTTCTGGTTGAGCGCCTTGAAATGCATCAATTGGTTTGCCATCTACAAAGCCATAAACTGTTGGTATTGATTGTATATTTAATTGAGAGGCAATACCTTGATTTTCATCAACATTGATTTTAACCAGGACAACTTTCCCATTTTTTTCAGTAACAATTTTTTCTAAAGTTGGAGTTAGTTGTTTGCACGGACCGCACCATGGTGCCCAAAAGTCAACAATGACTGGAGTGGTTTTTGATTTTTCAATAACCTGCTCAACGAATTGATCCTGATTTATATCAATTATATTTTCCATAACATATAATTAATATTAGTTATCTAAAATTCAATAGTAAAATTAATACAATTCGTATGCTAAGATCATTTATTGAATTATTTTTAGGTGTAACTTATCAAATTCATTGAAAGATTTTATGAACAATAATTTTGGTCCGAACAAATTTTTAATTAATGAACTCATTGTAAATTATCAAAATAAAAATTATACAAAAACTAAAAATCTTGCTGAAAAGATTACTAAATCATTTCCTAATTATTTCCTTGCTTGGAAAATTTTAGGTTTCCTTTTATTTGAAGAAAACAAAATAAACGAGTCTATTAGTTCTTTAACTAATGCAACAAAACTCAATCCAAAGGATTATGAAACCTTTAATAATCTAGGAAGAGCTTACTTGGTTATAGGTAAATTAAATGATGCAGAGAAAGCTTTTTTTCAATCTAAAACTATAAAAAGTGATTATTTTCCAGCTATATATAATTTAGCCATAACATATGGCAAACTTGGTAAATTCATTGAGGCAGAAGAAGTATATAAAATTGCAATTAAATTGAACCCTAATCACGCCCAGACTTATTATAACTTAGGCAATATTTTTGTTAAATTGAATAAACCTTATAGAGCAGAAAAAGCATATAAGAAAGCGATTGAAATCAAACCTGATTATTCAATGTGTTTTAACAACCTAGGTGTTATATACTGGGGGTTGGGAAAGTTTGAAGAGTCTGAGAGAAATTACAAAATGGCTATCACAATAGACTCTAATAATTTAGATGCTTATTGTAATTTGGGTGTCACTCTTCAATATATGTGTAAGTTTGATGAAGCAGAAGATAATTACGAAAAAGCAATTAAAATTAATCCAAATTACCCAGAAGCTTACAGCAATTGGGCACTAACCTTGATGTATAAAGGGTCTTATAAAAAGTCCTTTGAGCTTTCAGAATGGAGATGGAAAACTAAAAAAAATAAAAATAAAAAATTTGAGACAAATAAACCTCTTTGGAACAATGAGGATAATAAAATAATTTATGTTTGGAGAGAGCAGGGTATAGGAGATGAAATTATGTACTGCTCAATGATTAATGAATTGATTGAAGAAAAATCTGCAAAAATAATTTTAAACTGTGATAAAAGACTAAAACCTCTTTTTAATAGATCACTAAATAAGAATATTATATATAAGGATGATACATCTATTTTAGAAAGTGAGTTTGATTGCCATATCCCAATGGCATCTCTTGCAAATTTTTTTAGATCTGATTTAGAAAAATTTAAAAAAACTTTTAACGGATATCTTAAATATAATAAAGATAAGACTAATCAAATTAGATCTACATTAAACATAGAGAGTGGTATTAAAATTATTGGCATTAGTTGGAAAACCACTTCAACAAAAGAACTTGCTGAATTTAGAAATATTACTCTTAAAGATTTAATAAAAAGTATCAATGCGCCTAATATAAAATTTGTTAATATCCAATATGGTAATACTACTGAAGAAATCTTAAAATTAAAAAATGAGATTAATTTTGATATTGTAACATTTAATGACATTGACAATTTTAATGACATAGACAGCCTTGCATCTGTAATGGCTGCATGTGATAATATTGTTACTATTGATAACTCCACCGCCCAATTAGCAGGGAGCCTTGGATTAGATACTAAACTTTTATTGTCTTCAGCACCAGATGTGCGTTGGGGCCATCAAGGGGCAAGCTGTTTTTGGTATAATTCTATTAAAATCTACAGACAAATTATTTTAGGCGATTGGAGTGAACCACTTAAACAGTTAGAAAAAGACTTAAATAATTAAACCAATTTTGAAATTTTATAAGAATAAATTATTTGGTTAGTTATCTATATTGCCTTGAATATGCAAAAATATATAATTCTTAACGAATTAATAGAGATTGTCTGTGGACTTTATTTTAGAATAAAGATAACGATCATAAAAACATTTAATCTCAATATAAAGCGGGCGTAGCTCAGGGGTAGAGCGCAACCTTGCCAAGGTTGAAGTCGAGGGTTCGAATCCCTTCGCCCGCTCCAATCTTTTAACAATCAAATTTTAATCTACAAATTTTAAGTTTGGGTTGACGTTACTATCCACTTCCTCAATAGAATTCCCTCTTCTCACTTCATCATAATACACAATTTGAGTAGGTGTTTCCCCCTTTAATAATTTGTAGGCACTTATAAATGACTGATATATGCCGTGTTTAAAGTATATAGATTTTGGCTCAAAAAAAATTGGTGGTTCTAAAATTTTAACTTTATTTTCTCCATTAACCCATGCATCTATTCTTTCATTTTTAAAATCCAAACATATAGAGATATCAGTCCATACCCCTTTCATGCTTTTTAAAGATTTTAATTTATAATATTTTGACTCATCTTTAACATCATTCTTAGACCCACTAAGTTTATGCCAATTTAAATACAAATTCCCTTTTCTTGCATCAATTTGTATTAATGGTGGGAAAGAAGGCAAACTATTTGCTTTTCCAGATGGCCCACCCTTTTGATGTATCTGGCCCAATGTTGTACTTACTTTTCTTATGTCAGTAAAAGAGTGTGGTAGTTTTATACTGTAACCATAACATTGTTTCCCAGATATTGTTTGATTTGGTTCTGATGAGAGTTCAATCCTTTGTCTATCATTATCACAATCACTCCAATTATCATCACTAAAACAATCACCGTCTCTAAGTTCAAATTTTTGAAAATAATCCCCAGCTCTTGCTTTTGAGTTATCTTCAATATAATTAAAATTATAACTATTCTGACTCATAAAATTTTTATGAGATATAAAGCCACTATTTGATGTTTTAATAAATAATTTATCATTTTCATCAATTAATAAATTATTAGCCAAAACTATTTTTTTGAGGAGTAATAACAAAACTAGTATTTTTAATATCACACTGACTAATAACTTAATCATTTTTAAAAATATGCCTCAATTAAATTACAAAATTAAATTAATAGTTCTACCAATAGTAAAACCGCAACAATAATAAAAACACTACCTACAAATTTTTGTAATATAACACTTTTATCTTTAACAAAATCTAAAGCGATGTTAGTTGTAACTAATATGGTCAGGATCATATACCAAGTTGCATCAACAATACTAGCTGTAAGAATTAAAATTGTATTAAAAATCATGTCATTATCCACTGACATAAATTGAGAATAAATTGCAATAAACCATATAAAGATTTTAGGATTTAATAGAGAAATGCTAAGCCCTTGTAAAAAAGAGGTAAATCCACTTCTTATATCACTCCCATCAAATTCTAATCTATCATTAGCGATTATTGACTTTACTCCTAAATATATGAGAAAAATAATTGAAAGCAATTCCAAGGACTGCAAAAAGAGCATAAATACCTATACCAACTCCATGACCAATGGATGTTAAAATTCCATTTAATTTACTTTTAAAAATAGCATTGTTAATTACTACTACCATACTCGGTCCTGGTGATATGGCACCTAATAGGCAAACAGCAAATATCTTGAAAAAAATCAACAAAGTCATTAATTTTTTATAAAATCTTCTTTAACTTCTATTTTAGTTAACTTAGATGCATTAATAATTTTTTTGAGACTAACTGAAACATTCGTATAAATTATTTTTCTACAATGCTCCCAAATTGGAAAATCTTTCTTACTATTACCTAAATAATCAAATTCTATAATATTTAGTTTTTCATTAATAAATTTGACTTTGTTTTTTCCTACCATATTAAAATTATTTTTTGTGCCAAAAGACTCAAAAAATATTTTTAGGTGTTGATCAATTTGATCAACTAAAATTTGATGACTTCCAGATATTAAATATACTACTCTATGTCTATTTTTAACATCTCTTATATAATTTAATGCACTTTTATTAAATGTAAGTTCGTCAATTGGAACATCAAAATTTTTGGAAATTTTCTCTTTTAAATAAGGTGTACCTCTAATAAGGAATATTAATAAATAAATAAATAATTTTAGTGGGTTTTTTTTCAGAAAATTAATGAATGCAAGATTAGACAGGTCTTCCCTTATTAACGTTCCATCTAAATCTACAAATAAGATTTTATTTTTATCCATTTTTTCTAAAAAAGGATACTTTAATTGTTATTACGTCTCTATCCACTCTTTCTTTAATTAAACCTATACAGTCTGCCTTAATATTTATACCTTTTTGAAATATGCTCTCATAAATAAGATGCTTAGCATTTTGTATTTCTTTATCCTTAAATTTCTTTCTACCTCTTTTTTCTTCTGGGAACTCTTTAAAAAACCTCTCTAAAAGCTCGGTAGAGTATTTCTTTTTAAATTCAACATTTTGATACCTCTTCATTTCTGTGTAGTATTTTTTTGGAGGATTATTTTTGAATATTTCGATCAATGTTTAAAATGACGATCGCTTAATTTAAAAAAATTCAATTTATGTTTTTTTACAAATTCTTCAATAATAGAGTCATTTTTAGATCCCATAGGCGCATAAATATCAATTTTTAATTTCTTTTTTTTTATTAACTTCAAAGAGTCCGTAAAAGGGAAAAACGCATCAGAAAATAAAAATAATTTGTTATTTCTCTTTTTTTTCTGTTTTAAATTAAACTTGTATAAACAATTCTCAAGGGAGTCTATCCTTGAAGTTTGCCCACCAGATTGAGAAACTAAACTAGTTTGATCAAATATTGCAATAGCATTTGACTTAACTGCTTTTAAAACATTAGAAAAAAAATTTATCTTTTCATCATTTAATTTATTCACACCATATACTTTTTTAATCGTGGATTTTTTATTGTTAGCTTGTTGAACAAGCATACCAGCAAAAATAGACCTTTGTTCTATTTTTGCTTTATATTTTTTAACCTTTAACACTCTTAAATTAACTCTTTTCTTTAAAATTTTTAAGGCTTCTTCATCAAAGTTTGGAGCCGCAACAACTTCATAAAAATTTTTTAACAAATTTTTTGCTGTGAGGCTTGTAACTTTCTTGTTAAACGCAACAACACCACCGAAAGCACTAACTGGATCACCGTCTAGAGCATTTGTGTAACTTTTTATTTGACTAGTTTCTATTGATGCACCGCATGGTATATTGTGTTTGACAATAGTACAAATATGTTTATCTGAGTTTGTAGCATAAGCTATTGTTAGTGCCGCATCTAAATCTAATAAGTTATTATAGCTGAGTTTTTTTTCACCACTTAATTGTTTGAACATATCATTATTAATGAAAGCAGTTGCTTTTTGTTGAGGATTTTCACCATACCTAAGTGAATACTCTTTATCCTCAATTCCCTCAAACCACTTGGTTATTGATATGTCATATTTTGTAATGTGTTTCATAGCTTTAATTGCATATTTTTTTTTGGCTGACACAGTCTCAGGAAAACTTTTTATAAAATTCCGATAATCCGAAGGATCTACAAGTATTGTAGACTTTAAGTAGTTTTTTGATGCTGCTCTGATAAGACTGTGACCGCCAATGTCAATCATTTCAATTATTTCATCAGTTTTCTTGGTATTATTAATTGTTTTTTCAAATGGGTAGAGATTAACAATTATTAAATCAAAATTTATGATTTTCTCTTTTTTTAGCTCCGCTTGATGACTTCGGGAACTCGTAGCAAGAATTCCTCCAAAAATTTTAGGGTGAAGTGTTTTTACCCTACCTGATAATATCTCTTTTTGTTTAGTATATTTTGATATTTCAACATGTGGCACGTTAATTTTTTTAAGATATTTGGAAGAACCACCTGTTGAGTAAATAGTGTATTTTTTTTTAATTAAAAATTTTGAAATTAAATCAAGATTTGATTTGTCAAAAACTGAAACAAGAGCATTTTTATTTTTTTTCATTGGTTAAAAAAATCATTAAGTTCATTTGTCGCCTTAATCAAGCTACTCTGCTTAAACAAAAAAGAACCCGCAACAAGTATATTTGCTCCTGCATCTACGCAAAGCTTTCCAGTCTCAAAATTGACACCACCATCAATCTCAATATCTACATTTAAATTATTTTCCTTTATATATTCAGAAATACTTTCGATTTTATTTACTTGATCACTTAAAAATGTCTGCCCTCCAAAGCCAGGCTCTACAGTCATAATTATTACCTGGTCAACAAAATGTAAATACTTTTTTATTTCTTCACATGTAGTTTTTGGTTTTAAAGCAATTCCTACTTTTATTTTATTTTGTTTAATTTTATCAATAAGTTTATTAAGATCCTCATTAATTTCATAATGAAAAGTTATAATGTTTGATCCCGCTTTAATATAATCATCTAAAAATTTATTTACTCTATTAATCATTAAATGAACATCAAAGATTTTTTTTGTTTTTGTACGTAAATTTGAAATGAATTGCGGCCCAAAAGTTAAATTAGGAACAAAATCGCCATCCATAACATCAAAGTGAATATATTCCGCTTTTGATTGATCAAGTTCGGATATAGTTTTTTCCATATTTGAAAATGATCCACCTAATATTGACGGTGATATTATTGTTTTCATTTTATCTTTTCTATTACCGAAACAAAAAAGATATCTGATCCCCCAAACTCTTTAAAACTTAATGGGTTAATAAAATATCCATTCTCTCTCTTAATCATTTTATCTGAATTGATTTTGTGTAGGTTTATATTTTTATGTTTTTGCATAATTTTATCAATGACTTCGATTGTCTCAAAAGGATGAAATGAACAAACAATATAAACTAAAAAACCCTTTTTATTGAGTATTTTCAATGATTTTTCTATCATCTGTATTTGTTTTTTTTGATGTTTTTTCATTTGAGATTGATCAACTTTCACAGTTACATCTGGATTTCTCCTAAAAGTGCCTAGTGCACTACAAGGTGCGTCCAATAAAATCGAATTATATTTATTTGTAAATTTTTTTTCTAAATAATTAAATTTTTGAACATTTATTTTTATATCTAAGCGATCTATATTCTCCTTAAATTTATTAATTTGTTTCTGCGAATTATCAATTGCATTAACTTTAAATCCTAATGAATGTAATAATATACTTTTACCACCAGGAGCAGCGCAAACATCGATTAAATTTTTATCCTTAAAAAATTTATGTACCGAGTAAATAACTTCAAAGTTACCGATATCTTGAACAAAACATCCTTTTATAATTTTTTTTTCTAATGCAAACACTCTTTTATTATAAAGAGCATCCTCATTGTCGATTAAGCTGATTTGATAATTTTTAGGTATTACAAATAATGTCGAGTATAAATAATCTCTAATTGAATTACTTGAAAAAATTTTATCAATTATCTTTTTAAAATTAGGATAAATTATTTTTTTATATTGAATTTTGTTTTGGTTTCTCACAATATTTCTTAGAACACCATTTACTAATTTTTCTTTTGCTAAAATTTTACCTTCTTTTACAGCATCATTAACTATTGCAAAAACAGGCTTATCAGAGAAAAATAACAGCGTTAGGCATATTTTTAAAAGAATTAAAATATTATTAGGTGTTTTATCATTAATATAATTTGAGAGTATTTGGTTATGATTTTCATAATTTCTGTAATACTCTTGAATTATCAAAAATAAAAAATTTCTCTTTAATTTGGGAAATTTACCTACAACATAATCAATACTACTTCCTTGTTCAATCTTTTTGATTGAGTCATAAATATTACTGATATCAGATGTGCTAGATATTTTTAGATCCGTCTATTAAAGATTGAACAACATTCGGGTCTGCTAATGTTGATGTATCGCCTAGTTGATCTTCTTCTTTAGATGCTATTTTTCTTAGAATTCTTCTCATTATCTTTCCCGATCTTGTTTTTGGAAGGCCAGGAGAAAATTGTAATTTATCAGGTGTTGCTATAGGGCCTATTTTCTTTCTAATCCATTGTATAAGCTCTTTTTTTAAATCATCACTTATTTCTACTCCTGTATTTGTTGTAACATAAGCATAAATGCCTTGCCCTTTAATGTCATGAGGGTAGCCCACAACGGCAGCTTCAGATACTAATTCATGTTCAACAAAAGCACTCTCAATCTCAGCTGTTCCAAGCAGATGACCTGATACATTAATACAATCATCCACTCTACCAGTAATCCAATAAAAACCATCTTTATCTCTTCTACAACCGTCCCCAGTGAAATATTTCCCTTTAAACTGACTAAAGTAAGTATCAACAAAACGCTGATGATCTCCGTATACTGTTCTCATTTGTCCTGGCCAACTGTCTAAAATACAAAGCTTACCCTCACATTCACCCTCTAAAATATTTCCATTATCATCAACTATCGCAGCTTCAATACCAAAATAAGGTTGTGTTGCACTTCCAGGTTTAAGTTTTGAAACACCAGGTATTGGTGAGATAAGATGACCACCAGTTTCTGTTTGCCACCATGTATCAATAACCGGGCATTTATCTTTACCAACTACTGACGAATACCAATTCCAAGCTTCGGGATTAATGGGCTCACCAACAGTCCCTAAAATTCTTAATGAACTTAAATCACACTTTTCAATATAAGAATTACCTTCTTTCATCAAAGACCTTAACACTGTTGGTGCAGTGTAGAAAATATTGACTTTATATTTCTCACAAACCTCCCAAAAACGAGAAAAGTCAGGATAGTTAGGCACACCCTCAAATAACAACGTCTTCCCTCCATTTGCTAAGGGACCGTAAACTGAATAAGAATGTCCTGTAATCCAACCTGCATCTGCTGTGCACCAGTAGACATCACCTGGATGATAATCAAAAGAGTACTTATGAGTAAATGATGCATAAACTAAATATCCACCTGTAGTATGTAAAACCCCTTTTGGCTTACCAGTAGAACCAGATGTATATAAAATAAAAAGAGGATCCTCTGCATTCATTGATACACATTCGCATTGATCATCTACTTCTATAATTAATTCATCATAATAAAAATTATTTTCTTTATGTAGCTCGTCTTGAGTATTTGTATATCGAATGACAAGAGTTTTTATTGAACTGTCACAACTTTCTAAAGCTGTATTAATATATTTTTTTAGTGGAATTGTTTTTCCACCTCGAATACCCTCGTCGGCAGTAATTACAAATTGAGATTTGCAATCTTTAATTCGTCCTGCTATTGACTCCGGGGCGAAGCCCCCAAATATTACTGAATGTATTGCACCTATTCTTGCACAAGCTAACATAGCAAACGCAACTTCAGGAATCATAGTTAAATAAATTGTTACTACATCACCTTTTTGCACGCCAAGTTTCTTTAAAACATTTGCAAATTTACTTACCTCTGACTTTAGCTCTTTATAAGTGTAGGTTTTATTTTTACTAGTATCATCTCCCTCCCAAATAACTGCTATTTCATTTGGTTGTGTTTCCGCATACCTATCTACACAGTTATAACAAACGTTTAACTCACCATCCTCAAACCATTTGATAGATACGTCACCATCGTAGTTGGTGTTTTTAACTTTAGTGAAATCTTTAGACCACGTTAGTTGAGATTTTGCGACTTTAGACCAGAATTGCTCTTTGTTACTAAAAGACTCTGCATACATATCTTCGTATTGTTCTTTTGATAACAGTGGATTAGATAATTTAAATTCTCTCATTTTTTTCACTCATATTAATTAATTTCTTCCATTGCTTCAATGTTACAGGCATCACACTTAATCTAGCTTGTTTTACAAGCGGAAAATCTTGGAAAAATGGGTCTGCTTTTATTTCTGATAAGTAAACTTCATTTAGATCTTTGACATAGGTTACATCAACCATTCCAAATATTTTTTTTTTGTCTGTGTAATCTGGATAATATTCCTTAGTAACCCTCACTATTCCCTTAATAGCCTTCTCTGTCACTGAGTGATAAAACAGACACTCATCCCCTTTTCTCATCTTTTTCATATTATTTGCTGCCTGGTAATTTCTAACACCGTCCCAATGTTCAGTTTTTTTCTTTTTTTGTTGATCCCATGACCAAGAACTAGGTTCTGATTTTAGGAGCCAATAATTTTTAGAAGTGTTCATGAATTAGTATATTGGGTGTTGGTCTAATATTGTAGTTATTATATTTAATTTTTCTACTTTTCATAATTTCAATAGCATTCCAACCAATCATTGCAGCATTGTCTGTACATAAAGATAAAGGTACCTGATGATAATTAAGTTTTTTTGTAGAAATAAGTTTTTTAAGTTCAGTATTTAAATATTTATTTGCCGCCACTCCACCACAGATAGAAAAATCCTTAATTTTTATATTTTTTTTTTGCAAGAGTGAAATACCGTTAATAATTTTAATTTCTAACACTTTAGAAACAGTATTTTGAAATGAGGCTGAAAAGTCTCTCATAAATGTTTTCGTTTTTTTTTTATTTTTGATGGTATTTAGTGCTGCTGTTTTTAAACCTGAAAATGAAAAATCACAATTATTTTTCTTTGTTAAAGGCATAGGGAGTTTAAACTTCTCAATGTTACCACCTAATGCTAGAGCTTCTATTTCAGGCCCACCGGGATACCCTAAGCCTAGACCTTTAGCCACTTTGTCATAACACTCACCCGCTGAGTCATCAATTGTTGATCCAAGAGTGATAAAACTTTTTGAATTTTTAACCAACACTAATGCGGTATTACCTCCAGATACTAGTAGACATAAATATGGAAATTTAATTTCACATACAAGTCGGGGAGATAATAAATGTGCTTGCAAATGATTAATGGGAATAAGTTTGACGTTCTTAGATATTGACAAACCTTTTGCAAAAGATGATCCCACTATTAATCCACCAATAAGCCCAGGTCCAAATGTTGCAGCTATTGCTGAAATTTTCGAAAAATTAATTTTTTTAATTGATTTACCTAATATATCTATAATTTCTAAATGCTGTCGTGCTGCCATTTCGGGTATGACACCTCCAAGATCTTTATGAAATTTTCTATGATTAATTGTCTCAAGAAACTCAACACTTTT
>LULI01000279.1_pt1 | contig 30731 bp, 31 predicted proteins | sample 728191 | NCBI WGS metagenome assembly LULI01 (sample SAMN03860293, study PRJNA289734) | marine metagenome | biome: seawater column; feature: ocean; material: water; isolation source: Red Sea water column Station 169 - depth 50m | place: Saudi Arabia: Red Sea | collected 2011-10-15 | depth 50 m | reverse complement strand
ATATACCTTGTAAAATTCCAGCAATCTTAAACATGTTAAAAGCCATATAAAATTCCCAATTTTTTGACAAATCTTTACCAGAATTCTCACAATACATTTTCATATATTCCCTTTCAGAAGGTATGCCAAGTTCTTTTAGTTTAGCTTGGTCCCAAAAGGCTTCTTGAGTTCGCCACGAAAGACAGTGATAACTAAAGTCTGCAATTGGGTGACCTAGAGTTGATAATTCCCAGTCTAAAATACCAATTACTTCATTATTTTTTAGTATCATATTATCTAATCTATAATCGCCGTGAACGATAGTTGTTTCATCATCATCAGGTATATTTTTTGGCAACCAATCAATAAGATTATTCATAGCTTCAATATTGTCTGTTTCTGACGCCCTATATTGCTTAGACCATCTTGATACTTGTCTAGCAACATAGTTGCCAGGTTTACCATAATCTTCAAGACCAATTTTTTTATAATCAACACTATGGAGTTTTGCTAAAGTTTTATTCTTATTCCTGTATATCTCTTTTCTATCTCTATTTGTCATTGAGGGAATCATTGGATCCCAAAAAAGATCACCGTCTAGAAAATCCATTACAAAGAATGCAGTACCAGCAACATCATCATCTTCACAAAGCCCATAAGTTTTTGGAACTGGTACATCAGTCTCATATAAAGCAGTAATAACTTTATATTCTCTATCTACAGCATGCGCGGATGGCAAAAGTTTTCCTGGTGGCTTCCTTCTAAGGACAAGATTTTTTGATTCGGTAATTATTTTATACGTAGGATTTGATTGTCCTCCCTTGAATTGTTCTATTGCTATTATCTTTCCTGCATTAGGAACATACTCATCAATCCAGGGCTGTAAATTTGCAGAGTCAATTCTTAATCTCTCATCAACATCTTTAGTACCAGAGAATTTTGCATCATCTAGGGGCTTCATTAGAGCGACCTACCTCCATCAACTTTTATAATTTGCCCGGTAATATATTCAGAATCAGCTAGAAACTTTACTGCTTCAGCTATATCTTTTTCTGAACCCATCCTTTTAAGAGGAATAGTATCAATAACTTTATTTTTTTGTTCTTCAGTCCAAGTAACATCTGGTGGTTCAAGCATTGCACCTGGAGCAATTGCATTTACCTTTATTTCAGGCGCTAACTCTCTTGCTAATCCTTTTGTAATCGCCTCTAATCCAGCCTTTGCAGCAGAATAAATGGAGTAATTAGCGACCCCTTTTGATAAATTGGTATCAGTGATATTAATAATTGATCCATTTGATTCTTTAAGTTTATGTTTGAGCCCTTTAATTAAAAACATTGGTCCTTTTAAATTACTACCAATTAATTTCTCCCAATGATCTTCAGAAATATCATCAATTGGAGTAGGGTAAAAAGTGGACGCATTATTTATTAATAGATCTATGCTTGGAAATGCATCAAGAACGACACTGATTATTTTTTCAACATCTTCTTTGACATCTAAATTTCCTTGAACAGTAACCGCAGAGTTAGCATTTGAATTATTTATTTCAGCGGCAAGATCATCAGCTGCTTCTTTTGATGAGTTGTAATGAATAATAATATTCCAGCCTAATTCTTTAAAGGTAAGAGCTATCTCTTTACCAATTCTTTTAGCTGCCCCAGTTATAAAAATTGTTTTATTCATTTTTAGCTGTTAATAATTTCTTATATATTTTAATCTTTTCTTCATCAATATTCTCTTTTGATACATTTGATAAATATGAGAAATCAGTTGTTTTAATTTTTTTTGCAAGCTGGGAAATAAAATCTTTGTTATCGCTAAAATGAGGTAGCGAAATTAATTGATTAATTAATTCAAAATTTCTAATAAAATTAATTTTATCAATTAATAAAATTAAGTCGTCTTGATGGGTATCTTTATTTAATTCCAACGCACTTTTACATATCTCGACTACGTTTTTAAAATCATTTGGGAGGGGAAGCCCGCTTCCTAATTCAAAATTATTATTTATTTGAAGTTCAGTCCACCTTAATGTCTTATTGTTGTGGCTGTCACAAGAAGATTCTTTTAGCTTACTAAAATAAGGATCTAATAAGTTCAAAGATATTATTTTTTCAAAGTACTTACTTGGATTTGAATTAGATAAAGCTCTTTCAGTTTCAGACCAGATTCTATCTGATGAAATGTCTGCTATTTCTCTCGATGAAACAATTTTTTCGATGCATTCAATAGTAGATGCATCTATATCGAAATCTTTAAGATGATCATAAGAAAAAAATCTTGCTAATCTAATTGCTCTTAAAGGATCTTCAAAAAAAGCATTAGAAACGTGCCTGAAAAGTTTATTTTTTATATCATCTTGACCATTAAAAGGATCAATAATGATACCAGCATCATCCTGAGCAATAGCATTGATAGTAAAGTCTCTTCTTGATAGGTCTTCTTCTAAAGTAACATCTTTTCCGTAATAAAAAGTAAACCCACCATAACCAGTTCCTGTTTTTTTCTCTGTTCTTGCTAGGGCATACTCTTCATTTGTTTCTGGATGTAAAAATACTGGAAAGTCCTTACCTATTGGTTTAAAACCATTTGATACCATTTCTTCAGGAGATGAGCCCACAACGACCCAATCCCTATCGGAGGATTTAACGCCCATAAGTGAATCTCTTACAGCACCACCAACTTTGTAAATTTTCATTTTCTTCTAACTTGATATAGTTTTTTATCTTCTAATCTTATTGCTGTTAGCTTATTACCCCAAACACAGCCAGTATCTAAGCCGATTATATTATCTAAATTTGTTTTTCCTTCAAGTGCTGCCCAATGCCCAAATACAATAGACTCATCTTTTTTTAAGTTATGAGTGGTTTGCTTAAACCAAGGAATATGATTTTTTTCTGATTTTAGATTTTTTTTCTTTAACTTTAAAACACCTTTTTTATCTAAAAATCTCATTCTGGTAAAGTAATTGATTATTACTCTTAAGCGCTTGTATTTAACTAGTTTATTGTTCCATTTGCTTGGAGTATCGCCCCACATATTTTTAAGTAAATTATAGGAATCATCTTTAAGAGCAACCTGAACTTCTTTTGATAGTATTTTGGCTGTTTTAAAATCCCATATATATGGTATTCCAGCATGAGAAATCCAAAAATTATGACCATTAATTTTAACTTTTAGTAATAGAGGTAGTTTTTTTAGCCATTTGTGTATTTTAGAAATATTGTCAGACTTTAGAATTGTTTTTAATGATCTATTATTCTTTTTGTGTTCTATAAGATATAAGAGATAAAAATCATGATTACCAAGAACAGCTTTAATAGATTTTTTATTTTCAAGACAGAAATTCAAGACTTCAAGCGACTTAGGGCCTCTATTAACAAGATCTCCTGCAAAGATTAATGTATCCTTTTTTGGATTAAATTTTATTTTTGAACATAAATTAATAAGTTCATCATAACAACCCTGCACATCTCCAATCACATAGTGAGACATCAGAGCACTAAAACCTTTGAGAGGAGAAGATAATCATCAAGAGATATTTCTTCAGGTCTTTTAGTTGGATCAATATCAACTTCATTCCAATTAATACTCAAACTTTTTAAGTTGTTCTTGATATTTTTTCTTCTTGATGCAAAAGCTAAGTCAATTAATTTAAAAAAATTATCTTTTTGATTAATGATTTCTTTAAAATTCTTATTTGGTATAAACCTTATAAAGCTTGAATTTACTTTTGGTTTTATATCAAACGCCTCAGGGGGAACATCAAACAAAATTTCGTTATCAAAAAAAGCGGCAATTTTGATAGCTAACTTGCCCCAACTTTTAGTTCCAACTTTTCCCGCAATCTTTTCGGCTACTTCTTTTTGTACCAAAAAATGCATATCGAGTATCTTTTCATGGCTATCTATCAGCTTTAGAATTATTTGAGTAGAAATATTATAGGGTAGGTTTCCAACTATTCTTTGCTCATCATTATCAATCTTATATTTCAAAATATCATCAGTTAGAAATTGAAAGTTTGCAGGACCAGTGAACTTCTCTTTTAATATCTCTGTATTTTCTGAATCTATATCGATTGCAATAATATTTATATCATCTTTATTAATTTGTTCAGTTAAAGCCCCAAGACCAGGACCAATTTCCAAGAAATTATCTGAAGATGTTGGTGATATAGCATCAGCCATTTTAAATAATACTGATTTATCTGTTAGATAGTTTTGACCATATTTTCTTCTAATATCTCTCGATCTCATTAAATCAATTTTTTTGCAGTTTTAATGGCCAGTATTAATGATGAGGAATCTGATTTAGTAGTTCCAGCAATATCCAAAGCAATCCCATGATCAACAGAAGTCCTAACTATTGGAATTCCAAGTGTAATATTAATTGAGTTTCCAAAGCTTAAAGTTTTTAAGACTGGCAAAACTTGATCATGATACATTCCCAAATATGCATCAGCTTCTTTCAATGATTTTCTAGAAAATGCAGTATCTGCTGAAATGGGCATTGATACGTTAATTTTTTTCTTTCTTAATTCTTTTATTGCTGGTTTTATATGAACTTGTTCCTCTTTGCCTATTTTACCGTTCTCTCCTGCATGAGGATTAAGGCCAAGCACTTTTATATTTGGTTTCTTAATATTGAATTTATTTTTTAAATCTTCATTAAGTATTTTTATCTTATTAATAATTAATTCTTTTGTAATTGTTCTAGACACATTTTTAAGAGGTATATGAGTTGTAGCTAGGGCAACGCGTAACTGATCTGATGCAAGCATCATTAAAACATCCTTACTTTTAGTAATCTTTTTTATATATTCAGTATGCCCAATAAATAATTTATCAATTGAAATGATATTTTCTTTACTTAGTGGACCGGTTACTAATGCCGTTTCTTCATTTTGCATAGTTTGTTCAATAGAGTAAGTTAGATTATTAAGAACATATTGAGCATTACTTTTATATAGTTTTCCCGGCCGTGTATCAGAGCATTTAGTCACTTTTATAATTTGTAGAAGCCCTCTAGTATTTTTACTTACCTCATTAAGCGACTCCAATTCAACAATTTGAATTTTTTTCTTCAATACAGCTGCTCTGTCTATAAAAAGTTTTGGGTCACCAATAGAAACAATGGGTATCTTAAGATCTTCCCATAAATTTGATGAGGATAATTTAATGATTAAGTCTGGACCGATCCCACTTGGCTCACCAGGCGAATAGATAATTTTTTTCAATCTAGGTCTTTAAATTCTACGAAAGCCTCTGCTCTCATTGTTCTTAGAGTATTTTCAAGTTCTTCTTCATATTTTCTGGCATATAAAAGGTTATAGGCTCTGTCTCTTATTAAATCATTAGTTTGTTCATAATTTCTTTTATCTATAACTTCTAAAAAATGAAAACCAAACTCACTCTCAAATACTTCAGATATTGATCCAATTTCAGTTGATAACATAACCTCCTCAAATGCAGGAGTAAAGACTCCTAAGCTCATCCAGCCAAGGTCTCCACCTTGTTTGGCAGAGCCTGGATCTTCTGAAAATTCTTCTGCTAGTAATTCAAAATCTTCTCCTTCTATAATTCTATCTCTTAGTCTATTAAGTTGAATTTCTGTTTCTTCAGCATTTCTGATGGCTGACGGTATAAGAAGAATATGTCTTGAAAGCCACTGATCTTCAAATTTTACAAATTCACCTCTTTTGTCTTCAAGTTTTAGAATATGAAAACCTGAACCGCTTTTCAAAGGTTCTGTGACATGACCAATTGATTTATTTTTAAGAGCATTTTCAAATAATTCAGGCATATCTTTTGGCTGCCTCCAGTTAATTAACCCTCCATTATTAGCATTTGAACTTATGGAGTATTCTTTAGCTAAGTCTGAAAAATTAGAACCTTCATTTACTAAACCCAATAACTTTCTTGCTATATTAATGTCATTTACCAAGATTTGTCTTACCAATAGCTCTGGTTCTAGTGCAGCAAGCGATTCATTTGTAGCCAAAAATGATTCAAATTCATTCTCTGTAATATCAATATTTGAATTTACTCTTCCTCTTTGAATTCTTTGAATTCGCATTTCACGACGCATTGATTCTCTAACTTTTTCATAAGAATCACCGCTATTTTCAATGAACAATATAAATTCTTCTAAATTCATTTGGTTATTCGCAGCTAATCTTGTGATGGTTGAGTTTAATTCAGCATCACTTATTTTTACGCCAGCTCTGTCTGCAAGCTGGAGCTGCAATTCTTCGATAATTAGTTTTTCTTTTACCTGATCAATTAATACCTCTTTTGGAGGCATTTTAATATTTTGTTCCGAATAGTTTTTCTCTAATGTACTGAGAGCATCATTAATTTGTGATTCCATCACTAAACCATCGTCGACAATAATTGCAATTTTATCTAATAATTCAACTTTTGCACTGATTAAGGCAGATGAAATAAACAAACTTATGATTAAAACATGTTTCATAAATATTAATGGTTTAGAAGTGAATTATTCATGAATCTCGAAACTTTTTCAAAGGATGAGTTTAATCCTTTTAGCTCAAATTCAAAATTAATTCTACTTTTGCTTTCAATTTTAATTATATCATCCCAAGCGTCACCTAAATATTTATAAGCTTCAGGTCGGTAGCCATCTAGATACTTAGATAAGTTTTTATCTGAAGCTAAAATCCTAAAAGAAAAACAACAATTCTCAAATCCAATCCCAAAAGAGGATTCAATATTAGAACTATTTTCATCATCTCTCTTAACTTCTGCAACAAAACTCACATTGTCCTTTATTTTGAGATTAGCAAAAAATTCAGAGTAGTCTAAAGTTTGATTAAAATCTCCTGTCATCCTGGTATATCTTTTTGCATATCCAACCTTTCCTTTATCAAACATATGATTTATTGTTAGTCCTGCCATTGGAAACTTCTTCATCTCTTCAGAATAGCTACCTGAGGCCATAAACATTGTTTTCATATTGGGCATCCATTTAGCCATAATCATTATTGGATCTTTGTCACCATTCATCATAGACATCATTCCCATATCCATTGAATCAGACATTGTGTTCATATTCATTGAATTCGACATCATGTCAGAGTGCATTGAATTCATGCTCATATTATTGATAAATACTTTTCTGTCTTTTAGATAGAATTTTTGACTTATCTTCAAGGAGATATTGTTCATATTCATTTGACGCCTTTTGTATTCCATACTCAATGTATAAAAATTTTGGTCGCCAATTCTATCCATGCCAGTAAAGCGATTAAGATTAAACACCTGATTCATCATGCCCAACTTATAAGTATCGAAGACAGGATTATCATCTTGTTCTTCATGTCCGACATACCCGTAAAATATTTTTGGTTTTAATATATGGCTCTGCATACCACTTTTCATGATTAATAAGGTACTTAAATCAAATTTAAAAGTTGGAACCATTACTGAATTGGAATTTGTTTTATTATCAACAATGTCAAAATCAATACCCCTTACGCCAATAGATGTATTTAATTGATAGCCACTTATATTCATAGAATTTGAAATTTCTAGCATATAAAAAATTCTCTCTCCTTCAACAGGGTTTGGTATAGATGATCTAAATTTATTATTTTTATCTATACCAAAAAATCCGTGAATATTATCTGCAACAAAATTTGTATAGTTTAAGTACTCATGAACAGAAACATTTTTGAAGTTTTTGAAATAATTTAAGTTTATTGAAGGTGATTTTTTATAACCATTTGTAAGAATTGGATTTAAGGTTTGGTACCCTTCTTGAGAAACACTAACTTCAAAATTATTAAATACACCATTAATTTTTACATTTTGTTTTAAGCTTTGTTCTCTTTGACTTCCAATTGATGTGATGTCTCCTGGAATATCTCGCAAAACCAAACTATCTGATGACTTTGACCAATCTACATCTACCCAAAAATTTTTTTTATCACCAAATGAATCATTTATGCTAAATGCCCACCTTGAATCAGAATCTGATGGATAGATATTTTCATACTCTTTATCATTATTAAAATAAATAAAATCAATATTTCTTAAGTTATTATTTCCGTGGAGATTTCTAGAATTTGCTTCAAAACCTAAGCCTCTATCTGATATATTTCTGAGCGCAATTGTAAAATCAGATGTCTCTGATAAAACTCTATAGTATGGAATCATGAAATCTAATCCATCAGATGAATATGATATCTTAGGTTCTAAAAAACCAGACATTCTCTCTTGTGAAGTGGCAAACGGAAGATAAGGTATCCTTAAGACAGTTCTATCAAATGCTTTTACCCTAACTTTTTTAGCATAGCCCCTCATAGTATTATCGTCTAGCGTTATGCTTTCAGCATTTAATTGCCAGCCATTTTTTGGATCTTTGCAGGAAGTCATTGATATGTCTTCTAAAGTTATTTGATTATCTAGATTACCAGTTAATTTTTTGAAGCTAATTACAAAACCTCTATTGTTGATGTAAGTTTCCCCGTTAGTGAAATCTACAAATAACTTATTATTATCAAAAATTCCTTCCTCTGAATTAAAAAGATAGTCTTTTAATATAAGCTCGCCACCTTTTTTAAAATTAATAAAACCATTTTCTTGATCAATTCTTGCTTTACCGGCATTGAGAATGCCTTCAGGGAAGTCAATTCGCACATTATCATTCAATATCAACACTTTCTCGTCTGTTATTTCAAATTTATCAGACTTTATGTCTAAGCTTTCTGCATCCTTTACGACACCTAAATATGGCTGATATATCATGCATGAACTATTAGTATTGTTTTCTACAAAAACATCAGATTCTAAAATATTACTAAATAAGAAATTTTGATTAAAAATCAAAACTAAAAGATACAATATTTTTGTTATTCTTTTCATTTAATTGATATTTTAATAGTTTGAAAGATTTTTGTTTAAAAAGTTCTACTATTTATTTGAATTGATATATTGTTCAAGTTGATGAAGATGATCTTTACCAAAAAATATTTGATTGTCGTAGAAAAATGTTGGGACTCCAAAACATCCTTTATTTACCGCTTCGTCAGTGTTTTTAATTAGTTTATCTTTACAATCTTGAGAAAGAACAATCTCCATAATTGATTCAACATCTAAATTGCCTTCTTTAAGAACTTCTTTAAGAACTTCAACATCAGATATATTTTTATCCTGCTCCCACATTGCACTAATTACACATTCAAAATAATCTTCAAAGATACCAAGCTCTTTTGCTGCAATTGCACCTCTTTGTATTTGAATGGTCGAAGGAGGAAAATGAGAGTTAAATTTATAATTTGTAAGACTATGCTGTTTTACAAATCTATCTATTTCTATCATTTGATAATCACTCTTATTTTTGCAATCTGCATACGCGATAAAGGGTGGTTGATTATTAGATAATTTATGAATTCCACCTAATAGACATGGGATATATTCAAATTTTGCGCCTGTTCTTTCTTCTATTTGAGGAATAATTTTATGAGCAAGATATGTATTTGGACTCGCTACATCAAAAATAAAGTCTACTATCATTTCTATTCACAATTTTGTAAAGTAAAACAATTAAACACTGTTATGAAAGATTTTTCAAAATTTTCGGCTATTATCATTGGTGCTGGTGACGCTACAGGAGCAGCGTTGACAAAGAAATTTGCAAGTCACGGCTATAAAGTTTGTCCAGCTAGACGTCCTAGAAGCATTGAGAAAGTAAATAAATTGGCAGATGAAATTAATAATTCTGGTGGATGGGCAAAGGGATATGGAGTTGATGCTAGAGACGAGGACGAAATCGCAAAGTTTTTTAAAGAAGTTGAGGAAGAGGTTGCACCTATAGATGTTGTTATTTTTAACCCAGGTGCAAATGTTTTTTTCCCTATAGTTGATACTACATCAAGAGTCTTCAAGAAAGTATGGGAAATGGCAGCTTTTGCAGGATTCTTAACTGGAAGAGAGGCTGCAAAATATATGACGGCAAGGAATGAGGGGTCTATCTTTTTTACTGGAGCGACTGCTTCAATGAGGGGTGGATCCGGGTTTTCTGCATTTGCTAGTGCAAAATTTGCTTTAAGGGCAGTTTCACAAAGTATGGCTAGAGAACTTGGACCTCAAGGCATACATGTCGCTCATTTTATAATCGATGGAGCAATAGATACTGCATTTATAAAAGAAAATTTCCCTGACAGATATGCTTTAAAAGAAAAAGACGGTATTCTACAACCTGATGCAATTGCTGATGCGTATTGGTTTGTTCATACGCAGCATAGAAGCGCATGGACGCATGAACTAGATTTACGTCCTTATATGGAAAAGTTTTAAAAATTAGAGGAAAAAAATATGAGTTTGAAAGATAAAGTAATTTTTATATCTGGTGGAAGCAGAGGTATAGGCCTTGCTATGGTAAAAAAGGCGGCTGAAGATGGAGCGAAAATAGCTATAGCTGCAAAAACAGCAGAACCACATCCTAAGCTACCAGGAACAATATATACCGCAGCTGATGAAATAGTTGAAGCTGGTGGTGAAGCATTGCCAGTGATTTGTGATATAAGAAATGAAGATAATGTTAGAGACGCCATTAATCAAACTGTTGATCATTTTGGTGGAATTGATATTTGTATTAATAATGCTTCAGCAATTCAATTAACGAATGTCACTGATACTGAAATGAAAAGATATGATCTAATGCATCAAATTAATGGAAGAGGCACATACATGGTAAGTAAATATTGCCTACCTCATTTAAAAAAATCTAATAATCCACATATTTTAAATCTTGCACCACCTCTAGACATGGAGTCTAAATGGTTCTCAGGAACAGTTGCTTACACAATGGCTAAGTACACAATGAGTATGTGTGTTCTTGGAATGGCAGAAGAATTTAAGGAATTTGGTATAGCTGTGAATGCACTTTGGCCAAGAACTGCAATAGCAACAGCAGCTGTACAAAATCATCTAGGTGGCGATGAAATTATGAAACTCTCAAGAAATGTAGACATAATGGCTGACTCAGCATACGAGATTCTTACAAAAGACTCTAAAGAATTCACTGGAAATTTTTGCATAGATGATATTGTTTTATATGAATCTGGGGTAAAAGACTTCTCAAAATATGCTTCAGTTCCTTTTGGAGAATTAATGCCAGATTTCTTTGTTCCTGAAGATACTCCTTTGCCTGATGAAATTAAGAATAGTTAGTTGAAAGAAGAAGAAGTAATAAATTTAAGTAAAAAATTTAACTTTAATCCTCTAGAGGCAATACCATTAAAACGAGAAGCTAGCGGAAGAGAGTATTGGCGAATAATTAATGATACCAAAGAAACAACAATTCTGTGCTACCTAGACCCGAAAGAAGGCGATCACGAAAATTTTATTAATATATCTAACGAGCTTAAAAGAAATCATATTTCTGGTGTAAATATTATTCATCATGATAAACAAGCCGGAGTCACCATTCAGGAGGATTTGGGAGACAAAGACTTGATATCAATATTTAATGACGATAATAAGAAAGAGCTATTAGAAAGCTCATTAAATCTATTGATTGAATTACAAGAATCTGAAATTAAGAATCTGGAAGAATTTTCAAAAGAAGACTTAATCAATCAGATGAGCTTATTTGATAAAGTTTTTTGTCAAAAATTTTTAAATCTTGAATCAGATGAGTCTATTAATGACTTAATATCAATCACCATTGATAAGCTTTATCAACATCCTTGGGTTAATTGTCATTTTGATTTTGAAAGACGTAACTTAGTACTTAATAAGAATAATCATTTAACAGTTATCGATTATCAAGATATGAAAAAGGGACCAATTGGTATTGATATGGCAGGAATCTTAGTAGATCATTATTTTGAAGCAGATATTTCCAACATTAAAAGTTTTTTAAATTTTTTCTCAACAAATGTTAAATCAGAATATTCAGATGATGCATGTTTTGAGTTTACTAGATGGGGATGCATACAAAGAAATCTCAGAATCCTTGGAACTTTATCAGATTTATATTTAACAAAAGACAGAAGTTTTAGATTAATAGATATGCCATTAATTTTAAAGAATCTTATTAAGATGATTCCTGAAGAACATTCTTCTAAACTTTTTTTAGAACAAGAAGTTCAACCACTTTTATTGAAAACTATTGAGCAATTATGAAAGTAATGATTTTAGCTGCTGGGTACGGTAAAAGATTATTACCCTTAACTAAAGAAACTCCTAAACCTCTCTTGAAAGTAGGTAATAAAACTTTAATCCAACATAACATTGAACATTTAATTAAAAATGACTTTACAGAATTAGTTATTAATATTTCTCATCTTGGTCATATGATTGAAAATCATGTAAAAGAAAAATTTTCCAATATGAATATTGAGTTTTCAAAAGAAGATAAGCCTTTAGGAACTGGTGGAGGTATTTTGAATGCTATAGATTTGTTGGGTGATGAAAATTTCTTAGTTATGAATTCTGATATTTTTCACAAAATTGATATTAAAAATATACCAAAAGAAATTGATGCTGCTCATTTAATTGGAGTTCCAAATCCATCTCATAATCAGGAAGGGGACTTTTGCATCAAAGATAATAAAGTTGCTATAGACGAGTTTAATGATTTAACTTGGAGTGGTATCTCCATTTTAAATCCAATCATATTTAAAGAAAAAAACTTTAGTTCGGATTCTTTTAATATTTGGGATACAGTACTTCCAAATTATCTTAATAATGGAGATATATCGGCTCATAAATCTAATGATTTATGGATAGATGTTGGAACGCATGAACGTTTAAAACTTGCTAATAGCCTATATAATGATCAAAATTAAGTTATGAGTGACCAGAAAAATATAATTGCACCTTCTATCCTAGCATCTGATTTTGCAAGACTTGGAGAGGAGGTACGTAATGTCCTTGATGCAGGAGCTGATTGGGTTCATTTTGATGTAATGGATAATCATTATGTTCCAAATCTTACTATCGGACCAATGGTTTGCAAAGCTTTAAGAGAATTCGGTATAAATGAATTTATTGATGTTCATTTAATGATAGATCCAGTGGATGAATTGGCCCAAAGCTTTATAGATGCTGGAGCAGACTTAATTAGTTTTCATCCCGAAGCAACCAAACTTGAAAAGATTGCTCAAGTTAGAAAAATGATAGATGAATCTGGAAAAGATGTCCGCTTGGAGGTAGATGGTGGAATAAACAAGGATACTATCGGCCTTGCATCTGAAGCAGGCGCTGATACATTTGTAGCAGGCTCAGCTATATTCAATACTGAAAATTATGAGCAAACAATATCTGAACTTCGTTCAAAAATTGTTTAAGTACCTTATATTTTTACTTTTTGTAAGCAATCTTCATGCATCAAAGGTTATAGACATTAAAGAATATCTATCTGACATAGAGATTGTTTCAAAATACGAAGATAGAAAGAAAGGACTTATGAACAGAAGTTCTATTCCAAATGATTATGGAATGTTATTTATATGGCCATATGAGAGAAAACAATGCATGTGGATGAAAAATACTTATGTTCCATTAAGCGTTGCATACATTGATATTAGAGGAAAAATAATAGAAATATATGATATGGTTCCGTTTTCAAAAGATTCTGTTTGTTCAACAAAGGCAGCTAAATATGCCCTTGAAGTAAATTCTGGATGGTTTGAAGAAAAGAATATAAATATTGGAGACTCAATAGAGATTAAAAAGATACTTTCTAATGATAAGTAAAGAAGAATATATAGAATTTGCAGAAAATGGATTTAACATTGTTCCATTGATTAAAACTATTGAGAAAGACTTGGATTCATCCATAGAAGTTTTTTCAAAAATTAAAAATAAAAAAAATACTTTCTTGCTTGAATCTATTGAAGGTGGAGAAAAATGGGCTCAGTACTCAATAATCGGATTGGATTGCAAAGACTCAATAAAAGTATCAGATAATAAAATTGAAATTAAAACAGCTCTGGGAACTAATCTGATTGAATGCAAAGAGCCCTTAAATGAACTGAATAAATTAATTGCTGAATACAAGTCTCCAATTTTAGACGGTATGCCACGATTTTATGGAGGATATGTCGGTTTTTTTGCATACGAAAGTGCTAAGTATGCTGAAAACAAAATTAATGCTCTTCAAAGAAAAGACTCAAAATTTGATGTTCATATGCCTGATATCTATTTGGTAAAGTCTGAAAAAATAATTGTTTACGACAATTTTAATAATAGTATTCAAGCAATTTATAACGCAAACCCTCAAAAGACATCATATGAAGATGCTTTGGAAATCATTGATGAGATTCAAAACAGCATTGATCATTCTGGAGAACTTGAAGAAACTTCATATTCAAATACTACTGGGCAATTAGAATTTAAATCAAATTTTACAAAAAATGAGTACACGTCGTCTGTGAATAAAATTAAAGAGTATATAAAAGAAGGTGATGTAATGCAGGTTGTTCTAGCACAAGATTTTTATAAATCCTTTAACGGCGATTCATTTGAATTATATTCAGCCCTAAGACAGATAAACCCATCACCATATATGTATTACCTCAACCTTGATGAGTGTGAGGTGGTCGGATCTTCACCTGAGATATTGGTTAGATTAGAAGATAGCAATATTACTCTTAGACCAATTGCAGGTACGAGAAAAAGAGGCGCAAACGAAGAAGAGGATAAAAATAATGAGAAAGATTTATTAAATGATCCAAAAGAGTTAGCTGAGCATCTTATGCTTATTGATCTTGGAAGAAATGATGTTGGAAGAGTTTCTGAAATTGGTAGCGTGAAACTAACTGAAAAAATGGTGATCGAAAGATACTCCCATGTCATGCATATAGTATCAAACGTAGTAGGCAAATTATCCAAGGGATTAAATTTTACTGATGCTCTTAAAGCTACTTTGCCAGCTGGGACTCTTTCAGGCGCTCCAAAAATAAGAGCTATGGAAATAATCAATGAGCTTGAGCCAAGTTCAAGAGGTATATATGGCGGTGCAATAGGTTATATATCTTGGAATGGTAATATTGATACTGCGATTGCCATAAGAACTGCCGTAATTAGGGATAACAAAATTCATGTTGGAGCCGGAGCAGGAATAGTTGCCGATTCAGATCCAGAAAAGGAATGGGAGGAGTGTGTCCAAAAATCAAAAGTATTTTTAGACGCAATGGAGATGATTTCATGATCATTGTTATAGATAATTATGATAGTTTCACATATAACCTAGTTCATTATCTTGGTGAGTTTGAACAAGACATCAAAGTCATAAGGAATGATGAAATGTCTGTACCTGAAATTATGGATAATAATCCAAGCAAGATTGTAATATCACCAGGTCCATGCACTCCAAAAGAAGCAGGCATATCAGTTGAACTCATTAAGACTGCAGAAGTTCCAATTCTTGGAGTATGTTTAGGACATCAAGCAATTGGTGCAGCTTTTGGTGGAAATATTATTAAGGCACCAGAAGTTTTTCACGGAAAAACTTCTAGCATTGATCATGATGGTAGCCTTCTTTTTAGTGAAATTGAAAAATCTTATGATGTTGTAAGATACCATAGCCTAATAATTGATATGAAAACTTTACCAAGCGAACTCAATGTGACTGCAACTTTGAGTGATGATAAGGAGATAATCATGGCGGTTGAGCATATCAATAGACCAATTTATGGTGTTCAGTTTCATCCTGAATCAATTGATACAAATAATGGCACAAAGCTTATAGAAAACTTTATTAAGAAAATATGAAAGACTTTATTAACAAAATAAATAATAAAGAAGATCTAACTCTTAACGAGATGCAAGAAGCCATTAATTTAATAATGTCTGGTATGTCTGATGATGACGATATTGAATCTTTTCTTATTGGATTAAATGAAAAGGGTGTGTCAGAAACTGAAGTTACTGCTGCTGCAATTGTTATGAAAGAAAAATCTTTAAAATTTGACATAGGCGATGGTTCACATATTGATACTTGTGGAACAGGCGGAACAGGTCTACATACTTTTAATTGCTCAACAGCCTCATCTTTTGTTGCTGCAGCTGCAGGAGCAAAAATTACTAAGCATGGTAATAAAGCAATTTCTAGCAAATCTGGTAGTGCAGACTTTCTTGCACAGTCAGGTGCAAATATCAATCATGATAGAGAAAAATTAATATCAATTTTCGATAAAGTTGGATTCGTATTTTTATTTGCACCACTTCATCATGAAGCCATGAAGTTCGTGATGCCAGTTAGACAAAAGATTGCTGAAAAAACTATTTTCAATTTGCTAGGACCGCATACTAATCCATGCAGTGCAAAAAAACAGGTCTTAGGAGTTTACGATGAGAAGCTTGTAAAAATGTTTTCTAATGTTGCAAAAAATCTTGATATGAAACATGTCATGATTGTTCACGGCGATGATGGTCTTGATGAAATTTCAATTTGTGCAGAAACCACTGTTTCGGAATTAAAAGACAATAATATTAGCGAATATAAAATTTCTCCAAAAGATTATGGACTAAACCTATCTTCATTTGATCAAATTACTGCGAATTCTTCGGACGAAAGTCTTTTACTTGTGAATAGCGCATTTAATGGAGAGAGTTCTGCTGTGCAGGACATGATCGCATTAAATAGCGGGGCTGCTTTATATATAGCAAGTGTAGTTAACTCTATAAGAGATGGCGTAGAAATGGCATTTGATTGTATGAATAACGGACAAGCTGCACAAAAATTAGCAGACTACGTGAGGGTTTCAAACGAATAATGAATATTCTTGATGAAATAGTAGCAAAAACAAAATCTAAACTTGAAGAAAAAAAACAAGGACTATCGCTTGAAGAATTGATTTCTAAAATAGATTTCAAGAATCTTAAAGAAACAAATTTTAAGAAAAGTCTTCAGAATAAGGCTGAAGCAATTATTGCTGAGATTAAGAAAGCATCTCCAAGCGCAGGCATTATCAGTGACAATTTTGATCCAGTTTTAAAATCAAAAGAATATGAATCTTTTGGAGCCTCGGCACTTTCTATTCTCACAGAGGAAGATTATTTTTTAGGAAACATTGAGTATCTTAAGGATGTCAAAGCAATTACAAGTCTTCCAATTCTCAGAAAAGATTTTATAGTTGATGAGTATCAAATATATGAGTCAAAGTTGATTGGAGCAGATTGTATTTTACTCATTGCTTCAATACTAAATGACGAAGAATTAAAAAACTTTTCAGAAATAGCAGAAAGACTCAAGCTTGATTATATTATTGAGGTTCATGATGAGGAGGAATTACAAAGAGTACAACATTTCTCTAATGCAATTATTGGAGTCAATAATAGAAATTTAAAAACTTTTGATGTCGATATTAATAATTCAGTTGAACTAAAAAAAATTTTTGATGGACAAAATACTTTTATTGCTGAATCGGGCATAAAAAGCAAAAAAGATATTGAGTACCTCAAACAACATAATATTAATGTTTTTCTAATTGGTGAAAGCTTGATGAAAGGAGATTTTTTTGAAACTTAGGGAATGGCAAGAGAAGGCTTTTCCACTTTGGTGGGCAAAAAAAAGAGGTATCATTAAAGTTGTTACTGGCGGCGGCAAAACATTCTTTGCTATCCATTGTTTAAAACAATATTTAGAGGATGATCCTCAAAAGTCTATTTTAATTATTGTTCCCTCAATAGCTCTTCTAGACCAATGGTATGAAAGTCTCTCACAAGAATTTAAACCAAAAGACATTTCACTTAACGGAGGAGGAGAGCAGACCAACGAACTCAAAAAAATATGCATTACAACTATCGATTCGTTAAAAAATATTATTGAAGAGGTTAATTATCAAAATACGCTACTAATAGTTGATGAATGTCACAAAATAGGAACAGAAAAAAGAGGAGAAATGCTCACCAACAACTGGAATGCCACTCTTGGATTGTCAGCTACTCCTGAGAGAGACTATGATGATAATTTTTATATCATTATTAAAAAAATACTTGGCGACATAATTTTTGATTACGATTACATAGATGCCAGAGAAGACGAAGTAATTGTTAATTTTAAACTTTTGTATGGTTATGCTGCATTGCTTCCTGAAGAAGAAGAAAAGTATAAGAAATTTACAAAGAGCATACAAAGAAGAGCAGCCACTATAGGCGGTCAAGATATGAACGATTATCCTTTGAAAATGCTAATTTTCAATAGAGCAAGATTAGTTAAAAATTCTAAAAATAGAATTCCCTATGGAGTTGAATTAATCCAGAAACATAAAAGAGAAAGTTGGATTGTTTTTACGGAGAACAAAAAACAAGCAAAAGAGTTTGACAAAATAATTAATAAAAAAGGTTTTAAGTCTGGTATTTACAATACAGATCTTAAAGACGATGAAAGACAAGAAAATCTTGAAGCTTTTAAATCAGGTAAATTAAATGTTCTCGTAAGTTGCACAGCACTTGATGAAGGTTTTGATATGCCTGAAGCAGATGGAGCAATGATCTTAAGTGCATCTTCATCAAAAAGGCAAAGAATACAAAGGATGGGTAGGGTGCTTAGAATAACTGCTAACAAGGAAAATGCTTTAATAGTAACTGTTTATTCATCAAAAACTGAGTACGAAAAATTACGAGAAGAATCAAATAGATATAAGCTAGAAGGTGTCCCAATTAAGTGGCAGCAAATGAGTCTATAATATTTATATGGCTTTAACTTACTCAAGCATGTTGGATCTTCAAACAGATCTCATTGAATTTGATTTATTAAATTCAATAACAGGAGAAACTTTTGCATCTAATTCTCTTGAAGATAACAAACCAACTTTAATAATGTTTATATGTAACCATTGTCCATATGTTATTCACTATCATGGAGAAATTGTTCGGTTATCAAACGACTATAATCAAAAAATTAATATGGTTGCAATTAGCTCCAACGATATCATTGAATACCCTCAAGATAACCCAGAAAGAATGAAAGAATTATGGAATTCTTTGAATTTGTCTTTTCCATATTTGTTCGATGAAACACAAGAAATAGCAAAAAAATATAAAGCTGAATGTACTCCAGAGTTCTATTTATTTAATCAACAAAATAAGCTTGAATATCGTGGAAGAATGGATGAAACTTCACCCAGTTCTGACAAAAAACCCTCCGGCAAAGATTTAAGATTAGCAATTGATAATTTACTCAGCAATCAACCCGTCTGTGAAGAGCAGTTACCGTCTATGGGATGTAATATTAAATGGAAGGCTAATTAGTTTTAACATTTCTTTTTCTTCTGCTTCCATGTTTTAGGTATACTCTTCTTGCTTCTTCTTTGAACTCTTTACTTTTTCTTATTCCCCAAACTTTATCACGAGCAAACTTAGCAGAGACTTTAAGATCAACTATTTGAGGTAAGTATATGTCATTTAATTCTGCGCTGTGAATGAGCCTTGGTTCAACATTATTAAGCTGAGGCAGAAGATTTTTTATCCACTCTGCACTTAGATCTTGATCCATACTTTGCTTTGGAATTGAATATATTCTTGGTAAGTTTATACCAGTAACACCACTTTGCATTTGAACCTGACTGATATGAATTCCTGGCTCATAATCTGTAAAAAGTTCTGCTAGAAGAGGTGATGTCTTTTGCCATGGTTGCCACATATTATATGAAGCAAATGACATGATCATTGCTCTCATTCTAAAGTTAATCCATCCATTGATTTTTAAAAATTTCATACAAGCATCCAAAAACGGGAATCCAGTTTCACCCTTAATCCATTTATCAATCATTTCGTTATCATGCTCAGTTCTTAACTCATCGCACATTCGATGCATAGAATTAAACTCAAGTTCCGGCTCTGTATGGAGTTTTTGAACAAAATGACAATGCCAATATAGCCTTTTTTTAAAAGAATACAGATCTTTCTTATTATCAAGTGACGGAAGTAATTCATTAAGCCTTTGGTAAACTTGCCTTATTGATATTGAGCCATATGTAAAATGTGGCGATAATCTTGAGCAACTATCCTCTGAAAGACTAGGACTGGACATTTTTACTCTGTAATCTTCGCACCTTTCATATAAAAAACTTTCTAAAAGTTCATTTGCAACTGATGTTCCACCTTTTTGGATATGCTCCATATTAGTAAATTTACTTTTAATTTTATTGTTATGTTCATTAAACTTAATAAGATTTGTTTCAGCTGAATTTTTATTTATTTTAGGCGCATCTATTAAACTACTATGCATAACATGATTCCAATTCTTGGACCATGTATCTCTATCAAAATTAGTTAGTTGTAATCCAAAATCATCATATACTTTTAGCCTGTCTCCAAAGTCTTGTTTGAATTTTTCAAATCCTTTTCTGAAATAATCAATATCTGTGCAGTGATTGATGTGTATAAAGCAATCATTGACATTTATTTTTATCCATTTTTTAAGATCATCGAATGAACCTTCAAATATATTTACCTCAGAGCCAATTTTCTTAAGGTTATCATCTAATTCTTGAAGACAATCATATGAGAATTTTAACTGTCTGGCAGACTTACCATTTGCTTTCCAATAATTTTCATCATAAAGATGAATAACAATATAATTCGAATTTAGAGAACCATAGTATAGAGCTGCATTATCATGCAACCTCAAGTTTCTATTTAAAACAACTATATCAATCATTATAAAAATAATTTGATTTGAATAATTTCTAAATTATATTTCTTCGTCTAAGTTTGACTTATATGTCTCGGTTAGAAGCATTACAGAAATTAATGTAAGCATAGATGCAAAGGCAATATAAGCCGATACCCAAACAATATCAAAATCAGTCCATAACTTTACAGCTATTGTTGGTGCAAAGGCACCTCCAACGATCGCGCCAAATTGATAACCTAGCGTCGCGCCAGAATATCTTACTTCAGTGCTAAATAGCTCTGTAAAAAATGCTGCCTGAGGTCCATACATCATTGCTAAAAATATTAATCCAAAGGTTAATGCAAGTACTATTAACCAGAAATTTCCAGTATCGACTAAAGGAAAAATTGCAAAAGCCCATGCTCCAGAAAGTATTGCTCCGAGCATAAATATTCCTTTTCTACCGTTTCTATCTGAATATGAAGAGAACATAAACTGAAGCGGTACCATAATGGCACAGCCAATAAGAACTGCAGTTAACATATCGTCTCTTTCCATGTTTGCACTTGAAACTCCATAAGCGAGCATAAATGCAATCAAAATATAGAAGGTTACTTGGACTGATAAAAAAGCACCTGCAGCAAGCATAATTCTTTTCGGATACCTTCTTATTGCTTCAACAACAGGAGAACTTTTTACTTTTTCATTTGAATTATTATCTGAATTTGTTGCTAGTGCTTTAAAAGCTTTAGTATCTTCAAGATTAAGTTGTATATACATACTTATCAGAATAAGTACTGCACTTGCTAAGAAAGGTATTCTCCAGCCCCATGTATTAAAAAATTCTTCAGATACTAATGCGCTTGTAATGATTAATGCTAAGTTGGCTAAGATTACTCCAATTGGAGCGCCAGCCTGTGCAAAGGCACCATAATATCCTCTTTGATTTGAAGGAGCGCTCTCTGTAACCAATAACATAGCACCTCCCCATTGACCACCGATTGCAAGACCTTGAGCAAATCTCAGAAGTGTGAGGAGAATAGGGGCGGTAACTCCAATCATTGCATAGGTTGGTAATAGTCCTATTAAGGTTGAAGATATGCCCATTAACATTAAAGCTGCGATGAGAGTTTTTTTTCTTCCAACCCTATCACCAAAGTGTCCAAAAATTATTCCACCTATTGGCCTTGCTATAAAACCCGCAGCAAATGTTAATAAAGATAGAATTAAAGCTGTTGTCTCAGGTACTTCTCCAAAAAAAGCAGTTGGAAATATTAAAGCTGCTGCAGCACCATAGAGAAAAAAGTCGTACCACTCAATACTAGTTCCAGCTAGAGCGGTTAATGCAACCTTTCTCATGTTTTTATCTTGGTTTACTGATGTGGATTGATTCATTTAGATATTAATTAGATATAAGCACTTGTAGAAGTCATAACCTTTGCAGTGACTTCCATTACTTTTTTTGTAGGCGATTCTAATTCTTCTGCACCTGATTCATTTGCTTGACCAGCATGCAGATCTTCATCAGCTTGCATGGTCTTTAATATCTCAATAGTCTCTTTATCTTTCTCTGAAATTTTATCTAAGTGTTTTTGAAGATGTATAACTACCTGTTTTTCTGTTTCTTCAACAAATCCAAGACTTGTCTTTTCTCCCATAGAACCAAAAATAGCTCCAATGGCAAACGACCCAGCATACCAAAGGGGGTTTAGAATTGAACTATTACCACCAAGCTCATCAAGTCTTTTTTTACACCAAACCAAATGATCTGTTTCTTCTTCACCAGCATGAATTAGATGTTCTTTTATTTTTGGATCTTTGCATACAAAAGCCTGTCCACGATAAAGTGCTTGTGCAGCAACTTCTCCAGCATGATTTATCCGCATCATTTGAATAGATAAATCTTTTTCTTTTTTTGAGAGCTCTTCAGTATTTTTTTCTTTTGTAGTAGGTGGGTACTCTCTGTCAGTTCCAGTTTTTTTGTCTGATAAAGTCCTTAAAGCTATATCAAGCTCATTAACAATATTATTTAAAATGCTCATTTAATTCCTTTGAATCCAATGTCGTTTCTGAAAAATGCACCGTCAAATTCGACATTATTTACGAGATTATATGCGTTTTTTTGTGCATCTTTCAAATCGCTTCCTAATGCTGTTGCACAAAAAACCCTACCTCCGTTTGTAAGTACTGTTTCATTTTCATATTTTGTTCCTGCATGAAACAACTTTGAATCTTTGATGTTATTTTCTTTTATAGAAACTTTTTTGTTGGATTCATAGTCTTCAGGATAGCCTTCAGAGGCAATTACAACTCCACATGAGTGTTTTTCAGTCCACTGAATTGAATATGTATCCAATTCATCATCAATAGCTGCTTTGCAAAGTTCAACCAAACTCGAATTAAGCCTTAATAAAATAGGCTGAGTTTCTGGATCACCAAATCTGCAATTAAATTCAAGAACTTTAATCTCATTATCCTTAATCATCAGCCCTGCATAAAGAAATCCTAAATAAGGCGAACCTTCATTAATTAAACCATTCATAGTCGGATACATAACCTCATTAAGAATCTTTTGATAAATTTCTTCAGTTACTATTGGTGCTGGAGAATAAGCACCCATTCCTCCAGTATTTAAACCGACATCACCATCTCCTACAGCCTTATGATCTTGACTTGTTGCCAAAGGAATTACCTTATCTTTACTTACTACAGCAATGAATGATGCTTCCTCACCTTCTAAAAATTCTTCGATTACGACTCGATTACCGGCAGTTCCAAAGGCCTTATCATTAAAAATACTATCAAGTGCTTTTATTGCTTCTTCAGAGTTTTGACAAATTATTACACCTTTACCAGCTGCTAAACCGTCAGCTTTGACGACTGTTGGAAAAGAAATCTCATTTAAATATGCTATTGAGCTATCAAAGTTGTCGAACGATTTGTATTTGGCTGTTGGAATGAAGAAATCTTTAGAAAAGGTTTTTGAACCCTCTAATTGAGCTGCATTTTTAGATGGACCGAAAGTTTTAATATTTTTACTCTGTAAAAAATCAGTCAAACCATCAACAAGTGGTTGTTCTGGACCAATAATGACAAGTTCTATTTTTTCTAATAAACAAAATTCTTCTATTGAGCTAAATTCGTTTATGTCAAGTTCAACATTGCATACTTTATCCTCTAAATGGGTTCCTGCATTACCAGGACAGACAAAAACATGTTTGACAATATCATCTTGAGCACATTTCCAGGCCAAAGCATGTTCTCTTCCACCTGAACCAATTATCAGAACTTTCATTAGTGTCTAAAATGCCTCATTCCAGTAAACATCATTGCAATGTTGTGTTCATTTGCTGCAGCTATTACTTCATCATCTTTAATAGACCCACCTGGTTGAATAATTGCTGCAATTCCGCTTGAAGCTGCTTTATCTATTCCATCTCTAAATGGAAAAAATGCATCCGACGCCATTACGGCATTTTTTACTTCTAATCCTTCTTCTTTGGCTTTTAAGTTGGCAATTTCTGCACTAATGACTCTGCTCATTTGACCAGCCCCTATACCGATAGTTTGTTTATTCTTTACATAAACGATGGCATTACTTTTTACAAATTTAGCCACTTTCCATGCAAATAAAAGATCATCAAGCTCGTCGTCTGAGGGTTTTCTCTCGGTAACACATCTAAGTTCATTATTATCTAACATTTTTGTATCATCATCTTGGATCAAAATACCTCCAGAGACTTTTTTAATTGTTCCTGGATAAGGGTTATCTTGATCTAAATCAACTTTAAGGACTCTTATATTTTTTTTAGATGAAAATTCTTTAATCGTATCCTTTTCATAATCTGGAGCTATTACCAATTCAACAAATTGTCTTTGATTTATTTCTTTTGCTGTTTCTTTATCTAATTTTTTATTGAAAGCAATGATTCCTCCAAACGCAGAGGTTGGATCTGTTTTAAAAGAAAGGTCATAAGCTTCATTGATTGATTTCGCTTCAGCAACACCACATGGATTAGCATGCTTTACAATGACACAGGCAGGATTACTAAATTCCCTAACACATTCCCAAGCGGCATCAGCATCTACAATATTATTATATGAAAGCTCTTTTCCTTGAATAATTTCAGCATTAGCAATATTTTTGTTTTTTAAATTATCAAAGGTAAAAAGGGTTGCATTTTGATGTGGATTTTCACCATATCTAAGATTTACATTACTTGAAAAATTATAGGAATGAATATCTTTAACACCTCCTTTGAGGTAATCAGATATTGATTTATTGTAATCGGCCATTAAAGCAAATACTTTTTGAGAGAGATTCTTGCGAGTTTCATATGAAATGCCATCATTTTCATCCCACTCCCTAATAATATAAATATAGTCATTTGGATTGCATACTACGACGACATCTTTAAAATTTTTTGCAGCAGCTCGGATCATTGTCGGTCCACCTATATCGATATTTTCTATCGCATCCTCAAAAGAAGAACCTTTTTTTATAGTCTCTGTAAATGGATATAAATTAACAATTACTAAATCAATGGTTTCATATCCTCTCTCTTCAAGCACCTTCATATCAGATTCTCTCCTAGCAAGAATGCCTGCATGAATCTTTGGATGAAGAGTTTTAACTCTTCCATCCATCATTTCTTCAAATCCAGTAAACTCAGAGACTTCTATAACCTTATCCGTAATTTCTTTTATTGCTTTATAAGTTCCACCAGTTGAAAGAATTTTCACATCTTTTTTAATCAAAAAGGATACAATTTCTTCGAGATTTGTTTTATCAGATAAACTTATCAAGGCTGTTTTTGGATTAACAATATTCATTGCTACTCGATATTATATTTTTTGAGTTTTGTTCTAAGTGTTGTTCTATTTATTCCTAAAATCTTTGCGGCTTTTGATTGATTATTATTAGAAAATTGCATAACTGATCTCAAAAGAGGTGGCTCAACTTCATTCAAAACAAGTTGGTATACATTTATTGGAGTATTTTTTTGATCAAGTTGATTAAAATATCTATTTAATGCTTTTCTAACCTCATCTTTGAGAGGTTTTTTAGAGTAACTATCGAATGATTTTTTGTTATTTTTCAAAATAATTTATTTTGTGTAAAGAAGATTAAGTTTACAGTTGTTTAAAAATTGCTCAATAGTTTTTTAAAGATTAATAAATGTTTTTTTATCTTTATCAATTGAGAAATTTATGAACTCTCCATCTTCAATAGTTATTTTTACGATTGAAGTGTAATCAGGATAGAAATACAAGAGCTTAGTTTCTGAATTTAACTCACTTAATAGTGCATTTATCACCATAAAATGAGTAAAAATAACACTATCTTCTGAGAATGTTATTGTTTTAGAAATTATATTTTCTTTCCACTTAGTAATATTCTCTGGCAAATCATTCTTATTCATTTGAAGGATTTTCTTTAACCATTCTTGTTTATTCTCAGGCTCAATATTTGGTGATGGTATTTCTGTAAAAATATTTTCTATTATTAGCTCTTTTTTAAATTTTTTTGCAAGTGGTCTTGCTGTTTCTACTGCTCTTAGTTTTGGACTTGAAATAAAAGAATAATGATCAAGCTGTTTAAGTTCAGGTTTATTAATTAATTTTTTTGATTGAGCTATACCAGTATCGCTAAGACCAGGATCATGATGATCGCCCCAAGAACCGGAAGCCTCAGCATGCCTTATAAATATAACTTCAATAGATGCCATTTATCAATTCTCAATAGCTATAATAATAATATGAGAATTCATAGAGTATATTGTAAATCTGTATCAGGACCTAACACGAAATTTGCCTTAGATAATATACAGTCGCATCACTTAATTAAAGCTCTTCGCTTAAAAGAGGGAAGAGTTGTTGAGGTATTTGATGGAAAAGGTAGCTCAGCATCGTGTGAAATAGTTTTATTAAATAATAACAAGTGTGAGCTGGAAAGAATTTCTGAAGTTAATAAAGATAATCAGCCACATCGAATCCTAACAAATGTAATTCCATTCATTAAAACAAATAATTTTAATTATATGGTTCAAAAATTATCTGAAATTGGAGTAAATAAATTCATAATCTATAAACCTGAACTTTGCGATCAAAGCATTGCGAAAAAGGATTTAGAAAAGATAATTCAAAAATCTAAAGATATAATTATTAATGTTTGCAAGCAGTGCGGAAATAATTTTTTGCCACAAATTATTCATACTAAAAACTTAGATGAGGCTATTAATTTGATTGAAGATGACAACAACAAATATGTATTTGATACGGATGCAGAAAAATACTTTTCTTTCGAGGAGTTAGGTTCTACTTCTTCTATAACAACTATTACAGGACCAGAGTCAGGTTTCTCAGAAAAAGAATTAAACTCTATCAAGAAAAAGAATATTGAAATTAGATATTTAGGTGAAAATATTCTTAAAGCAGAAACGGCCCCAATTTTTGTATCTTCCATTGTAAAAAACCATTTTGGTAAAATTTAATCATGACTGAGAAAGTATTATTCATAACAGATACATTTGAAAATTTAAATTTCAAAAAAGATACCTCGATCCTTATGATCGAAGAAGCTCTTAAAAAAGAAATGAATGTTTTTCAGTGTGAAATAAATGATTTATTCGTAGATAACAATGATGTTTTAGTAAATTGCAGAGAGATAAACTCATTAAGTGAAGATATTGATACAGAAGTTAAAAAAATTGATATTGACCTTAAAGATTTTAAATATTGTTTTATGAGAAAAGATCCTCCTGTTGATGAGGATTATAATAATGCTCTTCATTTGCTTAATTTAGCTAAACATAATGGCGCAGTTATCCATAACAATCCATGTGCGTTAAAGAAATTTAATGAAAAAGTTTTTGCAACACATTTTCCTGAATTTATACCAAAAACACTCATTTCATCTAGCATTAACAAAATAAGAGCTTTTTTCGATTCGCAAAAGAAAATAATTATTAAACCTCTAGATGGAATGGGAGGTACTTCAATATATAAAGTAGATGATTTAAACGAAGATAATTTAAAGATAATAAGAACCATGACAAATTCTGAAAAAACACAGATTATTTGCCAGAGTTTTATTGAGGATGTTTATGAAGGAGATTTTAGAATTCTAATAATTAATGGTAAGCCATTTCCAAAAACCCTTGCAAGGATACCAAAAGATGGAGATTTCAAGGGTAATCTTGCTGCAGGAGGGAAAGGAGTTGCTAGAGATATAACAGAAAATCAAAAGAAGATTGCTGAGGCAATTGCACCAATATTAGTTAAAAATGAGATTAGTTTTGCTGGAATAGATATAGTTGGAAAATATTTAACTGAAATTAATATTACAAGCCCAACTTGTGCAAGAGAAATTCTTGATCAAACACAGATGAATCCAATAGAAGAATACTTTAAAGGCCTATGAGTATTTTTTCCTCGACAGAAACTATAAGTAAACGTTCTTTAACTTTTAATAAATCTTTCATAATTTCTCTTTTAATACATCTATTATTGATTTTTGGTATTTCAATTACCACATACTATAAATTACCAATTTTTAAAGAATCTCCAATAATTAACGTTAAATTCGCTAATTCAAATCAAGATTTAATTACTAAAACTAATTTAGGTGATTCATTTAGTTCAGATTTAGATTTGTCAATCTCTCAGAATGGAAACATCAGCTCATCAAAGAAAACATTACAACCATATAAAGTAAAAAAGCTTCAGGCAAATTCTGTTGTTAATACTGAGGAGGCTGTATATTTAAATTTATGGCAAAGACAAATAGAAACTAATGGAGACAATATAATTTCAGAGAGTAAAAGTTTCTTGGATGGCAGGGTCCAGATTATGGCTACTATAGATGTTTATGGTAATTTAGTTAAATCAGAAATTCTTATTTCATCAGGGGATAAGGCAATTGATGAAATGGCTATCAATATTTTAAAAAAGTCAGCTCCTTTTGCTCCTTTTAATGAAGCAATGTCTAACGAATATAGTGTTCTTGAAATAGTTCGTGACTGGAATTTTTCGATTAATTAAATGCAAATTGTCGCTTTTGATTATGGTGAGAAAAAAATAGGCGTTGCTGTTGGACAAACTGAAACCAATACTTCTTCACCGTTACAAATAATTTTTAACAATAATGATCAAGTTAATTGGAATGAGATTTGTGTTTTATTAGATGAATGGAAACCTGATCTTATTATCATTGGTAAGCCACTGAATATGGATGGTACTTATAGTGAAATAATGAAAAAAGTTGAAAAGTTCGTTAAACATTTAAAAACTATTTACGATGCACAATATGAATTTATTGATGAAAGATTAACCACATTCGAGGCTAAAGAAATTCTCATTGAAAATAAATCTGATATCGTAGATGCTAATGTAGCAAAAATATTAATTGATAACTGGTTTAATAAAGAATTATAAGTATGTCTATTCCTTCAACATTTATAGATCGTTTATTGTCTTCAGTAAATATAGTTGATGTCATTGGAAGAAGATTAACACTAGAAAGAAAAGGTGGTGCTTATTGGGCCAAGTGTCCTTTTCATGGCTCTGGTGAGGAAAGAACAGCTTCCTTTAAGGTATATGAGGAAACAGGTACCTATCACTGCTTTGGATGTAAAGAGTCAGGAAATGCAATTCATTTTTTAAGAAAACATGATGGTTTAGATTTTTTAGAGGCTGTTGAAACACTAGCAACTCAGGTTGGAATGGAGATACCAAAGCAGGAGACACCTATAGATACTTCTAATGCAACAAAGATTAACAATCGTGCCTCTCAGGTATTCTATGAACAACTTAAATCAGATCAGGGGAAGAAAACAATCAAATATTTAAAAGAAAGAGGAATATCTGGAGAAACAGCAAAATTTTTTCAATTAGGTTATTCATCTAATAAGAAACCTACACTTTATGAAAATCTTAAAAATGAATTCAAGGAAATAGATTTAGATGAATCAGGACTATTTGGTAAAAACGACGAAGGCCAATATTACGATAGATTTAGAGACAGACTTATGTTTCCAATTAGAAATATTAAGGGAGAGTGCATTGCATTTGGAGGAAGGCTGTTATCAGACAAAAAAGGTCAGGCCAAATATCTTAATTCACCAGAAACGAAAACGTATAAAAAAAAATATGAACTATATGGTTTATATGAAATAAGAGAGATCAACAAGAGACCTGAATCTATATTTCTTGTTGAAGGATATATGGATGTTATTGGATTATTTCAACATGGTATAAAAAATGCTGTTGCTTCATCAGGGACAGCTTTTACCCAAGAGCAATTAAGAAAAATTTTAAGTTACACAAATACTATTTATATTGTTTTTGATGGCGATGAAGCGGGATATAAAGCTTCTTGGAGGGCGGTTGAAAATGCATTACCACTTTTAAGAGAGGATACTAGAATAAGTTTTATTTTTTTGGAGCCGGATGAAGATCCAGATAGTTATGTGAGTAGTAATGGAAAAGATGCTTTCTTAGATTTATCAAAAAAAGCTAAATCATTTTCTGATTTCTTTTTTGATTATGTTAAAGATCAAGATGATTTATCGAAACTGGAAGGAAGATCGATGGTGGCAAAATTTGCACTACCTTTAGTGAATAAAATTTCAAATGATACTTTAAAGGAAGCATATATTAATGAAGTATCAAAAATATGCGATCTTGATTTCTCAAAATTAATTCAAGGAGAATCAAAATCTAAAAAAGTTTCTCCTACAAAAAAAGAAGAAGTGAAGGAATCGATAAACACAGTTTTAAGGAAATCTGTGTTGGGAATCTTTACGGCGCTTATACAACATCCAAAATTATCTTCAATTAATGAGTTTTCATTGATCACTCATGACTCAAAATTTAATTTTATTAATGATATTAAAAAATTATATCAAGACTCTCCAGATTCAAATCCATCAATTATTTTTGAGAAGATAGAATCAGAAAGAATTAAGAATGTTTTTGGTGAGGCTTTAGTATCGGAAATTAAATTATCGGAGGAAGACGCCACCTCGATGATTAAAGATTGTCTTAAAATAATTTCTCAAACAAACTCTGAAAGAGAAGAAATTTTAAAAGAAAAGTATAATATGCAAGAGCTAACATCTGCAGAAAAAAGAGAATTACAACAAATTATTCTA
>LULI01000039.1_pt1 | contig 30877 bp, 43 predicted proteins | sample 728191 | NCBI WGS metagenome assembly LULI01 (sample SAMN03860293, study PRJNA289734) | marine metagenome | biome: seawater column; feature: ocean; material: water; isolation source: Red Sea water column Station 169 - depth 50m | place: Saudi Arabia: Red Sea | collected 2011-10-15 | depth 50 m | reverse complement strand
TTGACAAGCATCAGGCCCCACTGTGTCACCCTGTCAGACAGCACAGTGGTGGCTGTGTATCGCTCACAGGTTGGCAGTGATTATGGCGTATCATGTGCAGCCAGGACACCAGCAGGCACTTGGAGTGTTGGCACCAGTGTTGAGCCTGTGGCATCTGGTCAATCAGACAGACAGCCATGCCTTGTGTTGCTGCCTGATGACAGATTGATGGTTTACTATTGGCACACAGACACAACAGCCAACACAGCACAGATCAGGGCTAAAACGTCCACAGACAAAGGCCAAACATGGCAAACCATCAGCACAGGGCTGCTAAACACCCCAATTGATGTGTCAGGCTCTGCAGGGTCAGGCAATGCAGGTTTTGATCTTGGCAAAATACGTGGTGCCTTTACCAGTGGGCAATTGTTGCTGATTGGTGAATTGATAGACCATGACACAGATAAGCTGTGTCAATATTGGGTGCAGCTTGCCAGCAGTTCAATGGGCGTTGACTTTACACAGGTTGAGCTCATTGAATCAGGCACCTATTTTTTGGCAAAGCCTGAGGTGCTGGCATCGAATGGCCAATTTCACATTTTTAGCATTGCTGCCAATGCCCAAGTAATCAAACAGATCAAAACATCATCAGCATTTTTTAAGCTGTCGACACTGGCCAGCAATTCCACCACTTACACAGATAATCAATCTGCTGGTGATTATGCTTATGGCACACTTGACAGCACCAGTGATTTTTTGACAGCAGGTGATCTGGCTGCCTGCTTGGATGAGACAGGCAACATGTATTTGATGGCCTCTGCATGGTCTGGGGGCACATCAACACACCAAGCCTTAATTTACATCAGCAAAGATGGTGGCAAAACCTGGCTTGATGGTGGATCTGACACCACCCTGACTAATGAAGGTGGGGTGTGGTGGCAAAGCTTAGATGCCTCAACATACCCAACCAACTACACAATGACTCATTGCCAAGGCAGAATCTTGGCACTGACCAACCATGCTGCCAATCCTGGCAATGAAGACAACAGCCTGAGCGCTTTCTATCTTGGGGGCTGGTCACAAGTAACAATGCCAGACAGGGGCACCTTTAATGACCCTTTGAATTGCGCCAATTGGGTCAAAACATGGGTGCCAATAGAATTGCCAGGTGACATGGGCTTTTCTGCATCAGGCACAGCCACTACTGAAACTCTTAATTCAGATGGCGTTTTAAGCATTGTCACTGGTGGTGGGGGTAGTCGAATTTACACCATTGATGGCAGTGATTTGACCAGCACTGAGCAGCAAGGGCTAATTGTCCGTTTCAGCGCCAAATGCACAATTGGTGATCTTACCTCTGACAATGTTGGGGTAATTCTAAGGCTTGCAGATGCAGACGATCACAGATCTGTGAGTTTTAGGCTTTCTGCCACTGGTTTTAGAGTATATGACAACAATGCAGGGGCTGCCCTTGGCACCACCACAGGCCTTAATTTGGGCTCTGCATTCTATGATTTTTTGATAGCAATATCAGAAAGCAATTTGCAAGTGTGGTACAGGCTGCATGACAACGGATCTGATAGGCAATGGATCAATGCTCTCAGCACATCATCTTTGAACAATGACACCACACCACCAGCAACCACCAATTCAATCAAGTGGGGCTGTTTAGGTGGTGGGGCCTCTTCACAGTGGCAAGAATTCCACATTGCATCAGGCACAGCCACTGGCAATCAATTTGCAGCAGGTTTTACTAACCCTGATGACTTAATGCCAGAAAGGGTGGGCGCCTTTGGTTTTTCATCTTTTGTTGATGATGGTTTGCTTGTAAATGCCTCTGCAGGCCCATTTAGGCCAGGTGACACATGGACCATAGCCACCAAATATGGCTATGGTGTGGATCGAATATTGCCAGACAACAGCCCAAGCCCAAGAGTGCAGTGGCGCAGTGTGGGCACAAATCAGCAGAGCATTGCTTTTGCCTTTGATGAGTCTTTGGGCTTTGGTGATGAGTCAGACTTGCTGGGTGACAGCTTGATGCTTTGCATGCAAGGCATCAATTTTAAGGATTTTGAGATCAGGGGCTATCAGGCTGGGTCAGGCTGGGTGCTCATTAAAAGTGTTGACACATCAGAAGGCATGCAGAGCCTTGAATGGTTCCGACATGGCACAACGGTTAACCCTGTTGGCTCTGCTGCTACAGATCTGTATTTGCATGCAAATGAGCTAAAAGGCGCCACTTTTGTGCTTAAAGACACCACTGGGGCTGCAAAATATCGAAAAATTACCACCAATTCATCTGGTTTGTGGAATGCAACCACAGCACACAAAGGCAAGAAGTGCACATTGCTGCTTGAGGGCATTGACAGCACAGAAAGGGTATCTGGCTCAGATGGTTACATAATTCCAGACAGGTGCTGTGTAATTATGCACCTTAGGGGCCAAAGGTATTCAGCCATCAGGGTCACAATAAAGCCCCAGGCCACTGCTGATGGTTATTTTGCCATTGGCTCAATGATGCTGGGTCATGTCAGTTACCATGGCACCCAATACAGTCAAAGCAGATCTGTAACCATTACACCCAATGTAACCCTTGACACCACCACAGATGGCACCACATACAGCAGGCAGCATGGGCCTGCAGCAAGGGCTGTGGCATTTGGGTGGTCAGAAGGCATGGACACAACAGGGCTGCAAGAGTCTGGGGCCGATCCAGATTACCTGCAGGCATACAAGCCAGTTTTGAGCACTGGCAGTGAAAAGGCTGTTGCCAGTGTGGCAGATGTGCCAGGGCAGATGCAGGGGCTGGCAGAAATGTTGGGCAGTCACAAGCATGTTGTTTATTTGCCCAGCATTTCTAAATTGTCTGCTGCCACTTCTGAGGTTTTCAACAGACGTGATCAATTTATGATTGCCAGAATTGTTAGCCCAGTAACCTTGGAAACAGTTTTGGGTGATGAGCTTGAAAATGAGGTAATCAGAGTGGGTGAGGTTACTTTGCAGGAGATGGTTTAATGCCACCAGCATTGCCAGGGGTGTTAGGGCAGCAGCTTGCTTGGTTGCTACGGTTAACAATTGGCGGATCCGATTTTTATCTATCCACCACCCCAATTGTGCTGACCAAAAATGATGGCACCCAAATTAGTTACACTGCAGGACTCACAGAGCCTGACTATTCAGAAAGCCTCAGCAGGTTTTCACACACTGTGGATGATTTGGCCACAAGCCTTGAGGTGGTCATTGATGGCTTAAATTTGGCACAGCACAGGCGAAAAGGCTTTCAATTACAAAAAGCCACTGGTGAGCTCGCATGTGTAACCATCATCAATGGCATTGTGCAGCAGACTTATGAGGGCAGATTTGTGCAAGTGGTTGGCAGGGTCAGTGAGCCAACCTATGGATACCCCAATGCCCCTGTTGGTTATTTTACTTTTACACTTGATGGCAGGCCTGGTGCTGATTCTGAGCCTTTCCACACAGAGACAATGTATATATCAGGCACCAGAATTAGCACAGTGGTGACTGATGATGAGAGTGAGGGCAAGGCATACCCTTTGATTTTTGGCACCCCTGGATCTTTCATCAATGCCCTTGGGGTTACTCGCCAAACATCTGGATCCCCCGCTTATGTTATTGACAGAAACACAGACCCAGCACCAAAGGCCACAAAACTGCTAATTGCTGGCCACCATGTGGCAGCCAGCACCATTACCGTGTTTGCTGGCGATCCGGCTTTAGATCGCAATTTTAACGTTACCAACACTGTTGATGACATTGGTCAACCCATTGCAACAGTTGAAATAACTAACCCAGACAACAATTTAAAAGTGACCAATTCATGGTCTCAAAATACAGAGTTTTGGTGCTGCTGGGATGGTGGGGCAGGCCTTGAAAATCCCCTAACAGGCAGCACAGTTACTGCTGCTGGGGATCTGTTTTTGTGGGCATTGTCTCAGACCCCTTATGATGTTGATTTTGGTGCCTGGCAAGCTGTCAGGGGCTACCTGAATCAATATGAGTTTTCAGGGTATCTCAATGACCCTGCAGTCACTGTGTGGGAATGGATAGTCAGCCTGGCCGAATTGATACCACCCCTAACTATTAGAGCGGGTGCAAAAGGCATCTATCCAATCATTCAAGATATACACATTGCAAAACATGAAGCCCAAGAAATACTGGTTGGCCCTGATTTTTATAGAAATGGACCAATCCAAGTGCATGGCACCCCTGATGAAATAAGAAACACCATCACTTTTGCATGGGCACAAAGAGCAAAAACAGGCGACTACAAACAGCAAACAACAATTGGCGCCTTTAAGCCTGATGACGTTGGCACAATGGGCACAGTGCATGCCGATATATCAATTGGACGTTTTGGCGCAAAAGCTGAGGTGCTTGAAAGCCCTTGGATCTATACCAGAGCCACCACAGAAAAGATTTTGGCGGATCTGGTTAGGTTAAAGGGCAGCCTTGGTGAGTCAGTTACCTATTTTGCAGGCCTTGAGCATTCCCACCTAATGCTTGGGGATGTGATCAAAGTTACTGATGCAGATGTTGGCTTTACAGATCAATTAATGACTGTGATGGGCAAGGCTTGGGCTGGCACTGGTTGGGATCTGGAATTGTTAATTGAAGATGATCCAGTGAGAGACGATAGGCCATTCTGATACAATAAAAAAAAGAGGTTTACCATGGCATCTGATCTGAGTGCAGAAACACCACCCTTGGCAATTAAAAGAGTGACAATGGATAGCAGTGCAGGTGATGCCACTGCCATTACATTGCCTACCTGGTGCAGAAAGGTGACACTGACAATGAGGCAAAGTGATGGCACAGATGACACAGCCAAATTGGCAGTTGTTGGCACTGATGGGGCAGCCATTGGCAATGACCATTTCCCCATTCAGTCTGGTGGTGCTTTTGAGTGGCACATAAGCCCAGGCAGATCGGCCAGGCGAGAGTCAGAGATCATCTATGTTGCTGCAGGCACTGCATCTGCACAATGTCACATCATGATGGAGGGCTAACCAATGGCCACCTATCGTCAGGGCAGCAGCCCTACAGTGCTGACAGATCTTGAGGTGGATGATGGCACCCTAAGTGTCGATCAAAGCAACAACAGGCTTGGCATTTTGACCACAAGCCCTGCCACCACTTTGGATGTTAATGGTGCTGCCACTGTTAGAGGAAATGCCACAGTCACTGGTGATCTGATATTGGATGATGGCGGCTCAATCAAAGAGGCTGGTGGCACTGCTGCAATTACAATTGATGCCTCTGGTGAAATTACAAAGATCGGCCAGGATACACCCAGCACTAATGAGGTGCTTACATGGAATGGCTCAAAGTGGGTGGCTGCTGCTGTTTCTGCTGTGGGCGATATTGAAGGGGTCACAGCAGGCAATGGCCTGACTGGTGGTGGCACCACTGGCACAGTTAGCTTGGCCATTGGGGCTGGCACTGGCATTGATGTGGCTGCAGATGCCATCAGTGTGGATGTATCGGATTTTATGACCAATGGGGCTGACAATTACATTGTCACAGCCACTGGCTCTGATGGAATGAACGCAGAAGCCAATCTGCAGTTTGATGGGTCAACCCTGGCAGTGACTGGCAGCATGACAGTAAGCAGCACCACCACCAGCAGTGATGCAATTACTGTGAGCAAAGACACAGATGGGGAATTTATAGCCCTGCAGCTCACCAATCAATCAGATGCCAATGACACCACTGGGGCTGTTTCTGTCCGTTTTGATTTAGAAGATACTGGCGGCAATGCTGTTGATGCTGCAAAAATCAAAGTGGTAAAAGAAGCAGCTTTTACAGCCACAGCATCAACGCAAGATGCAAGCATGCAGTTTATGCTGTCTGAAAATGGCACACTTGCAGAAAAAATGACCCTGCAAAGTGATGGAGATCTAAAAGTACAGGGTGATTTAATACTTGATGATGGTGGCTCAATCAGAGAAGCTGGGGGCACTGCTGCCATTAGTTTTGATGCCTCTGGGGAAGTTACCAAAATAGGCCAAGACACTCCAAGTGATGGGCAGGTGCTGGCTTGGGATAATTCCAACACAAAAGTGGTTTGGTCCACTGTCAGTGGTGGGGGCACAGATATTGGAGGCCTGACAGAGGCCACCATCAATGTTGCTGCTGACAGCATTGGCTTTTCAGATGCTGACGATTCAAACAACAGCAAAAGAGACACAATTGCTGATTTTGTTGATGCAATTAGTGGCACTGGGCTTAGTGCAAGCAGCGGGGTGCTGAGTGTTAACTCATCTGGCACAGCAACAGCCATGGCATCAGATGGCACCTTGGTTGCAGCAGATGCAGCACAGCAAATTTTGGCAATTCAAATTTTTTCATAGGGGATAAAATGGCTACCTTTACAAAAGCACACTTGAGCGGCTCCGCCGATGGTTTGGCAGTTAAGGTAGCTGCCACAGCATCAACTGGAACCACCATCCACACTGCAGTAAGCGGCACAACTGCTGGCAGTTTTAGTGAGATTTTTTTGTGGGCTACCAATACATCATCTGGCGCGGTTCAATTAACTATCGAATGGGGCACTACAACAGCAGCCGATGGCAATATTATTGTGACAGTGCCACCAAAAGAAGGCTTGATGGCTGTGGTGCCTGGGCTGATACTCCACAATTCTAAGATCGTCACAGCATTTGCTGGCACTGGTGACGTTATTTTGTTGGCTGGCTACGTGAATGAGATTGCATAATGCGCAGATCTCGTTTTACTAACGTCGTAGGGTTTGAACACATGAACCCAAAAAAGGGCGCCAGATGGCATACTATTTGGGATTTGAACCTAAAAGGTAACGATATCAGCACAACGGGTGCCCTTCTTGAAAACCAAGGGTCACTAACAACACTCGAAGGCATTCAATATCACCTGCGAGTGCAAAACACGTCTGATGTTAGTTGGACTGTCACTGCCGATACTGGAATTGTGGTTGATTTTGCAGCGTCAACGAATGGCGCCAGTAGGCTTGAGATGAAAATCCCCTATATGCCAACGCATGCCGATGGCCACATTCCACGGCTCCGGGTTAGCGCTGCGTTTAGTGGGTTGGTTGTCAGCAATGCAAACGATTACATTGCCGCTGGTCTCGGCTCCTACTGGCGAAATAATGGGATTCCGACCAACCCGACCGCATACGCTGTCTATGATTGCAATACTACAGCTCCAACATTTAAGTGGCTATGTCGTGCGATTAAGGGGAGCCTGGGCGATTCTTCGCCATCAGGTATTAACACCGCAACCGGCGCAGGTGACCCAAATCATGCCGATAATGGAGTGATAGTTTTTGAGGATTCCGGGCAGGGAGTTTGGATAACTCGCGGCCACTCAGGAGACACGAACATCATCACCGGATCTTCGTCAGTAGATCAATACTACGCCCAAATTTCAACGCAGGGATACAACGGCTACAGCGACTCCCAGAAGCGGATCTTTTGGCGATCTAACTCCAGCTACGATGGTCCTTACGTTGTCTTATACACAAACACCGGAAGCAATGGCAGCCAGGCTGTGACGTGGGAACGGGTAATTGTGGAGGCTTTTCTATAATGGATGAACTGGTTTACATCACTGGCAAATACCAGACAAGCTATCAGCATTTTAATGAAGACGATACCGTTACAGAATTCATGGACGGGTATATGATTGACGTTTTCATACCTGCAACAAGGGCTGAAGACATTGATCGAAATGATGATTTTAGACGGGAAGTGACCAGCAAAATCAATGCTGCATTGCAAGCTTTGCAGGATGGCAATGGATGACAATTTGCCAAAATCAATCAGCAGCATCAGAGCTGATTTGCATGAAATGCGTAAAAGCCTTGAGCACACTGCAAAGCTGCAACAAGGCTGCCATTTGAGATGGTTAGAGATAGCCAGAGCCATGGAGCATATAAAGTTTTGGCTGGCATGCTTGGCAATTTTGATAGTCTTGGTGCCAGCAATAATGGAGGTGATCAAATGATGCCTGTGGTGCTCGAAAGGGTAAAAAGCTTGGGCTTTAAGGTGTTTGGCGAAAATGAAGGATCCGCCAATTATGATATGAATCTTGTGGCCATCAGGGCAAAGCCCCAAAAGGGTCAAAAGAAAATTAAAGCGGGTGAATTTCGCGATCTAATTTTTCTAATTTATCGCGCCCATGGTCAGTGGGTTAGCAAGTGCTGGACATGCACCACAAGCCCTGGCACGTACTATCTCAAAACAGCCAGCAAAGACTTTGGCAGAAATGGCACAGCAGTGGTGGTGCCTGGCCAATACCCTGCAGCATATAAGGTGGGGCATCACAAAAATTATGAGGCACTTAGACAATGTGGGCCTTTGACCATTTATAGAGATGGCAACAAAGATGAGCTCATTGATATTGGCAGCCCTGAGGATTTTGAAACAGGGTCTGACATGGCTATTAATATTCACAGGGCATCTGCCACAAAGGCCAGCAAGGTTAATTCCAAATGGTCTGCAGGCTGTTGCGTAATTAATGACCCCAAGGGCTTTGCTCAGTTTATGAACACTGCCAAATTGCAAGTTGAGCATGGGGTAGGCAAAACCTTTACATACACACTTTTGGATCAATGGTGGTAAGCATGAGCAAGAGAAGCAGAGCAAGAGAGACAGGCAAGAAAATCAAGCAAATCTTGATTGAGGTTTATGAGGCAGATCCAGAAGGCGCAGCAGAGGCAAGAAGAGAAGCAGCAGTGCAAGCCATCAATGCTGCAGTTGATTTGCCTTGGCTTTCAGAGCCAATGGAGGAATACCTTTTTGATGCTTTGCTGCAAGTTATTTTTGAGGTTTGTGATGAGGCAGTTTTGAAGGCACAGGCCAGAAAAGCCAAAAAGGTTACTAAGAAGAAAGCACCAAGCAAAAAGAAGGTTGAGGCATGAGCGCACCAGTGGACATAAAGCAGGCCACAGTCACTGGGGGATCTGTTGCCATCCCCTTGGGTGCTGTGATTTGGTTTCTTTATGGTGAGGTGGCTGATGCCAATGATCAGCTTGCAGCCCTTGAAGTCAGAGTAACTGTGCAAGAAACAGAATTGGGGCATGTGCAAAGTGAGCTTGAAAAGGTGCAGGCCACTGTTGATGACACCAATGACAAAGCTGATCAGATTGTCAGCATTTTACAAAACAAGTGAGGGCAAGCCATGGCCATCAGCAGCACCACCCTTGATGCTCGATTTTCCAACAAGATAATTGTGGATACTGATATTGATGAAACACCCACAGTGGCCATTTCTGGGGCAAGCTCTGGATCCGTTTACTTCGTGCAATTGGTCAGTGGCAGCACAAGCCAAACAAACTATTTCAAGATTTTTGATGCTGGTGAAATAACCCTTGGCACCACTGCCCCAATTTTTCAATTGCGGATCCCAGCCAGCACCACCATTAATTGCGTCATCTCGTCTGGTATTACATACAGCACAGCCTTGACAATGGCATGCCAGCAAGATCAGGGCACATCATCTGGCACAGGCCCAACAGGGGCAACAGTCACCACCAGAGTGGTTGCAAGCTAAAAGGAAAGGCACACCATGGCAGTTACACAAGGCTCAGTTGCTGGCTCATATATTGGCACCAGCATTATTGAAGACGCCACAGCCAACAGCACTGCAGAAACTGCAGATGCAAGTGGGGGCACACTGTATCAAGTCTACATTGACAACAGTGGCAACACATCTGCTGTGTATGTAAAAGTATACGCCAATGCAAGCCCGACAGTGGGCACCACTGCCCCTGATTTTATTTTTCCTGCAGCAGCCAACCAGACAGTGCAATTTGATTTTCCTGAAGGTGTGGCCTATGTCACAGCCCTCACTTTTGCATGTGTAACCACTGCAGGCACTGGGGGCACTACAAGCCCTGCCAATGCTGTTGTGGTTAGGCTTACAATTGGATGATGCTTTTTCTGCTAATGCTGGCTTGCTCGGTTTCTGCAGAAGATGAGCAGCATAAACCAACAGAAGAGCCTTTGGCAGTGCCTGTGGTTTTGCCTGTTTTAGAGCCCCCAGCAGACCCTTGGGGCAATCTGTTAGATATAGTCAAGCAAATGCCCAACCAGGTGCCCCAAAAGCCACCACAGCCAGAGGAAGCGCCACAAGCAGAAGAAGGTAAATGATGGACCCTTTGGCAATGTTAGACACCTTAGGGCTTGTGCCTTTGCTTCTGTATCTACACATTAAAGGTGAGGGCTCAAGAGCAAAGCAAGCTGACCAATTGCAAGAATTGGCAAGGTCACAATTTGACCGCTTCGAGGCAATCAAATCTGATACAGACACCAAACACATGGAAATGGTTAGGGGATGGCGCAAAGAGCTTGATGAGCTGACTGCCAAGTTTCAAATCAGAGAAGACCAATTGAGAGACTCAACAGAAGCAGAAAGAAAAGAAGAGCGAGCCAGGTGGGCTGCTGTTGTTGATAAGTATGACAAAGAGCGTGACAAGCTGCTTTTGGATGTTGAAAACAAATTAGACAGGCTTTTAAACAGGTAACCCCTGCCACAAAGGGCAGGGGCTCTGGGAACATAAGCCAACCATTGGCCTGCACAGATCTTAAGAATCTGCCTCTTGCATTGCAAATTGACTAAAACAAATGGCCACATCACCTGCAGGCTCTTGGCAATATGCAACAGCCACAAGCCTGCCACCAATTGTGAGCTTTACCACCCTTTTTGCCATATCCAAAACAAACTTGCCACCACATAAGGCCTCAAGCTGTGCCCTGTATTTTTGGGCATCATGCCATTGGCTCAAGTAGTCTCTTGGGCTCATTATGGGATCTGGTGGATCTTGGCTCATCATCTGAAGCGTATCCCAAAAGATTGCACCAATTCAAAACCTTCTAATGCTTCACCATCTTGCAAGGCCTGTTTTGCTTTTGCTTTGTCAGGCTCAATTTTGGTGCGGCAAAACTGCATTGGCCAATCATTAACATCATCAGGGGCCTGCATTTTTGTGGTTTTGGCCAGCCACGCTGTATATGTTGCACCCTTTACTTTTGATTCACCATGCAAATCATTGTGGGCCTCAAGCAATTGCAAAGCCTTGTCTGTGAGTTTGGGTATTTGATTCTGCAGGGCTTTTGCTCTCTCTGTTATTAGCTTGGCTTCTGTTTTCAGTGCAGCCACCCTGCTTTTGATGCCTTTAATAGCGTAATGATAGCCACCCAGCTTGTCTTCTGTTGATTTGTAGTGGTAGTCAATCAATGCCTCAAGCTCATCATCTGCCACCCCTTCTGCCTCTTCTAAATCGTGCAGAAGGCATCTGGCCAAATCAATCAATTGCAGGGCTGTTTCTTTTTTGCTTTCGCTCATTTTGCACCTCTTAAAATGGTATGTTTTCGTCAAAGACAGGGGCAGCCTGTGCAGGCTGTTGCACTGTTTTAGCCTTTGGGCTCTGGTCAAATGCAGAGTCAACCCGAGTGCCACCAGCAAAATCAAGCCGATCTATATTCACAATTTGCTTTTTCTTTTGCTCCCCTTCTTTGTTGGTCCAGGTTTGTGTCATCAGCTCACCAACAATGTAAAGCCTGTCACCTTTGCCCACATGGTCTGCCAAGGCTGCTGCCCTTCTGCCCCAAATCTCACAATCAGTAAAAGTGGCACACAAGTTATCTTTTTTCCTGCTGGGGTTAGACGCAATACAGATCCGCAGTTTGTGAGTCAGGCCTTGAGCCATTCTCACTTCTGTCAATTCTGGCTGTTGTGCCACGTTTCCTAAAATATGCACTGTTGTGCTCATTGCTCTTGCTCCTTAGGCTCATTGGCCTGGTTAATTAAAAAATTGGCAAGCATCTTGCTGCCTTCTGGTTTTGCCAGCCAAGGCAAAATCTTGGCCCTATCGGTCTCAGACATTTGGCTTGGGTGGGGTCTTTTCATGTGTGCCAAAAACTGCACCACTTCTGACATTTCAAGGCCTGTTTGCTTACATTGCTGCTCAAAGGCTTGCTGATCCCAAGTAGTCTGCTGCTTGGCTTGCTGCTTCTGTTTTGGCTGCTGCTTTCGTTTTCTTGGCTGTGCCTTCTTTTTGGTTTCTGCCTTTTCTGCTGCTGCTTGATTAGCTGCATCCCTTGCGCTGTCATCCATATCATCACCAGGCAACACCCTTGGGGCTACCATCAGATCTCTCAGCAGATAGCCCAAGCTTGATGTTTTGGCTGAGGCAATAGCCTTATCAAGTGGCCTGCCTCTTTCTGGCACAATGGGCCATTCATCAGACAGCAACATTTTTTCACCTGAGGCATGCAAAAGCTGCCACTCACTGATCAGCCATCTTTGCCCATCATCGTCTTTGGTGCGCGATTGGCTAACCCTGATCAATGACAGGCCCACTGGGGCTGATGCTTCTGTCCATGCCTGCATCAATGCTTCTGCAGAAGCATACTGATACCTATGAAAGCTGTTGGCATCTTCTTTCAACACTCTGCTGACTGAGGCCTGTGCCTGTGCCAAAGCCTGTGCCAATGTGGTTGGTTTCGCTTGCTTGCTCATTGCTCTTGCTCCATGTGCTGTGGATTGCTTACAAGAAAACTGCCCAACACATCTGGCAGAATCAGGGCAGTAAAAACTGCAAAAATAAATATAATCAAGGCTGCGATAATCTCATCCAAAACATCAATCATGCTGCCAAATGCCTGTTGTTAAAATCGTGGTTGATAGTTTTGTTGCTCATTGCTCTTGCTCCTTTGGGCATTGCTCGGATCGATGCCAAAATATCAAATGTGGCATAACGCGTCAAGGCTTGCTTGACATTGCGCCACAATGTGTAGAGCACTATAGTGGGAGGTGAGGTGTAAAATGATTGATCCAAAAAAGTTAAGAATTGCCCTTGGCATGACACTGCAGCAGGTTGGCGATGATTTGGGAGTGTGTCACAGCACTGTCAGTGGCTGGGAAACTAAAAGAAGGACACCAGCAATTAGCCAGGCACTAAAGTGGGCCAAGGTGCTTGGTGTGCCAGATCAAAAACTAAGCGCTTTTATGGCTTTTTGGGGTGAGCAATGAGCCAACCAGAATGGGTGCAGGTGTTGAGCTTTACAATTCCTGGTGAGCCTGTGCCTTTGGCTAGGCCCAGGTTTACCAAAACTGGTATTGTGTACACTGACCCAAAAAGCAATCAATGGATGAGAAAGGTGGCCTTTTTGGCCATTAATGCTGCAGCCAGGGCAGGTGCTGTGCCAAAACGTCTATTGCCTGCTGATGCTGCTGTATTGCTTGAAGTTGAAACAGTGCACAAGAGGCCAAAAAATCTGTTTAGAAAGTCTGACACAGGCGAAAGAGCCCCAAAAGTCAGCAAGCCAGATCTGACAAACCTAATCAAAGGCATTGAAGATGGCATAACACTGGCAAGATGCATTTGGAAAGATGACAATCAGGTCACAGACTTAAGGGCAAGCAAGAGATGGGCCAAAATTGAAGACAGAAAAAGCAAAACCACAGAAGAGCCACACACAATTGTGAGGGTGTACACATATGACCAGCCATAAACACTGCAAAACCTGCAAGCATGGACCCAACAAAAATGGCCATGTGTTTAGCAAAAAAGGCCAAAAGGGCTGCAAAAGAATGGATGGCATCGAACGTGTTTTTGACACCCTTGGGGATGAGCACAAAGCAACAGCACTGCAGATGAGTGCTGCAATTGTTGGCTATCTTGACAGCAAATGGAGAGGTGCAAAAAGCAGGGGCTGCCCAGGCTGGCAGGGTGGTCAGCATTTACAGGGCACAAAAGTGCCATAAACAAAAAGGAGCAAGAGCAATGCAACAAACAATGATTGAAGCACTAAAACCAAGAGAAGTGGCAGAGGTGGTGGCCTTTGCCTGCAAGCTTGAGGCATTAGGGTGGTGGTCCAGCCCTTTGGCTCTGGTGTTGGAGCTTGAAAGGTGGGGTGCCTGGTTTATACATGGCAGCAATTGGGTTGAAGACCCAGAAGGCAAAACGCCCACAGCAGACACACAAAGATTAGGCGAGCTGATCACCACTGCTGTTGCTGTTGGTGATGATGACTTGGATCAAATGGCTGCCAATGTCATTGCATATGTAAAAACAGGCAGAAGGCCAGCAGATTGGATGAGCCACCCAGATGCTTTGCCAGATGATTTGGCACAGTGGCCAGTTGATTGGGCTTTGGCCTATGAGGAAAGAGCAGGAATAATGCAGCACCATGGCAACATTGAGCAAGACAGGGCTGAGATGCTGGCTGAAAGAAATGTAAGGGCTTGGTATCAATATGCTGTGGAAAGGCCTAAAAGTTGGGGCACCCTGAAAGAAGACATGAAAGCAGCCAAAGGGGTCAAAACTTATCAACAGGCAGCAGAAGAAAAAGCAGAAAAAGCCAAGGCAAGAGCAGCAAAAAGGCTGGCCCCAGTCAGGGTGGAATTTCGCGATTATGAGAAGGAAATAGCCAAAAGACTAAAAGAAGAGCCCCATGCAAGGCTTGCTGCTGCTCATCAGCTTGGGGCCAAGGTGTCTGGCAATCCGGCCAAAGCTCAAGGCATACAGTGCCCAGCCTGCTCAAGAAAATCAGTTTATTTTTGGATTGATGCAGATGGTGGCACCAGTGTGGCTAACTGCAATCATGCCAATTCTTGTGGTTACTGGGGCACCCTATATGACTTGATGAGAAGGGCTTAAAAATGTCACAGCTCACATTGATTGACGTGCCACCACCAGAAATGCCAGAAGGCATCAATTTGTATCAATGCCACGTCAAAGACATAGCAGAAAAAATAGACAGGGCACCCACACTGATTGTGGCAGATCCGCCTTGGCATTATTCCCAAGCCCCTGGCCACAGCGCCAACCCTGAAAATCACTATGCCAGCATGAAAGATGACGAAATTGCAGAAGTGTTGGCAGATGCTTTCCACTATGCTGCACCTGCTGCAAGGCTTGCTGTGTGGTGTACTTGGCCAAAGCTGCAGCAATGGACTGATGCAGTCAGCAAAATGGGCAAGCACTGGCGTTGGCGATATGTGTCTGGCGGCTCATGGACTAAGCAAGGTGGGAGCCCTGGCACAGGTTTTCATTGGATTGGCCAAAGTGAATTGGTGCTGTTGTATTGCAAAGGCCAAAGGCTCTGCACAAAATGGAGCAGCCTAACCAATGCACATGTGGGGCAAAGGCAAGCACACAGTGAAAAGCCTGTTGATTGGCAGGCTGAGTGGCTTGAAAGATGGACAGAGCAAGGTGATCTGGTGGTTGACTTGTTTGCAGGCCTTGCACCACTTGCCAGGGCATGTGTAAAGGTCGATCGTGATTATGCTGGGGCAGAGATAAACCCAGAAAGATGGCGGCAGGCAGTTGATAGGCTTGCCCTTTATTGGCCTGATCTGTGATGCCATATGCCACATGGACTGCAACCAAAAGAAATTTGCAGGCATTGAGAAAAGCTGAATGGAGCCTGTTTATTACTCCCGATGTGATGGACAGACTATTGCAAGGCAAAGATCACCAGCCCAGGTGGGATGATGGCAGCCTGGCACCATATGCCTTGGACAATGGTGCATGGGGATGCTTTCAGAAAGGCAAGCCTTTTGACTTTGACAGGTTTGCCAAAATGGTTGAAGTGTATGGCAGTGGTGCTGATTTTATTTGTGCACCTGATGTGGTTGAGGGCGGCCTCAATAGCTTGGCCATTTCTCTTGAGTGGGTTGAAAAGCTCAAGCCTTTTGGCAAGGTTTTAATTCCGGTCCAAGATGGCATGATGATTGATGATTTAAGGGCACACATTGGGCCTGATGTGGGTATTGCTGTTGGTGGGTCCACTGAATGGAAAGAAACCACCACACCTAAATGGGGCAAGCTTTGTGCTGAGATGGGTGCTTATTTGCATGTTCTTAGGGTCAACACCTGCAGACGAATTGCTATTTGTGCTGGGGCAGGGGCTGACAGTTTTGATGGCACCAGTGCAACCCGATTTTCAAAAAATGTGCCCAGGCTAAATAATGCAAGAAAGCAATTAAGCCTTTTGGCTTTGAGGAGTGATGGTGTTTAAAAAGAAAGTTTTATTGCTGTTTTCTGGTGGTCTTGATTCAATGGTTTTGGCTGAAAGGGTGCTGGCTGCTGGTCATGATTTGGTTACCTTGTTTGTCAGGTATCCCCACCCTGCTGTGCCTTTTGAATATCGAGCAGCAAGTGAATGGTTGAGGCTTAAAAGATTGGCAGGCCAAAACATTAAAAACATTGAGCTCACCCTTGGCATATCTGGGGTGGGTGCCATGGCCATTGGTGCTGGTCAAGCTGGGGCGCGTGTGGTGCCTGGTCGCAATCAAATCTTTGTCAGCCATGCAGTAAACATAGCTGCCACAAGTGACGCTCAAGAGGTTTGGTATGGTGCCAACCTTGATGATGCAACAGACTATCCAGACTGCAGCCCATTGTGGGTGTCACTGATGAACGGATTGGCAAGCCAGTGGGGAATTATACTTAGAGCGCCATTGCTTTATAAGACAAAAAGCCAAATTATGAATGAAGCAAAGAGCATGGGCCTTGAAGGGTGGTGGTCTTGTTATGAACCAAAAGACAACAAGCCATGTGGCACCTGCAATAGCTGTCAAGGCAACACAATTTGAAATAAAGGCCCCACACAAGAGCAATTGTGTGGGGCCAGGAGCGAAAGCAAGCCCTGTGCATGCACAGGACAGGGCTATCATAACCAAAAAGGAGCAAGGCAGTGCATATTAATGAGATAGCCAAATTGGCAGGTGTAGAAGCAGAGCAGCCAGAGCAAGCAGTGTGGCTGATGTTGGACAGAAAGCCTGACAAAAGAGACAAGGCAGGCAACATAATCAAAGAGGGCACACCATGGCCAAAGCTGTTGAATGCAACAAAGATTTTGCAGCATGACACAAGGCTGAAAGGCAAAATCAAATTCAATCAGTTTGCTTTTGTGGTTCAAGTGGCAGGCAAAGACATTACCGATGAGATTGAATCTGGTGTCGCCATTTGGATGGATAAAATCTATCAGATTGATTTACCAACCAGAAAAGTGGCGGAGGCAATCAGGTGGGTGGCCTCGAGGCCTGAAAACACTTTTCACCCTGTGCAGCAATATTTAGAGAGCTTGCAGTGGGATGGGGCCCCCAGGTTAGATGAGTGGCTGCACAGGTATCTTGGTGCAGAGCATAGCCCCTTAAACAGTGAGCTTGGTAGAAGGTGGCTGATCTCAATGGTGGCCAGGGCATACAAAGGCAGTGAGCCAGGTGGGGTAAAGGTGGACACCTGCCCAGTGCTGCAGGGGCCTCAAGGGGCACACAAAAGCACAGCCTTGAGAATTTTGGCTGTCAAAGATCAGTGGTTTAGTGACAGCAGCATTGATTTAAGATCTAAAGACGCCTATCAGGCTCTGCCAGGCTGCTGGTTGATGGAAATGTCAGAAATGGCATCAATCAGGCCCAGAGATGCACAGACAGTCAAGCAATTTTTGGCAAGTCAAGTAGACAAGTACAGGCCAAGTTTTGGCAGAAATATGGTTTCAAGGCCCAGGGGTACAGTCTTCTGTGGCACTACCAATGAAATTGAGTGGTTGAGCCCTGACCCAAGTGGGCACAGGCGATTTTGGCCAATCAAAGTGGGTGTCATCAACCTGCCAGAATTGCAAAGAGATGTGCACCAATTGTGGGCTGAGTCTGTTGTAGCATTTAAAAAAGGTGAAAGGTGGTGGCTTGAAGAAAATGGCAGCAGAGCCTTGGAGCAAGCACAAGAGGCCCACAGGCAAAGAGATTCTTGGGAAGATGCAATTGCATTGTGGCTGGCCAGGACAAGTGCAGATTTTACCATTCATGATGTTTTAAAAGATGCCATTGGCAAAGAGTCAGAAAACCAAACAAGATCTGACTGCATGAGGGCTGCAGCCATCTTGCATGGCTTGGGGTGCAGGAAATTAAACAGGGTCAGACTGAATGGCAGACAGGTTTATCCATGGACAAAGGGCAAGCCTGATGAGTCAACCTGATAAGGTTATCTCATGGTTGTCTCAAGCTAACTCAAGCATTGCACCTGCATAATTGTGAAATGAGTTTACTGAGATAACTTTTTCTCACAATTACGATAAAAAGGCAAAAATGATTTTTTGGGTAAACTATAGAAAAAGGCAAAAAGGTTGGCAAGGTTATCTCACTTTAATCAAAGTGCAGGTTGAATCTGCTTTACAAGTGGTCCAACCTTGCTGGTTTACCTTGGTTTTGTTGTCAGGTTATCTCACTCAATAGGCTATAATTCAGACCATGGGGGCTCAAATGGCATACAAGAAAACGAAAAAGAAGAAAGGCAAGGGCAAGAAGTGACCAAAAGGGGCAGAAAATCTGGGTGCACTGCTGCAGTAATCAAGAAGACAAAAGAGGCTCTTGAGGCAGGCATGACAAACCAGGCCACAGCAGACATGTTGGGGATAAACCAGGCCACTTTTTACAGCTGGATAAAAAAGGCAGAAAGTGGGGTAGGTGATGCCAACATGGTCAAATTTGCCAAGACGGTAAAAGAGGCCAGGGCAGTTAATTGCAGAGTGATGCTTGATGTGGTCACTGCTGCTGCCATGTCCGGCCATTGGTCTGCAGCAGCTTGGATTTTAGAAAGGCGCCACAATTTCAGAAAAGATGTGCCCATTGATGTGGCACCTGACAACACTGATGCTGTTGTTGATTTGTCAACACCAGAAGGCAAAAAGCAGATTGTCAAAGCATTAAAGGCTTTGCCTGTTGACTTGCTAAAAGAAGCATTGGCAGAGGTGGCATAATGCTTGACCCTGTTAGCTTTCTAATGACTGCCTCTAAAGATTACCAAGCAGATGGCCTGAGCCGGTATTTGATAGAGCCAGCAGGGCCAAGGGGTGGCATGAGCCCACCACAAGAGATGTTTCACAGAAGCCAATCAAGAAAAAGAGCGTTTATTGCTGCCAACAAAATTGGCAAAAGCTTGTGGGGCGCTTGTGAAGCTTGGTGGCATTTGTTGCCAGGCACGCACCCATTTAGAGAAACACCACCAGCAGGCACAATGGGGTGGGTGCTTTGCTCTGACTTGCGCCAGGGCTGGCAAACCATCAGCCATGTGCTGCATGAGATGGAACCACCAGGAGTGTTGCACCCTGCTTGCCAGTATGTGCCAGGTGTGGGCTACCAATACAGAGGCAGCAAGCAATTGATGCTTGCCAACAGAAGCAGCCTGGTGGGCAAAGGCTGTGAGCAATCTTTGCTTGCCCTTGAGTCTGCAAGGGTTGGTTGGCTGTGGGTTGATGAGCCACCAAAAGAAGCCCACTGGCATGCTGCCAGATCTCGCCTGTCCATGGACAAAGGCAACATGTGGCTGACTTGCACACCTGTTGGCAGGCCTTGTGGGTGGTTGCGTAATCTGCTTGAGGGCAACAATGAAGAAAGCATTGAAGCAGAGCCAGGGTGGTACATTGAGCACATTGAGCTGAGTGAAGAAAATGCACCACATAGGGATCCAGAAAGCATTAGGCTGCAAAGGGAAGAGTGCAGCCCTTGGGAGTTTCAACAGCGGATCTTGGCAAAGTGGGAAGGGCTTAGCAAAGACAGGTGGATCGATGGTTTTACTGAGGGCAACATTTTTACAGATGATGAGCAACCCACCAACCTGCAGGCATTGGGGCTGGGTATTGACTGGGGTGAGCAGCCTGGCAAGACTGTCATTTATTTGATTGGCTGGGACAATTTCGCGTGTTGGGTATTGAGCGAACTAATACCTAAAAGCCCTGGCACACCTGCCAGCAATGCCAGAGAAATTACAGACATGATCCAAGCTTATGGCATCAGCCTGCATGATGTGGATGAATGCAGGGCAGACAGCAACAGCGCTGGTGCCTTAGGTGTTGGCTTTTCAATTAATGACTTGTTGATGAGAGAATTGGCCAAGATAGCTGGCAGCAGTCGCACCCCTATTGATGTAAAAGTGCCATACAAGAGAAGGGGATCAGTGGCTGCACGCACCAGGCTAATTAGCAGCGCTTGTGTTGATGGTCGCTTGAGGGTGCATGAATCTTGCTCAAGATTGATCCACAGTATGAGACACTGGCGTGGTGAGAATTCAGATCTCAAAGATCCGCTTGATGCAATGGGCTACATGGCAGAGGTTTGGTTAAGCCCTGGCAATCAGGGGCCAGGCCTGATGTTGATTGGGTAAGGGGTAAACAATGTATGAAATACCAACACAGTACAGGCCAGACAATGCCTATGATCTGCAAAGGTGGGAGCAGCAAGGGCTTAGATATAGGCTTTTGACAGGGCAACACAGGGATGATGTTATAAAAGAGATCAGGCAAATGTTTGGGCAAAACATTTCAGCAGATCTAACCATCCACCCTGACCTATCGCGCAACAGCTTTAGAATGATTTGGCAGCAGTTGAGCACTGCTTACATTGAACAGCCCACAGTCACCCTTGATGGTTATGAGGGTGATTTGTCTGCAATCATTACATCAAAACTGTGGCCAATCAGGGCCACCCTTGATCTGTGGGCTTTGTCAATTCGCGAGTCATTGATCCGCGTTGACTGGCACACAGACACAAACCAGATCAGCTATCGGCCAGTAAGCCCAGACACCATCAGAACCATGAGGGCTTTGCCTGGCAAGCCTGATGAGCCTGGCATGCTTGAGGAAATAAGGCCCAGAGAAACAGCCAATGGTGAAATGATTTGGACAATTGAAACTTGGGACATAAGAAACCAACAGGCCCCAGTTTTTAAGATTGAGACAATTAATGCCCAAAATGAAAGGCAAGACGTAACAGAGCAATTTGCACCTGAATTGGTTGGCCAATATCCGTACATCATCAATGGCATTGCTTGTCTGCCTTATGTTTTGATCCATGCAGAAGTGGGCCACAAGCTGTGGGGCTTTCATGAGGGCTCAGAGATAGAAGCTGGGGCACTTAGGCTGATGGGTCTGATGAGCCATTGGTGTGAGGGCTACCAATCGAGCGCATACCCACAGCGCTATGCTGTTGACATAACAACACAAGCAGGCATTACCAGAAACTATGCAGGCCATCAGATTGAAGTGATACCCACTGATCACAAATCAATTCTAAAATTTAAAAGTGATGGGCCTGCAGGTGGTCAAATCGGACAATACAGCCCAGCCATGGAACCTGCCAGTGCAGCAGAAGCATTGACACACTATGAAAAAGGGCTGGCTATCTTTGCTGGTCTTAATCCAAGTGATCTGCAGGTAACCCAAGGCCAATCAGGCTATGCCATTGTAGTCAGCAGGGATGGCATGCGACGCCAGCAAAAAAGGCTTGAGCCTGCCAGGCTTGAAGCAGACAGAAACTTAATGGCCTTGGCTGCCAAAATGGTCAATGCTTATGCTGTGCCAAGCCCACAATTGCCAGAAGACCCAGAAGCCTATCAGATTGAGTATGGCAGCATTGAAGAGTCAGCCCAAGAGCAAAAGGCAAAGCTTGAGGCCATTAAGATGCAGATGGAGCTTGGCTTAATGTCAAGGGTTGATGCATATCGAGAATTGCATCCACAATGTGAGAGTGATGAGCAAGCAGTAAGCAAGCTGATTGACATTGATCGCATGGCACAGATTTTGGCTCAAAGTGAGCCAGCAAACCAGGCACCTGCCCCAGCAGTTGAGCAAACTGAGGAGCAGGGGCCACCAATCGCACCACCAGCGCAAGAGGTGACAGACTATGAGTGAAGAGCAGCAAGAGGAAAGCAAAGCAGCAGCCAACATGGTGCCAAGCTACCGATTGAAAGAAGAAGCAGACAAAAGAAGAGAAGCAGAGGCACAACAGACAGCTTTGGCAGAGCAATTAAAGGCCTTGCAAGCTGAGCTCACAAAAGCAACAGAAGCAATGGAAAGCATTAAAACAGGCCACAATCAAGACATGACATTGATGGGCCTTGGGGTAACTGACCCAGAGATCCGCGAATTTGTGAGAAGCCGATTTAGCAAGGCTGATGATGCTGGTAGCTTTGATGAGTGGATTGAAAACCAGAAGGCAAAACCAAGCCCATTGCTGGCACCATTTTTAAAGACTGCAGCACCACCACCAGAAGCAAAGCCAGCAGAAACAGAAGCCAAGCCAGTTGAGCCAGAAACCAAGACAGCACCAATTGGCAACCCCAATGCAGGGGCCAACCAGCCAGCCAGCACTAATGGCAAGACATGGGCCAGAGATGACATAAAAGCCGTCATGGCTCAAAATGGTGGCAGGCTTGGTGCCAATAAAGATGCCATCCTGAAAGCATTGGCAGCAGAGGGCTTGATTAAAAGCAGGGCTTGACACTGCAGGGGCTTGGCCGATAGGCTCACAAAGCAGGCCCAGCCCCTGATTTGGCTGACATTAACGATCAACAAATTAGGGAGGCCCAAAAAATGGCCAACATTACTTTTGCCAATTTGTCCAGCAATGGTGGACGTGTAGCACAGGTGCTCAGTGCTCTTGTGCTTGAAAAACTCTATGACTCTGTGGATTTACGATCCGTGATGACCAATGTGCCTTTTCAGGCTCTCGGCTCTAACACCATGGATGTAAGCCAGAATGCAGTACCCTTGGCATTCAGTGGCGCAAGCTCTGAAACGTCTGGTGGTTTTTCTGAGTCTGCTTATTCAACTGGCAAATTTAGCTTGGCCCCTTCTCGGTATTCGATCCAATACAAAGTTTCCGATCTTTTTGGCATCACTGGTGGGCCTATTGATCTTGATTCTGTGGTTAGTCGCATTGTTGAAGGTGTGAGCCTGACCATGACAGATCTTTTGTGTGACCTATTCCCAGCTTTGGCCAATGATGTTGGGCCTGGCTCTGGTGTTGATCTGGACACTGACAGCATTTTTGATGCTGTTTACCAGCTCAACAGTCAAAGCAATGTGGGTGGGTACACCTGCGTGCTCCACCCATCCCAGCTAAATGACCTGTTGAGCAGCTTGCGCGGTGAAGTGGGCCCAGCCCAATTTATGCCTGCATCTGCAGAGATGTTGGCCATTGCTGCTAAAGGGCCTGGCTTCAAGGGCAGTTGGATGGGGATTGATTTTTATCAGTCTGACTCTGTAACCAAAGTCAACACTAATGCTGATTACAGTGGCGCAATGTTTGCACAAGGCTGCTTTGCTTACACCTTGGCACCTGTGAGCGTTTTGAGTGGTGGTCACATCCCACAAGCCAACATTTTGGTTGATACGCCAGAATTGGTAATTGAGACGCAACGCGACCAAGGCAACGCCTTGACTTCCCTTTGGGGTCATTGCTACCCATCGGTAGTAGAAGCAGAAGATCTGCGTGGAGTGGAAATTATTAGTGATGTGTGATGGCCATTTGGGCCTTGGCACATAAGCCAAATCAGGGCACCTCTGTACTTTGCAGGGGTGCCCTTTTATAAAGGAGCAAAAGCAATGAGCAGCACAATAAAATTAAGCCAGCCAACCCGATACAGGGGTGATGTAAAAGAGGTGCAGGGCTTGCCTGTCAGAAGGGGCACCAAGGTTGGTGAGCGTTTTGTATATGTGCATTACCCACAATCTTGGGAATGGCACAACAAAACCGGACAATTTCTGCCCAAGCCCAAAAAGATTATTGCAAAGCCTGGTTGCAATGGTGTTTCAAGCAATGGTGATTTGACACCTGCAATTGTCACAGTGCAGCAAAAGGGTGGTGTTTTTATCAACCCAAATGATGCGCGCCTTGGTGAATATCAGGGCTATGTCAGCTTTTACCCCACTGAGCATGGTGGGAAATGGTTTGTTGATTGGTGCACTGAGGCCACAGTGTTGAGCAATGGCCAGATTGTGTGGCGAGCACAAGAAGGCGAGTGGGATAATTTCAGAGCCCATTTAATTGAGTGTGGAATAATCGAGCCCATGAGGGTTGAGATCTTTGAAAAACTCGAGGATGCCCAGCAAGAAAGGGTTGACCGCCTTTTGAATAGACTTGATCGCAATCCTCATTTGAAAGTTAAATTGGACAAAGCACAGCAAACACTTGCTGACATGCAAGCTGCTTGGGCTAAGATGTCACACAAAGAAGCAAAGACAGCAAAGCCAAGAAAGGCCAAAAGGGCAACAGACCCTTTGAAGGGATGACATGAGTGGGGAGAGAGAAGGGAGAAGAGAAGCCATGGATCGCATGGTGCGACACATGGTGCAAAATGGTTCTAATCGGGAATACGCTAAACAAAAGGCAAGGGAATGCGCGATCCGCAAAGACAGGCGAGAAGACGCAGGCCCAAGCAAAAGACAGCGTGAAAAGATGAGGAATAATCAAAATGGCTAATTACAAAGGTGCAACACCTTTCAACATACCGCGACCAATTGCAATGCCTGATGGGTGGAATGCAGAAACCTTGTCTGGTGACAAGACATTGACTTTAAAAGACTCAATGATGCAAGCCCTGGATTGTGGTGGCAGCAGTCGAAATTTGCACATGCCCAGTGGGCACACCAAGGGGCGCTATTATTACATCGCCAACAAGTCTGATGCTGCTGAAATTTTTGTTGTGTTTCAGCCTGATGGCTCAACAGAAGTTTGCAGAATTGACCAAAATGATTGTGCCATTATCTATGCTGCAGACAGTGTGGCTGCTGGGGCTTCTTCTGGTTGGTCGCTGTTTTTCATGTTCTCTGGAAACATTGCCTAAGGTGACTCATGAGTGATGCAGTCTATTCTGCAAGATGGAAAGGCCCCACCCTGATTGAAAAGGGCAAGGCCCAAACTGTGTCACTCACTATTGAGAAGGCCAATGCAGCCCCCAGCATCAGTGCTGCCACTTGCACCATTTATAAGCCCACTGGTGAGACCCTGAAGGATGCAGCCACTGCAACCATCAGCAGTGGCACTGTGAGCCTGGCTCTGGTTGCAGGTGACACAAGCTCTGAAAGCTTGGGGGCTGGTTGGCTGATTAAATTCGACTGCACTATTGGATCGAACGTCTATACTTTTTACAATGATGGCTGTCTGAGCCTTGGGCGCCTTTATCCGCCAGTGGGTCACAGTGATCTTGTGGGCAGGCACAGTGACATTGCCAACCTGCTTGCCAGTGGTGTTAGCAGCCTGCAGCCATACATTGAAGATGCTTGGGCCGATATTACTAATCGTGCATATTCAGAAAGTGTGCCCTTTTGGCGCCTTAGAACATCATCAGCATTCAGGGCACCCATGTTTTCTAAGTGCTTTGCATTGATTTTTAGGGATTATGCCACCTTGATGAGTGCTCAAGATAGGTACATGCAATTGGCTGATTATTATGAGCATCTATATGAAAAAGATTATCAAAGCTTAAGATCTCGCCTTGATAATGATGAAGACAACACAGTGAGCACCAGGCAGCAGCCAGTCAGCTCAGTAATTATGTTGTCAAGTCGCAATCTCAGGGGCTCAATCTACCAGACAGAGAATTGAGATGAGCCCTGATGCAGCACTTACAGCAATCATTGCAAGGCTTGAGGCAGCAGGCCTGACCAAAGCCAAAAGCCCACTTGGTGTGAGCAATCAGAGTGCCCCACAATTTGATCGCTCATTTTCGGTAAAAATGGACAGCTTGAGCCCTGCCACAAGGCCTGACAGGGGCAAGGCCACTGCTGTTGGTCTTAGGGTGGTCAATCGGTTTACTATTGAATTGAGCCACAGGCTAACACCCAACAGCGGGCAAACAGCCACAAGCCAGGCTCTGCAAGATTTGCACAGGGCTTGGAAATATTTAAGCCAGCCAGCCACCACTTTAACAACAGGGGTGCAAATCAGGCTTGGTGCGTCCAATGCCTCAATCACTGGATCAGGGGCTTATTTTGTGCAGGCCTTTGGTTTGGATCTGGAATACAATTTAACCCTGGCAATTTAGTGGCCACCATTTCTAAAGACACTGCTGCATATGGTGTTGAGGCCATTATCAAGCTCAAAAGCATTGATGAGCACATAAAGAAGGTGCATGGCAGGTACAGATCACTTTTGCCAACAGAGTCAGCCATCCTCACTGATTATGGTCAAAAAATCTTGAGGCATGTGGTGGACAGATGGCCTGTCGACACTGGCACCAGTCGCGATCGATGGTCTGTGACAGAAATGCCTTTGGGTGGTGATTTAGGGTTGAGGATTTATAACCCCATCACATATGTGCAATATGTGCACAGGGCAGGCACCCCAAAAACTGCAATCTTGTGGGGGCCCATGATCTCAAAGGCTTGGGCAACATACAAAAACCAATTGGTTGCAGACTTAAAGGCAGAAATAGACAAAACAGAGCAAAGATTGCAGCCTGAGCAATTCACAGGCCCACAAATTGAGGGCTCAAGCTGGGCAGCTATTCAGGCAAGATTTGCACTGGCTCAAGCACCTGACAAGGCGCTCAACACATTTGCCAGAATCTTTAGAAATGACCCACCAACATTAAGACGAATTGAAAAAGTCAAAAACATGGGTGCAGCCAAACAAAAAACCGAAATTCGCAAATTGGCAGAAAAGGTGGCCAGGGGTGATGGTTACATAGCAGCAGGGGCTTAAAATGGGCAAAATGGCTGATGTAAGTGTTGAAACAACATCACCACTGTTAGTGGGTATTGAAAACGTCAAAAGAGCTTTGACAGAAGCAGAGGCCAAGATCTTGCATGATGCAAAAGATCAAATGCTCAAAGACATTAAGGCAGGATGGACAGGTTGGCTGTATCGCGACCCCAAGCCACATGGCAGGCCACCAGATAAACGCAACATCAGCCAAGCTGCATGGACAGCAACAGTTACCACACAATCCGCAGAAGAAAGCAGCATCCAACTAATCAATGAGGCAAGGCACACTTGGGCCAAAACACCAAGGCCTTATGTTGGCTATGTCAAAAGATCTGGTGCATCAGTGTTGGAAGTTGATGTGGTGCTTGATATGCTAAGAAGGGTCCACCTGCCTGCTCTGCTTGATGATCTCACTGAGGCCATCAAAGACAGCATCACAGAAGGGCCACCAAAAGAGATCAGAAGGGATCATGGTGTCGATTTTCACAGAATCACCTTTATTGGGTGAAAGGGTACAACAATGGCAGTGGTTACATCAGTAAAAGCAGCAAGAGACGGAAAAATCACCATTACAGATGGGGCATCTGCCTCACTTGAGGTGGCCTATGAGGGTGATGGCAATTTTAGCTTTGACGCACCCAAGGCAGATGCTGTGGTGATTTATGACAGGGGTGCCATTTCGGGTGTACGCAAGGGCAATGACCCTGTGCCCACTTTCAGCTTTACTGTCAATCATCGAGATTTTACAGACGGATCTGAAAATGTGCTGCTTGATATGATTGATCGTCGTGGTGGCATGAGTGGCACCACATCAACAGGCACCAGCCAATTTAGTGACTTTGCCCTTTTCAATGTCACCCTGACAGTTGAAGGCACAGATCATGGTGATTCTGCAGACCATACAGCAGTGTTTACACGCTGCCTGTTGCATTGGAGCTTTGCAGAAGGGTCACCAAACCAAGTGACAATCAACGGATCTTGCTATGGTGGCATCACTTACACTGGGCAGAGCTGATGCAGTTTGAAGAAAAACTAAGGGCAGGCAGCAATTTGCTGCCTTTGGCCTTTCCTGCAAGCATGGCGGCAGCAGTAGACCACTGGCACTGCCTGACCACTTGGGCCAAAAATGAAGATGCAGATCGATCCGCCTTGTATCGCCTATATGCTGCAGCAATTGGGATCTGTCTTGACCGCAAGCACAAACTGAGCAAGAAGGCCCCAGCCTATGACATAAGCACGGGGGATTTTTTGAGCTATGGCACAGAAATGCTTGATTGGCTTGGGGCCAATGGGGTCAGCTTCAAGAAGGTGCTTAGGGTGGGCTCAGAGCTTTGCAATTGGATGGCAACAGAGCTGATCAGAGATGATGAGGTGCTTGAGATGGAGGATTTTACAGGGGCCAGTCAGGCGCAATAGATCGTCTGGCCTTTGCCATTGAAAGGCATTGGGGTCAACAGCCTGGCTGGCTTGCAACATTGCCAAAAAACATGAGAATTAGATTGATTGCAGATTTTCACTTGAGCAATGAGACAGCAGAGGCCAGAAAAGATGCAGAAGCAAAGAGCAAAAGGCGACGGTTCAAAAAGGCCAATGCCAGGCTTGATGCTCTTGGGGGTGGTTGATGGCTGTTGATGGTGGTGATGTAAAGTTTACTTTTTCAGGCGACAGCTCACAATTACGTGATGAACTTGATGCCTTAAGTGATGCCCTGCAGGGTGTGAATGAATCAGGCCAAGGGGCTGCCAATGCTCTTGATGAAGAGCTTGGTGCAGCAGCATCATCCACCAGCACTGCACTGGGTGCACAAACAGAAGCCACAGGCAAGGCCACCAAACAGACTGCCAAATATGGTGAAGGCCTAAACAAGGCTGGTGATGCGCTCACAAATGCAGCAGGTGCTGTGGGCTCTGTTGCTTCTGTCATTGGCCATTTCAACCCTGAGGTAGCTGAATCAGTCAGGGTGTTGGGCGATATGACCAACAGTGCAGGGCAATTGATGAAAGCAATGGCCCAGGGGCCTGTTGTCTTTGCTGCTGCTGCCACTGCTGCTGGGCTGTATGCTTTGGCTGTTAAAGATGCCACAGACAGGCAAAAGAAGCATGATGAGGCACTTGAAGAAGAGCAAAAAGAGTATGACAGAGTAACAGCAGCCATTGCCAGACAAGAAGAGCTAAAACAGCGACTGTCAAGACAATATGATGAGGTGTCTGGCAAGGTTGAAACTGCAACAGAGTTTATCAACAGAGAAACACAGACAATCCATGAAAACATGCGTGCAGATATTGCAATGCATGAAAGAAGGCAGAGAAACAACAAAATCACTGCAGAAACAGCAGGCCACCTAATCACCAAAGCTGTTGAAAGAGCCCAGAGCCTGCAACAGTTAGCTGATGCCACCTATGAATTGATGCTGGTGGAAGAAAGGCATGCAAACAGAATGCAGCAAATTGCAGAGAATGGCATCAGGCTTGAAAGGGTCAATCAGGAAATTACACAATCCCACATTGATTATGCCTTGGGTGTCAGGGGCCTCTTGGATCTTGATGGTGATGTGATTGTAAGCCAGGGCAAAACATTTGACCAAAGGGCCCTTGGCGTTGAATTGATGGGGGAGTACAGCAAGGTTTTGAATGCTACTACCTTGTCTGAAATAGCCAACAGGCAAAGCATTGCAGACCAATTGCCAGTGTTGCAAGAGCAACAGAATGTGATGATGGAGCAAAGACGAATTCAGCAGGGTTTAAGTGAAAGCATCGCAATTACTGAGAAGACATTTGAAGAGCAAGCAGCAAGCGCTTTTTTGCTAACTCAGCAATATGAGGAGCAATATGGTGGGGCATTTCAAATTGTGCTTGGCAATGGTGAATTGGTGCAATCTTTGGCAGATGTTGAGGATGCAATTGATGGCAATGTCAGGGGTTATGAAACTTTGATCAGTGTGCAAGACACTGAAAACAACACCCTAATGACTTTGAGTGATTTTCTGTTGCAAGCTCACAAGCAAGAGCAAGCAGCAGCAAGAGAAAGAGAAAGAAAAGCCAAGCAAGACGAGAAACAAAGGCAGGCAAGATACAAAGCAAGAAAGGCAAGAAGAGAAGCAGAAATTGCACAAATCAAAGGCATGGTTGAGTCTGAAATTGCACAAATGCAAAGCAGAAGTGACCAAATTGCCATTGGTCAAATGTCAGAACTTGAGGCCATTGATGCCAGATACCATGCAGAGGTGCAAGCTTTAGAAGAGGCAGCCTTGGCACACATGGAAAGGGCAGAAGCGGGCAAGCTGAGTGAAGATCTTTTAATTGAGTTTCTGTCTCAATCAATCGACACAAGAGAAGCACTGGACAAAGAGTATGCAGAAAACAAACTTGCAGCAGAGCAGGCTTTGGCTGAAAGCATTGGCAGAATTAGAGACAAACAAAGAGAAGATCAAAAAGCCAGAGATGACCAAGAATTAGAAGATCTGGCAGCCCTGCACAATGCTTATGCCACTGGTTGGGCTGATTTGTCTGGCACCATTGCTGATGCCTATGCCATGAAAGCAGACCAGATGGCAGAATCTGACAGGCAAGCTGCACTCAATGCTTTTGAGGCCAGCAAAGCTGCTGCCATTGTTCAGGCTCAAATTCATGCTGCTCTTGCCATCACAGACATTTTCTCTGAGCATGCTGGCAACCCCATTGCAATTGGCTTTCTGTCTGCAGTGGCAGCAGCAGCCACAGGGGTGCAAATTGCAGCCATTGCAAGCCAGCCCCCACCCTTTCACAGTGGTGGCATTATTGGTGATCCGCAAGAAAGGCAGATCACAGCCCTCGAAGGTGAAGCAGTGCTAAACAGGCAAGCCACAGCAGCCCTTGGCAGATCTGGTGTTGATGCTCTGAACAATGGGCAGGGCTTAATGCCTCAAGTGGTTGCTTTGCCTGTTTATAAACACTTTGACAAGTTTGTCAGAGATGAAAGCAGAAGGGGTGGCAAACTCACCAGGCTGCTTAATCCTGCCAAGGGTTATGGTGTTGGTCAAAGGGGTTACTGATGGCAGAGGATAAGACAGGCACAAAGCTCAGGGGCCTTGGAATACACGATCCAAGGCTTGCATCAGTTTGGTTAGACAAAAGCATAAACCTAACACAGGCAGAGCCCTTGCCAGGCATCCCACAAGCATCAGGCAATTATGATGCTGTCATAAGATCAGCAGGCAGCATGTCAGGCAACACAAGCTTGCAAATTTACGCCACAGAAGGTGGGCACCCTGGCAAAGAGTCAAGAGCAGGCATTGTGTGGAAAAACACAACCGACAATGACCAAAGCTACCGTGGCAAAGACCCCATCAACGTTATTACACATTGGGAGCCAGTCAGGTGGGGTGATGGCGCCACATTGACAAGCATTAGACCACACTGTGTCACCC